>Ga0210053_1001348_pt1 | contig 22878 bp, 13 predicted proteins | sample CryGeymeta201512_FD_185467 | JGI IMG/M metagenome (GOLD analysis project Ga0210053, IMG submission 185467) | Groundwater microbial communities from Crystal Geyser aquifers in Utah, USA - Crystal Geyser metaG 2015-12 (SPAdes) (version 2) | ecosystem: Environmental > Aquatic > Deep subsurface >... | reverse complement strand
CCTTAAGCAGCAGCCGGGCAAAACGTGGATGCAGCGGCAAGCTCTGGGCCTGCTTTCCCAGCGGTGTGAGGCGACCTTGGGCGTCAATCAGTTCGAGTTGTATCAGTAACTGACGCGCAGCCGCCAAGGCTCCGGCCGGTGGTGGGTCGAGCCAGTCGAGGCCATGGGCATCGGGCAGGCCCCAGGCGCAGAGATCGAAGGCCAGCTCCGTCAGGTCGCACTGACGAATTTCGGGGGGTGTTTGGGGTAAAAGGCGGGCTTGAACGTTCTCACTCCACAAACGATAACATGTCCCGGCTTGCTGACGACCCGCCCGCCCGGCGCGTTGATGACTGCTGGCTTGAGAAATGCGCAGGGTTTGTAAATGATTGATGCCGCCCGCCGGATTAAAGGTCATGCGGCGGCAGAGCCCGGTGTCGATCACGCAGCCGACGCCGTCGATGGTCAAACTGGTTTCGGCAATATTGGTGGCGAGAATGATTTTGCGCTGCCGCGCCCTGGTCAGGGCCAATTGCTGTTCCACCTGGTTCAGGCGGCTGTGCAGCGGGCAGATCAGCAGATCCTGGTGGTGGGATAGCTCGGTTCGCAGCTGTTCGATTTCGGCGACGCCCGGCAAAAAAACCAGAATGTCACCCGCTGTTTCCATAAGGGCTGTTTGAATGGCGTTTTGGGCGGGAACCAGACAATCCCGGCGGATGTCTCCCCCCAGGTAAGAGATTTCAACCGGCCAGCTGCGTCCGCTGGAACTAATGCGCTGCGCCTGGAGTTTTTTGGCCAGCGGTTGAGTATCGAGGGTGGCCGACATGATCAGCAGGCGCAGATCGTTGCGTAGTCCGGCGCGTAAATCGTTGCACAAGGCTAGAGCCGTGTCGCTGTGGATGTTGCGTTCATGGAATTCATCAAAGATGACCAGTCCAATGCCCTGAAGTTCGGGATCAGACTGCATTCTGCGCGTCAGAATGGCTTCAGTCACAACTTCGATGCGGGTTGTTGGGCCAACACAGTTTTCATGGCGGATCTGGTAGCCGATGGTCTGGCCCAGGGCTTCACCCCGCAGGTTTGCCATATAAGCGGCGGCACTGCGCGCCGCAATCCGCCGCGGTTCGAGCAGGATAATTTTGTTGCCCGCCAGCCAGTCGGCATCAAGCAACGCCAGGGGGACGCGCGTGGTTTTGCCCGCGCCCGGCGGGGCTTCGAGAATGACCACGGCTTCGCTTGTCAGCGCCTGCCTGAGCTGCGGCAGAATTTCTTCAACGGGTAAGGACATTTCAGGCTGCGCGGATCACTTCCACCAGCAGGCGGGCAATTTTGACCAGGTCGGCAACCTTGACCTCTTCTTCAACGGAATGCACCTTGTTCATGCCGGTGCCGATAATGACGGTTTCGATCCCATGGGCATTGAAAATATTGGCGTCTGAACCGCCACCAGCGGCCTTGACCTGCAAGGGCACCTGAGCGGTCAGAGCCGCCTGTTGCACCAGCTGTAGAATGTCGGCATGCAGCGGCACGTGCATGGCGGGATAATCGTCAAAAACTTTGACCTTCAGGCTGGCCTCAATTTTCTGCCCCTCTACCATAATGTCGGCTTTATTCACTTCCCGTTCCAGGCATGCGACGATCTGTGCCACGTGCTTGGTCAGTTTTTCTGGGTTGTGACTGCGCACTTCACCTTCCAGACTGAGGTGCTGGGGGATGATATTTACGGCCTGCCCCGCTTTTAACCGGCCAATATTGGCCGTGGTTTCCGCGTCGATGCGTCCGAGATGCATGGCTGCAATGGCTTTGGCGCCAATAACGATGGCAGAGATGCCATTTTCGGGCGCAACTCCCGCATGGGCGGCCTTGCCGGTAATTTCAACCTGAATTCTTTTGGCTGCCGGAGCGCGGTGAATTGCATGCTCGGCGCCGGTGGTGTCAAGGGCCAGGCCGCGCCGGGCTTCAAGCAGCGAAAAATCGAGATGTTTGGCCCCAAGCATGCCCACTTCTTCGCAGACGGTGACGACAATCTCCAGCGGCACATGAGGAATTTGTTCTTCGCGGATCACTTCGAGGGCTTCAATAATTTCGGCGATGCCCGATTTATCATCGGCGCCAAGAATGGTATCCCCTTGGCTGCGGAAAACGCCATCTTCAAGCACTGGCACCAGCCCTGCGGTTGGGCCGACGGTGTCCATGTGTACCGATAGCATCAGGGGCGCTCCGACTTTGGTGCCGGCCAGACGAAAAATCAGGTTGTTGCTCTGGCTACCGATCTGACTGCCGGCCCTATCTTCCTGTAAGCTGGCGCCCAAAGCGGAAAAACGTTCTTTCAGATACTCGGCCATCAACTTTTCTTGATATGATGGACTCTCAATTGCTGCCTGGCGGGCGAATTCGGCGCAAATCCTTGCTTGATTGATCATCGGAACTCCTGTGGAGAGGGGCTGAATGGATGCTGCATTTTAGCCGTTAGTGCCCAGTATTCGCAAGGCGATTGACTGCAAACCGAAACGAAACTGAAACAGAAACAGTGGACACTCACCCGCGTTCCCTGTTATCTTGACCTTCTTGAATTGTGCTGATTTTATTTTTTTTGCTTCAGCTTCCTCCTCACTGAGTCTGAGCCCCTGGTTCCATCGGCCGCTTGAGTCCATGGCTAGGGCCTGGCTGTCGCCATCCGGATGACAGATACCCGTTCCATGGCGGCAGCGGACGCTGCGTGCGGAAGAGTTCCTTTCATCTTAATGACAGGCTTGCGATGAACCATCACTTACCTCAAGATTTTCAACCCCCGCGTGGCGGCCAACATCACGCTGTGTCGCGCCGACCGCGCCGGGTTCTGCCTCTGGTGATTTTTTTGGCATCTCTTGCACTCGTCGGGGTATTGTTGTTTGGCCCGAGTTATCCCGATTTACAGGCGCAGCAGTCACCACCGGTTGAGATCAGCGCGCCGGTGCCACGCATCCCGGTTCCTGAGCGCCAAGAGATTGCGGCCTTGGTCGCCTCGGGCGATACCCTGACGTCACTGTTGGGGGAGTTTTTTACCCCACAGGAAATTCAGATAATTAGCCAACAGAGTAAAAATGTCTTCCCGGTTTCGGCAATCTGCGCTGGGCAGCCGTATAAAATTTGTACAACCGATAAGCGCTTTGAGCAGTTTATTTATGAAATTGATGCTGAAGAACAGTTGATTATCCGGCGCGATGCCGACAGTTTTCAGGTCGAGCGCGCGCCGATTGTCTACGATGTCCAAACGGAACTTGTGCGTGGCCAAATCGACAGCAGCTTATTTGAAGCGGTGACAAAATTGGGGGAATCTTCTGAACTGGCGATGACCCTGGCCAATATTTTTGCCTGGGATATCGACTTTGTGCGTGATTTACGCCAGGGTGACAGTTTCTCCGTGCTGGTAGAAAAGCGTTATCGCGAAGGTAAGCAGACGGGCTATGGTAAGGTGCTGGCGGCCGATTTTCGCAACAATGGTGAGCTTTATCGGGCCTTTTATTTCCGGGATGCCGAGGGTGTCGGCAGCTATTATGATGAAGCTGGTAACAGTTTGCGCAAGGCTTTTCTGAAGGCCCCCTTGGAGTTTTCGCGCATTTCTTCCGGGTATACGAATAAACGTTTTCATCCCATCACCAAGAGCTGGAAGGCGCATCCGGCGATCGACTATGCCGCCGCCAAAGGCACGCCGATCAAAACTGTGGGCGATGGGACAATTCTCCGCATCGGCTACACCAGTGGCAACGGTAACTTTATCGAAGTGCGCCATAATGGTGGCTACAAGACCATGTATCTGCATATGAGTCGCTTCGCCAAGGGCATGAGTCGTGGCAAGCGACTTTCTCAAGGGCAGGTGATTGGCTATGTTGGTTCGACCGGGTTAGCCACCGGGCCGCATCTGTGTTTTCGCATGAAGCGTAATGACGCACCGGTCAACCCTTACAAGGTCAAGGCCCCGGCAGCCAAACCCGTTTCCACGGCAAGTATGCCACTCTTTCAACAGCAGGTTGCGGCTTTGCGCCGCGAACTCGATCGCCGTAACCCGCAGCAAACCGCCCAATTGCAGGCTCCGGTTAATTGAGTTTTATGGATTCTCCTTCCTTGGATGCCCCGGCTGCAAAGCTTTCATCCGGCGCTCTGGTTCAACTTTCAAAAAATGCCCGGCGTTTTTATCGCCAACACGACTACCTCAAGGCCTGCGCGCTTTATCGTCAAGGGTTGGCATCTGACCCGCAAAATTTATATTTGCTGTCCGGGTTGGGCGATGCTTGCCGCGAGTCGCAGGATTATGCAGGCGCGCGGGTGGCTTATGAGTCTCTTCTCCAGATTGAACCCGACAACCTCTTTGCCCTGCGCGGCCTTGGTGATTTGTGCCGCGATGAGGGGGATTTGGGGGCGGCCATTCAGCTGTGGCAGCGTTATCTTGGCCTGCGCTCTGACGATGTTTATGTCATGATGCGCGTAGCCGACGCCTATAAAGCCCTTGATCAACACGAACGGGCCGAGAGTTTTTATCACCGGATCCTTGAACTTTCCCCTCAGGATACGATTGCCTTGACCGGATTGGCTGATCTGCTGCATTGCAATGGACGGGATCTGGAAGCTATCGCCTGTTATGAAAAAATTCTGACCTTACGTAAAGATGTCTTGCAGATATTGACCATTGTGGGAAAGCTTTGCTGGCGGGTGGCCGATTTTGAAAAAGCCAAACGTTTCTTTTTGTTGGCGCTGGATATCGATCCCGATAATCCTTACGCGCTTTATGGACTGGGAAACTGTTATCGCTGGCAGCAGGATTATCGGCGTGCGGTTGAAACCTGGCAACGCATTTTGCGCCATAATTCCGGCACCATCAATTTATATTCACGCCTGGGGGATGCTCTGGGACATTTGGGCGAGCTTGACGAAGCGGAAGCGTCTTACCGTTTAGCCCTTGGGGAAGGGTACGATCGCTATGCCAAAATCGGCCTGATTAAACTGTGTTGTGACCGGGGTGATTTTGGCCGGGCGATGGAAGAATTGAATGATCTGGTGTCCAACGAAACCGACCCCTGGCAGCAAATCAATGAACTGAGCCAAAGGTTTGTTCGCGCCGGGCGCCGCGAAGCGATGATCAGTTTTTACCACCATCTCCTCGAAGCACGGGTGCCGAACTGCATCGATCCCCGCCGCCTGGCTGATTTGATCGAAAAGCTTGAAGGTTGAGGCTTGCTTAATCCCCCTGGGCCGGTAAGGGCCAGTCTGCTTCATAGCCTGTTGGATAAAAATTTTCCCTGGTACGATTGAAATAGCCATACTGAATGCGCGGAATTTCCTTTTTCATCTGATCGAGCATGGCTTTAATGCCGATTCCCCGTCCTCTTGCTCCCATCTTCTGCCAGTAAAGTAACGGATCAATCGCCAGATTGCGCATTTGAATCAAATCAATCTTGGCACGCTCTACCAACCTGAGTAACTCATCAATTTCATCCTGTCGATCACTGATGCCGGGGAAAACCAGATAATTGAGCATGGTGAACAACCCCTGGTCTTTGGCGCGTTGAATGGAATCGAGCACTGCGGAAAACTGGTAGCCGCGCGGGCGATAATAAGCGGTGTAGAAAGCTTCCTGCACCGAATTCAGCGACACCCGAATGGAATCAATCCCCGCTGCCGCCAGCTGGTCAATTGCCGCCGGAATTGAGGCGTTGGAATTAAAATTGATCGTGCCGCGTTTCGTTTGCTCGCGCATCTGCCGCACCGCCTGACAGATGGTATCGGCTTGCAGAATCGGGTCGCCTTCGCATCCCTGACCAAAGGAGACAATGGCATTTTCGGCGTTTTGTAAATGAGGCACTGCCACTTCACATAACTCCGCAGGTGTCGGCACAAAATCCAGCCGCTCCTGGCTGGACGGACAGCATTCATTTTCGCCCTGTTCCGAAATACAGCCGACGCAGGCCGCGTTACACGTCGGCGAGCAGGGTAGGGGGGCTTCCCAACGGCCGAAAAATAGATTTTTGGCGGCAAAACAGTGGTAGTCAAGGGCGCAACGCGACAGCTGTTCAATCAGGCGGTTCTGCGGCTGCTGGGCGACCCGTTTGCGCACCAGAGGTTCGAGCAGACGATCATCATAGTGTTCAGGTTGCCACTGTTGGTTGCGATCCACCCGCACTGCCGCCACATAGAAACGCTCCTCTTCAACACACCAGCCGACCGCCGTGTACGACCAGAGGGTGAGATCCACTTTTTTGGCGGCGTAGTCCGCAGCCGGCAGCAGGGTGCGGGTAAAACCCGGCGTTACAAAAGCGGAAACCGCCTGCACCGCCCCACCGCCCCAGCTGCGCGGCAGCTCGGTGATGGTGCGCTCTTTGCCGCTTTTACGGTCATAACCAATGGGTGGGGTGTTGGGAATGGTAAACAGACGGCTGCCCTGGGGCAAAGGCATCAGCTCATCGGCCTGGGGGCGACACACCTGAAGTCCGTTCATGCCCGCCAGGAGCAGATCGGGATGCTCAAAAACCTCGCCACGTTCATCGGCGATCAGGGCGAGAATGGTTTTCGTTTTGGACATGACACGATCCTTGCTGAAATTCTTCACGGGAAAATTTTCGCCTTATGAAGCGGTCCGATGGTAGCCCCGCTTTTGCCGCCATCGGAAGGCTCACATGCGTTCCAGGGTACCAATGCCGAGTAAAGCCAGCCCCTGTTTCAGAATGCGTGCCGTCAGCAGGCAGAGTTGCAGGCGGCTGTTGCGCAGTTCGGCAGTCGTTGCATTGAGAACCGGACAATTTTTGTAAAAGCTCGAAAAGGTTGTTGCCAGTTCGAACAGGTATGCGCACAGCAGGTGGGGGGTGCCGCGATCGGCGACCTGGCTGAGCACCTCGGCAAATTTAATTTGCAGGTTGGCCAGTTCGCGCTCAATGTCCTCCTGGAGTAGAACCTCTCCTTCGAGGTGGTTGGCGTCGATGTCGGCTTTGCGGAAGATGCTGGCAACCCTGGTGTAGGCGTAAAGCATATAGGGGCCGGTGTCGCCCTCAAAGCTGATCATCTGGTCGAAGCTGAAAGTGTAGTCGCTGCTGCGGTTTTTCGACAGGTCGGCATATTTAATTGAGGCAATGCCTGCGACGCGCCCGATTTCAGCCAGCTCAGTTGCTGTCATCTGCGGATTCTTTTCCGCCACCAGGGCACCGGCGCGTTTTTCAGCTTCATCGATCAGTTCGGATAATTTGGCGACGCCACCGCTGCGGGTTTTGAAAGGCTTGCCGTCGTCACCCATGACGGTACCGAAGCCCATGTGCTCGACCTGCGTGTTTGCGTGCAGGAACCCGGCCCTGCGCGCGACGGCAAAGAGTTGTTTGAAATGATGAGACTGGCGCACATCGACAAAGTAAAGAATGCGCTCGGCTTTGAGTTGATTCTGACGGTAGCGCAGGGCGGCCAGATCGGTGGTGGCATAGAGGTAGCCGCCATCCTGTTTCTGCACGATCATCGGCAGAGGCTTGCCGTCCTGGCCCTTGAATTCGTCGAGAAAGACGCAGCGCGCGCCCTGATCTTCGGTCAGCAGACCGGCGTCATCGAGTTCGTCAATGATGCGTGGCAGGTCGTCGTTGTAGGCGCTTTCGCCGTGGACGTGAGTGCGGTTCAGCCCGACACCGAGGCGGTCGTAAATCTTCTGGCAGTGACTGAGAGAAATGTCGAGAAATTCGCGCCAGAGTTGCAGGCATCCGATATCCCCTGCTTGCAGATCAACCACCAGTTGGCGGGCGCGCTGGGCAAAGGCGAAAGATTCGTCAAACTGTTGCTTGGCACTGCGATAGAAATTTTCCAGATCGGCCAGATTCATTGATATTTCACGGCCAGCGGCCCGATCTTGTTCCATCAGTGCCAGCAGCATGCCAAACTGGGTGCCCCAGTCACCGACATGATTCTGCCGTATGACCTGATGTCCCAGAAATTCGAGTGTGCGGGCAACCGCATCACCGATAATTGTCGAGCGCAGGTGCCCGACATGCATCTCTTTGGCGAGGTTAGGGGACGAATAATCGATCACCACCTGTTGCGGTTTAGCGACCAGGGGAACCCCCAGGCGTTCGCTGGCCAAAGCTTTTTTCACCTGTTGGGCCAGCCAGTTTTCATCGAGAAAAAAGTTAATAAAACCCGGTCCGGCCAGGGCGACTTTTTTGATAGCACCCTGCCGAGGCAGCAGAGCAATGATTTTCTCCGCCAGTAGACGTGGATTGCACCCTGCCGGTTTCGACAAAACCATGGCCAGATTGGTGGCCAAATCGCCGTGACTCGTGTCTTTGGTGTGTTCAACCTTGAAACGTGGCTCTAGCCCGGCAGGGATAACCCGCTGCTGGGCAAGGTTTTCAATGACCTTGCTTAGCTGTTCTCTGACGTAGGTTTTCAACGTATGGCTCCATGAGAATGAAATTGCCTGTGGCGCGCGTGGCGACAGGTCTAATGACGATGGAATAAAACAGCAGCTGATAGACCTGAAATTTAAATTTTTCGCGGTTCTTTCTCAGCAAAAACAGGCTGATAAACAGAATTGAACAAATAAGATATTCGCTGTAAATTTTGAAGGGGGTCAGTCCCTTGCCCGCGACAAAACACTCGGGGAATATTTTCCAATAGAAAATAGTCGCCAGCAGCAGGGCAGTTATTCCCAGATAAAGGGAAAAGACGGTTTTTTTTGAAACCTTGCGATGACCGAGCAGTAACCCGAAAGAAACCAGCAGGGTCAGGCTTTCCAGGTATCTGGCCCCGATCCACAGTTGATTGGCATAGTAATCATAATCGGTAAAGATGGGCATACCTTTGTAGCTGAGGGTATGCAGCAGATCGATAATGCCAATAAACAGATAGGAAATGCCGACGGTAATCAAATAGGGGTTTTGGATGTAGCGGATCGAGCTCCAGGTGACGATGAAAACCGCCGCCGCGACCACAATACTGACCATTTCAGCAATGCTATGGAATAACAGGTAGTTGACGTGTATGGTCAGGTAAAGTCCGACCAGCGTAAACACGATGATGCTGCGGTAAAAGAGTCGGCTGCTGTCATTGGGCGGGGCGATCATATCTGGTGGTTCCCTGTTGGGGCCTTATCCTTGTGGCAGAAAAATTTCTGCGCAAAGCAAACAGCAAAAATCTCTCTTCGGCTCCGTAGACCCAGAGTCCAAGCCCCCCATTTCACGGGCCGCAGGAATCTACCCTTGCGCTTAGCTGTCGCCATTCGGGCGACACTGACCCCTTCCTTGGCGGCCTCGGGCTTAGGCATGGTGAAGAGTTAGCGGAAAATATAGCGCCAGCGGTGTTAATGTCAAATTATCGCGCAACTTTTTCGTCCCCTGCTAATCGACACAATTCTTTGTGCTATTCTACTGCCCATGCGCACTTTATTGACGACCTTGCACAGCAAATATATCCACCCGAGCCTGGCCTTGCCCTGCTTGGCGGCCTACTGTGGTGACACTTGCGGTGAACTGCTGATCCGTGAACTGACCATTCATCAGCCTAAAGAAAATCTGCTGGCGCAGATTCTGGCCCTTGGGCCTGATGTCGTAGCTTTTTCGGTTTACGTCTGGAATCGTCAGCTGTCGTTGGAACTTGCCGCTGCGCTCAAAGTCGCGCGCCCCGCAGTGCGCTTGGTGCTGGGGGGGCCAGAGGTAAGTTTCGAAAATGCCGATTTTTTTGATCATTGCCCGGTGGATGCTCTGGTCTGTGGCGAAGGTGAAATTCCCCTGCGCCATTTGCTGCATGCCTGGAACGCGGGCTTGCCACCGACGGCGATTGCCGGTTTGCAATTGCCGGGGCAGAGTGCGGTGCAGGTGGGCCAGAGTCAGCTCGAAAATCTGGATGAGCTTCCTTCGCCTTTTGCCGCCGGGCTGGTCGATCTGAGGCGTGGTTATGTGTATTACGAAAGCAGTCGCGGTTGCCCCTACAGCTGTAGCTTCTGCATGAGTGCTCTGGATGCGCGGGTGCGTTCCTTTTCCATGGCACGGATCAAGGCGGATCTCACTTTGTTGATGGCAGCTGAGGTTGCGCAGATCAAATTTGTCGATCGCACCTTCAACTACCATGGGGCGCGAAGTCGCGAAATTATCCGCTTTATTCTGGCCCATAATCGGCGCAGCCATTTTCATTTTGAGATGGGTGGCGATCTTCTCGATGAAGAGACTCTGGCGTTGCTCGAAACTGTTCCGGCGGGAATGTTTCAGTTTGAAATTGGCGTTCAAACCACTCAGCCAACCACCCTTGCAATCATTTCCCGCACGACTGCCATGGGTAAATTATACAAGAATATCAAGCGATTACGTTCTTCAGCTAACATCCACCTGCATCTTGACCTGATTGTCGGTTTGCCGGGCGAAGGGGCGGCGGACATCGATGCGTCACTGACGGATGTTTTTGCCCTTGAGCCTCATCATTTGCAAGTGGAATTGGTGAAACTGCTGCCCGGAGCCCTGCTGCGTGGCCAGGCGGTGGCACGGGGGATGCGTTATGATCCGGCGCCGCCGTATACAGTGCTGGCGACGCCCCTGCTTTCTTTTGCGGAGCTGGAAAACTATCGCGGCATCGGGCGCTTAATTGATCTGATCCATAACTCTGGCCGTTTTGCGCATTTTCTTTCGGCGCTAGCGCAGATTTATTCAAGCCCGGTTGAATTTTATCAGGCGCTTTATCCCTGGTGGTTAAGGCTGGGTGGCTTTGATGAACCCCTGGGATTGCGGCGCCAGTTTGAAGTTTTGGCTGATTTTGTGACTCATGCGCCGGGGGTGCATGAAGCCTTGGCGCGTGATTATGCCCTGGCGGGACGGGTGGTGCCAGGCCAGGCTCCGGCTTTTTTCGACTGTGCATTAAGTCCGGGCGAGGAGCTTCAGGTCAAGCAGCAGCTTAAACAAACCCTGGCGGGGCGTGCTCGCGGCGAAAATGTGCAGCACTTTGCCTGTGTTTTTCATCACCTGAATTCCGGGCAGCGCACCCTGGCGGTCTATTTTTATCGCAGCCGCAGCGGTGATACTCCCGTGGTTGAGGAGACCTTGCTGGTCGCTGAAACTACCTCACCTTGAGGGTTTGTCCTGTTCAAAATTTTAGCTTTACAATCACCCCGCGGATGAAACGCGGATCAATTTGCTGCGGATTGAGCAAGCACAAATTCTCTTGCCAAATTTTCAGACAGCTGTCGAAATATTCACCGCAGGCGGGGAAGTCGGTTGCAAATTGTCGCCGGATGTCGGCAAAGGGCACTGATTTCAAGGTTTGATCTTCACAAACAATGTCGAGCAGGCGAGGCAGTTGTTCGCTGGCCAGGGGGTGCAGGACAAACTGGCCGGTGAGGAGCTGATTGGCCAGGGCGGTCAGCAAGAGCTCGGCCAGTTCCAGATCTTGCAGGCTTTCAATGTTGCAGTTTGTCAGGTCGAGATGCTCCAGTTGCGGGGCGAGCAGCTGTTCAAACATCTGCCGCTGTGCCTCGATTTGCGCGAGGATTTTTTCACTCTCGAAGATGTCTTGCAAAGTGCTGATCGGTCGGGGCTGAGAAGATTGACCGGCGACGAGGCTACCGGCCAGGCCGGGGGGCTGCTGCTGGAGCCCGGCCAGAAACTGGCGGTAGGGCTCATCGAGGAGAACCCCTTGTAATTGCGAAAATTGATGGCGCGCTCGGTCTGCCAGGCGCTGGATGAGGGAATGGCCCACCTGAAATATCTGGCTGAGATAATGCCGGGTAAAGATATCGCTGGCCGGGATGGCATCGCGTTGCGCCAGATATTCAAGCCCGAGATTGAGCTGATGGTAAAGGGGTTCCAGGGCTCTGCGCACCTCGGTTTCACTGCTGACGTCCACCAGGTCGGCGGCCATTTTGCGGTTGGCCAGTAAGCAGAGTTCCGTGGCCAACGCATGGCTGAGACCCTTCGCCAGGGTCGCGGCGAGAATACCTTCGGGTTCGACCAGTTGTAAAATTGCCAGGGGACTGGGGAGCCCCTCGGCTTCAAGATGAAAATCCTTGCCTTTTGCCAGTTGGAAAGTTTGCGGGTCAACCAGGGCGTAAATACTGCGTGCCTCCAGGGGTGGAACGAAACCAAAATCGTGCAGGCGGGCAGAGCGCTGCTGATAAACCTCTTCCTCCAGAACGGAATCCAGCTCTGAGCGGGTCGATTCCATCAGCATGATATAGGTCAGTTGATTTTCTTGCTGGAGAGTTTTCAAGAGGCCACCAACAATTTTTTCGGCGGCTTCACTGACGTAGGTAATGGTGTAAATGCCTTCCATGCGGTTGGCATTTTCATTGTCGTCGTCACTGTCGTAGGCTTCGAGTCCGGCGGTGATATGCAAAAACTTTTTGAGCATCATCACCACCAATTCAGGATCCATCTCAGCCAGGGTGCGGCACGCCTTATCTGGCCCGGCCTCTTGCAATAAAGCCAGCCATTGCAGGCTTGATGTGGCGTCGAGGACATCCTTTTCCCAGCAGTCGAGATCAATGAGGTTGGTGATCTGTTCGGTGGAGGCCAGCATCAGCAGTTCGGCGGCATATTCGGGGCCAATTTCGCTGATGGTTAAATACATTTCCTGGGGATGCAGCAAGGGCGCGAGGGTCTCGGCATCTTTGGCGTCAAGCAGCATGTCGTATTTGGCTTTGCCGCGCGCGTGACGGATCACATCCAGGCGCTGGGCCTGGCTCATCTGGTTCAGCTCAGTCGCGCCGATGCGCCGCGACTGTTGGAGTTTTTTGTAAAGCTGGGTGAGATCAGACGTCATTTGGAACCTCGTCGACAGAGGGTGATTTTATCAAGAGCGGCGGTCGCAACCGTTCAACCTAGGCACGACCATATGTCAGAGGCCGTTCCAGCGCAAGGGCAGAATCTGCTGCGAAAAAAATCTGTATTTTATGTAAGGGGATTGTTATGATCCACCGCCATTCCTGAATTTTTGGGTCTTTTGCTTGCGCTGTGAGGGGTTGTGCCTTCTTTTATTCAAGATTACCGGATTCGCACGAAACTTTCAGTGGTTATAACTCTGGCCTGTCTGCTGGTGCTGCTCTTGGTGTGCCTGACGTTTGGCGGTCTGCGATTTTTCGAGTTGCGTCGCGAAACCTCGCGTCATCTGCAAAGTTTATTTTTTGTTTTGAACGATCGCCTGGCCGAATCGCTGCTGCATTCTGATCGGAATTCCAGCCGGCGTTTGCTGAAGTCTCTGCGCAGAGAAAGTGCCATTGGTGCCGCCTATTTGTTTGACCGTAACCATGAACCTTTTGCCGAATCCTTTGATGTTACGAAACTTTCCCTGGTGGAGAGTAAAATCCGTCGTGATTTTCCTGCCGGTATTCCCGTCGAATGGCGAGCACTGCCTGAAGCTGTTCTGCAGTACGATTTAACCTCCTTGCGGCTTTTTGCGCCGGTTTATTACCAACAAAAATATCTTGGCGGCTTATACCTGCTTGCTGATCTCAAACAACAGAACCGTGAACTGGCAGAAATTGTTTTGTTGGTTTTAAGCGTCGGCGGGTTGGCGGTTGCTTTTGCCTGGGGCATATCGGCGCGTTTGCAGCGCCCGATTTCTGAACCGATTCTTCAGTTGGCGCGTTTGACCGAAACTATTCTGCACACCAATAACTACAGCTTGCGCGGAAAAAAACAGGCGAATGATGAAATCGGGCTCTTGGTTGATGGCTTCAACAACATGCTTGGCCAGATAGAGCAGCGACAAAAAGCCTTGACCAGACATCGGGCATTGCTTGAACAAAAGGTCGCCGAACGAACGGATGATCTGACTCAGACCGTGCGCGCCTTGCAGGAAGCACGGCAGTTGGCTGAGAGCGCCAACCAGGCGAAATCGGCTTTTTTAGCGAACGTGACTCATGAGTTACGCACGCCGATGATTGGTGTCTTGGGAATGAATGAATTACTCCAGGGCACCACACTGGATAAAAATCAGCAACATTTCGTCGCGGCGGTGCAACACTCCGGTTATGAACTTCTGGATCACATTGATGAGATTCTTGAATTTTCGCGCATCGAGTCGGGCCATTTAAGTTTGCAGACCCACGAGGTTGATTTGTCGCAACTGGTGGAAGAGGTGATCCTGTTGCTGGCTGAGCGGGTCTATCACAAAGGGCTTGATTTTATCTGGCGAATTGAGCCCCAGGCCATGTGCGTTGTTGCGGGCGACGGCCAGCGTTTGAAGCAAATTCTGGTCAATTTGTTGGGCAATGCGCTGAAATTTACCGCACAGGGACAGGTGGCGCTCACACTGCAGGGGGAGGGCGATTTTTTTGTTTTCAGGGTCACAGACAGCGGGGTGGGCATAGCGCCGACCCAACAGGCGCGGATTTTTGAAGCTTTTCGTCAGGCAGATGAATCGATTGCGCGCGTTTATGGCGGCACGGGGCTGGGGTTGGCGATTGTTAAGGAATTAACCCTGCTTATGGGAGGTGAATTAGGCCTTGAAAGCCTGCCTGGAAAGGGATCTTGTTTCGAAGTGCGCCTGCCTTTGCCCTGGCTGAAAGCCGCCTACGCAGGCCTGCCGGAAAACTTTAAGGGGGCACCGCTGGCGTTGCTTGAACCCGCGGAGACTGTCCGTCAAGGCTTGACCCAGCTGCTGGAAGATTTGGGTTTTGAAGTGCAGGTTTTTTCTTGTGCCGCCGCTCTGCTGGCTTCTGCGAACGCCGGGCAACAGAGTGCCGCACGGGTTATTTTGTCGAGCTGTCTGGATGATGAAACTGTGCGCATGCTGAGTAAAAAAATGGGTCTGCGCTGTGCAAAAATTCTACGTCTGCAAAAAAGCCTGCCCTCCTCCGTACAAAAAATTGCCGGGGTCGATGAAATTTATACGCCTTGTCTGCGGCAGATACTCATGCAGGATTTTGAAAAATCCGTTCCTCTAAATTCGTTACCAACCCTGCCCTGTGGTGCGCCTGGAGGGTCGGCATGAAATATCTCAATCCACCGGTACTGGGGTTTCTTGTCTATGCGCTTTTTCTCGGCGCATTGGGGCTTTATTACCAAATTTTTCTGGTAACGCCTGAGTCCATGGCTCTGGAAGAGCTTAAAGCCGAATCGCCCGGTTTCCTCCCCCTGCGCTTAAAGCTGAAGGGACGGGGCCTGGATGGGGGGTTAAGCGCTTCCCTGACGCAGGACACCACCAACCCTTCTGCCCTGGCAAACAACCTCCTGACGGATGGCTCTGCCGTTGATATCCAGATTATTGGTGAGCGGTTATATGTGGGGAACCTGAATGCTGATTCCGAGATTTTCAGCCTGCAAGATCCCTTGCATCCGCAAAAGCTCAGCTCCCTGCGAGGTCCGGCCAATGTCTGGCATGTGGATGCCGAAGACGATCTGCTTGTTTATAGTGTGGCCCGCCGCGGCATTTATGTTTTCGATCAGCACAACTTTTCCCGACGCGGTTACCAGTTGACGCGGGGAGAATCCATGGCCAGTGTCCATCGTCGGCACTATCTGTATTCTGCCGAGAGTCGCGCAGGGCTTTCCGTTTATGATTTTTCAAATCCTGAAAAATTATTTCTGGTCAGCCAGTTGGCATTAGACGGCAAGGCCAGCGACCTGGCTTTTATTGGAGACTTCTTGCTGGTCGCGGCCCAAACAGGCGGGCTGCATCTGGTGGATATTCGTGATCCACGTCATCCTCGTCTGGTGAAAACTCTGGCTGCCCAACGCAGTTACGAAACTGTCGCTGTGCATCAGGGAATTATTTACGCCAGTGACAGTTTTTTGCAGATTGATCTTCTGCACCTTGATGCGGACGGCGCGTTGCGCAGAATTTCCCGTATTCCCCTGCTGGGCAGCGTGCGCGATATGGTTTTTAGTCCGGAACGGCTTTATTTCAGCGAAAATCAGAATGGTGTGCGCAGTGTCGATATCCGTGATCCGGCGGCACCACAAACCCTGGGGGCCGTGGTCATCCCCGGTGATCCGCGTGGACTGGCGCTTTCCGGTAATTATCTGTATGTCGCTGGGGCCAATGCCGGGGTGCAGATTGTCGATATTCGGCAAATTCAGCCCCGGCATTTTTTGGGTCTGGCCAACACACCGGGGCTTGCTTCCCAGGTTGTGGCTAATGGGCGCTGGTTATACGTTGCTGATGGCTCCGCCGGGTTGGCAGTTCTTGACCGAAGCGCCTCGCCCGGCCTGACCCAGGTGGCACAACTGCCGACGGGCTCAGACCTGCTCAGGTTGGCGCAATCGGAAAATTATCTTTATGGAACTACGCGCGATAAACAACTGCTGGTTTTTGATGTCAGTCAGCCCCAAAACCCACGCCTGGTTCACGAACAGCTCTTGCCGGTTCCAGCGCGGGCCCTGGTGGTTTGTGGCCGTTCCCTGATAATCAATGGCCAGGGGGCTCTGTTGTTTCGCGTGGATATTTCGATTCCTGATGAACCCAGGCTTATTGAAACTCATGCCCTGCGCGACACTGCCAGACAACTTACGGTGCAAGGGAACAGGGTTTATATCGCTGCGGGGCGCGCCGGGCTGTTGATCGCCCAGGTTGATCAGAACCGGCCTTTGCAAATTGTTTCTGCGGTTGAGCGTTTCTGGCCGATGAGTGAATTTTCCATGGCTCTTGGGGTTGCGGTCAGGGGGAATTTTGCTTTTGTCAGCCAGGGGGAAAATGGTTTGCAACTGCTGAATATTGCCGATATCAAAAATATCCGCGAGCTTTTGTTGTTGCCGATTGACGGGTTTGTTCGAGAAATTCAGCTTTCAGACAGGTTTGCCGTTCTGGCGGATTTCGAAAATGGCTACACCTTTGTCAATATTCAGCAGCCGCAGCGTCCGTTTCTGGCGGCGCAGATGCCGGCGGCTTTTCGCCAGATTGCCGGTTTTATTGTCGATCAGGAGCTGATTTATCAACCTAGTCGCAGCAGCGGTGTGCAGGTTTTACCCCTGCCCCTGGCGCTGACAAGGACAGCGCCAGCGACGGATTCCGGGAGTCGTGTGAGTTTTGCTTTGGAAAAAAGGCCGCAGCCGGGCTGGTATTCCTTCAATGTGAGTGATCGACGCCAGTTTATCCATCGTCCGGCGGTGGTTGAGTTCTCAGAGCTTTAGAATCTGTATGTGGCTCCCAACCACAACTGGCGTCCCAGTTCGTAATCACTTTCACTCTTGCCCAGCTTTGTGCGCTGGTCGAAGACATTATACAGGTCGAGAGTCAGCCAGAGGGCATTGCGACTGGCGATTTGTGGCCAAATTTTTGCGGCCAGATGCCAGTCAAATGTCAGGGCATGATCGTTCTTGACATTCTCGTAGACTTCAGCCGTTGTCTGTTCATCAAGCTGCCGGATTTCGCCGGTTTTTTCTGTGGTTTTATAGGCGCTGCGGTAGTTTGTTGTGTTGCTGAAACGCAAATTTCCCCAGGGTTCGGCAGCATAGATCAACACGATGCTCACTGGACGGTTGAAATCTTCAACCAAGAGATCCTCTCTGGTGCCGATTTTCCCCTCGTACCAGATCAGTTCCGCCAGATTTTCCTCACTGTCGTTAAAGGTGTCGTCGTAGCTCTGGCTGTTGGCCCTGGTCTTTTGCCAGCTGGCGTGCAGGCTGAAAAACTGACGCTCAAACTGACGCGACCAGCCTAAATTTACTTCCTGGTGGGTGCTCTTGCCATCATTGCGCCATTCTTTGAAATAACTGACGTTCTGCGGATCGGGATCAGCGTCATAACGATTGGTGACCAGCAAATCATGCCCTTTGCGTTGCAGATAGTCGAAACTTAGTTCACCCTGCCAGAGCCTTTGTTTGAAGCCAAGGGTCCACTCGTCGGTGTAGGGCGTTTTTAAGGGTGTTTTCTGTCGGTAACTGATGGAACCGTTACGATCAAAGATCCAGGCTGTCGGTATGGCGTGTTCATCAAGCTCACGGGTGTATTTTTCGAAGGGCCGTTTCTGTTCGACCAGTTTCGCCCCAAGCAGATTGGCGCCGTAATAGCGGTTGATGCCGCCAATCAGCAGGCTTTGACCATTGGCGAACAGGTCGTAACCTGCGGCCAGGCGCGGAGCGTTGTTTAGTTGTTGGATATAGTTATCCCAGGACAATCTGATGCCCGGCCGCAGCTTCAGTCGCCCGAGAGCCAGATCATCTTCGAGGTAGATCGCCGTCAGCAAAATATCCGCCGTGGCTTTATCGGTAGGATAGGTCGTTTTGCTGTTGAAATATTGTTCATTGTCAATACAGAGCCGTTGGTCATTTGCGCAGCTGACATTTTCGTCAAGTGTGGCGCTATAGATATTCAAGGCTTCCGGGCGTCGGGTCTGGGTCTGGATCCAGGTGGTTTCGAGGCCGCCTAGGATCTCGTGTCGGCTGCCGGCAAATTGTTGTTGGGTGAATGCGTGGTTGATGTTTGCGATCAGGCTTTGTTCCGACTTGTCAATATCGCCGTAGCCACCCTCGCGGCTGAAACTGGTGGTTCCCCAGTCCTTAGTGGGGGTGGTTTTCCAGTTGAAAAAATCGGGCGGTGAGTTGCGACTGTTGTGGCTTTTCTGGAAAGCCAATGCGAGGGAACTCTGACCAAGAGTATGCTCACTGCCAAATTTTGCGCTCAACTGTGTCCCGCCACCTTGAATTTCGTAGCTGCTGTTTTTGACCGTTTTGATGAAATAGTCTGCGGTATAGGGGGCGTAAAGAGCGGAGACAGTCAAGCTGTGGTTCAAATTAAGGTCGTTATGATATTTGGCGAAAAAATTCTGCGACTGGCGTTTTTGCGTTTGTCGCTGGCCAAAATTATGCAGTGGAATGGCCGCGTGCTGTAAGGCATAACTGACGACTGCTCCTGAATGGGTGTTAATGGGGGTGTGCACAACCGCCGACAGATTCTGCTTTACAAATTCCGGTTGATTGTCTGCGCTTGCGGAATTTTTAAATTTCTCACGCTTGTCATCATCGAGCTGAAAGTGACTCAATTCTGAGCTTGTTGTACGATAGTTCAATTGGCCACCAAAGTGGGTGTCGGGTGCAAGAGTGTCGGCTTCGACGACTCCGCCAGTAAACTGACCGTAGCGCGCCGAAATATTGCTGCGCAGCACGCGAATGTTTTCAAGCAGATTTGGGTCGAGAAAAAATTGTTGTGCATGCCCGGTGACATCGCTGATCTGGTCGTTGCCCCTCTGTCCGGGATCAAGCAGGCTGTTGTTGCCCATGCCATCGATGAGAAAGTTGTTGGCCTCAGCACGTCCGCCGGAAATAGAAAAGGCCACCGGGGCAATTTCTCCGGCAGTATTGGAAGAATAGGCGCTTTCACTCAGTTGCACCCCGGGAAAAAGCCTGAGCAGGTCGTTGGTTTGCCCTCTGGGATTGGCCAGGAGCTTAAGCTGGGTTCGGTTGAGAGAGGCTTCACCGCTGAGGGAGAACAGTGCCGGGGCTTCAACCTTCACCCGGGGCAAGTTTGGCAGGCGGCCGACATCTAAGGGCTCAGCAAGGGCGGAGGAAGGCCCCGTGACAAAAAAAAATGTAAGCATTATGATGCCGGCGGAGAGGGGTCGGGATAACATGACGTCTGCCTCAGTTGTAGGCGTTGATCCCTCCACAGTGGCCAAAGTATCCACAAACCACTTTTTTGAGTCAACCACCATTTGTGGTTTTGTGTCATTATTCGTCAGCATTGGGTGCTGAAGAAGTTCCGGGTTTTTTATTCTGGGTACCGATGGATTTTTTTGTGACGAAATTTTTGCACAACAAGAAGCGTCTGCCAGGGTGGTTGCTGCTTTGGGGCCTGCTGTCGGTAAGTTTGCATCTCTTTTTATTGCTGCTGCCTGGGTTTTTACCCGTGATGGAGGCCAGCAAACATCAGCATGAGCTGCAGCTGGTGGCTGCTTTGCGTGCCAACTTTGTGCCCCAAGGGTCATTATTGCCGCAGGTGAAACCTGAGCAAGTGCAAGTCTTACCGTCAAAAACACCCGTTCTGTTGCCGCCACCTAAGGCCGCGGATGCCGCAAAAACCTTGCCCGAGTCAGAGGTGACTTCCGCTGTTGATCCGAAGCTGGTTATTCCCCCTTTGCCGCAGGCCCCTGCGCAAAAGCCTTCGGCAAAAAGATTTGAGCCGGTGGAACCTTCCCCGGCGGTGCTAACACCAACCAGTCGCTTACCGGAAGCGCACAATTTTTCTTCAAATGGACAAGAGTCCCGTCAGCCTCCTGCCCTTGACCTGCCTGATGATTTTCGTGATGCCTTGCCGCGTTATGCGGAAAATCCTTTGCCGGTCTATCCGCAGCTTGCCCGCCGTAATGGCTGGCGGGGTGAAGTCGTGTTGCAGGTTTCCGTCACGCGTGACGGCAAGGTCAATCACCTGGATATTCAGCACTCTTCCGGTTTTCGAATTCTTGATCGGGCGGCGCTGAGGGCGGTAAAAGACTGGCGTTTTCATCCGGCCCGCAGGGCCGGGCATGCCGTCGTCAGCGAGGTTCTGGTGCCGGTCGAATTTCATCTGTCGCAAGCGATGTGATTGATCAGATTCTACGCCGGGGAATTCGTCAATTTTTCTACTCAGCTCCGGAATTACCGCGTCAGAGATCCCTATTTTGGGGGTCTTATGTCGCCATTCTGGGCGACCGATGCCCGTTCCTTGGCTGCCCCGGGCTCGGTAGGGGGAATAGTGATCACTTTTGTTCCTTAGCCCGCGGTTTTGTTAAAAATTGTTTGACCTTAAGGCTTCAATCTCCTAAGTTGTTAAAGATTTTCTCGATGGTTTTAATAACCGTGATTTTGTTCAGGGTTTTTGCGGTCGGGGCTGTGTATTTGACAATGTACAGGATCAACTGGCGTAAAGTTGTACGTTTTTAGCTGGAGATGTTTGATGAGCGCAGATGCAACGCGAATTCTGATTGTCGATGATTCCCCCACGGTGCGGCGACTGGCCGAGTTAATTCTCAGTCAGCAGGGTTATGTGGTGCATACCGCAGAAGACGGTGAGCAGGGGCTGGATGTGGCGCGCAGGGTCAAACCCGATGCGATACTGGTCGACTATGTGATGCCGAAAATGAACGGCCATAGTTTCTGTAAGCATTTGCGCGAAGATCCGGCCATGCAGAACGTGCCCCTGATTCTGATTTCGTCTAAAGGTGAGGCGGTTGGCGAGGCGTTTGAGAAAGAGTTTGGGGTGGTTCACTATTTTTCCAAGCCCTTCGAGCCGGATGATCTGATCAATAAACTGGTCGAGGTGTTGGGAAGTGTGGAGGAGGAACCCGCAATGGAGACTGTGGCTTTGGGGGCGGGAGGGGTGGCACCTGCGGCGGTTGAGAATATTGTCGACAAGGTGCTGCGTCAGTATTTTCAGAAAGATTTTCCCCTGCTCATGCGTAACGTGCTGTCTGATACCCTCAGCGAGGCCGGACTGGTGCAGAAACGTGGCATGGTGTTGAGTGGTGATCTGGCTGAAGTCATGCTTCCCGATGTGATAAATTTTGCCTATAATTCACGTCTTTCGGGACGATTGACCGTTTTCTCCCGTGAAGTTTTCGGCGAAATTTTTATCGCCGAAGGCCATTTCATTTTTGCCACCGCCAGCCGCAAGGGCAGTCGCAATATTTTTCTGACCGATTTGCTGAAAAAGGACGGCCGCTTGACCGCTGGCGCCGAGGAGATTAACCAGTGTGTCGCTGAAGCGCGGTCGCGTAATATCCCCATCGGACGTGTGCTGGTTGAGCGCAAGATGCTGAGCGAAGATGAGCTCATGGAGTATCTGCGTCAGCATGCCCAGGATGCCTTTGGCGCGACCCTTGATGTCAAGGAAGGCAACTTTTTTCTTGAACGCGACGAGTTGCCGACAAATCTCCAGGATCTGACCATCCGAATTCCGTTGATCAGTGTTTTGATGGAGGGCTTGAGCCATCTGGATGAAAAGCACCTGGCGGCCTCTGAGTTCAAGGACGAAGAAATGGTGCTGGTGCGTTTAATTACCAACGAAGATGCCCTTGACACGGTCAATCTGCAACCGCGCGAACTTGAACTCTTTGGTTTGATTGATGGTAAGAAAACCCTGCGTGAGGTCATTGCCCTGAGTCAACTTGAACCTCTGGAAACCAAACGTATCTGCTATGCACTGCGCAAGGTTGGATTGTTGCGCGTCAAGACTCACTGACTTCATACTTTTCTAATGCTGTCGGATAAATCATGAATGATATGCGCCAGAAATTGTTGCCGGTTTTTTTACAGGAAGCTGCCCGTAAAATTCAGTTGCTCGACAATTTCCTCGAATCTGCGCCAACGGATGCACCTTCTTTGGCCGATCTGGAAGCTGCATTTCGTGCTGCTCATACCTTGAAGGGGACCGCCGCCCTGGTGCAGGTCGATTCGATCTGTACCCTCAGTGCCCGGATGGAAGGGATTCTGGAGGGGCACTTCGAGGCGTTGCGTTTTCCTTCTGCGGTAGAATACGATGCTCTGAAACTGGCGTTATCACGCATAAAGTTACTTGTTGATGCGGTGAGTAACGAAGGTGAAGAGCCTGCCGGGGTGGTTGCCGAAGCCGAGCTGGCGTTGAAACTGGCGACCACGCTGCCGGTCAGACACACTGCCCTCGCGTCGCCTCAGAATTTTACGGCTGACACCGACAGCGATCCTTTTGCCGATGACCCGCAGCTCGAATCCTTTCTTCCGCCGGAGGCCGTGGTTTCTTCTCCCCTCGCGCTTGATCCTTTTGCCGAAGATTTCGACTTTTTATCTGACCTGAATTCGCTTCCCGCGTCGGAGACGATGGCAGCGGTGAGAACCGCTGGGGAGGTTGATCCTTTTGCCGAGGACGAAGACTTTTTCGGTGAGAGCGATGCCCTGCCTGTACTACCAGCGAAGGTTGCGGCTGCAGCGCCGGTTGTCACAGAATCTTTTGCCGAACGTTTACGCAAGCGCCTGGCGCGTGAATCGGCCATCGGCACGGCACAAAGACTCGCCGAAACCCTGA
>Ga0210053_1001346_pt1 | contig 22881 bp, 20 predicted proteins | sample CryGeymeta201512_FD_185467 | JGI IMG/M metagenome (GOLD analysis project Ga0210053, IMG submission 185467) | Groundwater microbial communities from Crystal Geyser aquifers in Utah, USA - Crystal Geyser metaG 2015-12 (SPAdes) (version 2) | ecosystem: Environmental > Aquatic > Deep subsurface >... | reverse complement strand
CGGGGCAGGTCTCCGACCGCCCCGAAACGCTTGACCGGAAGGTCTCAAAGGGCTGCGAATCCACGGGATTCGAGGAGACCTGTCGGTCCGGGGAGCGGCGGGGTCAGGAGACCCTCGCCGAGCACAGTACTACAACCGTACTTAGCTCGGGGCAGGTCTCCGACCGCCCCGAAACGCTTGACCGGAAGGTCTCAAAGGGCTGCGAATCCACGGGATTCGAGGAGACCTGTCGGTCCGGGGAGCGGCGGGGTCAGGAGACCCTCGCCGAGCACATTCGCGCTAAGTACGGTTGTAGTATTAGATCGAGAGGGTTCCCGGCACGGGCGGCTCCACGCGCGCTGGTGTCGACCACCAGGTCGCCCACCAGGATCGTCGGGGACTGCACGGAATACCGTCGCCGCACCAATGCCTTGACACGAGCCAGCAGCTCCTCGAACGCGAAGGGCTTCACCAGGTAGTCGTCTGCGCCCGCTTCCAGGCCGGCGACACGATCGGCAACGGTGTCCTTTGCGGTGAGAATCAGGATTCGGGGGGGGTGCTGCGCCCGACGCAACCGACGCAGAACGGTGAGCCCGTCCACGCGTGGGAGCATGAGGTCCAGCACGAGCACGTCGTAGTCAACGGCTCCCGCGCTGCGCAGAGCTTGGTCGCCATCGGCTGCGCCGTCCACCGCGAACCCAACTTCCCGAAGCCGTTGCGCCATGGAACGGCGCAACGGCTCATAGTCTTCGACCAGAAGAACTCGCATCGCTTCCCACTCAAGACGGCGAGCCGACGGCACCCCGTCGGTAGCGCGCGTCGGCTCGCGTCACAGGCTGCAGGCTGTCATTCCGCAGGCGGCTGTCCGTCGGTCGGGTCAGCCGGCCAATTGCGCGACACAGTCCCCACTAATCGGCGTCTTCGTGCTCGCCCTCCTGCTCGTTCTCGTCGTCATCGCCCACTTCTTGCTTGAGGATCTTCCCGTCCGGGGCGATCTTCGCTTCGACTTCCTTGCCGTTGGCGAGCCACTCGGCGCCGTAAGCGACGACCTTGCCGTTCTTAGCCTTGACCTCAACCTCTTTGATCTCGTTGCCGGCGGCCGCCTTGAGGATCGAGGCCTTGACGCAAGCCGGCACCTGGTCGAGTTTGACCTGCTTCTCCGTCTCGCGCTCCAGCACTGTGCCGTCGGCGGCGACTTCGATCTCGACCTCCACGTCCTTGGTCTTCCACTCGGCCTCGTAGATCACTTTGCCGTTCTCCGTCTCTTCGATGATCTTCTTGAGGACAGCATCGCCGGCTTCCTTCTTGATCGTGGCTTGGACGGCTGCCGGCAACTCCTGAAGCGTGACGACGCGCTCCTTCTCGCTCTTCTCGTTCTCCCCGTCCTTGTCGTCCTTCTGGGCCAGCGCCACCAGCAGGACCAAGCCCAGGAGGGCCACCACCAGAACCGCGATCTTACGCCACTGCAACTTGATCATCTCGCTCCACTCCTTTGGTCTTGTGTGAACGGCTGAAGAAGAAGTGTAGCCGCTGAACATGAAGGGAGCATGAACGCGGGGGGGCGGAAACATCCAAGGACCGCAAGGACCTCAACGACTGCAGGGACGCAACACCGTACCCGACGCCCGGAGAGGCGGCTTCGGTGCACAGTCCCAGGTGTCCCTGCAGTCCTTTGCATCCCTCTTTGCGCGTTGCTCTAAAACGCGTACGCCGGCAGCGTCTCGTCCAGCAGGATGATCTCCTCGCGGCTCGGGCCCACGGACACGGCTGAGAGGGGGACGCCGGTCAGCTCGTTGAGGCGCTCGAGGTACCTTCGGGCATTTCCGGGGAGGTCGGCGAGCGTCCGGGCGGCGCTGGTGTCGGCTTCCCAGCCGGGCATGGTCTCGAAGACCGGCTCGCACTTGGCGAGCTGCGAGAGGCTGGCGGGCAGGCGGTCGTAGCGCGTGTCGCCACACTGGTAGGCAACACAGACCTTGATCTCGGCGAAGGCGTCGAGCACGTCCAGTTTCGTGATGACGACACCGTCCAGCCCGTTGATCTCGGCGGAGTGCTTCATAAGGGGGAGGTCGAACCAGCCGCAGTCGCGGGGACGCCCGGTGGTGGCGCCGTATTCGTTCCCTCGCTGGCGCGCGAGCGCTTCGGCTTCCGGCTCCATCTTGGAGGGGAAGGGGCCGAGACCGACCCGGGTCAGGTAGGCCTTGGAGATGCCGATCACCCGGTCGATCTTCGTCGGGCCGATGCCGGAGCCGGTGCAAGCCCCGCCAGCGCTGGCGTTCGAGGACGTGACATACGGGTAGGTGCCGAAGTCGATGTCCAGCCCCGTTCCCTGAGCTCCCTCAAACAGCACGTTCTTGCCGCTGCGGAGCGCCTCGTTGAGCACTGCGGAGACATCGGCGACGTAGGGCTTGAGGCGTTCGGCGTAGACTCGGAACGTCGCGAGGATCTCGTCCAGTTTGGGGCGGTCCGCCTCGGGGACCAGGTTCAGCACCGGCGCCTTGTCGGCCAGGTTCTGCGCGACCCGGCCCCTGAGCAGCTCCTCGTCCAGCACGTCGGCGACGCGGACGCCGAGGCGAGCAATCTTGTCCGTGTAGGTGGGGCCGATGCCGCGCTGCGTTGTGCCGATGCTGCGAGTGCCCGCCTCGCGCGCCTTGTCCATGATCAGGTGGTAGGGCAGCGTGAGGTGCGCCCGTTCGCTGATCAGCAGTCGGTTGGGGACGTCCAGCCCGCGGGCGATCAAGTCGTCGATCTCGTCGAAGAGCGTCTTGGGATCCAAAACGACGCCATTGCCGATGAGGCACGTGGCGTTGGGGTGGATCACCCCGGACGGGATGAGATGCAGGATGAACTTCTCGCCCCCGACGATCACGGTGTGCCCGGCGTTCGCGCCGCCCTGGTAGCGCACAACCAGGTCCGCCTTTGCGGACAGCAGATCCACCACGCGCCCTTTGCCTTCGTCTCCCCACTGCGCTCCAATCACAACCAATGCCGGCATGAAACTAACCTCCTCGTGCTTCCTCGTGTTTCCACGAGCACATTCTCGTGCTCCCTCGAGCACGTTGTCGCGCGTCGCGAGACGCGATCGCGCACAAGAAAGGCTCAACCGGGCAACCCGCTTGAGCCGACGGAACTGGGCCAACGATGTTGCGAAGGGATTTTAGAAAACGTGCCCCCCGTTGTCAAGCGCTGCAGGCAGGTCAGCAACGCTGGGAAGCACCAAGAGCGCGCCGGCTTCGGACAGGGAGGCAGCCGTGGAGTTGCCGGTCAACACGCCGATTGCCCGCATTCCGAGGGCACCAGCGGTGGTCATGTCCATTGGGTGATCGCCTACCATCAGCGCCCGCTCCCCGGTGCAGTTCAGGCGGGCAAGCGCTTCGTCCAGGTGCCGCGGGTCGGGCTTCACGTGAGTGACGTCGTCGCGGGTCAGGGCGAACGCGGAGTTCTCTCGATCCAGGAGCGCGGTCACTGCTCGGCGGCAGTTGCGGGTGACGATGGCGAGGGGCACCCCCGCCTCCGCGAGCCGCTCCAGTGCTTCCCGGGCGCCGGCCACCAGTCGGCCGCGCGAGGCGGCAGTCAGTTCGACTGCCTCGATGGCTGCATGTGCCCGGTCGTGAAACCGCTTGCCTTCGCCGCCGTTCGCGGCGAGGTGAGCGGCCCCCTCGTCGACCAACTCCAGCACGTAGCGTGCCGACAGTGCGGACAGAGGGACGCCGAAGTCCGCCAGCAGGTCCTGCACCCGTTGGCGCATCTCACCGAAGTCGATCGTCAACTCGGCCAGAGTGCCGTCGAAGTCGAACAGCACGGCGTCGACGGTGTCGCGGAGCGTGCATGGGGGTACTGGGCGGGCAGTGCTCAACGGGAGAAACCTTTCGTTTGGGCGGTGCTGGCCGGTTCACTCGGAACGGCCACCACGAGGTGGCGCAGCAGATGGTTGCGGAACAGGTGCGTCTCGCCCGTCTGCGCGCGGACGCGCACTGTGCGCCAGTCCACCGCTTCTACGACCCCGCGGACCCCCTCCAATTCCACGGTGTCGCCGGGGGCGAGGGCATCCTCCAAAAGCAGAGCGTACCCGGCGGCGAGGTCTCGCAAGACGCCCGAGCAACCGGCTACGCCAATCAGTGTCACGAGACCGAGCGCAAAGTAGACCGGCACGACCCGCGCCTGGAACACGTCGAGGATCACCAGCAGGCCCGCCGAGTACAGAACGCCGCGCACCAGCCCGCGCGTCGTTCGGCGCAGGCGTTCCCGCCGTTTCATGCGCCAAGCGGGGTCGCGCCCGGCGTCGGCCGTCAGCGCCGTCGCCAGAGCGCGGCTAAGGCGCTGGTTGGCCAGAAGCGCCAGCAACTCGAACAGGACCGCAACGGCAATGACCTTGGCCGTGCTGATGCCAAAAGCCCACCAGAACGCGCGGCTGGTCAGATCGGGAAACATGGGGTCACCTTTGTGGCGGGCGTGCTGCCAGGAAGTCAGCCACCCATCTGGGCGAGCTTGCGGTAGAGCGTCGCTCGCCCGATGCCGAGGCACTTGGCGGCGGCTTGCTTGTCCTCGTGGGTCCATTGCAGCACGTGCTGGATGTGCTGCCTCTCCACTTCGGCCAGCGATGCCGGCACATAGCCCTCTTCGGTGGGGGCTTCTTCGGCAGCGTTCGACGCCGCCCTCCAGGCGGCAACGGTCAGGAACTGCATCGGCAGGTCCTCCAACCGGACGACCTCGTCGCGACTCAGCACGACGGCGCGCTCGACGACGTTCTCCAACTCCCGGACATTCCCCGGCCAGTCGTAGGAGTAGAGCGCGCGCATGGCGGCCACGGAGAAGTCCCGCACCTGGCGGCCGTGCTCCTCGCTGTACTTCTCGGCGAAGTGCTTGGCCAGCAACGGAATGTCCCTCGACCGTTCGCGCAACGGTGGCATCTCGATCCGGATCACGTTCAGGCGGTAGTAGAGGTCCTCCCGAAAGGTCTCGGCCTTGACGGCCTCCTCGACCTTGCGGTTGGAGGCAGCGATGACGCGCGCATCCACAATCACCGGGTCGTCGGCCCCGATCCGGCGAACCTCGCCGTCCTGCAATGCCCGCAGCAGCTTCGCTTGCAGGTGCGTCGACATCTCGGTGATCTCGTCGAGGAAAATCGTCCCCCCGGAGGCCCGCTCGAACAACCCCTTCCGGTCGGCGATGGCATCGGTGAAGGCGCCTTTGGCATGACCGAATAGTTCTGACTCCAACAGGTCGTCCGGAATGGCAGCGCAGGAGACGGGGACAAACGCCCTTTCGACTCGCGGACTCCGGGCGTGGATCTCCCGAGCGACCAAGTCCTTGCCTGTGCCGCTCTCGCCAGTAAGTAGCACATGGCTCTTACTGGGAGCGAGGCGGGTGATCAGGTCGTAGAGCCGGCGCATCGGCTCGCTTCGGCCGAGGAGCCGCCCAAACCGGTGTGAGCGCTGTTCTTCCTCTTGCCGCTGGCTGACCTGGTCGGTCAGTCGTCGGTGCGTCACTGCGCGGCCCAAGACGATCTCCAGTTGGTCTACGTCGAAGGGCTTGATGACGAAGTCGTACGCACCCGCCTTGATCGCTTTGACGGCGACCTCCACCGACCCATACCCAGTGCACATCACGACGATCAGCCGTTCCTGGGTCTCGTGCAGGCGCTGCATCAACTCCATGCCGTCCATCCCGGGCATGCGGAGGTCGGTCAGCACCACGTCGTAGTCGTGCTCTGCCACCAGTTCGAGGGCCTCGGCACCGCTGGGTGCACTATCGACCGCGTACCCGAATGACTGCGCGAGCGCGGTCAGTGCCTTCAGGATATCCCCATCATCGTCGACGCAGAGCAGTCGGCCCTTCGCTTGTCTTGGCGTGTCTTCCATTGTCGGGACTTCCTCCCCGGCTCAGGAGGTTGGATCGAGGGCCAGGAACAGGCAGGATTGACCGCGCAGAGCCCCCTACTTGGGGACGCGGAACTGCCGGAGCACCAACCCCGACTGGGCGATGAGGTCCTTGTAGACGATTTCGAGCGCCGGGGGGTACCCCATGTCGATCTCGAAGACCGCCTCACGAATGCCTGCCTGGACCATTTCCTTGGCGCAACCGAAGCAGGGACGCAAGGTACTGAAAAGCGTGCCGCCGTCGGTGACTGCCCCGTGTCTGGCAGCCAGGGCAATGGCGTTCTCCTCGGCATGGACGCAGATACACGTGTCATAGGACTGCCCGGGAGGCGCGTCTGAATTGCATCTTGCGCACCCGCCCTCAAAGCAGTTTTTCACGCCGAACGGGGTACCATTGTACCCGGTCGAGACGAGGGCCTTCTCTCGGACAATGACAGCGCCGACTTGCCGGCGGCAGCAGTTCGAGCGTTGGGCAACGTGCCGGGCGAGGGTCATGAAGTACGTATCCCAGTCGGGCCGGGCGTCTCTGGGCATCGGTGTGGCGGCTCCTTCGGCGAGGCTGGCGGGCGGCCAACCCCCGCTTGCACTCCACCGGCTCGGGGTGACAAAGCCGGTGATATGTGGCATCATCAACGGGTCGGGCAATGTGCGCCCGAACGACATCCCCACCCGGACGGCACCCTCTCGAATGGAACTTGCAGTTGGTCTTGGAGCGTTGATCCTGGCGGCACTCGTGATCGTGGCCGTCTTCGCAAACCGGAATCTGATCGAGTAGGGGCGCCCCCGCGAGCTCGAACCGGGGCGTGCCGGGCGGTCACGCTTTGGCGAGCTGGCGCAGGAAGTGGGTCCCTCCCTCGAAGCCGGTGTCTACATGCACTCCATCCGATGTGACCTTGAACTGGCGGACGCCCGTGTCGTGTTCAGTGGCCCGCAACTTCAGGATCGCGAGGGTCTTCCGGATGTGGTCCTGGATCCGGCGTAGCCGCACGGCGATGATGGCGTCGAAGACCATGGACAGGTCGGACTCCACCAACTCCCGCTCGGCCGGCGTCTCCTCTGCTTGGCGGATGAATATGGAGGTGATCCCCTTGGCGCCGAACAGGTCGGTCAGCGCGTACACGTAGTCCCGGAAGCGGTCTTGGTCGGCGATGGCGGGCTCCAGGTCGGTCAGGCTGTCGATCACGACGCGGTCGAACGCCTCTCGTTCGACCAGATCCTTCAGCCGCCAGAACAGCCGATCCGGGTCGAGGCGCACCGGCGACTCGTGAATGAGCGACAACTGGTTTGCCTCCACCATGGGGCGGATATCGAGACCGATGGAGCGGGAGGCGTTGATGATCTTCGCCGCTCCTTCCCGCAGGTCTACCAGCAGCCCGCGTTCGCCACCGCGAATGCCCTCGGCCAGGAAGCAACGCCCGAAGCAGGACTTGCCGGTGCCCGCGTCGCCCGCGATGAGGGCGCTGAAGCCCGAGAGCAGCCCCCCGCCCATCATTCGGTCGAGCCCGTGGATGCCGAAAAGCTGTCGCACCGCAGCCGCTTCCGGAGTCGGCGGATCGGTCTCCGCGCGAGCGGCCGGCCTTGGTCTAGGGTAGATATAGAGCCCGTTGTCCTTGATCTCGCAGGAGTGCTTGCCCGCCTCGAACGCTTGCCCGCGCGACTTCAGCACCTCAATCAGCCGGCGTCGCTCCAACTCGTTGACGGTGGCGAAGTGCATTCGGACAACCGCGTCGGCGATATACTGCTCGTGGGCGACGAACTGCGTGTCCTCCCGGTCGATCTCCTGAGTGAAGAACGTGGTGCAGCCCTGCTGGCGGATGGCGTTCAGCAGGCTGGTGACCAGGTTTCGGAGTTCCACCCGGTCATCCGTCAACCGCTGGAAGTGCGAGATGCTGTCTACGAGCAGCCGCTTGACGCCCAGCGCCTGCACCTGCTCCTGGATCATGCCGTCAGCGGCTTGCATCTCCGAGCGGAACACCTCGGGAGACGTCGAGATCACGCGGACCTTCGACTCCTCCTCCAGCTTCTGGAGATCCAAGCCCATCTGCGCGGCGTCGCGGTAGATCTGCTGAGGCAGTTGCTCGAAGGTGATGACGAGACCGGGCTCGTTGCAGTACTTCGCGCCGTGGTAAATGAACTGCAAGCCAAGGGTTGTCTTCCCCGATCCGGGTGTGCCTTGAATCAAGGCGACGGAGCCCTTCACGATGCCGCCGTGGAAGATATGGTCCAGTCCTGGGGTCCCTGTAGGAGCTAACTCGATCAACCGTAGTCCTCCTTGCCGGCGGCGCGAGGGGCCGCGGCACTACTTGATGGTTTGGCTTTGCTCTGCGTCTGCTCGTTGTCAGTGGGACGGTGCCGAGCTCACCGACCGAGAAGCCCGCACGTCTGCCCGGAGAGGCTTGCGCCCTTCGCCAGCGTGTAGACGGTGCGTTCTGCGCATCCTCGTCTGGCAAGGATCCCCGCGCCCACCAGCGCATCTGCGGCGGAGGTGACCTCGTCGGGGCAGCCGCCAATCCACTGTGACAGCCCCTCGGCCGTGTCCATGGTGAAGCGGTTCCCATAGAAGAAGGCTATCAGTTTCTGTGTCAATGCGGGTTCCATTGGCGTCAGTAGCGATCGCCGTAGATTAGCACGGAATCGTCGGTGATTTCAAGGCTCCGGACATGCACATTGTCGGGAAGGCGGGCGGCTGAGAGGGTTCCCTCCAGCTTCTGGCACAGCTTCTCCCGCACCGGTCCCGCCAGGGGCAACTTCCCGCTCTTGATCTCCGACGGCGCGAACTGCGGCGTCCGGCCGTCCGGGATTGATACCGTGCCGGTTGCCCTCAGATGCAGCTTGCGCCCTGCGTACAGCACTACCCCCGCGAGGCGTACCTGACCGGGCAGCAGGTCTACCTTGAGCCCCTCGACGGGCGGTCCGGCTGACAGCATTTCCGGGTGGCTTGCCAGGTAGTCGTTGATCTCAGTCTCGGTCAAGCTACGGGTGAATGGCTGTCGCGTGCCAAAGGGCCGACTGGAGCGGTCGCGGAGAACGTGGGTGAAGTCCTCTACCGCCTGCTCAGCCTGCTCGGCCTCTTGGCGGGAAGGCGGCGCTGGCGGCGAGTAGTCCTCGGGGATCTCCAGCGCTTCCCGCACCACGACATACGTGCCGACTGCGAGCAGCGCCAAGAGGCAGAGCAGAGCTTTCAGGAACCGATTTTGTATCAAACTGGTGCAGACAGGTCCTGTCGTTGAGCTCGGCCGGCGCCGAGACCCGTTGGCGTCGTATTCTACAAGACGGCGGCCGCCGCCGCAAGCGGCGCTTGCCGACGCGTCTTGACTGCCGAGCCGAGGCCGCTATAGAATGTGAGCCGGCGGAACTACTATGAGTGCACTGCTTGAGCGACTTGGTGCCAGCGTCGGCGACATCCTGGTTAAGAAAAAGCTGCTGACGTGGGAACAACTGGAGGTGGTCCAGCAGGCCGGACATGCCTTGAAGGGCAGCTTCGGTGAGAGCCTGCTGCAGCTTGGGCTGGTTGAGGAGGCGGCGCTCTACGGGGCAATCGCGCACCACTTGGGCGTTCCCTACTATGACCGCGAGAAGACGCCGATGGACCCCGGCGCGGCGGCTTCCGTGCCCGCAGACCTGCAGCAGCGAGTGCAGGCGGTGCCGGTCCGGCGGGAAAAGGACCGCCTCTACGTTGCCATTGCGGATCCCAGCGAGCTGCGGGCCCTGGACGCCTTGCGCGACCACACCGGGCTTCGCATTGTCCCGCTGCTGACAACGCCGGCCGACGTCCAGCGACTGCTCAAGGCGGCACAGAACGCCCAGCCCCCCACCGAAGAGGCGATTGCCTCGGTGTCCGTCAGCGACCAGTCGGATCTCCAGGATCTGGTTGCCCAGAGCCCCACGGTTCGCCTTTTCCAGACGCTGTTGGTCAACGCCGTCCAAAGCCGCGCTTCAGATATCCACATCGAGCCGACTGCCAGTGATTTCCATGTCCGCTTCCGGATCGACGGCATCCTCCACGACCAGATGAAGCTGGACAAGAAGCTGATGTACGACCCGCTGGTCTCGCGGGTGAAGGTGGTCGCAAACCTGGACCTGGCGGAGCGGCGATTGCCCCAGGACGGCCGGTTCCCGTTAGCCATGAAGGGCAAACGGATCGATGTGCGCGTCTCCACTATGCCGACGATGCACGGGGAGAAGGTGGTTCTGCGGCTCCTGGACAAGTCAACCCAGTTGATCGGTCTCCCCAAAGTCGGCATGGCGCCGGAGCACCAGAAGCAGTTGCGGTGGCTGGTCAGTCGGCCGCACGGCATGGTCTTGGTGACGGGACCGACCGGTTCCGGGAAGACGACGACCCAATACTCCCTGCTGCACGAGATCTTCACCCTGGACAAGAACTTCGTCACCATCGAGGACCCGGTCGAACTCACCCTCAGTCGGGTGAACCAGATTCAGGTGCAGCCCAAGATCGGGCTGACCTTCGCCACCGCGTTGCGGAACATCCTCCGCCAGGACCCGGACGTGATCCTCGTGGGCGAGATTCGCGACCCGGAGACGGCCAAGCTGGCGGTGGAGGCGTCGCTGACCGGGCACCTCGTGATGGCAACGCTGCACACCAACGACTGCCCGTCGTCCCCCACGCGGCTGGTGGAGATGGGCGTCCAGCCATTCCTCATCTCCGCCTCGCTGCTGGGGGTGGTCAGCCAGCGACTGGCGCGGAGGATCTGCCCGGAGTGCGTTGAAGAGTACCTCCCCAGCCAGGCCTCGCTGGAACTGGTCGGCTTCCCGGCGGACAGAGACGTGCGGTTCCTGAAGGGCGTCGGCTGCAACCACTGTCGGCAGACAGGCTACTACGGCCGCGTCGGTCTCTTCGAGGTCATGCGCCTCACGGCCGACCTGCGCGCCGAAATCGCCAAGGGCAGCCCCGTCGCCGCCATCCGCGACGCGGCCCGGGTGGACGGCTTCAAGAGCCTGCTGTACGACGGGTTCGAGAAAGTGGTCCAGGGACTGACCACTCTGGAGGAAGTGGTCAGGGTCGTAGAGACGCTGGAGGGGTGAAGGTCGGACCAGGGCACGGGGAGGGGAGACCCCGTCGGCTTGGCGCTGTAACGTTCACCACGTTTGCAGAGGATTCGCTGCGGCGTCCGAGAACATGTCGCGGCGGCAGTGCGCTATCGAGAGGTCGGCCCGTAGTGCGAATGGTACTCGTCTCAATTCTGCTCTTCATGGGGTGGTCGAACGCGCTGGCGCAGACCGTGCTGGAGACCGACGCGTTCCGGCTGGTCGTCAGCGAGACGGGGTGCTGGCAATCGCTTGTGGAGCTTCGCACCGGACGCGAGTTGTGCGACGCGGGAGCCAAGCTGCCGTTGGCGTCCGCAACGATATTGGGCAAGTCGGCAGGTGCCACCGGTGGCCGGTCCAATGGCGATGCGCTGGAAGTCGTCTTCGGCGGCACCGGCACCACGGTCACGTATCGTGTCGAGCGAGCGGCTGACTGGATCCGGTTCACGCTCGCACGTGTCGACGGACCGCGTCCGGAGCGGCTGACGCTGGTGCAAGTGCCGGTGGCGCTCACCGCGAATGTCGGCCGCCGGTTAGACCTCGCGTGGGACGAGCGGACGTCCGTCTGCCTGCTGGCCGGCAGCCAACAGACAGACTGCGCCGCCGCTGCCAAGCAGGACCACACGCTGTTGGCGGCGACCACGCAGGATGCCCCGGGACCGAAGCTGGAGGGTGCCTCGGCGGCGCTGATCGTGTGTCCGACTCCGCGGATTCGGGAGGTGCTGCGCCGGGCGTCCAACGAGTTCGGTCTGCTGACCAATGAGAAGGACGGCGTTCCGGCCAAAGACACCGACGCGGCGCGCGGCTCCTACTGGTTCGTTTCGCTTGGCGAGGCCGACGCCGACAGGATGATCGACTACTGTGGGCGCGCCGGGATCGAGCAGGTCCTGCTCGGGTCGGGGTCGTGGTGCCGTTCAGTGGGGCACTACCTGTTCGACGAGCACCGGTTCCCCGACGGCAGGGAGAGCCTGAAGCGGTTGGTGGACAAGCTGCACGCACGCGGCATCTTGGTCGGCATGCACACCTTCGTCTCCAAAGTGTCCAAGATCGATCCGTACGTGACGCCGGTTCCGGATCGCAGGTTCTGGGTAGACCGCGAAGCGACACTCGCCGGAGACATCCAGGCCGACCTGACGGAGCTTCGCTGCGCGACCAGTCTGAGGGAGTGGCCCGGCAGTCCGGTGGCGTCGCAGAAGTTCTGGGAAGGCGGCGTGACCAAGCACCAGGAGGCGATTCTCGACGACGAGATCGTTCAGTACCAGTCGATCGGTCCCGAGGGGAAGTGGGACACGTTCCTGGGCTGCAAGCGGGGGGCTTGGGGGACGACGGCCGCGGCACATGTGGCGGACACGCGGGTCCGCCACTACGGGGTGGACGGGTGCATCAACGGGTATATCGTCGACCAGGAGACCGACTTGCTGGACGAGGCGACCACGCGGATCGCCGACATTCTCAACTACTGCGGCTTCGATATGGTCTACTTCGACGGGGGCGAGGACGTGCCGAAGACGCGGTTCAACTACTACGTGTCCAAGTTCCAGGAAGCTGCCGTGCGCAAGTTCGAGAAGCGCCCGCTGCTCCACATGGGCACCATCATGACGCACCTTCTGTGGCACAGCTTCGCGCGCAGCTCCACGGTTGATACGTACCTCAACACGTTGCACGGGGCGATTCTCTCGGGGCAGACTCTCGACAAATGGCCGACTGTCCGGTCGCACATTGACCACTCAATCCGGTACATGCTCTCCTGCCGGCAGGACCTCATGCCCGGCGAACTGGGCTGGTTCGGCATCTGGCCCAAGGGGCAGAACACCGACGGGCTCCAACTGGACGAAGCCGAGTACCTGATGGTGAAGTCGCTGGCGTACGACGCCCCGATCTCCTTGCAGACCAGCTTCGGCCAGCTGGAAGCGCATCCGCTCACCCCGCAGATTCTGGGGATCGTGAAGGCCTACGAAGGGCTGCGCATGAAGCGCCTGGTTCCCGTCGAGCAACGGGAGCCGCTGATGGAGCTGGACAAGGACTTCATCCTGCTGAGGGCGGGCGGCACGGCGGAGTTCGTACCCGTCGCGCCGGTGGAGTCCGTCGGTGGCGGCCGTGACGTGCGGGCGATGGTCGGCCGGTACGGAGCAGGAGCGATCGCCACGCTGTGGCACTATGTGAAAGACGGCACGGTGACGCTCAACGTGGACCTGGCGAAGCTGCGGGTGACGGACTTCGAGGGTGAACCGGTCCCCTTTGCGGAGACGGCCGACGCTGTCACCCTCGCCGTCGACTCTCGCCGCCTGACGCTGTTCTTCGACGGGCTGACGCAGGAGCAGGTTGTCGCACTGCTCACCACCGCGAGCGTCGCCACCCGGCAACCGGCGTACGTGTGGATCCGGGCGCAGGATTGCCGCCGGCTCGCGGGCGAGATGGCGCTGGGGAGTAGCGTCGGCGTGAAGGAGGCCGAGGCGTTCGGCGACGTGCTCGTCTGCACCGGCGCGCCCAGCCCGCAACGCCCCGAGGAGTGGTTCGCCGAGTACTCGGTGGATCTCCCCCACGAAGGGCTGTGGACACTGTGGGCGCGGGTGCGCTACCCGAGCGGCACTGACGACTCCTTCGCCGTTCTCTGGCCCGGTCAGCAACTGACTCTGGGGCCCGACCAAGTGCTGGGCAACTGCGGCGTCAACGAGAAGAGGTGGCACTGGACGGGTAGGGGAGGCGGCTCGACAACTGTGCCGCCTGGGCAGCCGCTCACGGTGACGTTGCCGAAGGGGAAGACCACCTTTCGGGTCTACGCCCGCGAAGGTCGCGGCACTGCGGCGTCGAACCCGCGGCTCGACTTGCTGGGCCTCACCGATGACGCGGGCGCGGTGCCGACGGATGGGGAGGCGAGGGCACTGCTGACAGGTGCGCCGAGTGAGCCGGGACGCTGAGGGTACACCTGCCGAGGAGTACCGCGGTTCCCCGAGACACCGTTGTCGCGGATCGCGGCCGACGGGTAGAATGGAGAGCACCCGGACCGGAGGAACGTGCGACATGAGCGACTGGACAGAACGCGTGCTGGCTGATCCGCGCGTTTGCCACGGCAAGCCGTGCATCAAGGGCACGCGGGTCATGGTGTCCGTCGTCCTCGACAGCCTGGCCGAAGGGTCGACGCGCGACGAGATCCTCGCCGATTATCCCTCGTTAGGGCCGGAAGACATCGACGCCACGCTGGGGTACGCTGCGGCTCTGGCGCGGGAAGAGGAGCTGCTGCCGATGCGGCGCGTCGGATCCCGTCGTTTGGGAGACCGTACAACGGGAGGGGCGGTTCCTTGTGACCCTCGATCTGGACTTCTCTGACGCTCGTCGGTATCTCCCAGGTTTCCATGCCGGCATTCTGGTGCTGCGCCCTCACCGACAGGGACGCAAAGCGATCCATGCCCTCGCGAGTGCAGTGCTCGAGCGGGACGACCTCCTCTGTTTCGCCAAGTGTCTCGCCGTCGCCGATGAGGTCAAGACGCGCGTGCGCCGCCCGCTGACCGTGGTCTGATCGCTGTTGGGGCGGGCAACCTCCACCGTCGGGTCAGCGCCGCCGCCGGCGCCCTGGCGCTGCCCGACTGCGCTGGCGTCACCGGAGTGGCGCCAAGGCTGGCTGGGGCGGGGCACCGCGGTCTCACACCGTGGACGAACGCCACCATGCCCGATAGCCCGAACAAGCTGGAACTTGCCCTCCGCGAAGTCTTCGGCTTCGCCTCCTTCCGCCCCGGTCAGGCGGAGACGGTCGCGGCGGTGCTGGCGGGCGAGAACGTCCTGACGATCATGCCGACGGGCGCGGGTAAGTCGCTGTGCTATCAGCTTCCGGCCGCGCTGTCGTCGGCGGTTACGCTGGTGGTTTCGCCGCTCATCGCGCTGATGAAGGACCAAGTCGATTCGCTGGTGGCGCGGGAACGGGTGACGGCGACGTTCATCAACAGCACGCTCGGCGGCGGCGAGCAGCGGCGGCGGCGGCAGGGGATGGTCAGCGGAGAGTGGCGGTTGGTGTACGTGGCGCCGGAGCGCTTCCGCCAGCGCGAGTTCATCGAGGCGCTGGGACAGGCGAATGTCGAGCTGTTCGTGGTGGACGAAGCGCACTGCATCTCCGAGTGGGGGCACGATTTCCGGCCGGACTACCTTCGCCTGAACACCGCCATCGCGGCGGCGGGCAACCCGCCCGTGTTGGCACTCACGGCGACGGCGACGCGGCGGGTGCAGGACGACATCGAGCGGCAGCTTGGCCTCGGGAAGCTGAAGCGGATCGTGACGGGCTTCGACCGGCCAAACCTGACATGGCAGGTGCGCTATGCCTGGGACAAGACCGACAAGCTCCGGCACCTTCGTGAGCTGCTCGGGGCGCTTGATGGAAGCGGGCTCGTGTACGTGGGAACCCGTCTTGATGCCGAGGAGGTGGCGGCGTTCTGCGAGACCGTCATCGGCCGCCGAGTCGACTTCTACCACGGCGGTCTCGACGAGGGGCAGCGAACGACAGCGCACGAGGCGTTCATGTCGGGTGAGATTCCGCTCTTTGTCGCGACGAAGGCGTTTGGCATGGGGATCGACAAGCCAGACATCCGCTTCGTAATCCACTACGCCCTGCCGGACTCTCTCGAAGCCTACTACCAGGAAGCCGGCCGAGCGGGGCGCGATGGCGAGCCGGCGCTGTGCGCATTGCTCTACCTGCCCGAGGACCGGGCGCTGCAGGAGTACTTCATCTCTCAGGAAGCCGACCGCCCTCAGTGGTGCCGCCGACTGCTGACGGCCTTGGAGGAGGTCGCAAAGGACGGTCGCGTGCGCGCCTCCAGAAGTGCCGTGCAGGGACGGCTGGGATTGCAGGCGGAACAGGTCGAAGTGGCCCTCGACTCCCTCCGGCGTGCTGAGGTGCTGGAAGCTGTCGAGGACCGCGGCGCACTGGAGTTCACTCTCTTGGAGCGCTGCTCGCCCAAGCTCCTCGCCGCCGTCGACCGGGAGACCCGACAGCACGCAGCGCACAAGCGGCAGCAGTTGAACGCCCTGATCCGCTACGCCGAGACCAACGACTGCCGGCGAGCCGAGCTGCTCCGGCACTTCGGGGACCGCCGCCACCGCCAGCCGGACGGGAGGTGTTGCGACAACTGCCCGCCGATGCAGCTTGGGTGCGACCAGTCCGACGAGTCAGACGCCTCCGACGGAGCGGGCGCGCCCGACGAGTCCACTCGCGTCGCCCACGCCATCCTGCTTTGTGTGGCCTCCGCCCGCCCCCCGTTGGGGCGCGACAAGCTCGCCAAGGTCCTGGCTGGGTCCAACGCGAAGTGGATCAGACAGACCGGCGCCGACCGCAGCCCGGCGTATGGCGCCCTGACCGACTACACCCAGCTTGAGGTCGGCCGGCTGCTCTTCCAGCTTGCGGCAGCGGACCACCTGAAGATCGTCGGCGGCAAGTACCCGGTGGCCCGCTTGACCGCCTTGGGGCTGCGGGCACTGCGTGAGAAGACGCCCGTTGCGCTCGAACTGCCGGTCAGGGCAACGGCCACGAGGCCCGCGGCCAGTGCCAAACGGCCTCGCGGCGCGTCACTCGAAGAGACGTTCCGGCTCTGCGAGGAAGGGCTGTCCGTCGAGGAGATCGCTGAGCGTCGCGAGTTGGCTGCGAGCACTATCGGAGAGCACGTGGCCGAACTGGTCTTCTCCGGACGCGTGCCTTTGGAGCGAGTAGTAGCGGCCGACGTTTGTCGGCAAGTCGAGGAGGCGGCGCGCGAGGTCGGGACGGAGCGGCTCCGGCCGCTCAAAGACGCCGTTCCCGAGACCGTTACCTGGGGGCAGCTCAGGTGCGTGGTGAACCATCTGCGTCGCGAAGCCGGTGTTGCTCGACTGGACGCGGGCGATGCCGACGAAGCGGCTGAGCCCGAGGAGACCGACGCTATCGAGGACTTTCTCCGTCGCGATCACCCGCGCCCGGTTCAGGGGAACTGGGAAGTGGGCTTCGCGCTCGGCCACACCAGCCGGTTCCTCGGCAGCCGGTGGGAGCGAACGGAGATTGGCGAGTTGGTCTATGCCTACAAGTACACCGGCGTCCGCAGCCTGGCGTCGCCGCTCGCCCAGCGGATGCGTGACTTCCTGAGGGCACACGCTGAGTACTCGCCGCTCGACGCAATCGTCCCCGTGCCGCCCAGTGTGCGTGGGCGGCACTTCGAGCCGGTCGCAGAGCTGTGCGCCGAACTGGGCAAGCTACTCGGCATACCGGCGCCCACGGATTTTCTCACCCGGACCCGGGAGACCGACGTTCAGAAGGCGATGACCGCGGCCGTGCAGAAGCGACGAAACGTGGCTGGCTCGCTGGTCGCCTCCGCAGAGGCGCGGAACCTGAACGTGCTGTTGGTCGACGACTTCTACGACTCTGGCGAAACGCTCCGCGAAGCCACCCGCGCTCTGAAGGCGGCAGGCGCGAAGCGGGTGGCGGTGCTGACGTTGGGGAAGACGATTCACCGGTGAGGAAGCCTGGCGCCCTCGGCGCACCGGCGAGAGGACGGGGTACAATGGACGCCGAAAGGAGTGCGCCATGCCAGAACCAGAGACCCTCGAGGCCCAACACGTAGTGCTGATTCGCGACGACTGGCTTCAGCGCGCCGGTCTGGGCCGGCACCTTCAGGTGGAGGTGCTACCCGGTGAGATCCGGCTCTCGCCTGGTCGCGCTGAAACGCAAACCGGTGAGCCGACGGAGGCAGGATTGGAGGCGTTGCGGAGGCTGGGCGAGAACGCCCCTCAACGAGAGGCCGCTGATCCATCGCCACAACCGGAGTTCAAAGTGGGCTCTGAGCGAGGTTGGGCGATCTGGCGACGCCTCGGGGAGGGCGCGGGGCCCGGCAAGTACGGGGATATGGCCGGGAACCATGACAAGTACCTCTATGGTGAGAAGCAGTGACGCCACTGCTGGTAGACACCAGCGCCTGGTGTGCCCTGGCAGACAGTTGTGACCGCTGGCACGAGCCAGCACGAGCGTGCCGTGATGGCTTAGTGGGCCAACGCGGGTTCCTGGTGACGAACTACACCCTTGACGAACTCTACACTGCGCTTCTGATGAACCGTGGCCACAAGACGGCTGTTGAGTTCAAACGCGGACTCGACGCGCTCATCGCGGAGAGGCTGCTGGAGGTAGTCTGGGTCACGCCCCAGTTGGCTGCGAAAGCGTGGGACGTATTCGAGCGCTTCAACGTTGACAAGGAGTGGTCGTTCACCGACTGCGTCTCCTATGTCGTCATGAAGGAACGCGGCCTCACCGAGGCGTTCGCCTTCGATCACCACTTCGACCAGATGGGGTTCGTCCGGCTGCCATAGGCGGGGTCCCGAAGGAGTATTCGTGCGAGAAGACCTCACCCACTGGATTGCCCTCTCCAGAACCGACGGCGTCGGTCCCAAGCTGCTGCGGGCGTTGATCGACCGGTTCGGTTCGCCCGAAGACGCTCTGGCCGCGCCGGAGGCGGAGCTGCTGCAGGTCAAGCGGCTCGGCCCGACGCTTGCGGAGCGGATCGCCAGCGCACCGAAGTCGCTGGAAGCGATCGAGACCGAACTGGCAATGCTTCGCGAGAACGAGGTGGAGGTCCTCACCTGGGCCGACGAGGGGTATCCCCGGAACCTGCTCTCTGTCGACGACGCTCCGCCGGTGCTGTACGTGCGCGGGAACGTCGGCGCGGCCGACGAGTTCTCGGTCGCCATCGTCGGCTCGCGTGAGTGCAGTGAGGCGGGCTATGAGCTGGCGCAGGACCTCTCGGCCGTGTTGGCGGAATGCGGCGTGACTGTGGTCAGCGGCTTCGCGCAAGGCATCGACTCCGCGGCCCACCAGGGCGCGCTTCGCGGCCGCGGGCGGACGCTGGCAGTGTTGGGCTCGGGAATCGGCGTCGTCCCGGCGGGTCAGCGGGAGCTGGCTGAGGGCGTCGCCAGCCACGGCGCACTGCTCTCAGAACTGCAGCCCATGACCCCGCCCAGCGGCCCGACGCTCATGGCACGCGACCGGATCCTCAGCGCGCTGTCGCGAGGGGTGATCGTCATCGAAGCAACGACTGACAGCGGCACGATGGATACGGTGGACCGGGCCCGAAAACAGGGACGCCTGCTCTGGGCGATCGACTGGCCCGAGTGGGAGGAGCGTCATTCGGGAAACCGGGCCCTGCGCAAAGGCGGCGCCGAGAGGCTCTCGCCAGAGGTCGTTCTCGACGAAGTGGACCAGGTCGTTGCCGCCCTCCAAGCATTCGAACTGCCGACAGCCGAGGAGCCGGGGCCGCAGCAGAGGTCGTTGTTCGGGTGAGTTCCGTTGCCGGGTTCGGCGCAGTTCGGTATGCTCTTGGGTGTCGCCTCCAGGGAGAGTATCGCGATGACGCAACTGCCTCCGGAGGCGCAAGATGAGGTCGCTGAATGGCTGCTGGGAGAACTTGAGTCCGAGCGGCGCTGGGACACCGCGTTCGCGCGGTTTGCTGGACCCCTGGGACTGCTTGCGGATGAGGCGCTGGGTGAGGACCGGGCGGGATTGACCAAGCCGCTTGTCCCTGCCGAGCTGTGAAGTCGCGCACCACCAGGCGCTTCCGCGCCGCCCGGTGTACTCGGCACGTATTAGTCGTGACTACCGAGCTGTGGGGGTACGAGCGGGTCAGGACGTGCTCTGGTTCTGGATCGGTCCCCACGATGCATACGAGCGGCTGGTTGCCTCACTGTAGTTCCCGTACCAGGAACAGCCCGTCCCTCGCCCCCAGCGTTACCTCATCCCCGACTGGCTGGCCGTTGTTTGTCTGGGTGTCTTGCTTCGACTGCGCCTGCAGCCGCTGGAAGCGCTGGCCCGGCGCGATCTCTCGCAGGTCGAGCTGGCAGTCGTGATTCGCTGGGTTGCACAGGACGAGACCGTGCTCGAACTCGCGGCAGAGCGCCTCGGGGGCCGCGTGGGCGGTGAGCGACTCGATCCAGACTGCGCGGGCTCCTTCGAGGTCGAAGGCCAAGTCCACCGTTGGCGTCTGCACCGCCCGGAAGTAGAAGCTGGACTCGAACGACTCGGGGCCGACGAAGGTCCTGTGGCGGATGGGCTCGGTGACTCTGAAGTCGGGTTTGTCAGAGACGATCCGCACGTCGCCCCAGCCCGAGTGGTCGGTGGTGGCGTTGTCGTTGGGACCGCAGTCGGTGACGAACTTCAGCGTAACGCGCTTGCCCGCCCAGTGGGCCAGGGAGACGGAGTGCTCCAGCCAGCGCCACTCCTTGAGGTGTTCGTCGAAAACCGGCCGGTAGTCGGCGTCGGCCGTCTTCAGCAGCACTTTGTACGTTACGCCGTCGCTGCGCGTTTCGGCCTTGTCGGACAGGCACGTGGCGAACGTCAGCCGGCCCTGTTGCGGCACTTCGACGGTTCGCTCCCAGAACGTGTAGCCGACGCCGCCTTTCCAGGGCGGGTGGCAGAGATACGCGGCGTGGGTGGCGTCGCCGACCTTGCGCGCCGGGAAGTAGACCACGCCGGCGCCGCTGCCGGCGTCGAGCGGCTGCTCCTGCTTGCCGCGCAGGCAGAAGCCGGCCGTAGGCGGGTCGGGCTGAATCAGCAGCCCCTGGTCGGGGGCGAGGCCGACCCACGCGAGGCGGGGAACGTCGGTCGACCCTTTGAGCGGCTCGGCACGCATCCGCAGGAACACCGTCAGGTCGGCGCCGGCCGTCGGGACGCCGGCCAGACGGAACCGCAACTTCTGCGCTCCAGGCGCGGTCGCAGCCACCTTCAGCGCCTTACCGTCCTTGACGACCTCGAGGTCCTCGCCCGCCCACCTCGTGACGAACGCCGGCGTCATCGTCGTGCCTTCGCCTTTCAGCAGATCGGGCTTCCGCTTCGCCAGGTTGACAGCTTCTGCCAGCGGCTGCCCCAACCAGCCGGGCTTCTTCGCGACTCCCTGGATCAACTCGTCCCAGAGGCTGTAGTCTTCGCCCGGCTCCTTGGGTGGGGGGTACGAATACGTCAGCACGGCGTCGAAGCACTGCGCGGCGGCGAAGACTGCCCGGTGCGTGGCAAACGGCACCTCCGGCTGCTTCTCGACGCCCGGCTCGTCGCCGTGGGTGACGTACTTGTGGTTTATGTAGTTGAACTTCGGTTCCCGGGCGAACTGCTGCCAGTAGCGGTGCCGGTTCATGCCGCCCGACCAGTCGTTGAGCGCCCAGTCGCTCAGGTGCGGCCAGCCTTCGCTCTCGATGCCGTTGAGCCACTTCATCGCTCGCTGGCTGTTGGCGTTGCCGCCATCGGCCTGGAGTACGCGGCCGTCGCCCAACTTCTCACGCAGCCGCCGGCAGAACTCGATGACTCCCAGACCGTAGGTGTTGACGCCGTCCACGTATCCCCAGTCCGCCTGGCCGTCGGCGTCCAGGTCCAGCCCGTGCCCGCCGACGCGCGGCGGGCCGAAGTCGTGGTGCATCACGTCGAACTCGACGCCGTCATACGCCGCCAGCGCTCCGCCCGGCAGGAACCGATTGCCGAAGTCCTCCACCAGTCCGTCAATGCAGTTGCGCCCCTTGGCGTCGCGCGGGCAGGCGGTGGAGAAGTTGTAGTACCAGAGCAGGTTCGACTTCTTCCCCCACGGTCCCTCGGTGGCGTGCGGCGCCACGTGCGCCTTGCCGGCCGCGAACGCCAGCGGCTTCGTGCCGAACGCGCCGCGCTTGACCCGGAGCGTCTTCTTCTGCACGTCGACGGCGACCAGTTCCAGTTGCTCGGCGACGCGCCAGTTCGGCCTGCCGCCATCGTCGAGCGCGCAGATGGCCAGGTCGACGTTCCTGTCGCGATAGCGCCCCATGTTGGTAGCAAACAGCGTCGGGTCTTCGATGGACAGGTCGGACTGGTCAGACTCGTCGGACAGGTCCTTCGTCAGCCCACAACCCGTGAAGTACACCCAATGCCCGGCGAAGAACTCCGGGCCGGCGTCGCGCGGGTCGCGGGAGTTGCCGTTGTAGTGGAGCAGGACGAGCTGGTCGGGGTGGTCTTGCTTGAACCGGGTGAAGAACGGGATGTTTGCCGAGCGCCCGGGGACTTCCTCTTCCAGCGTCTTCCCCATGATTCCGCCCAACCGGCTGAAGGTGGAGTCCCACCGGTCGTAGGTGTAGTTTCCTGTCTGGACCCGCGGCCCGACGGCTTCAGCGGCGCGAAAGAAGAACGCCCTCGGGTAGCCAAGGGAAGGGAGTTGGCCGCGGCCTTGAGCTGACAGCGACTTTGGCGAAACAGCGCAGAGGGCAAGGAACAGGGCTGCTGGGGCACGTGGCATGGGGTTGGTCCCACCTTGGGGAGTGTGCGACGCCGGCGCGCAATGCGTATCCGGGAGGCTGCACCGTCTCTCGGAGTATACCCAGGTCCCGGCGCAGGTGGCGGCAGACCAACTATTTCGCGAACTGGCACTTTCTCTTCCAGCGCCTTCCCCGTAGGTCCGCCCAACCTCGCTTCCTGCTACAATTGCCAGTGCCGCCGCTCCCGACCTCGGCCGCGAGCGGCTCTTCTCCAGCGATGAACGGGCGCGGATCTGAGGGCGGCGTTGTCCGCATGGGAGGCAGCGAGATGCCAAGGAAGCAGAAGGCTGAAGCCGGACACGCCCTGCCGCCCGCTGAAGAGGCGCCGGCTGAAACGCCGGCGGCCGAGCCGCTGACGGACTTCCCCGTCGTCGGCATAGGCGCTTCGGCAGGAGGGTTGGCGGCGTTTGAAGCCTTCTTCTCGGGAATGCCCGCCGACACTGACCCCGGCATGGCGTTTGTGCTGGTGCAACACTTGGCGCTGGACCACAAGCGCAGCTTGAGCGAACTGGTCAGGCGCTATACCCGGATGGAAGTCTACGAGGTCGAAGACGGGATGCACGTGCGGCCTAATACTACAACCGTACTTAGCTCAGGGCAGGTCTCCGACCGCCCCGAAACGCTTGACCGGAAGGTCTCAAAGGGCTGCGAATCCACGGGATTCGAGGAGACCTGTCGGTCCGGGGAGCGGCGGGGTCAGGAGACCCTCGCCGAGCACATT
>Ga0210053_1001341_pt1 | contig 22941 bp, 24 predicted proteins | sample CryGeymeta201512_FD_185467 | JGI IMG/M metagenome (GOLD analysis project Ga0210053, IMG submission 185467) | Groundwater microbial communities from Crystal Geyser aquifers in Utah, USA - Crystal Geyser metaG 2015-12 (SPAdes) (version 2) | ecosystem: Environmental > Aquatic > Deep subsurface >... | reverse complement strand
TGACGCCACGCTTCGGACGTGGAGACTGTAGGTTCGACTCCTGCCGGAGGCATTCGCCCCCATAGCTTAATGGTAAAGCAGTCGCCTCTTAAGCGACTGACCTAGGTTCGATTCCTAGTGGGGGTACTATCAAAATTAAAAATTTCTTAAAACAAAAACACCCTAAAAATTGCTGTCTTTATCTCTATCGGCCTTTTAAGATTATACTATTATGGAGGCCGAGCAAGAAAAAACAGTTTAGGGTGTTTTTAAGTTTTATTTTTTAAATTTAGAGAACTGCTTGTTTCAATTCTTTCAAAGCTCTAAATTTGACCGCTTTCTTGGCAGGGATTTGAATTTTTTCTTGGGTCTTTGGGTTGATCCCCATTCTTGCCTTTCTCAGTTTAACCTGAAGAACGCAAAAACCAGCGATATTTACTTTTTCTCCTTTTTTAAGATTATTAATAACGATTTCAAGAAGTTTATCAACTATTCTGCCTGCTTCTGCTTTGGTCTTTATTTCTTCTTTCAGCTCATCGGCTAATTTTTCCACTAGTTCTTTTTTATTCATATGGATTCAGATGATTTAATTAAAATTATTTTTTCGACCTTTACCCGCCCTCGCCGAAGGTCTTGGAACAGGAAACTACCTTGTGCCAAAGTTTTTAGCGCGAAAGGCTTATTCATTTGATTTAATAGGCATAATTAAATATAAGAAAGAATCGTCAGAAGTTGATCTTATCACTCCCGGCAAATTACTATCAATAATTTCAAGGGACAATTCATCTCCTCCTAGGTTTAATAATCCATCTAACAAATATTGATAATTAAAAGAGACATCGTTGTTATTGCCAGAAATTTCTACTTTTAGCTCCGCTTCATTCTCGCCAACCTGGTTGTTTAAAGAAGAAATGATTATTTTTTCTTCTTTTGGTAAAAATTTAATTTTTAAATCATTAATCCCCGATCTAGCAAAAAGACTGGCTGTTTTAATTATTTGCAAAAGACTCTCTTTTCTAAAAATAATTTTTGTTTTAAAATTTTTGGGGATAATTTCTTTATAATTAGGAAAATCGCTGCTTATAATTTGCGAAACAAGGCTAAAGTCTTGATAAGAAAAAAGGATTTGATTTTCAGAGGGGTAAATAAAAATATCTTCCTTGTCTTCGTCTTTAATAATTCTTAAAACTTCTTCAAGCGTCTTTTTAGGAATGATTAATTCTTTCCCCTGATAGTCGTTTTCTTTAACTTTAATCGTTTTTTCTATTAGACGATAGCTGTCTGTGCCGACAATGGTTAAGTTTTTTCCCGCCAGAGAGAACAAGGCGCCGCTAATTTCAACCCTTGCTTCTTTCTCTCCTATGGCAAATAAAGTTTGTTTGAGCGCTTTTTTAAAATCGTCTGATTTTAAAACAATTTTTTCTTTTTTTATTGGTTGAGGGATAATTGGAAATTCTTCAGAAGAAATCGCTTTTATTTTTGCTTTTTGGCTCTTCGTTTTAATTAAAAGTTCATTATCTTTTACTTCTAAATTAATATTTTCTTTGGGCAAAGAACTAATATAATTATTAAAAATTTGAGAAGGAATGGTAATATTTCCTTCTTTTTCTATTTTTGCTCTTAATTTTCCTTCAATGGCTATTTCTAGATTGGTCGCTACAAGCTTTAAATAGCTATTCTCTGTGGATAATAAAATATTATTTAAAATAGGCAGGCCAGATTTATTTAAAGAAGCTATCCTCGAAACGGCAGATAAAATAGGAAAAAGCTTTTCTTGTAAACAGATTAGTTTCATATATTATATATTTATATATATAAACTTGATGATATTAATAAGGGGGTGTAAAAGTGGAGAAAAATTAAAAATTAAGATTTTTAAAATCAAATATTAGATTTTTTTTCTTCTTTTTTTCCACTTTTTATACTTTGATAAAGCAGCCCCCAGGCAGAATATTGCCAAGCAGAAAAAATAGAAAGAAAAAAAACAAAAACAAAAATTATTAAGGTTAAATTAAAGAACATTAAAAACCAAATAGTCTTAGTAAGGTTAAAATAACCTAAAAATTGGGCTGTAATGGAGAAAGAATAATAAGAATTCAGGCCTATAAGAAAGAGAAGCAGCCCTAAAAGAATGTTAAATAGAAAAATAATAAAAGAGTTAACGACAGAAATCAACCAGTTTTTAAAGAAAAACTTTGTCGCTTCTTTTAAAGAAGAAAAAAGAGGTTTCTCTTCTAAACAAATGAAACAGATGGAATAGCGGGCGATAAAAGAAAGAACAAGGATAATTAAAAGTATAAAGAAAACCAGGGTAAAAGCAAGGGCAGGATTTGCGTTGAGGTTGAATTTAAAGATAAAGAGATAAATAAGAAAAGAATCAAAGACTAAGACTAATAAATTTAAAAAGAAAATTTTCAAAGAGTACTTATCCACTCCTTTTAAACTGTTTTTTAACAACTTATTCTTGGTAGCTGTATTTTTAATTAAAATCCCTTGAGAAAGAGATGACAAATAAAAGACAAATAAACTAATAAAAATAACAAAAAGAAAGATGAGTAAATTTGTCGGGGTTAAAAAAATGAACTTTTGTAAAGACTTAAAAATTAATAAATAATTTCCCCTTAAATAAGAAAGGTTTATAGGCAGCCCGCCTATTTGCAGTATTTTAGAAGAATTAAGAAAGAGAACGATTATTTCATTATTGGCTAAAAAAGCGGCTAAAAAGCCAAAAAGCCAAAGAAAGGGATTTTTCCATGCTAAATTAAAAGCCTCTTTATAAATTCTTTTAAGCATGTGATTGTTTCATTAATTTTTCAAAATCCTCTTTTTCTATCGTTTCTTTTTTTATTAAGTAATCAGCCACTTCTTCAACCCTTTTCTTATTTTTTTTGATAATTTCACAGGCTTTATTATAGCAGAAATCAATAATTTTGGCTACTTCTTTATCAATTATCTGCGCTGTTTTTTCTGAATAGTCCTTTTCCTCAGTAAATTCTTTGCCTAAAAAGATTAGCTCTTCTTCCTTGCCAAACGTTCTGGGACCCAATGATTCATTCATCCCATATTTAGTTACTGCCTTCCTGGCAATTTTAGTTACTTCTTTCAGATCCTCGGCCGCGCCGGTGGTGACTTCATTAAAGAAAATTTTTTCTGCCGCATAACCGCCCAGTAAAGAAGAGAGGTTATCTTGGAGCTCTGTTTTTGAATAAAGGTATTTAGTTTCCTTGGGGGTTTTAATGGTATAACCCGCTGCTCTGCCTCTAGCAATGATGGAAATTTTTCTGACCGGCCCACAAGAAGGTAGACCATAAGTCACAACTGCATGACCAGTTTCATGAAAGGCAACAATTTTCTTTTCCTGCTCTCCCAAAATATAACTTTTTCTCTCAGGACCTAAAATTACTTTTTCAATACTTTCCAGCAGCTCCGGTTGGCTAATTGCATTTTTGTTTCTTCTAGCGGCTAAAATAGCGGCTTCATTCATCAGGTTGGCTAAGTCGGCACCAGAGAAACCGGGGGTTCTTTGGGCGACTTCTTCAAATTTTATATCAGTAGCTAACGGCTTGTTCTTGGCGTGAATTTTTAAAATTTCTTCTCTATCTTTCACGTCAGGCATATCAAGAATTACTTTTCTGTCAAATCGACCGGGTCTCAATAAGGCAGGATCCAAAACATCTGGGCGATTCGTGTTATGGGCTAAAATTGGATTTTCACCAGCAAAAAATGCTTCATTCTCACAACCGCAGAAATCATAAACATAGCCATGGTAGGGAACTTTCTTAATTTTTTTAATAATTACTCGACAGACATTGCCTTTTATTCTCATTTCATCAGAAGTCTTTAAGGGATTCTGACTTTTTCCAAATCCTAAACGGTAAGCCTTAGTTTCAGATAAAGGTTTGCCATCTTTAATTTTTCTTCCTTCCTTCGCCTGAAAATGACTAATATAACTTTTAAATCCGTGCATAGCAGACAACCAATTTAATTCTAAAATTAGCTGTTTACTCACCGAGGTTAATTCTAATCTTTTTTTCTGATCTTCATGGCCATCTCCTGCTGCGTACCCTTTCAAAAATTCAATAAAATATTCTTTTGGAGCTTCAAATAAAAAACTTGGAATATGTTTATGATGCGCTCCCTTGCCGCAATGATAGCTAAAAAATTCAGCCAATGGTTTTGAATAATAGATAATATTAATAGCATTAGAGGTGATATATCTTTTACGACTGGGGACGAGATTAAATATTTTTTCCATTAAGAATTTAATATCTTTAATAAACTCTTTTTCTTTAATATTCAAACAAAAATCGACTTCTTTCCGAGCATATCCTTCAGCTACATAATATCCAAAAAGACGCATTAGCTCCGGAGTTACTCTGACCTTTTCAGGTAGCAAGTATTGATGTTGATAATAATTTCTGGATAGTTCTCGCGGTTCGCATATTCCCTGTTGCCACTTGCCAATCGTTCTTTGAGAAATTCCAAACATTCTACCCAGTTGAGATTGAGAAATATTATTAGTGTGGATTAAAGCATATTGATAAGCGTTTTCAACGTTTTGGAAGTTTCTAAATAAAGGTTGCCACACAGGCAGATCAAGGTTGAGATTCTCATTAAATTTATGAGCTCTAATTTGTCTAAATTTTTTATTCGTTCTGTTTGTTTTTAAGGGCAGATTAACCAAAATATCGCCCGGTTTCATTTCTGAAACTAATTTTTTTTCTATTTTTCCTCGGGTACGGACAAAAAGAGAATGATTTCCGGTAGTTTTTATTTTTCCTCCCCAATATTCTATTTCATAGATTTCGTTTACTTTGTGACGATAAACACTATTTACTTTTTTAAAAGCGCTATTTTGAAAGCGCAAATCGTGATTAGCAAATTTTTTCCCAGGATTATTTTCGAATCCAAGTATTTCAAGCCCTTTAACTTTTTTTTCGATTCCTTCTTCATTGTTTTCGTAGTAAGGATCAATAATTTCAGAAATAGGCGAGAGATTGTACGATCCGTTTTGTTTAACCAATACCGGAGTGTTTGAGGCAACACTGGCGGACATCACTACCAAGCCGATATTTGGTTCAAATCCGTCTAACTCAACTAAAATTTGATTTAAAGTTTGCTCCCTTTCATCATGAGACCCGCCGAGTCCAGCGCCGCGTAAACGACCAATAGCGTCAAGCTCGTCAATAAATAAAATAGCCGGAACGCTTTTTTTCGCTTTTTTAAAAGCGTCTCTCACGCGAGAAGCGCCAATCCCGACAAAAAGCTCGACAAATTCTGAGCCGGAGATATGGAAAAAAGGCACATTTGCCTCGCCGGCTACTGCTTTAGCCAGGAGTGTTTTTCCTGTGCCCGGCATGCCAATGAGCAACACTCCTTTAGGGATTTTTGCCCCAAGTTTAATAAATTTTTCGGGTTTTTTAAGAAAATCAACGATTTCTTTAAGCTCTTCTTTTGCTTCACGTACCCCAGCGACATCGCGAAAGGTTAATCTATTTTTTTGTTCATCTGGCTGAACTTCTCTCACTCCGCTTTCACCAAATCTCATTACCTCAGCCCCGCTTTTTTGTAATTGTCTATTTAAAAAAATAAAAAAGCCAATCATGAGAATGGCGCCGATTAAAAAGGGGAGCACATTAAGCCAAAAACCGCTTGAAGGCAGTTTGACTTTAACTGTTATTTTTTCTATTTTTTCTTTAGGGACCTCGTAGTTTTTGAAGATATCTCCCAGAGTTTCAGATTCCTCCTTAAAAACAAAATTTTTTTGTCCATCAATAAGGGATAAATTAATTTTGTTTCCTTCAACAACTATCTCTTTTACTTGTTCATTGTTAACTAAAGAGATAAATTGGCCCAAGGCTATTTCTTCAACCTGGGCTGAGGGAGAGATAAAGAGACTAAATAGTCCAGAAATAATTAAAAAAATGATCAGGAAAAGTAAAAAGTTTTTTATTAAAGTTTTCATAGAAATTAAATAATCATTTAGAGGGAGACAAGGAAAGGCGATGGTCTTCTGGTTCTAGAGAGATAATTTTAAACTGCTTTTCTTCTCCTAGCTTGAATTTTGATTCTATTTTTTCTCCTTCTTTAAGATCAAGCTCAGAAACATGGCATAAACCATGGATATCAGAATCAAGTAAAACAAACAAGCCGAAGGGGTTGATCTTCAGAACCTTGCCTTTGACTATTTGGTCAACATGATATTTTTCATTTATTTTTTTCCAAGGATCATCACGCAGTTGTTTTATTGATAAAGCAGCTTTGCCATCTTTGGCAAAATCAATAATTTTTGCCTTAGCGACTTGTCCTATTTTTACTGCCTCTTCAGGTTTTTCTATTCTTTTCCAATCTAATTCAGAAATATGAATTAGTCCCTCTCCTCCTTTATCAAAAGTGACAAAAGCGCCAAAACTAGCCAGACCAGTAACTTTTGCCTCGACTATATCCCCCTTTTTATATTTTATTGTTTCCTCTTCTGGCTGGATTTGTTTTTCTGAAAAGATAATTTTTTCTTCTGTTTCTTCAAGAGTAATAATTTTTGCGTCTAGTTCTTTGCCGACAAAAGCTTTAAGTTTTTCTAAAATTTTCATTTTATCTCCGTCTTCGACGCGCGGATAATGCTGGGGTTGAAGTTGAGAAGCCGGCAAAAATCCTTGAAAATTTTTATATTTGACGATTAAGCCACCTTTATTAGCATCAACAATTTTTATCTTAACAACCTCGCCTTTTCCAAAGATTTCTTTTAAGCTGTCCCAGGCCTTTTTATGGCTAGCGTAACGCAGCGAAAGCTCGACCAATCCTTTTTCATTTTCTACCTCTATGACAGTTGCTTCCATTTTGTCCCCTTTTTTAGCGCTTCTTAGTTTGCCCGATTCGTCTATTGCTTCAGGGCCCCTGATAATGCCGGTTAAAAGACCTCCAATATCTAAATAGATTCCGTCTTGTTTAAGAGCAATAATTGTTCCTTCGACCAAATCTCCATCTCGGAGCGGGAATTTTATTTTTTTATTTTCTTCTTCTTTTTTTTCTTCTGTAGCCATAAAGTTTATTTTATAGGTTTTACTAAAATAAGTCAATAGAAATCAAGGAGGGTTGACTTTTTTAAAAAATAAAGGAAAATATTTCTTATGAAGAAAATAGCACTTGTCATTATTTTTTCTATCTTTTTTGGTTTAGGCATCATTTTCTTTTTTACTTATTCTCCTGATAATCTGATCGGTTTTGTACCTGCCGATGCAGATATTTATTTGCACTTTGATCTTAATAAATTTTTTTATCAAGGCAAGAAAGAAACAGAATGGCTTAATAAATTTTGGCCAGAAGAATTTTCAAATTGGTTAGAGAAAAAAGAAGATAAATTCTCGCTCTTGGGATGCAATCTCCATAAAGATACCTTGTCGCAAGTTGAAGAAATTGGCATAGTTATTAAAGATAAAGAGATAGCCTTGCTTTTACTAACAAAGCAGAAAGGGCGTGACTATCCTTTTCTTACAAAGAAAGGGGAGAGCTATTTTTATCCTCAGGCTTTAAGCCGGGCCATTTTTGCTATTTCCAGTTCAAAAGACTTTTTTTTAAACCAGGCCAGCTTGTCTAGAGGGCAGGCAAGGCCTCAATATATTTATTTCACCCCAGAGATGCGACAAAATAAAATAATTTTAAAAGGGAAATTTTTGACTAACGAGGCCGCCTTTTTAAAAAGAAGTTTATTCCAATCCGAAACTTTTTCTCTTGAAAAATTATTTAATCTCTCTGAGATTTTAAAGGGAGACTTCATTTTCTCGCAGCCCCAGAAAGAGTCAATAGAAGAAACTTTATTTAGGATAAAAGAATCTTTGGCCTGGAAGAATCTGCTTGAGAAGGAATCTCGCTTGCCAGACGGGACAGAATTTAAAGAATTAGTGGTTGACCCAGAGCGATTTAATTTTCAAGAAAAAAAATTGGGGGATACCACCCTCTATTCTTTAGAAGAAAAAAGAATGTTTTTAGCGAAGCGGGATGATTGCCTCTTTTTTTCTAATAGTTCTTCTTCTTTAGAAAAAAACATTTCTTTTTCGAACCCTTTCCCCTTTTTTTATTGGTCAATTAATTTTGGCAACCTAAATGATGTTTTTATTTATGAAAAAAAAGGGGAAATTATTGCTATTTTAAGGATGGATTAGAAAGTATGGGTGTGGATAACTTCTCTTGCCAAAAAAATATTTCACAATATAATTTTTATTAATTTAAGACAATTTATAAGCTGAAAACGGCTTTTTTATTTTTTAATCTTATTTCTTAAAATTATGAACAAGAAAGAACTTCTCCAAATTAAAGAACAATTAGAAAAACAAAAAAAAGAAATTAACCACCAGCTTTTAGAACTGGCCGAAAAGGATCCTCGCGGTCAGAATAATTATGAAGCAAGATTCCCCCAATTTGGGCAGGCAGAAGACGAAAATATTGACGAAGTGGAAGATTTCAGCAATCTTTTGCCCGTGAAGATAGGACTCGAAGAATCTCTGGCTGAGATAGACGAGGCCTTGAAGAAGACAGAGAAAGGAAATTATGGAATCTGCGAGAACTGCGGGAAAGAGATTCCTCTTAAAAGGTTGGGGGTGGCCTCTTCAGCTCGATTATGTTTAAATTGCGAGAAAAAACTAAAAGAATAATTCTTTATTTTTTTCTTCTTTTTTTATTTATTCTTGATCGGTATTTAAAAAAGTTTTTTCTTTTTTCCGGGGAAGCTTTTTATAATCGAAACCTTGCCTTTAATCTTTATTTAAAAGAAGGCATTTTTTATTTACTCTTTTTTTTAGTTTCTTTCTTTTTAATTTTGGGCTTGATTTTAAGCCTTAAAAAGAAAAAAAATCTTTTTGTTTTTAGTTTCGGCCTTATTATTACTGGCGCTGTCTCAAATTTTATCGACAGGATTCTCTACAGCGCGATTATTGATTATTGGCGAATTCCCCTAGCGGTTTTTAATTTAGCCGACCTATTAATTTCTGCTGGCATTCTACTTTTGTTAGTGTTACTGTTATGGAAAAAAGAAAAATTTTGAATAGGCTCGTTAAATTTTTTTCCGTCCTTTTGTTTATCAGTTTTGTTTTTTTAATTTATTTTTCTTTTTATTCTCCGCCCCTTAATCAACTAAGGGTTATTTTTTTAGACATTGGCCAGGGCGATGCAATTTTAATCAAAACGCCGCAAAATAAAAACATCCTGATTGACGGAGGACCGGACAAAGGAGTCATCTATAAAATAGATAATTATTTGTCCTTTAACAATCGAGTCGTAGATTTAATGATTTTAACCCATCCTGACCCCGACCATCTTAATGGTTTAATCGAAGTCCTCAAACGTTTTAAGGTCAAAAAATTGATAGTCAATAGTCCGTTAGACGACGTCTTTTCTCTTTTTAAAAAATTAGCTGAGGAGAAAAATTTAATCCCCTTAGTGGCTGAAGGGCCTTCAAAAATAAATTTAGGAAGAAATTTAGATCTAGATTTCTTTTGGCCGCCACAAGATTTAGAAGAGAGTGGCAGAGGAGATAATAATCATTTTTCTCTTGTTTTTAAAATGACATTTGATAAAGTTTCTTTTCTTTTTACTGGCGATGTTGACCTAGAAGCAGAGAACGAGATAAGAAAAAGAGGAGCAGATTTAAAAGTTGATGTTCTGAAAGTTTCTCATCATGGATCCAAAAATTCTTCGAGCTTATATTTTTTAGAAAAGACAAAACCAAAATACGCAGTTATTTCTTGCGGCAGAGACAATCGTTTTGGCCACCCCGACCCAAGAGTGATTGAAGATCTAGAAAAAATTGGCGCTCAAATTTTTCGAACGGACAAATCAGGAGACATCATTTTCGAAACAGATGGGGAATTGATTAAATTTAAAAATAGGTTATAATATTTGCAATCAACCTGCACCTTAATAATTATTCATCTTATAAAAAATTGATAAAGTCAAAAAAGGAGGTGAGAGTTATGAGAATCGCCATACCAATAACTGCTTCAAGTATGAAAAAGGCTTTAAAAGACATCAAAGAAGCTTCTAAAAGTGCGGACTTCATAGAGCTGAGAATTGACTATCTTAAGAGGCCGGACCTGAAGAGATTGCTATCTAGCTCCAGCGTCCCCATGATTGTGACAAACAGAGCGCAAGACGAGGGCGGACACTTCAAGGGCACGGAAGAAAAAAGATTGTCTTCCCTGAAAAAAGCCATAGATTTAGGAGCAGCCTACATTGACATTGAATTGAGCCATTACATTAAGCTTGAGAAAAAAAGAACCAAAATTATCGTTTCTTATCACAATTTTTACGAGACGCCAATCAACTTAAAAGAGATTTATCAGAAAATTCTAGCCAAGAAGGCGGATATTGTGAAAATTGCGTGTAAAGCGAATAATAAAAAGGATGTTAAGAGGGTGATCAAATTGCTTGAGAGTTCCAGAAAAGACATGATTGGTATTTGTATGGGTGAGATAGGAAAAATCACCAGACTGCATCCTAAAAATTATTTGACCTTTGCCTGTTTAAACACGGCGGAAGGTTCTGCTCCTGGTCAATTTACTATCGATGAGATGCTGCTCTTTAGAAAATCACAAATGGCGAATTATCATAAAAGTGCCAGAAAATAATTCTGGCACTTTTTTATTTAAAAAACCAAGTTCTTGACATTTTGGATTTTTTGTCTATTCTAATAATATAATGGTTTCTTTTAAAATTTAGAAGAGAGAATTAACAAAAAAAGGAGGAGAATATGGAAATGACAGAGGGAGAAAGAAAGTGGTATAAATTGGGCGTTCAGACAGGCTTTGACGCGCTTTTAAATAAGGAGTGGGACACGGTCGAGATTTATACGGAAAAAGGGGTAAGGTCTAAGAAGGGCTTGCGGCAATTTCTTAAGAAACAAGAAAATGAAGTCAGAAAAATTGTAGGCGATGCTTTAGCGGAGATTCATAGAAGGAATGGGTGGCCTTATGCCAGATGTGCGAAATGCGGTTATGTGAGCAACCCCGGTTCTTTTCATACAAGGACGTCAGCTTTAAAATGTCCTAAATGTGGGACAACCGTCATATTGACACCAGTCCATTGACATCTCTGGCAAAACCCAAATAAAAAGTATTAGCCCTGTTTAGGCAAATCCTAAACAGGGCTTTTTCTTTTCATCATTTGGCTTTATGATATAATAAAGCCTATGCGCATAGGTCTTGATGCTCGGCTTTACGGCCCGATCGGCAAAGGGATTGGCCGTTACAGCCAAAAATTAATTGAAAATTTAGAAAAAATTGACCAGAATAACGAATATTTTGTTTTTCTCGGCCAGGAAAACTTTGCTTTCTATCAGCCGCAAAGCCCTAATTTCCATAAGGTTCTTGCTCCTTATTCATGGTATTCCTGGCAAGAACAGATTTTTTTCCCCGCTCTTTTGCGAAAATTTAAGCTCGATTTAGTCCATTTTTTACATTTTAATGTTCCCCTTCTTTATTCCGGCAAATTTATAGTCACGATTCATGACCTGATTCATCGTCTGCCAGGGAGACAGGGTTCTAGCCGCAATTTTTTTATTTATTGGCTGAAAAAACAAGCCTATAAATTGGTCATCAATCATGACGTAAAAAAGGCAGAAAAGATTTTAACTGTTTCTCTCTTCAGCCGCGAGCAGATTATTAGTTTGACAGCGGTTGATCCGCAAAAAGTTCAGGTTATTTATGAAGCTGCTGATCTGCCGCAAAAAGGACTTTTGGAAAAATACAAAGAGCTTGACTTGCTGAAGAATATCCCTTATTTACTCTATGTAGGCAATGCTTATGTTCATAAGAATTTAGAGCGATTGTTGCAGGCCTTTAAAATAATTTACTCATCCGGCGATCTTCCCCAATTGTCTTTAGTTTTAGTTGGGGCAATTGACCCATTTTTCAAGAGATTGCAACATTTAGCGGCTGAAATGGGCATTAACAATAATGTCATTTTCCCCGGCAAAGTTTCCGATGCTGAGCTGGCCTGGCTTTATCAAAATGCCTTGGCTTACGTTTTTCCTTCATTAATTGAGGGTTTTGGCTTGCCAGGGCTGGAGGCGATGGCTTATGGCTTACCGGTTGTCTCTTCAGGGGCCGGACCAATGCCTGAAATTTACTCTGATGCGGCTCTATATTTCAATCCGGAAGATATAGTTGAGATGGCTCAGAAAATTGCAGAGATCATTAAAGATCCTCATTTAAGAGAAGAATTATCTAAAAAAGGATTAAAGCAAGTAGAAAAATATTTATGGCAAAAAACAGCACAAAAAACCAACGACGTTTACCAGTCCTTGTTAAATGGTTGAGTCTAATTTTATGGCCAGCCTTAATTTTTTATCTCTCTTCAATTCCTGAGTTAAAAAGCGGACTGCCTCTTTTTTGGGACTTGATTTTTCGCAAGCTTGCTCATATTACAGAATATCTAATTTTATTTTTTCTCTGGTTTCAGGTTCTAGATTTACCTTTTAAAAGACGCCTTGTTTTGGCTTTTATTTTTTCTTTGCTTTACGCTGTTTCTGATGAATATCACCAATCTTTTATTTTTGGTCGGGAAGGTTGTTTAAGAGACGTAGGGTTTGATAGCCTTGGCATTCTAGCTGGATATTTTATAATGAATAAATAATTTACGACGCAAGAAGAACCGATAGAATGGCGAAAAAATAGTTTTATCAATATTTTCAAAGATGTTTTTTCCACGTGGAAAAATTTTATTAGCGCCTTTGACTACTTTTAAAATTGGGGGTCCTTCTCAATATTATTTCCAGGCTGAAAATAAGCCTGATTTGATTGAAGCCATAAAATGGGCCAAACAAAAAGAAACCCCCTTTTTTATTTTAGGCAGCGGAAGCAATATCCTGGTTTCTGATCAAGGCTTTAAGGGATTGGTGATAAAATGCCAGATGTCAGCCATCAAATGTCAAAAACAAGGGTTGATTTATGCTGGAGCAGGCTTGCCTCTAAATAAATTATTAGAATTTTCAATAAAAAAAGGATTGGCCGGTTTAGAGTGTTTGGTCGGCATTCCAGGCACTTTAGGCGGCGCGATCCGCGGTAATGCCGGCGCTTTTAATCATTCCATCAGCGATTTTATTAAAAAAGTAGAGGTTTTTAATAGTAAAACTTTAAAGGTTGAAGAAAAAGACGTGAAGGAGTGTAAATTTGCTTATCGAGAGAGTATTTTTAAGCAAAGAAAAGATTTGATCATCTTGGGAGCAGAAATTCAGCTAGAAAAAGGCAAGAGAGAGGAGTCAAAAAACAAAATTAGAGGTTATTTACAAAAGAGAAGAAAGACACAGCCGAAAGAACCGAGTGCCGGTTGTATTTTTAAGAATCCGCCTGGCTTGTCCGCCGGTTGGTTGATTGAACAATGCGGTTTAAAGGGTTTTCAGCTCGGGAAGGCAGAAGTAAGCAAGCAGCATGCCAATTTCATTGTCAATCACAAGAAAGCCACAGCTCAACAGGTCATGGGTTTAATTGATTTTATTAAACGAAAAGTAAAAGCGAAATTTGGCCTTGATTTAGAAGAGGAGATTGAATATGTGGGTTTTGTTCCACGTGGAAAAAGAGGCCATTAAAATTCAACAAAAATCAAAAATTTCAATATTTATAGGTATATTAAGCGTCATAAAATATGAAATTATCTTGTCAAAAACTAAAACAAAGCCTAAAAAACGCCTTTTGGGGTCTAAAAATTGCTTTAGGCCAACACAGTTTCTTACTAATGATTCTGATTACTCTTCTGGTTTTATTTCTTGCCTGGTTTTTGAAAATTTCTTTTCTAGAATGGTTAATAGTTATTTTATTAATAGGTTTAATTTTGAGCTTGGAGGTTTTTAATACTGTCTTAGAAAAATTACTTGATTTTATCGAGCCGAATCATTCTCCCCGAGTCAAAGAGATAAAAGATTTAATTGCCGCTGCTGTTTTGGTTATCTGCCTAATTTCTCTAGTTTTAGGATTGATCATTTTTCTACCTAAATTAATCGCTTTATTTTGAAGATTTGCTTTTAGCGGCATTTTTTGTCTTTTATCATAAAAACCCCGCGGGAATCTCGCGGGGCGTATATATGATAAGTTTTTTTAATTTAATTCTGGAGCGGGATACGGGAGTCGAACCCGTCTCTTCAGCTTGGAAAGCTGACGTTGAACCGCTCAACTAACCCCGCTTTATTTTTCAGGAAGGAACTTTGTTCCAATTTCTTTCCCTCCCACTATTTTCATTTGACTTTGATTATTTCTTTAGTAAAATTATATAACAAAAACATTTTAAGTCAACTTTATGGAAATCAAAGTTTTTTCTACTCCATCCTGCCCAATTTGTCATACGCTTAAGAATTATTTGAAAGAGAAAGGATTTGAATTTGAAGAAGTCGATGTTTCTCATGATCAAAAAGAGAGAGAAGAATTAATGGAAAAAACGGGGCAAGCGACTTTGCCTATCATTGAAATTAACCAGCAATTTATTGCTGGTTTTGATAAAAAGAAGATTGATGGGATTTTAGGGATTAAAGGATGAACAAAAAATTGCTGAAAATTAAAAACAAAGTTTTGCGGTGCAGGAAATGTAAGCTTTACAAAACAAGGAAACAGCCGGTAGTCGGCGAGGGCAATCCACAAGCAAAGATAATGTTTATCGGCGAATCTCCCGGGCATTGGGAAGACGTTAAGGGTGAACCATTTGTTGGTAGGGCCGGTAAAATCTTAGATGAGCTCTTAGAGTCTGCCAAAATTAAAAGAAAAGAAGTCTATATTACCAATATTTTGAAATGTCGCCCTCCAGAAAATCGTAATCCGCAAAAGCGAGAGATTGAATCTTGTACTCCTTATCTATTAGAACAAATAAAAATTATTAAGCCCAAGGTCATTTGTACCTTGGGTAATTTTTCTACTGCTTTTATTTTTAGGCAATACGGGCTAGAGAATAAAATTAAAGGGATTAGCAGTCTTCACGGTAAATTTTTCAAAAGCGGCAAAACGATACTTATTCCTTTTTATCATCCAGCGGTCGTTGTTTATAATAATAAAATGAAAAAAATTTTAATCAAAGACTTTTTGACTTTGAAGAATTTGCTCTAAATTTTTAGCAGGTTAAATGGAAGAGGCCAATAACCCTCTTTTTTTCTTTAATTAAATTATTGAACAACTTCACTGCTTGGTCGGTTTTCTCAATTATCAACTGGATTCCTTTATTTTTGATAAACTCATCGGCTTCTTGGCTGACCTGCGCTACGCCATAAGCGCCAGTGCCTAAAATGATAATTTCAGGCTTCTCTTTGATCGCCCTTTCAATATCTTCAAGATTAAAAAGATGGCCTTCTTCTCTTTGCCATCTTAAAACTTCTTTATTCGAGCGAACTTCAACGTCAAAATCATATTTTTTGCCTTCAATCGTGATTGAACCAAATTGATATTTGTCAATCATATTTTTGATTTTATTCCCCTTTTTTCTTTTTTTTGATTTCTATATTAGCCTCAGCAATTTGTGTTTTAGGTAGTTCTGAAGGAGAACCGGCTAATGGGTCTCTTGAGTCGCCAGTTTTTGGGAAGGTAATAACTTCGCGGATCGTTTCTTCGTTGCATAAAATAGAGACAAGACGATCAAAGCCAAAAGCGATGCCGCCGTGAGGCGGAGCGCCGAACTTGAAAGCCTCAATTAAATGCCCAAATTTTTCTTTGATTTCTGATTCTTTCAAGCCTAAAATTTTAAAAATCAATTGTTGCAGCTTTGGGTTATGGATTCTGATTGAGCCGCCGGCTATTTCTTCGCCATTTAAAACCAGATCATACATCTGAGCGCTTGCTTTTAAGGGCTCTTTTTCTAATTTATTCAGATCATCTTCCTGGGGTGCAGTAAAAGGATGGTGGACAGACACCAATTTTTTTTCCGTTTCTGAATATTCAAAAAGAGGCTGATTAACCACCCAAACAAAGCTCAATTCGCCATTCTCTTTTATTTTCTTGCCCTGTAGTGAGCTTGCTCTACTACAGGGTCTTAAATCTGGCTTATCAGACTGATAAAGACGTAGACTCTCTTCATAATTAATTCTCGGGAAAGGGATTTGAGTAATTTTTTTCTCAGGAAAAATTTTTCCTACCACTTCAATCATCATTTCTTCGGTGAGGCTCATAATTTCTTCTTGATTTACGAAACTCATCTCAATGTCTAGCTGGGTAAATTCCGGCTGTCTATCTGCTCTACCGTCTTCGTCTCGAAGACATCTGGCAAATTGAAAATATTTTTCCAGTCCAGCGATCATTAAAAGTTGTTTATATTGTTGCGGCGATTGAGGCAGCGTATAAAATTTGCCTGGCCAGAGACGAGAGGGAACAATAAACTCCCTGGATCCTTCAGGCGTTCCCTTGCCAAGCAAAGGAGTTTCTATCTCAATAAAGCCTTTTTTTGCTAAATAATTTCTTAACCAGAGTATTAATTCGTGCCTTTTAATCAAGTTATTTTTCATTCTTTCTGAGCGCAGGTCTAAGTATCTATATTTTAAACGTAATTCTTCATCAACTCCTCGGGTGTCTTTTCTGATTTCAAAAGGCAGATCGTCGCTGAGGTTTAAAATTTTTATTTTTTTTGCTTGCAATTCAATCTCGCCGGTTAAAATTTTTAAATTTTTGTTTTTTTCCGGCCTCTTTTTTATTTCTCCCTCTATTTCAATCACGCTTTCCCTTTTCAGCCTTTTTGTTTCTTCAAAATTTTTTTCGCCAATAATTTTAGGGTCAATAATGGTCTGGATGATACCGCTCCTGTCGCGTAGATCTAAAAAAATAATCCCGCCCATTTCCCTGATATTATGGACAAAACCATGAAGGGTCACCTTCTGCTCAACAAAGTTTATCGTCTTTGAGATAGAAAGAGATTCCATAGACTAGATCTTATCATGTTTATTTAAAAAAATAAAGGCCTTTTCTAAAATTGCTTTTGCTCCTTTGAATTTTAGTAAATTTTTTGCCTCTTCAAACTCCAGCCACTTGTAGGCCGTATGTTCTTCGGAGAGCTTAATTTTTTTTTGATGGGTTTCTGCCAAATAATAAACAACCTCTTTTTTCACTAAAGGAGGATTTTCGGGATTTTCGTAAATGTCCCGAAAAATATAACTTTCTTTTTCTTCAAAGCCAGGCGCAATCTTTATTTCCTCTATCCCCGCTTCTTCCATTGTTTCTCTTTTAATTGTTTCTTCAAAAGTTTCTCCGATTTCTTGGGCTCCTTTAACAAAACCGAAATAATTTTTTTTCGTCGCTTGACACAAAAGAAGGAAAAGGATCTTATCCTCTTCCTTCCGAAAAACAATCGCGCCGATTGATTTCTCAAAAATCATTTTATTTTTTTTAAAATTCCAATTCTTTAATTTTCTCCCAATTGATCTCGTTTAAAACCTTTAATTTATTGTCGCCAAGAAGATACAGGTAATCATTGATATAAAGAGCTCTGCTGGCGCTGATATCGCTAACGGCCTTTTTAAGTTCTAATTTATCGTTTTGATAAGAGAAAATATAGCCGCCTCTCTCCCCGGGCAGGAAAAAGATGGTGTGTTTAGAATCAAGAAGAAAAGCATGATGAGTATTCAAAATATCTGACCAATATTCATTTAGAGTGTATTTCGCTTTTTCCTGAGGCTTTTTAGGGTCAGTGACGTCAAATAAAGAAATTTTTATCTGATCTCCTTCTTTGCCAATGCCCAAAATTTTGTCTTTGGTAATGGGGTGGAGATAAGAAGAATAGCCAGGAATTTTTAGCTGTCCTTCGAGCCCTGGACTCTTAGGAGTTGCGAGATCAAGAACAAAAAACGGATCAGTTTGTCTAAAAGTCACTAAATATCCTTTGTCTTCTATAAACCTGGCGGAATAGATTCTTTCCTCTAGTCCCAAGTCTTGGAGAGAGCCGATAGTTTTTAAATCCTTGTCTAGGACATAAACATCATTTGCGCTTTCCTGTGTTCCGCCCCAAAAGCCGATCCACATTCTCTCACCGACAGTGGTGGCGACTCTCAAATTGTCCTTGTATTCGTCAAGAGAAAATTGATTGAGCGGCTGGCCAGGGATATTTCCCAGAGCTTTTATTTCTAGGCTTCCCAAGTCTAGTTTTACTAAAGTTGTTTTTTCTAAATCTCTTTTATGAGCTTTGTAATAATCAGTAAGTCGATTGTTTAGTTCGTTCTCAAATTTTAATCTTTCATCATCATTTAAGGAAGAAAGATGATTCTCAAAAATAATCTGGAGTTCTGTCATCTTGGCGTTCATGGAGATGTCATAAGAGTCGAGCTTCTTTAGTTTATTAATCATAGAAGATGGCACTAAGTCCTGCGCTTTTTCTTCAAGAAAACTTAAAAAGAATTTAAGGAGATTTTCTGTGTATGAATAAGCAACATAAAGATTATTTTTTGACATGTAAATAAGGGAAGAATCAGTGGAGCCGGTGAAAGAAACCGTTTTTTCTGTTTCTCCAGTTAAAGGATTGATAGTCAAGGCAGTATAAGCGACTTCAGTGGGCAGAACGACTGTCGGATGATAAATATCAGCGCATTTAATTTCAAGAGGAGATCCTTTGACAGAAAGAGGCTTGATCGGACAGGGATGATCAAGATTCAGGCCGCTTCTTACAATTAAATACATTTTATCTTGGGCAAGACGAGAGCCAACGATCTGTGCATTTTGTTCTAAATCAATAGACCAGGACTCTTTCGGCGTTTCGCCTGAAACGTCGTAGCCATAGATTTTCTCACTAGAGAAGATAACTAAAATATTTTTATAAAGAAAAAGGTCTCCGCTTTTTTCAATGTCTTTTTTAAGAGACAGATTCTCTATAGGAAAGGCTTTGATGATTTTTGTTTTTCCTCCTCCTTGAGGGCATCCTTCAGGCAGGAAACATTTAAACGCGGCGCTCTCGGGAGAAAAATAAATTTCCTGACCGTTGGTTTTAGCAATGTCAGGTTCGTCCACTGAGGCAACCCGGACGTTTGTTTCTGAGAATCTTTCTGGCTGCGCTTCGCCTGCTCCTAGTCCTGCCGGCGCGGCCGAAGGGGCTTCAAGAGCCTTCATTCCTTCTGCGTAACGAGGTTGGTTTAAAAAACTTAAGCCCCTTGAAGAAGTGGCTTTGCTTGCCTCGTCTAAATAATTTTTAAATTCCTCTTCTTGAGAAAATTTTTTAAATTCAATCTTTGAAGGAGTAGGAGTGAGTTTTTTAATAAATGGTTTGGAAAGGATTTGAGAGACAGAGGGGGAAAGAAAAGAAGTAATTTGATATTCATAAAGCATCCAAACAATCAAAAGAGCGGCAAAAACAACTAAGATAATAATGGCTATTTTGCTGTTGATTTCTTTGTTCATAAATTTGGTTTAAATATAATATTTAATTATACAAAACATGGACAAGAAAGCAAGAGAAGGCACGGCCTTTTTCGGCCGTGCCTTTTTGCTGCTTCGCGAGTTTCTTACTTTTTTCCTTTCTTCTTCTTCTTCGCCATCTTTTATTACCTCCTTTTTTGCCTCAATTTAATCCTCGAGGCATTTTGTTTTCCTCCTTTTTGAATCTTAAATCTTAAAATAATTTTTTAATTCATTAAACTTTATTGTTTCTTGTTGGTTTTTTAAAATATCTCTGACGATTATTTCCTGCTTCTCTTTTTCCTGGGAGCCGTAGATCAGGGCATAGTTGATTTCACTCTCAGCCGCAAATTTAAGCTGTTTACCCAGTTTAACGTTTTCAAAATAGAAAAAGACGTTCGAGCCCTCTTCTCTTAAGTCCTTGGTCATTTTTAAATAATCATTTAATAGTTCTTTCTCTAAAAAAGTAATCAGAATTTTAGCAGTTGATTTTTGTTTTTTGATAAGTTTTAATTCTTCTAGGGCGCTGAAAAGCCTGTCTAAGCCGACTGAGAAACCAACGGCCGAGAGGTCCTCTTTAGAGAAAAGTCCGACTAATTTATCATATCTGCCGCCGCCAGCTATGCTGCCGAAATCTTTTATGTCAGTTAAATAAACCTCAAAAATAGTACTGGTGTAATAGTCAAACCCCCGAGCAAGCGATAAATCTATTTTGTATTTATTTTTATCAGGAATAAAAACGGAGACAGCCTCAAACAACTCGCGTATTTCTTTGATACCTTCTGCTGTTTCAGGGCATTTATCCTCTATCTTTTCTAAGTCATCAAGGTTTTCGATCTTGGTTTTCACGAAATCAAGAATTTTCTTCGCTTTTTCTTGACTAAGATCGATTTTTAATAATTCTCTAATCACTTCTTCGCTAATTTTTTCTAATTTATCAATCACTCGCAGAGTCAAAATACTTTCTTTTTCGTTGAGGCCAAGCGATTTCAGGAAACTATTAAGAATTTTACGATTGTTGATTCTAATTAAAAATTTTTTTATGCCTAAATTATTTAGCGTTTCATAAATTAAAGAAATGATTTCCGCATCAGCCAACATAGAATCAACGCCAACAACGTCAGCGTCGCATTGATAAAACTCCCTGTATCTTCCTTTTTGTGGATTTTCCGCCCGCCAAACAGGACTAATTTGATATCTTTTAAAAGGTTTTTTGATCTCTTTATATTGTGCCATCACCCTGGCTAAAGGTACGGTCAGATCGTAGCGCAGAGCAACGTCTCTGTCTCCTTTATCTTTAAAGCGATAGATTAATTTCTCGGTTTCGCCAGCACCTTTGCCTAAAAGAATTTCTGAATACTCCAGGGCTGGTGTTTCTAAAGGAACGAAACCAAAATTTTCATAAGTCTTTCTTATGATTTCAATCATTTTTTGCCTGGCAATTTGCTCTTCCGGTAAAAAATCACGGAATCCTTTAAGAGTTTTCGGCTCAATTTTATCCATATAATTTAAATTTTTTATTTTTCAAAATGTTCTTTTTTAAGAAAACTAGGAGCTAAATCTTTTACAATTTCTTCTGAAAGATTTTTTTCTAAATTCAGGGCTTTAACTTGAGAAATGATGGAGAAATAAAAGTATTCAAAAACTTTTTTTTCATAATCAGAAAATTTTTCTAAAGACGGTTCAGCATTTTTTATGGCTTCCTTGATTTGTAGAGAAGGCAGGGCAAGATAAAAAATCGGTAGATTGTCCCTTCCCCCCAATTTTATTTTATTTTCATTGTTAATTTCTTTTTCTAATTTTAAGCCATATTTTAATTTTGCTCCCCTTTCCTCAGTATTTATTTTGAGGACTTTCACCATTTTTTCTGTGAATATGGGGCCAATGTTCGTCCCGACTTCGTCAAAAGCGCAAAGTGTCTTCCCTGTTTCTTTGTCAATCATTAAATTATCAACGTGGTTGGTGACATCATCATAAAGAGAAGTCCTCACGATTAAAGCTTTTTTGCCCAGGAATTTATTAAAAAGAGCAGTTTTTAAAATTTCCAATTGTTCCCCTATTTTTTCAATCTTTTCTACTGGCTCGCCTTGGCGTAGCGCTTCGGCGTAGCCAGGCTCGTTTGCTTCCTGCCATTTTTTTTCAATTCTCTTCAATTTAATTTTATCATCTAAAATTTCTTCTTTAGGATAAACACCTTCAAAGGCCTCCATCTTGATCCGGCAATTCTCGTCAGCAGGCACGCCTTCGTTGATTAATTTTTCTCTAACCAATTCTAAAATTTTCTTGATTTTTTCCTTTTTTGCCGCCCTTTCTTTATCTTCATCTCCAAAGACTTTTTTAAGGAAAAAATCCTCTTTTTTCGAAAAGAAAACCATATTTTTAATTATAAGAACCTGACTTCGTCAGAACCTTGTAATTAAATCTACTATTTAAACTTAACATCAAGGTAATTTAATTATAGAGAAATTTTAAGAATTGACAAGAGAGAAGAAAAATGATAGATTAGCAGCGTGCTTAATTTAAATGATCAAAATTTTGAGGCAGAAATTAAAAAAGCCGGCCAGCCGGTTTTAGTTGATTTTTGGGCTGATTGGTGTTTTCCTTGCCAAATGTTAAGCCCGATTTTAGATGAAGCCATTGAGGAATTAAAGAATGAAATTGTTTTAGCCAAAGTTAATATTGACGAAGCGCCGATGATCAGTCAAAAATACGGCATTGAGAAAATACCAACCGTTATGTTATTTAAAGAAGGCAAGCCAATAAGTTTTTTTGAAGGAGTAAGAGGTGAGATGGAGATTAAAAATTGGCTGAATAAAAATTTAAAAGATGAATAAAGAAGAAAAAATAAAACCCCGTAGTGAACTTGGTTCTACTACTGGGGTTGAAAAAATAATTGAAGAAGCAGAAAAATACGCAAAAGAAAAAGGGATTAAATTAAACCCAAACGAAAAAATTGTCGAGGGGGTTGTCAAAGGGCTTTTAGCCAACGAGAAAAAGTACGGCTTTAGGTACTGCCCGTGCAGACGTTTAAGCGGGAATAAAGAAGAGGATAAAAAGAAAATTTGTCCTTGCGTTTGGAATCGAGAAGAAATTGAAAAACAAGGACACTGTCTTTGCGGACTTTTTGCGAAGCCCCGTAGTGAACCCTGTTCTACTACTGGGGTCAAATAATCTTATTTTGCTATCCATCCGCCATCAACCACTAAAATTTCGCCGTTAACAAAATCAGATTCATCAGAAGCCAAATAAACTGCGGCTTGAGCAATATCTTCTGGCTCTCCAAGACGGGGGTAGGGAGTTGAACTTTCGAAAGATTGTTTTGTGGCTGGGTCAGCTAACATCTCTTTGGTCATCGCGGTTTTAATAATTCCAGGAGCAATACAGTTAACATTGATTTTTTGCGGAGCATATTCTAAAGCCATCTCCCGAGTTAAGGCAATTATTCCGCCTTTAGAAGCGCAATAAGCTCCAAGGTTGCTGAAACCAACCAGACCGGCGATTGAAGCAACATTAATAATTTTTCCTTTGCCCTGCCCGAGCATGATGGGCAGGACTTTTTTACTGCTTAAAAATACGCTTTTCAAATTGACCCCAAGAATTTTATCCCAATCTTCTTCGGTGGTCTCGTGCA
>Ga0210053_1001330_pt1 | contig 23030 bp, 18 predicted proteins | sample CryGeymeta201512_FD_185467 | JGI IMG/M metagenome (GOLD analysis project Ga0210053, IMG submission 185467) | Groundwater microbial communities from Crystal Geyser aquifers in Utah, USA - Crystal Geyser metaG 2015-12 (SPAdes) (version 2) | ecosystem: Environmental > Aquatic > Deep subsurface >... | reverse complement strand
GGCTTGCGCGACTTCGATCAAATTATCCAGTTCCAGTGCTTCGACGCGCGCCGTGTTGAACACGCGACTCTTATCCTGAATTTCTGTCTGTGTCACGCGCGCCGCGACTTGCTTGATCTGCGCCACACCTGCAACCAATAAATCCGGGAAACGGAACACGCCACAATGCGTTTGCATGACTTTGCGCATTTGGGCACCCACTTCGCCGACACGCTCGCCGTTTTTCTGATTTTCCAGCCGATCCAGTCGTTCCAATGGGCGGGTTGCGGCATCGGCAGGCAAAGGCTTGTGGTGCGGATTACGTTGCAAATCCTTGATAATCTGTCTGCCCGCTTCGCGTCCAAACACCAGCAAATCCAGCAAGGAATTACAGCCCAGACGGTTGCCGCCGTGCACCGACACGCAGGCGCATTCGCCCACCGCATACAAGCCCTGCACCACTTCTTCGGGCGCAGTCTTGCAGGGCGCGACAACTTGCCCGCGATAGTTGGTGGGGATACCGCCCATCATGTAATGCGCGGTCGGCACGACCGGAATCGGTGCCTTGGCCGGGTCAACATGGGCGAACTTCAGGGCGATTTCGCGGATACCCGGCAGACGCTGCTTGATCACGTCGTCGCCTAAATGATCCAGCTTGAGCATGATGTGATCGCCGTGTTCGCCGCAACCGCGCCCTTCCTTGATTTCGATGGTCATGGCGCGCGACACCACATCGCGGCTGGCCAGGTCTTTGGCGTTCGGCGCGTATTTTTCCATGAAGCGTTCGCCGTGCTTGTTGAGCAGATAGCCGCCCTCGCCACGCACGCCTTCGGTAATCAGCACCCCTGCGCCGTACACGCCGGTCGGATGAAACTGAAAAAACTCCATATCTTCCAGAGGGATACCGGCACGCGCCGCCATCCCCAAGCCATCGCCGGTATTGATGAAGGCGTTGGTGCTCGACTGGAAGATGCGTCCCGCGCCACCGGTTGCCAGCAACGTGGCGCGTGCGTGGAACATCATCACCTCACCGGTTTCAATTTCCATCGCCGTCACGCCCAGCACATCACCGTCCTGGTCGCGTACCAGATCAAGCGCCATCCACTCGACAAAAAAATTGGTATTAGCCTTGACGTTCTGCTGGTACAAGGTATGTAAAAGGGCATGGCCGGTACGATCCGCCGCCGCGCAAGCGCGCTGCACCGGCACTTTGCCGTAATCCTGCATATGCCCGCCGAACGGGCGCTGATAAATTTTGCCGCTCTCCAGCCGGTCGAACGGCATACCGTAGTGTTCCAGTTCATACACCACTTCGGGCGCGGCGCGGCACATGAACTCGATGGCATCCTGGTCGCCCAGATAATCCGAGCCTTTGACCGTGTCATACATATGCCAGTGCCAGTTGTCTTCGTTGATATTGCCGAGGCTGGCCGCGATACCGCCTTGAGCGGCAACCGTATGGGAACGCGTCGGAAACACCTTGGACAACACCGCCACCTTCAGCCCGGCTTCCGCCAGTTGTAAAGCCGCGCGCATCCCCGAACCCCCTGCACCCACCACCACCACATCAAATGTTCTCTTAGCGATTGCCATTACATTTCCTCAATAAACCTCATCGTCATCCCCGCGCAAACGGAATAACCGTATTTGAACTGTTTCAGATAGCCCACAGAATTTGTACCGACCAGATCGAATACAACAGCAAGGCCAGCACCACCAGAACATGGATCACCAGGCGCACACCGGCGGGTTTGACGTAATCCATGACAATATCGCGCACGCCGACCCAGGCGTGATAAAACAGGCTGAGCATAAACAGCAAGGCGAAAGCGCGCACGGGCTGGCTGGCGAACAATGCCGTCCAGCGGTCGTAGCCCATATCGTCATGCAGCAGGAAATAAACGGCCAACGCCGAACTGCCCACCGCCATCACCACCGCTGTGACGCGCTGGATCAACCAGTCGGAAAGACCGTAATGCGCGCCGACTACGATACGGTTCACCATAATTTCACCCCGATCAGCATCGTCAGCAACAAACTCACCAACAGCACGATCTTGCTGCTGTCGCGCGCCTGTTTCAGACTGTGTACATAATGCAAATCTATTGCCAGGTAGCGCAGCCCTGCGCAGAAGTGGTGTAAAAACGCCCACAACAGCCCCAGTAAAAGCAGCTTTACCAACGGCTGCGACAAGACCTCCATCAACACGGTATAAGTGCTGATCGAGCGCAGGCTATATTGCAACATCAGCAACAAGGCCGGCAGCGCCAGAAACAAGGCCAGACCACTGACGCGATGAAGAATGGAAACAAAACCGGGAAGAGGTAACTGAATGAGATGAAGTGCTAGGTGCTTCGGACGTCGTTTATTCATGACCTACCTTTGCAATGACGAAAATTTCTGGACGGGATATTACTCCTTTTGCGTGGCACAAGAAAAGTAAAAGCACTATGATGCGCGCACCATTTTACTCAAGGAGAATCGCATGAAAGCCCCCGTTCGCATCACCGTCACCGGCGCAGCAGGTCAAATCGGTTATGCCACGCTATTCCGCATCGCCAATGGCGACATGCTGGGGCGCGAACAACCTATCATCCTGCAATTACTGGACTTGCCCCAGGCGCAAGGCATGTTGAACGGGGTCAGGATGGAGCTGGAAGATTGCGCTTTTCCGCTGCTGCAACAAGTCATCATTACCGACGACCCCAGAGTCGCCTTCAGGGATACCGAAATCGCGCTGCTCATCGGCGCGCGCCCGCGCAGCAAGGGCATGGAACGCAAAGATCTTTTAGAGGCCAACGGCGCAATTTTCTCGGCACAAGGGAAGCTGCTCAACGAGCTGGCCGCACGTCACGTCAAGGTGCTGGTAGTCGGCAACCCAGCCAACACCAATGCCTTGATTGCAATGAAAAATGCGCCCGACCTCGACCCGCGAAACTTTTCCGCGATGATGCGTCTGGATCACAACCGTGCCATTGCCCAAGTCGCGCAAAAACTGTTCCAGCCGATCCGCGACATCAAAAAAATGATCGTCTGGGGCAACCACTCCGGCACCCAATACCCCGACCTCGACCACGCCGAAATTCGCGGGCGGCAGGTCAGGGACATCCTGCCGGATCAAAGTTGGGTGGAAAATGAATTCATCCCTACCGTGCAAAAGCGCGGCGCCGCCGTCATCGAAGCGCGTGGGCTTTCCAGCGCGGCGAGTGCCGCCAATGCCGCCGTCACCCATATCCACGACTGGATGCTGAGTTCTCACCATAACGACTGGGTCACCATGAGCGTGCCGTCCGATGGCAGCTACGGCATACCCGAAGGCGTGATCTACGGCTTCCCCGTCACCTGTAAGCACGGCCATTTCAGCATCGTGCAAAATCTGCCCATCAGCGAACTGGGGCGCAAGCATATGGAAGCAAGCTATAGGGAACTGAGCGAAGAGCGCGACCATGTAAGGAATTTGCTGGGTTGACCCCAGCTTGTCCGCCAGGAAAAACCTCGTCATTCCAGCGCAAGCGGGAATCCAGTGTTTCCAACAAACTGGACACCGGCGTTCGCCGGTGTGACGAAATTATTAGAGATTCCCGGAATAAGGAAACTGCCTGCTGGTGTAAAATGCACGGCTGACAGGAGGCATCCATTGGAAAATCCATATAACATTCTCGGCATATCTGCGGCGGCAACACCTGATGAAATCAAAAAGGCATACCGGTCGCTTGCCATGCGTCATCACCCGGACAGGAATTCCCATACAGGCAGCACGGTTCGATTCAATGCCATCCAATCAGCCTATGAGTTGCTTTCCGACCCCAAAAAACGCGCCGAATATGATCAAAGCCTGAACAACCGCATCATCCTCGACCCGGAATCCGAAGCCCTTGCGCTGTGGCGCGCATTGTTCAATCGCTGTGGTCTCACGACCGATTAAATCAAAACCATGAAAAGAATACATACCGAATTTGCCTATCAATCCCGCGAACTGGGTGTCCAGATTGAAGACACACTGGGCGACCCTCCCAATCGAAAAAACTATGCCAGAGTGATTCAATCGTTGCTTGACGAATTTGCCCGTGGCACAGAAATCAATGATGTAAACCTGCTGAGTTTCGCGCTGGTGGATCATCTGCGCTTCCAGAACCCGGCGGAATTGCTGGCAGAGGCGGCACAATATGACCGTGGCGATGCCGCCAAGGTTTTATCAGGGGTGTCGTGTAGCGACGAAAGTGCTGACCGTGCGCTAACAAACGTTGCCGCGACCGATCCCGAACTGGCGCGTCGCGCGATCATCACGGCTTTTTTGTACAAACACCCCAAACGCTGGTCGGAAGAAGATCACTCGCTGGAAACGCTACAAAAGAGCGAAAACGGCAACGACGATGAAGAACAAGACCAACTCGCGCCAGGGCATGACATCGAGCATTTATTCGACGCAAACGGAGACAAAAATGACTGATAAAACCAACCTGCCCGCAATCAGCCGCCAGGTCACCGATCTAATTTTAGCCGGTTCGCCCGACCACGCCGAAGCAGCACTCGACGAGACGGCGGAACAATTCGGCGATTTGGCCGTGGTCGAAGTGCTGGAAGCCCTTGCGCCGCAAGTCACCTCCATGCATCTGGCGGCTTTCGATGGCGGCAAGCTCTCTTTGGCGACACTGCTGATTTCACCAAAAGCCTGGGCGCAAAGTCTGGCATTCTTCGCCGCCACCTGGACGCAGGACGCGATTGAAGACGAACCGGAATTGCTGGCGGAAGCCCTGTTCGCCCATCTTCATGGCGTGTTGTTTGCCAGCGACGAACCGGATCGGCGTGCAGCACTCATCCACGAGGCTTTATCCACCGACTGGGGTACGACCGCTTTTGCCGCGACTTTCTCAACCGCCATTGAAGAAATCATTGAACTCGCCAATGACATCTATGCGCGCGGCGCAGAAAGCAGCGGCCAGACAAGTTCCGATCACGACATCATCCCGCTCGCCCTAGCTATTGCGCGCACCGATGCGGATGCCTGGGACAGAGTGCTGTTTGAACTCTTCCCCGACTGGCAACCGGGTGAAAATGAATTGCGCGCCCTGTCTGAAGAAGAAAACGATGACGACAGTACCCTCGGTTATGAATATGCCATTCCGCGCACTACGCAGGAACTCCTGATGCGCCTGCGCAAACAAGTGCCAAGCAAAGCCATCAGCACACCTGAAGCCGGCACTCGTCCAAGCATGGGCGAAGATATTTTTGCGTGAGCAATTTGTCACCAGCCTTCAGGCTGGTGGATTTAGGCGGGGAGGGGTTTGCATCCCCTCCCCTACGCACCCTTAAACCCCGCCCTTCAGGGCGGGGTGGTGCTTGTTCCGGCCTAAAGGCCGGGGTTTCAAACCGATAAGGAATGAGGATGAAACTAGCCCCCTTCACCACCCGCCGGGCAAGTCTGGTGAGCGCGCTCGAAACCCTCGCACAGCGTGCCAACCCCGACGAGGCGGCGCATTCCCTGTTGCATGAACTTGCCGGCATCACCGTGCTGGTCGCCTGCAAATTCACCAACGACAGGACGGCGGACGGCCTGCTCGAAGCGTTTTATCTGACCCTGGGCTGCGTTTCGCTAGGCATTGCTCAAGCAGATATTCCGCATGAGGAGGAAGCGGAACTAGCCTTCCTGCTGCAACACGATGCCGAAAAGGTTTTCCAGGCTGGATTCCGGCACATCAGGGAATTGGCGGGCTTGCCCGGCCACACCCTGATAAGCGATTTCGACAAGGATCCGGTCATCCAACAACGCAACCTCAAAGCCCTGTTCGTCGCACTATGTCGTGCCGACCCCGGCGCGGCATGGACGGGCGATGAAACTTACCGGAATGAGCTGCGCGTCAGGCGCGACAACCAGATCATCCTTGATTGCGCAAAGTGGTTACGCAAGCAGCATTACGCCGGTCCAATCAAAAGCGCCGAGCTCGATGCCAACGCCGTGATTGACATCGCGATCATGTTTGCCATTCTGCATGACGGGCGCATCGTCGCGCGCACCGGACAAAGGGAAATCGAAAACCTGATTCGTCGCGCCCGCGCAACGCCACCCGATATTGAAGCGGGCTGGAACGCCCTGCTGGCAAGCGCCCCACCGGATTATCAAGCCCTGTTGCAAGCGCGCATGGACGAACTCAGAAACACCTTGGTCAAAAAAATCCTTTCAAAAACAACGGTTAAAACTGTTGTCGTGCATATACAGCGCAATTTTGCGGGGGATGAACAGGAAGTTGACTACGCCTGAACTATCTGGATTTTCATCAACATCAATAAGACAAACCATAGGCTTGTAAAAGTTTATGTTTTTTTGATTTTTTTGGCGTATTCTCGCGCAGGTAAATTTAAGGGGGGAGTTCCTTATGTCTGCCGTCCGTCCGCCTGCTGTCGCAGGCATGTTTTACCCCGCAAACGCTCACGAGCTTGCCCGCGAGGTGCAAGGATTGCTGGCCTCTGCAATGCCGACCAGCCTCGCGTCCATCAAGGCGCTCATCGTCCCGCACGCCGGTTACATTTACTCTGGCGCAATCGCGGCGACGGCCTATACCGCGCTCTCTTCCATCGCCTCCCGTATTCGCCGTGTCGTGCTGCTGGGTCCCACCCATCGCGTCGCAGTGCGCGGCCTGGCGCTACCGGGTGGAGAGGCTTTCGATACGCCGCTGGGACGAATAAAACTGGATCAGGCTGCCGCACATTCCATCAGCCACCTTCCGCAAGTCAGCGTCCGCCCGGATGTCCACGCCCAGGAACACTCGCTGGAAGTGCAACTGCCATTTTTGCAAAGTGTATTGCCTGACTTCACCCTGCTGCCGCTGGCGGTCGGCATGGCGAGTAGCGAGGAAGTCGCCGAGGTACTGGAAGCCGTCTGGGGCAGCGACGAAACGCTGATCGTCATCAGTTCCGACCTCTCGCACTATCTGCCTTACCCAACCGCGCAACGGGTAGATAACGAGACCATGCAGACCATCCTGAATTTGCAGCAACCGATCCCGCATGACCGCGCCTGTGGCGGCACGCCGATCAGCGGCCTGATACTGGCCGCCAAACATCACCACCTCACCCCGCAGCTGCTGGATTTCTGCAACTCCGGCGACACCGCAGGCACGCACGATCAGGTGGTAGGCTATGCGGCCTTCGCCTTTACCGAAGGGGAGCAGCCATGAACCACGTTGCCCATTCTCTTGTCGCGGGGACTGTTTTGCTGCCCATCGCCCGCGCCGCGATTTCCAGCGCGCTGGGGGTTGTGCAAGCAGCGGATGAAAGCGCACCGTGGCTGGCAAATCCTGGCGCGTGTTTCGTCACCCTCACCCAGCACGACCAGTTGCGCGGCTGCATCGGCTCACTGCACGCACACCGCGCTTTGCTTGACGACCTCAAAAACAATGCCGTGGCCGCTGCCCTGCACGACCCGCGTTTCATACCGCTGACGGTCGCGGAACTGGGTGACACGAACATCGAAGTGTCGCTGCTCACCCCGCCTCAGCCGATGACCTTCAAGGACGAAGCCGATGCCTTGTCACAGTTGCGCCCCGGCGTGGACGGGGTGATTTTCGAGTTTGCCGGCTATCACAGCACGTTTTTGCCACAAGTCTGGGAACAGTTGCCTCAACCGCAACAGTTCATGGCGCACCTGAAGCACAAGGCCGGACTACCCGCCGACCTCTGGGATGACGGTGTAAAACTGTCGCGCTACACCGTCAGCAAATGGCGCGAAGCCGAAAATACCTGAAGGAGAAAAAAGTGGACGAAGCCATCAGCCTGGACGAACGCTATCCGGCCAAATACTGGCACAAATTGGACGACGGGCGCATCCAGTGCGACCTGTGTCCGCGCGACTGCAAGCTGCACGAAGGCCAGCGCGGCGCGTGTTTTGTGCGCGGCCGGGTTGAGGATACGATGGTATTGACTACCTACGGTCGCTCGTCCGGTTTTTGCGTGGACCCCATCGAGAAGAAGCCGCTCAACCATTTCTATCCGGGCAGCAGCGTGCTGTCGTTCGGCACGGCGGGCTGCAATCTGGCCTGCAAATTTTGCCAGAACTGGGATATTTCCAAGTCGCGCAGTTTCGACAAACTGGCCGACCAGGCCACACCCGAAGCCATCGCCAACAGCGCCGAACGGCTGGGCTGCAAGAGTGTGGCCTTCACCTACAACGACCCGGTGATCTTCGCCGAATATGCGATGGATGTGGCCGATGCCTGCCATGCGCGCGGCATCAAGACGGTGGCGGTGACCGCAGGCTACATCCACGACGCGCCGCGCCGCGACTTATTCGCCAAAATGGACGCGGCGAATGTGGATTTGAAGGCGTTTACCGACGCGTTCTACGTCAAACAGACCGGTGCGCATTTGCAACCCGTGCTGGATACGCTGAAGTATTTATGCCAGGAAACCCGGGTGTGGGTCGAACTGACGACCTTGCTGATCCCCGGCCTTAACGACAGCGCGGCAGAAATCACTGCGATGAGCGAGTGGATCGCCCGCGAACTGGGCACGGATGTGCCGCTGCATTTTTCCGCCTTTCATCCCGACTACAAGATGACCGGCATCCCCGCCACGCCGCCCGACACCCTGGTTCAGGCACGGCAGATCGCCGAAGCCGCCGGGCTCAACTACGTTTATACCGGCAACGTGCACAACCTCACCGGCGACACCACCTTTTGCCCTGTTTGCAACAGCCCGCTGATCGTGCGCGACTGGTATGAAATCAGGCAATACCGGTTAAGCGATGACGGCCATTGCCCCGACTGCCATACCGCCATCGCCGGACACTTCGAGAAATTCACCGGCCAATTCGGCAGACAGCGCATCCGCGTGATGCCGTCATGATCCTATTCCCTGCGAGGGTTGTTGCAGCAGCGCCTCAAACTGCTCCAGCGGCACAGGTTTGCTGAACAGATAGCCCTGGAAGGCGTGGCAGCCGCGCAGGTCGAGGAATTCCATCTGCGCTTCGTTCTCCACGCCTTCGGCAATCACATTCAGCCCCATTGTTTCGGTCATGGCGATGATGGTCTGGACGATGGCGGCATCGTTGGGGTCGGTAGCGATGTCGCGCACAAAGGACTGGTCTATCTTGATCTGATCCAGCGGCAGGCGTTTCAGGTATTGCAGCGAAGAATAGCCCGTGCCGAAATCGTCCATCGAGAAACTTACGCCTAACATCTTGATTTCACGCATTTTTTCGATAGATGCTTCGGCGTTCTTCAATACAATGCTCTCAGTCAGTTCCAGTTTGAGGTGCGAAGGCTTTGCGCCGCTGTCCAGTATCGCGCGCTGCACCTGCGCGACAAAATCGGTTTGCGCAAACTGTCTGGCGCTGACGTTGACCGCCAGCGTCAGATTGCAGGTCAATGCGCTGTCCTGCCAGGCTTTCAGTTGGGCGCAGGCCGTTCGCAGCACCCACAAGCCGATCGGCACAATCATGCCGGTCTCTTCAGCCAGCGGAATAAACTGTATCGGGGATACCAGCCCGCGTTCGGGATGTTCCCAGCGCAGCAACACTTCCGCGCCGAGGCCACGGCGCAGGCTGTCCACCTGAATCTGGTAATACAGCCGAAATTGCTGTTTTTCGAGTGCGCCGTGCATCTCGGTTTCCAGTTCGCTGCGCGTTTCCAGCGCCGCCTGCATGGCGGGATCGTAGAAACGCAAGGCGTTACGCCCCGCCGCCTTGGCCTGATACATCGCGGTATCGGCATATTTGAGCAGATTTTCCAGGCATTCCTGCTGCCCCTTGAACAGCACGATACCGATGCTGGAGGTCGCGTGATGGGCATGGTTTTTCAATTGGTAGGGCTGATTCAGTGCGCTGCTGATTTTCGCTCCCACCGCCTCGGCCTGCTGAGCCGCCTCGACGGCTTCGCCGCTTAACATTTCCAGCACCACCACGAACTCATCCCCGCCGAGCCGGGCGATACTATCCCCTTCGCGCACGCAGCGACGCATGCGTTCAGCCACCTCGACCAGCAGCAAATCGCCCACATCGTGACCCTTGGTATCATTCAATGCCTTGAAATTGTCCAGATCGAGGAACATCAAGGCACCGTGATGCTGGCTGCGTTCGCTGACCGCCAGTGCTTTGCTCAATCTATCCAACAACAAGCGGCGGTTGGGCAAACCGGTCAGCTCATCATAAAAAGCCAGTTGATGCACTTTCTGCTCGTTCAGCTTGCGCTCGGTAATATCGGTGTGCATGGAGATGTATTGGCGTGGCTTGCCCGTCTCGTCCACAAACGGCACGATGGTCGTCGCCACCCAGTACAATTGTCCATTTTTGGTACGATTGCAAATTTCACCGTGCCACACGCGGCCTGCTGTGATGGTGTGATACATATCCTTGAAAAAGACTTTTGGGTGTATGCCTGAATTGAGGATACGATGATTCTGGCCGATCAATTCCTCCTGCGTGTAGCCGCTGATGTCGAAAAACGCCTGATTGGCGTAGGTAATATTGCCTTGTACGTCAGTCGTGCCGACAATGGCATGTTGATCGAGCGCAAATTTTTGATACTGCAACTCATCGAGCGCCATTTGCAAGCTCCGCTTTTCCTGTCGCAATGCGATTTCCGCGACATTGCGTGCGTGGTTATCTTGCACCGCACCGTTCATCTGTAGGACATGCAGCAGCAAATAAGCCAAAAACTTGCCAGAATGCGCCATCATCGTAAACTTTTCATGCGGCGAAGTGGAATACAACATGCACAGGTCAGACAGCAATAACAACACTCCCATCCATACCAGACCTTCGTACAAAGGATGCTTGTGGCGCAAGCGCCAGCACATCGCAATCACCCACAGCCACAAAAACAACAGTGGAATTTGGGTTGGTCGCTGGATTCCCAGCAGTCCAGTATCCAGATACTGAGGCAGACTGAACGACAGCGCAAACAGAGCCAGCGTAACGAACACCATGCCGACCGCGAACACGCGGGGCGAAAGCGTCGAGTTGCGTCGCTCCAGCACCAGCACCCACGCTAAAGCCAGCGGCAATACATAGGTAGAAGGAGGCCAGGTCGCGGGTCGCAACACGCCCGCATAACTTTGTATCACGGCGAATGTACCGTTCCACTCGATACCGATCAGTGCGTGCAGCAACTCGGTCATCGAGGCGAGGCCGAAGCTGATGACTAACAATTTACGCACATTGGGCGATATGGCTTGTTGCTCGACCAGCAGGAATACCGCCAGCAATAACGACAAAATGCCGTTACTGGTATCGAACACCAAGTGTAAATTGGCAAACTTCCCCGCCCCCTCGCCGCTCAGAACGGCAACGGTCAAGGCATACAGCAACAGAAACCCCAAAAACAGGGTGCGGTAGCGGGGCTGCATGGCTGGGTTTTTTTCCATTTATTGATCAATATTGCTAATTAAAATCAATTTGTTATAAGCGCCTCAAACTGCTCCAGCGGCACAGGTTTGCTGAACAGATAGCCCTGGAAGGCGTGGCAGCCGCGCAGGTCGAGGAATTCCATCTGCGCTTCGTTCTCCACCCCTTCGGCAATCACATTCAGCCCCATTGTTTCGGTCATGGCGATGATGGTCTGGACAATGGCGGCATCGTTGGGGTCGGTAGCGATGTCGCGCACAAAGGACTGGTCTATCTTGATCTGATCCAGCGGCAGGCGTTTCAGGTATTGCAGCGAAGAATAGCCCGTGCCGAAATCGTCCATCGAGAAACTTACGCCTAACATCTTGATTTCACGCATTTTTTCGATAGATGCTTCGGCGTTCTTCAATACAATGCTCTCAGTCAGTTCCAGTTTGAGGTGCGAAGGCTTTGCGCCGCTGTCCAGTATCGCGCGCTGCACCTGCGCGACAAAATCGGTTTGCGCAAACTGTCTGGCGCTGACGTTGACCGCCAGCGTCAGATTGCAGGTCAATGCGCTGTCCTGCCAGGCTTTCAGTTGGGCGCAGGCCGTTCGCAGCACCCACAAGCCGATCGGCACAATCATGCCGGTCTCTTCAGCCAGCGGAATAAACTGTATCGGGGATACCAGCCCGCGTTCGGGATGTTCCCAGCGCAGCAACACTTCCGCGCCGAGGCCACGGCGCAGGCTGTCCACCTGAATCTGGTAATACAGCCGAAATTGCTGTTTTTCGAGTGCGCCGTGCATCTCGGTTTCCAGTTCGCTGCGCGTTTCCAGCGCCGCCTGCATGGCGGGATCGTAGAAACGCAAGGCGTTACGCCCCGCCGCCTTGGCCTGATACATCGCGGTATCGGCATATTTGAGCAGATTTTCCAGGCATTCCTGCTGCCCCTTGAACAGCACGATACCGATGCTGGAGGTCGCGTGATGGGCATGGTTTTTCAATTGGTAGGGCTGATTCAGTGCGCTGCTGATTTTCGCTCCCACCGCCTCGGCCTGCTGAGCCGCCTCGACGGCTTCGCCGCTTAACATTTCCAGCACCACCACGAACTCATCCCCGCCGAGCCGGGCGATACTATCCCCTTCGCGCACGCAGCGACGCATGCGTTCAGCCACCTCGACCAGCAGCAAATCGCCCACATCGTGACCCTTGGTATCGTTCAATGCCTTGAAATTGTCCAGATCGAGGAACATCAAGGCACCGTGATGCTGGCTGCGTTCGCTGACCGCCAATGCTTTGCTCAATCTATCCAACAACAAGCGGCGGTTGGGCAAACCGGTCAGCTCATCGTAAAAAGCCAGTTGATGAATTTCCCGTTCCGCCAGCTTGCGGGAGCTGATGTCCAGGAAAGTCGCCACCGCGCCCGTCACGATGCCATTTTTAATGATGGAGTGTGACCAGTATTCGACCGAGACCGATGTGCCATCGCGTCGCCAGAACACTTCGTCGTCCACATGAACGGCTTCCCCGCCCTTGAATGCCTGATACATCCGGCATTCTTCGCACGGATAATGGCTGCCGTCCGCATGGGTATGGTGTATCAGTTCATGGATGCGTTTGCCGATCACTTCCTGCGCATCCTGATAGCCCAAAATGCGCAAAAATGCCGCATTGACAAAAGTACACAGACCTTCGGTATCTACGCCATAAATACCCTCCGCGACCGAATTGAGCAGGCGTTCCAGATTTTCTTCCGAATCTCGCAAAGCCTGTTGCACGGCACGGCGTTCGGTAATGTCGCGACATCCGCCATAGATACGATTATTGGGCAACATCACCGCGTTCAATTCCATCGGAATTTTGCCGCCCGCTTTGCTGACGAGGCAAATCTCGTAAACGTGCCGTTCGCGATCCGCCCTGATTTTACCGATTTGCTGGCGGTAAACTTCGCGCCAATCGTGTGGCACGAGATCGAACACGGTCATGTCATACAACTCGTGGCGAGTGTAACCCAGGGATTCGATCACCTGATCGTTGACATAAACAATGCGCCCATCCGGCTTGCAGATAAACACCAAATCGGGCGCGAATTTCAGCGTCATGCGCAGTCGCTCTTCGCTTTCGCGCAAGGATTGCATCATTTCAGCGGACTGACGCTGACTGTCTGCCTGCAACCGCAGGTGCTGTTGTTCCAGTGTGCGCAAAGCCTGTATCTTGGTCTTTGCCAGGCGTTGGTCGTAGAGACTGGCAAAAATCCCGCCACCGAACCACACAAAGGAAGTCAATGACACCATCAAGGCTACGAGGTGTGGCTCTATCCTCGATGCACCAGTCAGACATAGACTGACCGGTTGGATTATCGCGCCCAGCATGGCGGTGTAATGCATCCCGGAAATCGCCAGCCCCATGATTATCGCCCCCAGCAAAAAGCGCGGTATCGGTAGCATCCTGACGTATTCACCCTGATACATCATCAGTAGCGCACCCCACGAAGCCACCACGGCGATCAGCAGCGACAAGCCAAACATGAACGGATCGTATTCAATCGCGGGAAACATCTTCAGCGCGGCCATGCCTGTGTAATGCATCATACTGATACCCGCGCCCATCAGTAAACCGCTGACAATAATGCGTTGCCTGCTAATACGCGCGGCGCGCAGCACCCAAAAACCCAACAGCGCGGCGGCAACGGCGGGAAGCACGGAAAATATCGTCAAGGACTGATTGAAGGCGATGGGAATGGGCAGGTGCCAGGCCAACATACCGATAAAGTGCATCACCCAGATCGCCACACCCAGCGTGCATCCGCCCGCCACCATCCACAGCCTCGCCATGCGCCCGCTGCTCTCGCGCATCCGCTGCGCATGGGTAAGCGCGGCGAACGAGCCGATCATGGCGACCAGCACCGACAACACCACCAACGATATATTCCAGGAAATTTGCACAAGCATCCCTTAATGTTAAACAGTGCCAGTTTAAACCAGCGCCCCCGCGTTATAAGCCCGGAACAAAGGGGTTTATCCGACTCAAATCAGTATTCTCAATACGAGAAAATGAAACGCGCCAACAGGGGTCTTATCGGCAGTCATTGCGGATTCTTTAGCGAAGCGACGAATTGTCTAATCCAGCCCGTGCCGCTTCTATCAGGGCTGGCCTCATTGCCATGCCCGTTAGCCTAAGCCATTGCAAAAATACGGCGCTCAGGTTTTTTTCCGCGCCTATTTCGTGGACAATGCGCCCAAACAATTTTTGAGAGCGATCATGGAATATCGTCAATTGGGCGGCAGCGATTTACGGGTATCGGTCTTGTGTCTGGGTACGATGACTTTCGGCGAGCAAAACAGCGAACAGCAGGCGCACGCCCAGTTGGACAAGGCGGTGGCGCGCGGGGTGAATTTCATAGACACCGCCGAGATGTATCCCGTCCCTGCGCGCGCCGCAACGCAAGGCAGCAGCGAAAGTCATATCGGTTCCTGGCTAAAACACCAGTGCCGCGACCAGCTCATCATCGCCAGCAAAATCGCCGGTCCCAGTCGCGGTTTCGACTGGATACGCAACGGCCCACACATCAACCGCCAACATCTCACCCGTGCCGTGGAGGCCAGCCTGCAACGCCTGCAAACAGATTATCTCGATCTCTACCAGCTACACTGGCCGGATCGTTATGTGCCGATGTTCGGCGCAACCAGCTACGATATTGCGCAAGAGCATGAAACCGTGTCCATCATGGAACAACTGGAAGTGATGAGCGAGCTGGTCAAAGCGGGGAAAATCCGTCATATCGGTCTCTCCAACGAAACGCCGTGGGGAGTCGCCGAATTCGTGCGCTGCGCCGAACAGGCGTGCTTGCCGAAAATCATCTCAATCCAGAACGCCTACCACCTGATGAACCGCACTTTCGAGAGCGCTCTGGCGGAAACCTGCCGCCACACAAATGTCGGCCTGCTCGCCTACAGCCCGCTGGCTTTCGGTCATCTGAGCGGAAAATATATTGATAATCAAGAAGTTAAAGGACGCATCAGCCTGTTCCCCAGCTTTGGCCAACGCTACAGCAAGGTCAACGTACCCGCCGCCAGCGCGGAATATGCGCGTATCGCACAAGCCGCCGGACTCAAGCCCGCGCAGATGGCGCTCGCCTACGCCCGCACCCGCTGGTTCACTTCCAGCGTCATCATCGGTGCGACCAATTTGGTGCAACTTGAGGAAAATCTGAACAGCGCGGCACTCACCCTGTCGGCAGAGGTCATCGGGCAAATCGAGCAGGTGCATCAACGCTATCCGAATCCTGCCCCGTAAGTTTTGATTGAATGGCGGTTTCAAATCCCCCTTCAACAGTCAACCATGCCCTACACCAGCTACCGGCCTTCGCCAGGGGGACGAGTATTTAACGTGAAACTCGCGCAGCGATTCATTTGCTCCCTCGCCCACAACGCGGGAGAGGGTTGGAGAGAGGGAACGGGTATGGCAAGTTTAATTATCAGGGGTGGCAATATGCCATGCCCGTTAGAGATTTTCTCAATTCCGTTCGCTGCCTGTCGGCGAGTAGCGCCCACCCTGCTGTCTTAACTGGTTATAATCTGCGCTCTTTAATTCACGCGTATTCGGAGTCTTTGCCATGTCGCATAATTTATTCAACACCCGCTCAACCTTCAATCTAACTGGCAACAAGCAGGGCACGCTGTATTCCCTGCCCGCGCTGGAAGCGGCGGGAATCGGCAAAATCTCACGTCTGCCGGTGTCTATCCGCATCGTGCTGGAAGCGGTGTTGCGCAATTACGACGACAAGAAAATCACAGCACAGCATGTCCGCCAACTGGCCAACTGGCAACCGAATGCGCCGCGCACGGAAGAAATTCCCTTCGTCGTGGCGCGCATCGTGTTGCAGGATTTCACTGGCGTGCCGCTGTTAGCCGACCTGGCGGCGATGCGCGATGCCGCTGCCGCCCAAGGCTGCGACCCGAAAGTTATCGAGCCTTTAGTGCCGGTCAATCTGGTGGTGGATCACTCAGTACAAATTGACTACTACAACCGCCCGGACGCGCTCAAATTGAACATGGAAATGGAATTCGAGCGCAACAACGAGCGTTACAAGTTTATGAAGTGGGGAATGCAAGCCTTTGAATCCTTTAAGGTTGTTCCGCCAGGCGTCGGCATCGTCCACCAGGTTAACCTGGAATATCTGGCGCGCGGCGTGCAACACAAGGACGGGATGTATTACCCCGACACGCTGGTCGGCACCGATTCCCACACCACCATGATCAACGGCATCGGCGTGGTCGGTTGGGGCGTGGGCGGCATCGAGGCGGAAGCGGGAATGCTCGGGCAGCCAGTGTATTTTCTAACCCCTGACGTGGTCGGCGTGCATCTCAAAGGCCGACTGCGCGAAGGTCTGACCGCCACCGATCTGGTGCTGACCGTCACAGAATTGCTGCGCCACCATAAAGTAGTCGGCAAATTTGTCGAGTTCTTCGGCGCAGGGGCAGCGGCGCTGACCGTACCTGACCGCGCCACGCTGGCCAATATGGCACCGGAATACGGCGCGACCATGGGCTTCTTCCCGGTAGACGAGACTACCGTCAATTTCATGAAGAACACCGGGCGCACCGATGAAGAAGTGGATGCCTTCGCGTGCTATTTCAAGGCACAGGGCTTGTTCGGCATCCCGGCGGCGGGACAGATTGACTACAGCAGCGTGGTGGAACTCGATCTGTCTGGCATCGAACCGTCACTGGCAGGCCCCAAGCGCCCGCAAGACCGCATCGCGCTGTCCCGGATGCGCGAGACCTTCAATGAATTGTTTTCCAAACCCGTCAACGAGAACGGTTTCAACCAACCCGCTGCCGAACTCGGCAAGCGCTATACCACCGGACTGCCCGACCGCAGCGGCGCGACCTGTGTGCCCATCTCCGGCGGCGGTGAACAAGACAACGCCAAACATCGCAGCGAGATGGAAATGGCGGGCGACCATCCCAGTGCCTCGGTGCGCTGCGAAACCCCGGACGAAATGCTGCCTGCGGTGGAAATCGGTCACGGCGACGTGCTGATCGCGGCGATCACCTCCTGCACCAACACCTCCAACCCCGGCGTGTTGCTGGCGGCGGGTCTGCTGGCGAAAAAGGCCGTCGCGCTGGGGCTGTGCGTCAAGCCGCACATCAAGACCACACTGGCACCCGGCTCGCGCGTCGTCACCGGCTATTTGACCGCTGCCGGACTGCTCGAACCGCTGGCGCAACTGGGCTTTAGCGTGGCGGCTTACGGCTGCACCACCTGCATCGGCAATTCCGGCCCGCTGGACGCACAGATCGAAGCCACCGTTGTCACCCATAAACTCATCGCGGCGGCGGTGCTGTCCGGCAACCGCAATTTCGAGGCGCGCATCCACGCCAACATCAAGGCCAACTTCCTCGCCAGCCCTCCGCTGGTGGTGGCCTACGCCATCGCTGGCCGCATGAACATCAATCTGGACACCGAGCCGCTGGGCGTGGGTCACGACGGTCAAGCCGTGTATCTGAAAGACATCTGGCCTTCTGGCGCGGAAATTCAGGCGGTCAGCCATTTCGCCACCAACCCTGCCTTGTATCGCACACTGTATGCCGACCTGACCCGCGACCTGCCGTTGTGGAACAGCATCGCAGCGCCGACCGGCGAGCAGTTCCGCTGGGACGATTCGACCTACATCGCCTGCCCGCCGTTCTTCGACCAGTTCAGCATGACAGCGGGTGACATCCAGGAAATCCGCAACGCCCGCGCGCTGGCGATCTTCGGCGATTCCGTGACCACCGACCACATCAGCCCGGCAGGCAGCTTCAGCCGCACCAGCCCGGCAGGCCAGTATCTGCAAGGCAAAGGCGTGGCGGTCAAGGACTTCAACAGCTACGGTTCACGGCGCGGCAACCACGAAGTGATGATGCGCGGCACGTTCGCCAACGTGCGCGTCAAGAATCTGATGCTGCCAGCCGATAAGGACGGCAACCGCACCGAAGGCGGCTACACGCTGTATAACGGCGCACAGACCGACATCTACAGCGCGGCGATGAAGCACATCGCGGCAGGTACGCCGACGGTCATCTTTGCCGGGGAAGAATACGGCACGGGTTCCAGCCGCGACTGGGCGGCCAAAGGCACGCAACTACTGGGCGTGAAGGCAGTGGTCGCCAAATCCTACGAACGCATCCACCGCAGCAATTTGATCGGCATGGGCGTATTGCCTTTGCAGTTCAAGGGCGACACTACCGCTGCCAGCCTGAACCTGACTGGAGATGAGCGTTTCGACTTTAGCGGCATTGATAACGACCTCAAACCGCAACAGGACGTGACGCTCACCCTCACGCGCGCCGACGGCAGCATCCAACAAGTACCGCTGCTGTTGCGCATAGATACGCCCATCGAAGTGGACTACTACCGCCACGGCGGCATCCTGCCCTATGTGCTGCGCGAGCTGGTAGCCCGCTAACCCCGTGTCCCGCCCCAAACAGGCCGTGCCGCAACACGAGGAACGACACTTCCGCTCCTCGCAGACGGTGCGCGACATGGTCATCGGCATGGCGGACGGGTTGACCGTACCGTTCGCCCTGGCGGCGGGGCTATCGGGTGCCGTCGCTTCCAGCCACCTCATCATCACGGCGGGTCTCGCGGAAATTGTCGCAGGCTCAATCGCCATGGGACTGGGCGGCTACCTCGCGGCGCGCGGCGATGCCGAACACTATGTCCATGAATTAGACCGCGAACAACAGGAAGTAAACACCCAACCGGATCAGGAAGCCGCCGAAATTGTCGGGATATTCGCGAGTTACGGCGTATCGGCAGCGCAATGTGCGCCGGTGGTTGCGGCGTTACGCACTGACCGGAAAGCCTGGGTGAGTTTCATGATGCGCTTTGAACTCGGTCTGGAACGCCCCCAATCCGGGCGCGCCATCAAAAGTGCCGCGACCATCGCCAGCGCCTATATCGTGGGCGGACTGATTCCGATTGCGCCCTATTTCCTGGCCTTTGGCGTGACTCAGGCACTGCCCTGGTCGGTCGCCATTACCCTGGTTGCATTAGCCCTGTTCGGCTACATCAAAGGCCACTACACTGGCGCTGCCCCGCTGATGAGCGCCTTGCACACCCTGCTAATCGGCAGTATCGCCGCCGCCGCCGCTTTTTTGTTGGCACGAGCCATTTCGTAGCCTGCGCGGCATCCACAAAGAGGAAATACCATGCATACCAGAACCGAAAGCGATTCGTTCGGCACTATCGAAGTCCCTGCTGGGCATCTGTGGGGCGCGCAAACGCAGCGTTCGCTGGCACACTTTCACATTTCCCGCGAAACCATGCCATCAGAAATCATCATGGCGCTGGCGCAAGTCAAACGTGCCTGTGCGCGGGTCAACGGCAAGCTGGGGTTACTGGACAGTGGCAAAGTCGCCGCCATCATGCAGGCGGCGGACGAAGTGCTGGCAGGCCAACATGAAAACGAGTTTCCGCTATCCGTCTGGCAGACCGGATCGGGCACGCAGAGCAACATGAACATGAACGAGGTGCTGGCCAACCGCGCCTCGGAGTTGCTGGGCGGCGAGCGCGGCATGGCGCGCAGGGTTCATCCCAACGACGAAGTCAACCTCGGCCAGTCTTCCAACGACATCTTCCCCACCGCGATGCATGTCGCCGCCGTGACCGCCCTCACGCAAAAAGTGCTCCCGTCATTGGCCGGATTGGGCGCTTCGCTGGAACAAAAATCTGCCGCATTTGCGAACCTCGTGAAGATCGGTCGCACCCATTTGCAAGATGCCACGCCGTTGACGCTGGGGCAGGAGTTTTCTGGCTACGTCGCTCAACTGTGCCATGCGGAAACAGCCATTCGCGCCGTGCTGCCGCCCCTGTATCAACTGGCGGCGGGCGGCACGGCTGTCGGCACGGGGCTTAACACCCACGCCGAATTCGGCGCGCGCGTCGCCGCAGAACTGGCGTGTGACTGCGAGTTGCCTTTCACCAGCGCGGACAATAAATTCGCGGCACTCGCCGCCAACGATGAGCTGGTCGCGGCGCATGGCGCGCTCAAGACACTGGCCGTCGCGCTGATGAAAATCGCCAACGACGTGCGCTGGCTGGCTTCCGGCCCGCGTTCCGGTCTGGGAGAGATCAGCATCCCGGCAAACGAGCCGGGCAGTTCCATCATGCCGGGCAAGGTAAACCCGACCCAATGCGAAGCGCTGACCATGCTGTGCTGTCAGGTATTCGGCAACGACGTGGCTCTCACGGTTGGCGCAGCTTCGGGTAACTTCGAGCTTAATGTATTTAAGCCTTTGATTATAAACAATTTTTTGCAAAGCGCACGGCTGCTTTCCGAAGGTATGGCGAGCTTCGAGGAACATTGCGTGCGCGGCATAGAGGCTAATCCGGCGCGCATCGCCGAACTACTGAACCAGTCGCTGATGCTGGTGACTGCGCTGACCCCGCACATCGGCTACGACCGCGCTGCCGAAATCGCCAAACTCGCCCACCGCGACGGCAGCACGCTGAAGCAGGCGGCACTGGCGCTGGGCTATGTCACGGTAGCGGATTTCGACCGGTGGGTGCAGCCAGCCGAAATGGTTCATCCCGCAAAAACATAGCGCCAGGAAAACTTATTTGGTCACCAGCCCCGCTAACCGCGAATGTCCTCTTACCGTGACCATCGCGATCAGCACGTCGTCTTTTTCCAGCAAGTGTTCGGGGGCGGGGTTAAAAATCATGCCGTCAGGCCGTTTCAGCGCAACGATAACAGTGTCCCGATTCGATTTGTAAAGCACGCTCAAGGGCTGTCCGTGCAAATCTTCCGGCACGAAGAATTCTTCCATGCTCAAATCACCCTCGCCTTCCATCACATCATCAATGAATCCGGCGGCATGGGGGCGCACCATCGCCGAAAGCAAGCGCCGGCCACCGGAATAATCGGGTGAAACAATTTCATCCGCACCGGCACTCCTGAGTTTGGCAAAGTTTTTAATCTGGTGGCAGCGCGCGATTACGCGCACATTGGGGTTAAGCTGTTTGGCGGTCAGACAGATGACCAGATTCTGGTTATCTTCATGGGCAACCGCAAATACTCCCCTGGCATATTTGATCCCCGCCGCCAGCAACACGTCATCGTCCGTCGCGTCACCGTTCACATAAAGCGCCGCTGGATGTTCTTCCGCATAACTTTTCAAGTGCTGGTTCTCGACCTCCACCACCACGAAATCATGCCCGGAAAGCGCCAGCCCATGCACGACGTTGCTGCCGACCAGCCCCATCCCGCAGACAATGTAATGGCCTTGCAATTGCGCGATTTTTTTCTCCATTTTATTTCTCCACCGAACTTGATTGAATTGACCTTCCAGGATAAAGGCCGTTGCTGCCGTGAGCGCATAGCCCATCACCCCGATGCCCGACATCCCGATAAATATGGTAAACAGCCGCCCATATTCGTAATGGGTCACATCCACCGCTTCGGTATAACCGATCGTGGAAATAGTGATAAATGTCATGTAAAAACAGTCCAGCCAGGAATACTGCGGACCGCCCAGCAGATGAAAGCCTAGCGTGCCTATCGTCAGGATAGCGATGATAGCGAACAAGACACCCAGCAAGTGCCGCATCGGCTTGGAGAGTACGGGTTTCATCATTCGTCAGGGAAATTTTTATCCGGGAACAACTCGGCGGCGTAGCCGAATTGCGTCATGTCGCGGATGCGCATGGGATACAAAATCCCGTCCAGATGATCGCATTCGTGTTGCACCACGCGGGCGTGAAAGCCGCTGACGGTGCGGTCTATCAGCGCGCCATATTCGTCATAGCCCTGATAGCGGATATACAAAAAGCGGGGAACCAGACCGCGCAGTCCGGGCAGGCTCAAACAGCCTTCCCAACCGTCTTCCATCTTGTCATTCAGCGGCGTGATGACGGGATTGATGAGTACCGTTTCCGGCACGGCATCGGCATCCGGGTAACGGGGATTGGCGCTTTTCGGCTCTGCCTGGGCTGTATCGGCTTGCGTTTGCCCTGTCTGCGGGTCGGCTTGTGGCACGCCGAAAATCACCACCCGCAAACCTACGCCGATTTGCGGCGCGGCGATGCCGACTCCGCCCGTTGCTTGCAGGGTGTCGCGCATGTCCTGCAACAGACTGCGTAACGCGTCGCCCCGTCCCTGATCCGACAGGTAATGGCTGACAGGCTCTGCCGTCTTCCGCAGGCGAGCGTCGCCCATACGCAAAACCGCCCTAATTGTCATCGCAAGTCACCACGCATTCGAGGATGGCGCGCACTCGCACCATGGCGTTCTCGGCGGTATTGTTCAACGCTTCCATATTGATGCCCTGCTGGCTATCGCCCCGCCCTGCCGCGTAATTTGCCACCACGGCGATGGTGGCGTAATTCATATCCAATTCCATCGCCAACGCGGTTTCCGGCATACCGGTCATACCGACCATATCAGCGCCGTCCTTCTCGTAGCGATTGATCTCGGCGATGCTATCCAGCCGTGGCCCTTGCGTCGCCGCATACACGCCGCCATCCAGACATGGCTGCCCCACCAGCACCGCGCTGCGCAAAATGCGCTGGCGCATGGACTGCGAATAAGGCTGACTGAAATCTATATTGCTATAGTTGATGTTGCGGCTGTCAAAATAAGTGCTGTCGCGCCCATGCGTGTAATCCATGATCTGATCGGGTAGCACCAGCGTACCTGGTGCCAGGTCGGCGCGTATGCCGCCGACGGTCGCAACGGAAATGAC
>Ga0210053_1001320_pt1 | contig 23091 bp, 15 predicted proteins | sample CryGeymeta201512_FD_185467 | JGI IMG/M metagenome (GOLD analysis project Ga0210053, IMG submission 185467) | Groundwater microbial communities from Crystal Geyser aquifers in Utah, USA - Crystal Geyser metaG 2015-12 (SPAdes) (version 2) | ecosystem: Environmental > Aquatic > Deep subsurface >... | reverse complement strand
GTGGATGAATTGATAGGAAATGTTTATGAATTATGAATCTGTGTTCCTTTAACCTATAAACTCATCAACCTATCAACCTATCAACTTATGTGTTCTCCGTGGTAAATTCCTTTACCTGAGTAGTTACGAATATTTACAAAAAAGGAGTGTGATGTCTTTGAAATTAACAATTACGGGAAGGCATGTTGAGATTACAGAGGCGATTCGTGCTTATGCGAGAAAAAAGGCAGAGAAACTTAAAAAGTATTCTGATGATCTTTTAGATGTTCATGTGATTATGGATATAGAAAAGAAGGGTCAAAGTATGGAGATAATACTTAATGGTGCAGGCTTTTCCTTAACTAGTAAGGAAACTACTGCGGATATGTATGAGTCAATAGATAAGTCTGTTGCCAAGATGGAAAGCCAGCTTAAAAAACATCTGGAAAAAACTAAGGTACGAAAGGCACCGGATTGTATGATGGAAGAAATTGAGGAAGATGAAGTTATTGGAGAGTTGGAAGATGCGATTATTAGTCGCAAAAAGATTGGTGAAAAACCTATGACCATAGAAGAGGCAATCATCCACCTTTCTACCACAAAAGCAGCCTTTTATGCCTTTATTGATCAAGAAACCAGCAGGGTAAATGTGCTTTACGGTTGTGGTGAGGGTAGGTATAAGTTATTAGAATCATAAAAATACTCCCATTGTCGCTTTGTGCCATCCCCATGAATGGGGACTTTTCGAAAAAGCCTTCCTCTTTGAGGAAGGTGGCAGCGAAGCTGACGGAAGGAGTAGAAATTAGGATGAAAGGAGTTTTTAGAAATGAAATTAGCTGATATCTTGAATGTTGATGTGATAGATGTTGATCTAAAGGCTAAGGATAAGAATGGGGTTATTCAGGAATTGGTAGATCTGCTGGTTAATGCAGGGAAAATTACACAAGGAGATGCTGTTATTGAGGCGGTTCTTGCCAGAGAGAATCTGATGAGTACAGGTATTGGTCATGGAGTGGCTATTCCCCATGCTAAATCAGATGGCCAGCATAACATTGACATAGCATTTAACAGGCCTAATCAGAACAATAATGAGCCAATTATTGTTGTAGCATTTGGCAGGTCTTCACAGAAAATTGATTTTAATGCAATTGATGGTGAACCGGTTCATCTATTTTTCTTGTTAGTTGCCTCAGGGGAAAGTACAAGCCTTCATGTAAAAGCGTTAGCTCGAATATCCAGACTTCTTAAACATCATTATATCCGGGAATTGCTTAAAGAGGCAAAGGATGCAGAATCTATTCTGGAAATTCTTAAGACAGAAGAGGCGAAACATCTTTAGGAAGGCTGAAGAAAGGAAGGAAGGAAGAAAGAAGATAACTACTCAGGGAGAGGGATTTACCACGAAGATACTGAGACACAGAGAGACACAGAAGATTTCCGATATTTTTATGGTACTGGAAAAATAAAAAATAAGGGTATTTCTCATCAATTCTCTGTTTTTCTCTGTGTCTCCGTGTCTTCGTGGTGAGTAGTTACGAAAGAAGATAAAATCCATCTCTTTTCTTCAGCATTCAGCCTTCCCCCCTTCAGCCTCACTGTGGTGGTAATTATGTCAATATTAACTGTTGAAGATATGATAAAGGATGAATCGTTAGGGATAAAGTTTGAGGTAATGGCTGGTTATGAGGGATTACAGAAGGAGATTGTTGCCACAGATATTAATCGTCCCGGATTGGCATTAGCTGGGTACCTTACCTTTTTTGGTTCAAGAAGGATTCAAATCCTTGGGAAGGGAGAAATTTCTTACCTTGACAGCCTTGATTCATGGACAAGGCTGGAGATATTAAAAAAGATATGTGAATTTGAAATCCCTTGCTTTATTAGTACATGGGGTATGGGATTACCAACAGATTTATTAGATTTATCAAATGAATATCAAATCCCTGTTCTTCGTACCCAGCTACCTACAGGAGCAACTACCACCTTATTATCCCTTTATCTGGAAAAAATGTTTGCTCAAGAAGAGAGTATTTCAGGTGGTCTGGTTGATATTTATGGGGTGGGCGTGCTGATTATGGGGGAAGCCGGGGTAGGAAAGAGTGAATGTGCCATGGATTTGATTGAACGAGGTCATCGATTGATTGCTGATGATGTGGTGAAAATTAAACGGCTTGGTGGCGGTCTCATTGGTTCTTCCCCTGACATGATAAGATACCATATGGAGGTAAGGGGACTTGGGGTCATCAATGTGCGGGAAATGTTTGGCATATCCGCTGTATGCCACCATAAAGAGATAGAGTTGATTGTCAGACTGGAGACATGGGGAAAGACACAGAAGATAGAACGACTTGGGATTGAAAATCTTACGGAAAATATGTTAGATATATCGTTACCTATGGTGATTATTCCGGTTAAGCCTGGCAGGAATATCTCAGTGATTGTTGAGGTGGCGGCAATGAATCAGCGATTGAAAAAATTGGGACATCATTCAGCATTGGAACTGGATCAAAGGGTAGCAGAGGAGATACGAAGACAGGCAATAGCAAAATGAAAAAGACAAAAAAAGATAAATCTATAGTAAAATTTATTATTGTATCCGGACTCTCTGGTGCAGGCAAGAGTCAGGCTCTTAAGTGTTTTGAAGATATGGGATTTTTTTGTGTAGATAACCTGCCGACAACCCTTATCCCAAAGTTTGCAGAACTTTGTGCTCAGAGTATGGGTATGATGAATAATGTTGCCCTTGGGATTGATGTGCGAGAGGCTGATTTTTTTAAGCAATTGTTTGAAACCCTGCTTATTCTTTCCGAAAATAATATCGAATACAGGGTTGTCTTCTTAGAGGCTTCCAATAATGTGCTGATTAAGCGATACAGTGAAACAAGACGGCCTCATCCACTTAGTACCAAAGGAAAAACCGTATTAGATGATATTATAGATGAACGCAAAAAGATAGAATCCTTAAAGGAAAGAGCTGATTTAGTGGTTGATACCTCTTTTCTTACAGTTCATGAATTACGAAATACTCTCTGGGAGAGGTTTAATTGTCTTACCAAGGAAAGAGAATTAACAATCTCTCTGGTGTCATTTGGATATAAGTATGGGATTCCATCAGATGCTGATCTGCTTTTTGACCTCCGATTTCTGCCTAATCCTAATTATATAGAAGAACTTAATCAGCTTACCGGAGATGATAAGGGAGTTGTGGATTATATATTGAAATTTCCCATGGCACACAAGTTTTTAGAAAAATTATTTGACCTCATAGGATTTCTTATCCCTCAATATATTGCCGAGGGGAAGTCCTATCTGACCATTGGGTTTGGATGCACCGGTGGAAGGCATCGTTCTGTTGCCCTTTGCAATCTATTTGCTGATTTTATTAAACAGAGTAGTTTTAAGGTTAATTTGATAATTAAACACAGGGATAGCAAGAAATAGAGTGAAAAGTGAAAAGTGAAAAGTAAAGGAAAAACATTATGACCATAGAAAGATTGCGTGAAGAAATAAATAAAATAGATGAGGAGATATTAAGCCTTCTAAATAGTCGGGCATCGTGTGCCAGACAGATAGGGGAGTTAAAGCAAAAAAATAGTCTTGTAACCTATCACCCGGCAAGGGAAAAAGAAATATATCGCCAACTTTTGGCTACTAATCATGGTCCACTTTCATATGATACGATTTGTGCCATATATACGGAGATAATCTCTGCCTGTAGGGGGATAGAGAGTCCGCTTAAGATAGCGTATCTTGGACCTGAGGCAACCTTTACCCATATGGCTGCTAGACGAAAATTTGGCTCATCAGTAGAGTTTGTGCCTGTTGCCTCTATTGCAGATGTGTTCGCAGAGGTGGAGAAAAAAAGGGCAGATTATGGGGTTGTGCCAATAGAGAATTCAACAGAGGGAGTGATTACCCATACCCTGGATATGTTTATTGAATCAAACTTAACGATATGTGCAGAAATCCTTCTGGAAATCTCCCAGTGCCTTCTTTCTAACTCATCCCTTGAGGAAATAAAGCTCGTTTATTCTCATCCCCATGCCTTTGCTCAAGTTCGAGGATGGCTTAAATCTAATCTGCCGACTACAAAATGTATCGAGGTCTCAAGCACGGCTGAGGCTTCAAGACGGGCAGCTATGGAGCAGGATTCAGCGGCAGTAGGAAGTGAACTGGCAGCTCAGGTTTATCATCTGAATATCATGGCTAAGGGAATTGAGGATAGGGTGGATAATTATACCAGATTTTTGATTATTGGCCATTCCATGGTTGGCCGTTCTGAAAATGATAAGACATCAATCATGTTCTCTGTTAAGGATAGGGTTGGGGCATTGCATTCCATGCTTTCACCATTTAACAAACATAATGTCAATCTAACTAAAATAGAGTCCCGACCGTCCAAGAATACAATCTGGGAATATATCTTTTTTATTGATATGAATGGACATATTGAGGATGATAATGTTAAAGAGGCAATAGATGAACTGCGGGAAAGTTGCCTTTATCTGAAGGTATTGGGGTCATATCCAGTGGCTGGGTAGATACCCTATCCATCCGCCAACAGGGGACATTCATCGTCATTCCTGCCCCCGTTTTCACGAGGGTAAACTCCGGCAGGAATCCAGTGTCCTCCTATCCCCATCAGCAGAGACATTTGCCGAGGATCACTTGCTACTCCATTACCGATGCGTTTGTCTTGATGTCCTTACTGAACACTTCCCAATTATCTCCCTATCTTTGCTCTTCGACTCTATCCCCCTTTGTTAGACTAAAAGAGATTAAACCACGAAGGACACGAAGAACACGAATAGAGATTTGACGAAATATCCAATAAAGTTATCGGATGTGCTATAGAGATACATTAAGCTCTTGGGCCAAGTTTACTTGAATCTACATACGAACAATGCCTGGCCAGAGAAATGAATCTTTTAGGGATACCATATCAAACTAAAATCTCCTTTGCCAGTTAAATATAAAGGTTTTATAAAATCTTCGTGACCTTCGTGTTCTTCGTGGTAAAAATAGTCTAACCAGTCGCTGCAGTTGACGGCGAGTACGCCGCAACTGAGCTTTATCGTTATGCCGCATGGGTTATTATCAAAAGTCCAATTATTGGACACATGTCTGTAATTAGACACTCGCACGGAATATCCTGTAAAATTTAGACTTATAGATTGTTATGCTTGTAGACTTCACAGAAATTGCTGGTTTTGAACATTCCAATTATTGGACACTGTTCAATAGTGTCTTATCCCCTGACAGTATAGATTTAGAATGATAAGTTCAATAATAGCAATTAGTTGAGTTAGGTATGGCTACCTGTTTCTAATTCTGGCACGAAACTTGCTATATGAATAGCAAGATGATACCAACAAAATTGTGGTATGTATACCACATTCATCGGGTAGAACAAGTTAGTCTGAGCAATCAGGCGAAGCTTGTTCTACTTAATGTGGATGTGTGGTTTAATGATATAGGGGGTGATAGTTAAAAAAAGGGATTTTCCTCTAACTTCAATGATTCTCAAGAAGAAGTAAATTGCTTTGAGGCTTATGCCTCACACCCAAAAGCAACAAAATCTAAAAAGAATCCAAAAGGAAAAGAGGAGAAAAAAATGAAGAAGATATTAGTTAGCATAGTAGCAGTCGCATTAGCAAGTGGAGTAGCGTTTGCAGCAGATATGCAGCAAGAAGATGCATCGATTGGTTTGAATTGTTTGCAACTCATTGAATTGGCTGGTATTGATATGTCTGAGACAATTACACCAGGTCCAGAGGATTATGCAAGGGATCTGCGAAAAGAAAGAGTGGTAAATTTTCCAGATGGTAATCAAGCAGGAAACCCTAGCGTTATGACAGATGCCAATGATGGTATTGGCAAGGGTTTTGCAGAAAGAACAGCCGCTTTAGAGATGACAATATTTACCAATGCTCAAGATGGTGCAGCATTGTTCGTTCATGGCTCACAGCCAGCTGCTCAACAGAACATTTTAAGACTGGAAGATACCTATGTGTCCGTCTGCACAGAAAAGACTTACATCTTGCAGAATGACTTAGAGGGTGCGTATGCCAACGCAACGACAATGGCAGTGTCAGAGAGTGCTGAAACAAGTACTCCTTCTAATACTGTACCTGTTGAGGATAACCCAAGAGAAAGTATGGGTGGTTCAATCGTTGATGGTCTGGATTTCCAACTTAGTACTAATGCAAAAGATAAAGCAGCATCTTCATGGCTTCGCATCCACAATCAGGCTCAACACCTGTTTGAGGTAAAGATGTCTACAAAGGCACCAAGATTGATAGTTATCAACCTTGGCATTGCCAATCTGGCGAGATACACAGAGGGCGAATATACCAACACACTTACATTCACCCTTATGCCAATCGTTGGATAATGTGGGCTAAATTTTAGCGGAGCTCAATTGTTCTGGTAATATTTATGTGCTGTTAAGTTATATCGACTTCTTCTGGAATATGAAGGGAAAATCCCCTTTTAACCGTAGGGGGCGGATATTATACTCAAGTGGGACATAAATTGCGTTTTTCGCTGGTCTTAATCAACGATAGCTGCGTTGTTCAGGTTTGCAATAGCACACTATTGCAAACCTTCACGCCTTGCTCTCGTTGATTAATCCTCACCGAAAAAATCGCAATTTATGCCCCACTTGAGTATATCTGCCCCCTATTATAAAAAAATAAAATAAGGTGGTGACTAAACAATGAGTTTTTCAAGAATCACGCGTTCACAAATCATAGAAATTAAAGGATTGTGAAAGGGCGTGATTTTTTGTGTTCAAAATGGTGTGAAAACCGATGAATGTTACATACAGAAATGTGATTGGTCCAATAGTGGTATATTGAGCCAGTCTAAAAGATGAATGTGGTATACAAAAGATGATTACTCGATGAATGTGGTATGCCGTAGGAGTGTCCTTATCACCCCTACGAAGGGCAGGTGCAAGACTTGCCCATACGGCGTATTATTAAAATCACGAGATTATGAACTTTTGACATGTTCATGGTCTCGTGATTTTTTTTACAATAACAGATTACACGGATTTGGGAAAAGTAAGAAATCACCCTCCCGATTCTTATTATCCCGAATCCTGACATCAGAAAATACAATACAAGGAGGTTTGTTTGATATGAAACGAATATTGTCAGGTGCGTTAGTGATAGGCATGGTTGCTGTTTCTGGGTATGCAGCGGACATGCAGCAGGAGGATGCTGAGATAGGGTTAAGGGTGCCGCAGATAATTGAGCTTGTGGGTATTGATATGAGGGAAACAATTACCCCTGGTCCAGAGGATTATGCCCGTGATTTAACCAGAACCAATATTGTTAACTATCCTGATGGCAATGCTGCAGCCGGACCCAATACCATGGATCCATCAAATGCAGGTATTGGTAAGGGATTTGCCGAGAGGGCAGATGCTATCTCTATAACCTTGTTTACCAATGCTCAGGATGGAGCCAATCTTTATATTCATGGTGTTCAGCCGGCAGGCCCACAAGGGGTTTTAAGATTGGACGATACTTATCTGACCGTACAGACTGAAAAGACTTATGTGTTACTAAACAAGCTCGAAGGGTCAGAGGCATCAGCTCAAACATATCCATCTGAAACCAATATGACAAGGGTTACATGGTTGAGAATACACAATGAGGCACAATACCTCTTTGGGGTTAAGATGTCGACCAGTGATCCAAGATTGGTGGTGTTTAAGCTCGGTGTTGCTAATCTGGCAAGGTACACAGAGGGTGAATACTCAAATACCTTGACATTTACATTGATTCCAATAGTAGGGTAATAATTCATGTAGGGGCGGGTTTTAAACCCGCCCCACGGTACGGATAGGGGTGGGTTTAGAACCCACCCCTACGAACTCAAGATGTCGTTGCAAATGTTGTAGGTAGTGTTACAATATCAATCGTAGCAGAAAAGACACAATATCGTAGGGACAGGGTTTATCCCTGTCTGTTCTCTAAGTTTCAGGCAGGCATGATTCAATTGAACCATGTCTGCCTGAAATGTAAAATATGGATGTTCCAATCACAATTGGTTAAATGGTAGGGGCAAGGTTCTAAACCTGCCCTCCTTATCTAAATATCAGGAGGTTTGAATGAAGAGGTTATGGCTAATGGCAATGTTATTTCTAATTGCCAGTGTAAATGTAGAGGCTGTTTCTGTGCAGCCAAGTGTAGTGAAGATTCAGGTTAATCATGGTGAGACAAAGAATGGGACATTTGATCTCTATAATCGGGCGGATAAGGAGGTTTATATCAAGGTCCAACTCAAGGATTGGTCTGTAGATCCCCGCAGTGCAAAAAGGGAATTTGTTGCAGCAGGTAAAGAATCCAGGAGCCTTACTGATTGGGTAATCATTGAACCAGAAGGCTTTTTGCTTGGTGCGGATAAACACCAGATTGTTCGCTATACGGTTAAGGTGCCAAAGGATGCTAAGGGCGGATATTGGGGATTGGCTTGTTTTGTTACAAAGCCTCTGAAAAAAAAGGGTGGTGTTGTGGCAGCAGGTGAGGTGGTCTCTTTTATGGGGCTGGAGGTAATTAATACCCTTGAGAAAAAGATTGAGATCCGTAATATTCAGGCATATAACGATGCCAATGGTATGAAGTTAAAGGTTAGCGTAAAGAATACCGGCAATGTCCCGTTATTTATGCCTGCACCAGATGGAAAGTTCGTGATTAAGAATAGTAAGAATGAAACTGTGGCAAAGGGCGATCTTAATGGACAGATGATCCTGCCGCAAGAGCTCATGGATTATGCAACGACTGACCCGGTGAAATTGGCTAAGGGTGAATATACGGCTATTATATTCTTTGATTATGGGGCAGCAAAAATGTCCGGGAAAAAGGCAAAACTCTCTACAATGTCTACCTATAATTGGAAAATATTGAAAGAGATTAAAACAGTTAAGACGGCTAAGTAGCAATGGAGAACGGAGGGCGGACATTCTTGTCGTAGGGACAGGGTTCATCCCTGTCCGAAATTCAGGTAGAGAGTGGCGGGTTAGAAAACCCGTCCTCCGTTAGATAGGAGGATGAAGGCAAAATATGTATTATGTTATATGTAGCACAATTTATGTATTTGCATGTATTATTGTACTGTATTACATATTTTAACGGCAATAGAAACGCATGGCAGTGCGTCTCTACCACACAACCCTTCAGCAGAAGATATTAACAAATGATGTATCATATTGCAGCAATTATCATAGTCTTAACTACAGTTGTCTCTGAAAACGCCTTTGCTGTTTATGGAGAAGGGAATTATTCCATAAATATTGAGGGCACGGATAAGGGATTAAGCAGCATTAATTTTGATGTAAACCTTCGTGGTCGGGAAAAATTAATTTCGTTTAGTCCAATACTAAAGGGAAATATAAACCTACAAGAGAAAAGCCTTGTTCTTAACTATACCAAAGTAGATATTTTCAATCCCTCTGTGGATTTGAGTATTGGTCCGGATATTATGCCAGGGGTTACAGGACTAACAGCATCTGCCCCACAGATTAAGGGTATAAGACTTGCCTATAATAAAAAATTATGGCATGAACGAATCACACCCCTTTTCTTTAAGGGATTATCCAGCAGGGGTGGGGATGTTTATGGCGGGAAGATTGATCTGGCGACTAAAGCAGGTATTACGGCTAATACCTTTTGTTTTAAGGATACTGTAGCAGGGGATGCGATTGGTGGTAATTTGAGTATGCCGCTTTTGTTCTGGAAGGTAGCGAGTGAACAGGGGTCAGGGATCAGGGGTGGAACGAGTGCTGTAGGTGGGACAGAAACGGCAGTTGGTAGTTTTACCACTGTCGGGTTGGAAAACCTGCCCTCTATTGGTGTGGGTACACAAACAGTGATCATCACCAATACAACGACCACAACCGTTTATCCCCTGAACATGAGCATGGATTATCAAACAGGTAGTTTTGGTAGTGATGGGTATCGGATCGGAGGGGTATTTAAGTTGAAAAGGGTTTCCATTGATGGAAAGTATTCCTTGATTAATAGCAACCAGAGTCTGGCATTAAATAGCTTGTATAGTTTTAAGGCAGCAAGCGTAGGACTTGGCTTTTCTGAGGCCAGCGATATTTCTAATTGGAAATTATCAACTGGCTATGGGACAGCCACTAAACGGGGTAGCATGAAAATTAATGGTGAATATTCAATTTCAAACGGACAACTACCGTCTAATGATATTAATAGCTGGAAGCTGTCAACTGATTATGGCACAACCACTAAGCTGGGTAATATGCAGTTGAATGGTGAATACTCCAGCTCAAACGGACAGGTTTCATCCAATGATATTAACAGATGGAAGATAAATAGCTCATTTGATTCCAGAAGGGTAGGGGAGATTAAGCTGAATACCGAATACTCTGTTGCAAGCAGTCCATGGGTAATCAATAATGCTTCATTGTGGAAGCTTGATGGTAAGTTTAAGTTTGGGAAAAAGTTTTGGGTTGACGGGGCATTTTCTAAGAATAACCCGGGCACTTCTACTGCAATCCTTGGCTATAGTTGGAATTCAGGTTATAAATGGAATTTTTCCAAAGAATTTTCTCTGACCCTTACAAAGCAGCAAAGTTTCCGGGAATTAATCGGAGAAAATGACCGTAATCTGGTGAATTATTTATCCACAAGGATAGATTTTTTACCACAGTTTCCCCTTTCTGTCTCATCAGAAATAGGTGTGGAAAGAATAGATAGTATTTCAAAAGGTAGGCTAAAGGAGCAGCTTTCTCTTAAAAGAAACATCAGCCTTCGCTATTCTTACAAGGGGTTTAATCCGTGGTTTAGCTATAATATAACAGGTATAGACTCGAGAACCATTAATAATGGTGATATTAATAGAGAAAATATTGTTGTTGGGGTCAAGAAAAAGCTGACCCGTAATCTTACTGGAACAATACAGCGAATGTGTCAGATAGAAGAGAGTCAGTCAAATAACAGGGGCCAAATAAATTCTGTGGAAAGGATAAATACAGAGAAAAAGGTAAATTTAATCTATAGGTTTCCCAATTATCCCTTGAACATGGACCTGGAATTTTTTTCTAAAAATGAGCAAAAATTTAACTGGAAGGTGAGCTTTACCTTTCGTGAAAAGAACAGACAGAATTATTTTAAGTACATGACAAACGATATGAAATTTACAGAGGCAAAGGAATTTCGTTTTGGTGCGTCTCCAGATGATATGACCTCTATCTCCAAAAAATTGCCTGATAAAAATGAGTTTTCCAAGCTTGGGGTTGTATCCATCAGCGTTTTTAAGGATGAGGATGCAAATAGGGTGTTTTTAGCCAGTGAAGAAGGTCTTGCCGGAATAAAGGTTGCTATCTTTGGAAAGAGTGAAACTAAAGATAAGGCAAAGATGACTATGACAGGAGAGAATGGAAAGGCATGTTTTGTGGATGTCCCTGCCGGGGTCTACAACCTGAATATTGACCTTGGTTCAGTACCGATTGATTTTATTTGTGTGGCAGAGTTGGAACAAACAATCAGGGTAGAAGCGGGCAAGGGAGTTGAGCTTAAATTTCCGCTCCAAAAGGCAGGAACTGTCAAGGGCAGGGTTTTCATAGATGAGAACAGGAACGGTATCTGGGATGCAGGGGAAACCAGTGGCAATGATATAATTGTGTATGCTGATGATGCCCCTACCTTTACCGAATCCGGGGGTTTGTACAAATTTACCAATATCCCGCCAAGCAAGATACGGGTACGGATGGATAAATCTGGTTTGCAAAAGGGATATGTCATGACTACCCCTGAATTCTTTGATGTGGATCTTAAGCCAGAGCAGGAGATTGAAGGGATTAATTTTGGCATGGCTGAGAAAGAGGTGGAAATAGAGTTTGAGTGAGAAAAGATTAACCACGAAAGGGACGAAAGGTTACGAAAAAGAAAAGATTCCATTCGTGAAGATTCGTGGGAAAAAATAGACTAAGGAGGCTACTTTTTTGAATATAAATAAGATATTATGGTCAGGATTGTTATTATGTTTAATAACAGGCAGTGCTTATGCCAGGGATCTTGTCTTTTCCGCTGAATTGCCCGTGGAATATCATAAGTATGATTTTGATGAGCCGTCAGATGTATTTGTGGATGCTGCTGGCTATATGTTTGTGGCAAATACAGGCAAAAAATGTGTGCAAAGGTTTAATCCCAGGGGTGAGTTGGAGAAAGAGTTTTATGGGGAAAATTCAGACATGCTTTCTCAACCTATTGGTGTGGCTGTGGATAGCAGGGGAAATGTTTTTGTAGCAGATGCTGAATTGAAGTGTGTTCTGGGATTTAACAAGGATGGCGATGTTTTTAGTGTGTGGGGCAAGGGGGATATTGGCAAGCCTGCCGGGATAACGATTGAGAAAGATGTGGTGTATGTGACTGATAGCGATAAAAATTGTGTTTGGGAGTTTGATGGCAAGAGATTGACTACACGAAAGATAGGAGAGACAGGGACTGCTTCAGGTCAGTTTCAATCTCCTACAGGTATTGTCTATAACCCTAATAATGAAATGTTGTATGTTGTTGATACAGGCAATCATCGTATCCAAAAAATATATACTGCCGTTAATCCTCCAGGGATATTTGTATGGTTAGGGGATACAGGGAAATTTGGTACGATTACCGGGATTTCCACTAATAATGGACAACTTATTTTCGTAACTGCAAAGAAAGAAGATGTGAATGGAAGGTATGAGTATGTCTATGGCTTTGATATGGAATCTCAGGAAAAAAAGATCCAATGGGGTGGTAGTGCGGGGTTTAGTGATAGGCAATTTGGGGATTCAGCCGGGTTGTTTGTTAGTAATGATGGAATGATTTTTGTGGTGGATAAGGGAAATAATTCTATCCAGAAGATTACTAATAAGGGACAATTTGTGGGTTTATTAAGCAAATATAGCTTTGAAAAGGGAAGATTTAATTCACCTGTGGATATGTGTTTTGATTCAAAAGGTAATATGTTCGTAGTGGATAAGAATAATCATCGGATTCAGAGGTTTGACAAGAATGGACAGTTTATTAATGTCTGGGGTGGCAAGTCAACTATGCTTGAGTGGGGAAAGTTTGATTCTCCCTCTGGTATTGCGATAGACAGGGGGAATGGGGATAGGGTTTATGTTGTTGATAGCAAGAATAATCGTATTCAACGCTTTAATAATAGTAGCATGGCTGCTCTGGATCCATTGGGAAAACTGGGGGGAGCCAGTGGTGAGCTTAAATCTCCACAGGATATAGCCATTGATTCAACAGGGAATGCTTTTGTGGTTGATAGTGTTAATGAGCGGATACAGGTGTTTGATCGACTGGGGAATGTTACGGCTGGGTGGAGTGTTAAGGATAGGCCATTGGATATAGAGGTGATAGAAGCAATGGGTGTTAAGGAGATTTATGTGGTTTGTCATACAGCTCATGTAATCAGGGTCTACAATGAGACAGGCAATTTGCAGAGGACAATAGGTCAGCAAGGCTATGATGTTGATTCCGGACAATTTCAGTATCCTTGCGGCATTGCAAAGGATTCATCTAATCGGCTTTATGTCTTAGATAGAGGAAATAAGTGTCTGCATATCATGGACAGATTTGGGCAAACCCTTGGTATCTGGAAATGGAAGGTAGGAATGGCTCAAGAAGAGATATATAATCCAGAGGGAATAGCCATAGATGATAAGGATAATATCTATATTGCAGACACTGGTAATCATAGAATTCAACGGTTTAAGCCCCTTGATTTTGTGCCTTCCGGAGGGGTTGCAGGCACGGTGACCAATCATGGTACACCTGTTCATAATGCCAGGGTGGAGATAAAACGACAAGATACAGGGCTATTGGTGAGTACTGTTTACACAGATAGCACAGGCAGGTATAGCCTTGATGGGATACCCATGGGTACATACTCTGTCATGGTATTTAAGGATGGTTATGGGACAGGTTATGCCATGAAAGCTGTTTCCATAAAGCCAAATAATGTGAGCTTGGTTGAGGAGGTTGTGCTTGTGCCGCTTGCACCGGTGATTTCCTCAGAGGTAGCTCTGCATAATTATCCAAATCCATTTGATCCGTGTGATGGGGATATGGTTATGGTTGGTAGTACGAGTGTAACAACTGATGGTACGGTTATTTATTATAATTTGCCGGTCAAAGTGGATAGCGTTTTCATGGAGATTTATAATCTGGCTGGTGAACTTATATGGGAATGGGAAGGCAATGAGTCTGCCTCGCAAAGCAGTAGTCATCATATCCCATGGAATGGCAAGAGTAAGGATGGCAATATCGTAGCTGATGGGGTTTATTTTTGTGTGTTTACCGCTGATGGGAAGGTGGAGACATGCAAGATAGCGGTAAAGAAGTGATAATCATGTAAGTCATATAATAGGAGTGTATCAATGATAAAAATGATGATATTTTTGTTGATGATTGGAATGGTATTAGTCAGCGGGGTTGAGGCAAAGGATACAGGCAAGAGCAGGGCAGCATTTCTGAAAATCGGTGTTGGTGCCAGAGCCGCAGCTATGGGGGAGGCATTTTGTGCCTTGTCAGATGATATTAGTGCCATTTACTGGAACCCTGCCGGTCTTTCTCAGCTTACGCAAACAGAGATTATGGCTACGCATCTTTCCTATTTTCAGGATGTTAATAGTGAATACCTTGCCTTTGTTCGTCCAAACAAGAATAAAGGGGCATTGGGGGGAGCATTAACCATGCTTGGGGTGGATGGGCTGAAATGGTATGATAAACATAATGCTCGGGGCAATGACTTTAAGGCAAATGATATGGCTATGTCCCTTGTTTACAGTAAGATGTTTGGACAGGGTGCAGCTATTGGAGCAGGATTAAAATTAGTAAAGCAGGGCATTGATAATAAGGATACCGACAATCTTGTAGTTGACCTTGGCGGATTATGTAATACCCCAATACGCAATCTGGTGGTTGGGGCAGTTGTGCAGAATATTGGCATAAAGGCAAGTGATAAAAAGCGGGGCGAGGTTGATGACCCAATGCCGTTTCGGATGAGGCTTGGACTAAGCTATCAATTGCCTTCATCTACCATTTGTGTAGATATGAATATGCCCAATGATGGACAACGCACTACAAATATTGGTATTGAACAAACCCTGCCAAAGGAGGTAGCACCTCTGGCAATGATAGGGCTTAATACCGTGCTTCGGGCAGGGTACAAAATGGGGGCAGACACAGGGAAATTCAGCTTTGGCTTTGGTATAATCAGCAACAAGTGTTTGCTTGATTATGCCTTTGTCCCATATAGTGATCTCGGCAATGCTCATCGAGTCTCAACCTCACTAAGGTTTGGCTCGCCAAAGCCAAAGCAGAGGGTGTCGTTATTATTAGAAACCAAGGAAAAGAAGAAAGAGCCGATGGTCTCATGGATAAGCGTGCAACGGTTTGCTCTGGGGATGTTTATTGAGGAGAGAAACTTCCCAGAGCATTTGAAGAAAAAGAAGGATGATAAGAAAAAAATGCCTGTACTGCCGGGCATTAATACCCCATCAGAAACAGCAAAGGGTACAGCAACACCAACAGAGGCTGCGGAGGTAAAGAAGGTTGTTGATTTTGATAAGGCTGCGGATGAAATAGATTTTGATGCTGATGAAGAGACAACAGTATCAGCCAGTGAAAATGTGGAGGAACCGCAGGGCACGGCTACCACTGCCAGTTCACCACAGGCAACGGCCAGCGATGCTGCTGCCCAAACACCAGCCAGTGGGAATGTGGAGAAACCGCAAGGCACGGCTACCACTGCCAGTTCACCACAGACAACGGCCAGCGATGCTGCTGCCCAAACACCAGTCAGCGGGAATGTGGAGAAACCGCAGGGCACGGTTACTGCTGCCGGTTCACCACAAGCAACGGCCGAGACTGCTGCTGCTACTGCCGGTTCACCACAGGCAAAGGTCAAGGATGCCAATGCTGTTGATAAAACAACACCATCAGATGTCAAACAAGGGGTGGCTAATGGAAATGAATTAAAAAATGCTGCAAGTACGCATTTCAAGTTCATGGATATTGCACCCATAGATGATGGGGAAGTGATGGATTAAATGTAGCGGAAGGTTTCAGCCTTCCATTTTTATTGGAGGGCTAAAGCCCTCCGCTACATTATGACATGCAAACACAACCATTTGTTCCTACAATATAACTACTTAGCCGCAGATGAACACAGATAATAAAAGAAAAAATATCAGCGTCCATCTGTGTCCATCAGCGTCCATCTGTGTCCATCTGCGGCTAAGTAGTTACCCTACAGTTAAGGTAAGGATACGCAAAACAAAAGGAGATCCCGTAAAAATGCCAAACAAATCCCTACACCATGTCATGACAATGCTTATCATATCCACCCTTATCTGTTTCTCTACGGCTGCCCATGCCTTAGAAATAAGAAAGCAGCCGGCCGGCAATGCGGGAGACAATAATCCAGTTTCGTTCAAGTTTTCCGGAGTAAATACAGAAGAACCGTTAACCAAAAAGAATAGGCAATCCATTCCACGGGCTGAGGTATCCAGCCTTTACAATACCGAGGATGGGATGCGGATATATGCTAATGGCATAGATGTCTGCTCATCCGAATATGCTATTGTAGGGGGTAGGAAAAACCCAGTGGGCATGGACCTGTCTGATATAGCCGGCTGGCCTGATATAACCGTAAACTCAGGAGAGGTTGGCATTGACCCAACACTTGGCAGATTCAAGTTTTCTCAAGGCAGTGCAGGAACAATGACAATTGCTGGAAAATATACTAACAGCGGTGAAAGCTATTGCGGTGTTTACACTAATGGGAATTATGCCTATCTTGCTGAAGGGTCTAAAGGGATGTATAGCCTTGATATCAGCAACCCTCAGTCTCCAAGGAGGGTAGGGATGTATAGCCTTAGTGGAATTATAAATGGCATTGCCGGTGATAGTAAGTATGCGTATCTTTACAGTTATCAAAGTGACTTTCAATCAACAAGTGTTCGTATTATTGATGTCTCAAATCCCGGCACACTAACAACACTTGGCAACTTTGGAATATCGAGCAAGGTGTATGATATTTATCCATCAGGCAAATTTGTTTTTGTAGCACATATTCGTGGTTTAAGGGTCATAGATGTATCGGATCCGACAAAACCTGCTACTCGAGGCACATACGAGCAAGATACACGAAATACAGTATATGGTGTTTTCGTACAGGGTAATTATGCCTACCTGGCACACGCTACTATTGGATTAAAGATACTTGATGTCAGTGATCCCTCTAACCTGAAAGAGGCTGGACAGGTCAAATTGACAAGTGTTAAGGCTGGTGCACAAGCCAATGCTGTCTATGTCTCAGGGAACTACGCCTATATTTCCTATGGTGCCGGCGGGCTTCAAATCATTGATGTCTCTAATCCATCGGCACCAATACTTGTGGGTAAATACGATGAAAATATGCTGGATGAATCGGTTTACAGAACCATTGTTCAAGGAAACTATGCTTATACGGTTAGTTACAAAAAGGACCCAGTGCTGTTTAATCTCTATGTCCTGCGAGTTATTGATATTTCTAACCCAAAGTTGCCAAAGCTCATTCAGAAATATATAGAAAATAGTGGCAAACCACTCCCTGACACCTATGCTATCAGCATAAACAAGGGACTGGCACTGGTTACTGATGGCTCAAATGCCATGAGAGCATTAAAGATTCCAATGCCCCCTGAATTTCCTGTTGGGAGTGTAACTGTGGATTATAACTTTGTGCCTGGTCCCTTAAGCATTACCCTTACCTCTCCCAATGGTGATGAAATCTTAAGTGGGACAGCATCCAATAATGTTACATGGAGTATCAAGGGTGGTGTTCCCCCATATAAAGTATCTCTGTATTATTCCACAGATAAAGGACAAACATTTGATAATACGATTGCTACAAATACGACCCTGTCTTTTTATCCCTGGGTTGTGCCCGGAACAAATACCCTCCACCTGCGGGTAAAGGCTGTAGTAACGGATTCAAATAATGCTACGGCTAATGATATGAGTGATGGGGATGTTCAGATTGATTTTATCCCACCAACGGTGACAGGGACAAATATTCTTGATAGGGAGAGGGACATTGCTGTAGATAAACCCCTGATTATTGACTTTAGCGAGCCGATGAATCAGGTTATGACCCAGCAGGCATTCAGTATTTCTCCTGATATTTCAAATAAAATATTTGTGTGGAGCGAAAACAAGAAGCAATTGACTATGAATAGTAATGGTTTTAGTGAAAATGCCAACTACACCTGTATTATTTCTACTGGGGCAAGGGATATTTCATTGCCCGGGAATAGATTGCAGGAGGCTTATCGTTTTTCGTTTAAGACAGTTATCCCGCCGCCAGGCTCAATATCAGTTACAACCAATGTGGAAAATACTCAAGTATACCTCGACGGCATTCTTGTTGGTACAGGCAGTATAACCATCAATGATGTTGTTGTCGGCACACATACCTTGAGCATACAAAAGATTAATTATAATCCATTCGTGAGTGTTGTCTTTGTCCAAACAAAGCAGAATACCAATATCTATGCTACCCTTACCCCGTCTGTCCAAACAGCTCTCCTGCTGAATGTGCCATCTGGAGATGTTGGGGTGGGTGAGACCTTTACTATAACTGTCCGGGCAGAACAGATTACCAAATTGACAAATATGGATCTATTCATGAACTTTGATCCAGAGTTGTTGGATGTGGTTGAGATTAAGGACACTGCCTTTATTCCAAAAATAGTCTCAAAACTTGATAGTGGAGCCATTTCTTATGCTGCTGGGGTAATGAGCGGGAATATCACGGGTAATGGGACGATTGCTGAGATTATATTTATGGCAAAAAAGAAGGGTAATGCTGTCTTGTCCTTTGATTTTAATCAAAATGCAAATAGAAAAACAAGTCTTGTTGCAGGTACTCGGAGCATTCCCTTTATTGCTGAGCCAAAAAATATAATCATTGCTGAGTTTGGACAGGTGTCTGGGTTTGTTGTTATTGATATTCCCAGGGTTGGGACATATTCTGGAATATGTATTGATGTGAAAGATACAAAACTTGCGACAACTGCTGATACCACAGGTTATTTTTTGCTCAAGAGGATTCCGCCGGGCAAGGTAAATATTCGTGCAAATGGCCCTGGTCTTTCACCAAATTCGTGGAATGGTATAGAGGTGATTGGTCAACAACAAGTAACCATCCCAGGGACATTGACCCTGATAAATGGTGATGCAAATGGTGACGGTATGGTCAATACCATAGACTTTGGTCGCCTGCGGGAGGCATATTTTAAGACAAAGGTTGATGCCGGCTGGATGGATACCGGAATACTTGCCAAAAATGGCTATATCAATACGGACTTTGATGGGGATAATAAGGTGAATATGGTTGACTTTGTTATATTAAGAGATAATTATTTTAAGGCAGTGGGACAGCCCTCACCCATGAGGAGCGAGAGTTTTGCACCGATGCTCGTAGAGACAGGGCTCGTCCATGTCCAAACCGCCCGTCTTTTCCTTGAATTACCGCAAGATATGAGTAAGATTAAGGTTAATGCAGAATTTCCTGTTAATATAAAGGTTGAGGGTGTATCCTCCTTAACCGGTATGGACTTCTTCCTTAGCTTTGACCCCACTGTTCTTGCGGTTAATCGGACTAAAGGGGATGATGCCTTCCTGCCGAAGATTGCCTCTGATATCAAGAATATTACCGGCTTTGTAAGTCATGCAGCTGGATTAATGGAAGGAACTGCTAATGGAAATGGAACAATTGCCACGGTATATTTTACGCTTAGAAAACGGCAGAATACTAAGCTGGAATTTCTTCAGGATACAGCAAAGAATCATAAGACCATGATGATGTCAACAGGTCGCAAGGTGATGCCATTTACCACTGAATCGGTGATGATAGTGTTTGATGGGACAAAAACCATTGCTACAGGGGCTACCACAACCGCTATTGGGACAAATGCAACTGCTATCAAAACGGGAAATGTAACCATTGGAACAAGTGCAACTGTTGTTAAGACAGGGACAATAACCGTTGGCTCAATGACACTGATTGCCAGCCTCAAGCCTGATGGCATGTCCTATGGCATATTCCTGAAAGACAATTATGCCTACATGTCCTGTGACTCTGCCGGGTTGCAAATAGTGGATGTCAGTCAGCCAGCCTCACCCATTCTTGTGGGCAAATACAATACAGCTTCCTCCTGTCGGGATACAGTTGTTCTAAACAATTATGCCTTCGTAGCTGCTGGACCCAAGGGGTTGATAGTGCTTGATGTATCCAATGTCAACAAGCCGGCTCTGATTTCAAACATGGCAATTGATGGTTTTTGTTACGATGTCGCTATTTCTGGAAATTATGCCTATCTGGCTGCCGGAGCGAACGGGCTACAAATAGTTGATATTTCCAAGCCCCAGACACCTTCAAAGCTCGGCAAATATAACACAAATGGAATTTCCAGAGGGGTTTGTGTCAGGGATGGTTATGTATTTGTAGCAGATGATGGCAATGGACTTGTTGTCATAGATGTTTCAAATCCGTATGGTCCAAAATTGGTGGGAAAATATAATACCTCTGGTTCTGCCTATGACATCTGGCTGGCAGGAAAATATGCCTACATTGCTAACTATTCCGGCGGGTTGCAGATAGTTGACATATCTAACCCGGCAAAGCCTGTCAAGGCTGGTTCGTATAAGACCAATGGCTTTGCATGGGATGTGATGGTCAGGGATAATCTGGCGTTTGTGGTTTGTGAGGCTAGTGGGTTATTCGTGCTTGATGTCTCTAATCCAGCACAGCCAACACTTATGGCTAAGCAAGATACAAATGGCAAGGCGTTTGGTGTTAGCGTGCGGGATAGCTATATCTTTGTGGCTGATGATTATCAGGGGTTGAAGGTGATAAAGGTGGAAGGGCTTGGACAGGGGACAGGGGATGAGAATAATGGACAGGGGACTGTAAACAGTGGCAAACAAACAGATATGAAGTGGAATGGGGATAATGGACGAGGTTCTGTCACAAGTACAACAGTTGCTAAACCAATGGATGTGAATAAGCATGATGATAATGATAGGATACAGACAGGGGCAGGAGAACAGGGTAAGGGCACTGCAAGCATTGACTCACGAACAGATATGGGTATGATAATCATAGATGATAATATTAATAATGTGGATGGTTCAGACGGAGCAATTGTTGGAGGGAGCCCCTCTGGCAGTGGTATTCCCATATTGCCCATAGATGATGGAGAGGTTTCACCTGTTGATGAATATGGACAGTGGTCACTTTCCCTGACTGCCTCTGCCAATGGTCAACAGGGAAGTATACTACTTGGTGTTGATTCTTATGGTTCAACAGATGGCTTTGATCAATGGGCTGACCTGCCTTTGCCACCACCATCTCAGGGGCAATACATCCAGATATACCTTCCACACCCGGAATGGGGATTGGTGTTTAGTAAATTTATGCAGGATATGCGGCAGATGAAGCCAGAGGAGAAATATTTGTTTGAGGTGCAGACCAATATGCCGGCCGGAACAGAGATTAACCTGACAATGGAAAATATGGTGGGTACACGAAAGGGATATGAAATAATGCTTACGGATACGGAAAGTGGACAAGTATGGGATTTATGTACGGTAGGGATAGGGGAGGTAGCACCTTTGGCACTCATCTCTGTCCGATCTGTTGTAGGGACAGGGCTCGTCCCTGTCCGTTTTAAGTCTGACAGCGATGGCTTGAGGCAATTCAGTCTTTCGGTGAAGTCTCCAATAATCAGCCAGTGGTTTGGTTCTGGCTGGCATATGATCTCCACGCCAGTCAAATCACCATCCGTTGGGGTGATGGGCTATGATAAGATTAACTACATCTATGAATATAATCAGGCAGATTACACTCAAGTCTACTCAGAAATGGGATTGGGCAAAGGCTACTGGCTTGGCCTGCTTGAAGAGGCAACGATTAATCTTGATTTACCCAAAGAAGTGGTGCCATCCTCATCCGAGTTTACCATCCCCTTACAAACCGGCTGGAACATGATAGGCTGTCCGTTTAATTTTATCCCTGATTGGTCAAAGGTAGTGATAGAAAAAAATGGGGTGAGGAAGGGATTGAAGGAAGCAGTGGAAGCCGGCTGGGTCATGGATGTTTTGTATGGCTATGAGGATGGAAATTATAAATTGGCTGATGGGATTAAACCATGGAATGGTTATTGGTTTGCCGCAATTGCTGATTGTAACTTGATTGTGCCAAATATACCGACAACCAGCAGTATCACCACAAACAGCCTTCAGTTATCACCACAGAAGGCATCCATTGATACATGGCAGGTAGGGTTACATATTACAGCCGGTGGATATGAGGACAAGGCAAATTATGGTCCCCGTTTTGGTATAAGTCGCAATTCATCCCCTGGACTCGATGCAAGTGACAGACCAGAGCCACCAGAACCGCAAGGGGACTTTGTTACACTTTACTTCACACATCCAGAGGAGGGTGTATTCAATAGATTTGACTGGGATATGAGACCGCCGGGGAGCACTACAACCTGGGAGTTTGAGGTAAAAACCAACCTGTCAGGCAAGGTTGTAGCCATGAAATGGGACAAGGAATATTTACCTGCTGGTTATTGCCTGATGTTGATTGACACAGATAGCCAGACAAGCATGGTTATGGATACGGAGAACGGCTATACCTACACCTGCCCTCAAGGCACTGGATTATCAGTGAGGCATTTTATGGTGCGAGCAATAAGGCAGGAAACAGCAGGGGGACAGGTTGGGAAGGTTGGTGATTTTTCTTACTTGAGAATATACCCAAACCCAACTACGCGTGAACACATGCGATTTGATTTTTCTGGTAAGGCAACAATCAAGATATTTACCCTGAGCGGTGAATTAGTCCGAACCCTCACAGATGTTGATGGCACAGAGGTAAAGTGGGACCTGACAAATAGCGATGGACAAACTGTAGCCAGCGGTGTGTACCTGTATATGATAAGTAATGCAGACAGTAAACGATCTGGTAAATTGGCAGTGATAAGATAGACTGCCGAACCAGTGTATGTTTTTTACACATAGT
>Ga0210053_1001311_pt1 | contig 23173 bp, 25 predicted proteins | sample CryGeymeta201512_FD_185467 | JGI IMG/M metagenome (GOLD analysis project Ga0210053, IMG submission 185467) | Groundwater microbial communities from Crystal Geyser aquifers in Utah, USA - Crystal Geyser metaG 2015-12 (SPAdes) (version 2) | ecosystem: Environmental > Aquatic > Deep subsurface >... | reverse complement strand
AAAGGAAAAGCCGCGCAGACCTATTATAAGGTTGTTAAAGTCTTGCAAACCTCCGAGGACCAATTTGTATCCCTGCTTGAGGTTACGCCTAAAACCGGCCGAACCCATCAGATTCGGGTACATCTGAAAGCCTTGGGTCATCCGGTGGTTGGGGATAAAACCTATGGCAGAAATCAAAGCCTGGATAGAAAACTTGGCCGGCAATTTTTACATGCCTACTATCTAAAATTCCGGCTTCCAGATGAAGGAGAAAAAGAAATTTCTATCCAGCTATCCCGAGATTTGGAGCGTTTTTTCCAGACTTTAACGGTTAAAGCACAATCTGGTTAAAGCCAGGTTATTGAAACAAAAGGATGGGAGGTTTTAACTTGATCTTGCGCGGTTTGCAGTTCTTCCGTGGTCGGCGGTTGTTTAAGTTTTGTCAATTTCCAATAGATATTCAGATTAGTGTGTCTTTCGGTATCGGAAAATTTCCTTTCTGCAACCTGTTCTGCCCGAAAACCCGTTAATAAAGCCATGGCTTTGAACTGTTCCGGCGTGGGAACCACCCTGTCATAAAAACTTTCACCATCGGGACTATCAATAATATATCCTTTCTCTTTATAAACAGCTCCGATTTTAGCAGCTCGAGATTGTAATTCCTCCATAGCTTCGGCATAGTGACCGCGGGTTGGATCGGGCGTGTCAATCAACATATAACTTTCCGGAGAATCATCTAAAACCCGATGTGCTTCTTGAAGCATAGCCAACCCATCATCAACCTCGGTATTATGTAAGAATGATCTGCCCAAACAATAGATTGCGAAGCACTAACCACCGCCTCTGGCGGTGACTGTACACAAGGTTATACCGGTGTATTAAAATAAGGGTAATTCCCTGAATTAGCCACTAGATTTTAATAATTTAACGATTCTTTTTCTTTGTTCTTCAAGACTTAATTTTCTGTAATTATACCGCCAAACATATTCTCCTAGAAAGAGGTAAAGATGCTCTTTTTTAACTCCACCCTTGCTGGCCAGTTTTCTTTTAAGGTATCCCCAGAATCCTTCTAATCCATTAATGTGATTTTTTCCCTGAGCGTATTCTTTTTTCTGGTGTTCAACGGTTCGGTGAACATAGCCCTTGGTCGCTAATCCTGTGTAGGCCCGCCAGGTATCTGAGCAAATCCTAGTTCCTGATTTAACCTTTTTAGTGATAATCGGGATTAGATCCTTGGCTTCAGTGTTATCCACCAGTTTGGCAAAAACCCTTCCGTTCCTACACAGAATCCCAAATACGGGTTGTTTGGTAGTTCCAAAACCTCTTTTTGATTCTTTGCCAAAGACTTGTTTGTCTTTTTTTAATTGTGCTTTTCTCTTGTTTTTCTTTTGACCCCCAAGATAAGTTTCATCTACCTCAACTATTCCCTCAAAGATTCCGGGAACATCCACGGTGATTACTTGACGAACCTTTCTTAATGCTTGATAGGTCTGGTTTTTCCCCAGTCCTAATCTTTCAGTAACCCATAACCCACTTCTCTCAAGTAAAAACCACTCAATAATTTCTTTCCATTCTTTCTTAGTTAATCTAGTTCCTTTAACCATCCAGGGAGTAAACTCATAATTACACCTGGAACACTTCCTTTTACCTCTTCTTACCTTGTACAATTTTCTGCTTTTACATCGCAGGCAGACAATTCTTTGTTGCATTAGGGTAATCCTAACATTTCTTGTGGCTGTTTTGAAGAATTACCCTAAGATAAGTATAAGTGTCTGTAATTCACGAGCGAGAACCCGCCGATTCGGCGGGGTGAAGCTTTGCTTCCGCCGGCTGGCGGTCGCGAAGCGAAATATATAAACAAGTTTGAAACCTTCGGTTATAAGGAAACCTTGAAACCTCCGGTTATAAGGAAACCTTGAAACCTCCGGTTATAAGGAAACCTTGAAACCTCCGGTTATAAGGAAACCTTGAAACCTCCGGTTATAAACAAGTTTGTTTTCTTTCAGAAAATAGCACCACGGCGTAAAGCCTATGGGAATCTATAATTCTGCCTGCAAGTCAGGATTTTCAAGATTGTCGTCTACTTCTTCGTGCCCAAGGTCAAGATGCGCATCTTCTAAAAGTGCATTGTCTTCTGAATTTTTTTCATCAAATTCTTCCTCAGTTGAAGCCTGAATTCCTGGTTGCTCAGAAATAAGAGAGAGAAAATCCTCTTTTAAAAAAGAGCGGTATTGACGTTTACTTCCGATAGGAAAAGAAGTAATATCTTTCAGTTGCGGATCTTTTTTTATCTCACGGATGAAGATTTTAGGTTTATTGTTTTCCAAAGACATGATGTATGCCCGGTATTTATTGCCCATCCGCATGAGTTTTCCCAAATATTGACTAAAATTTTTATCGAAAGTACCAACGATTTGATTATTTTTTGAAAGTAAAATTAAAGATCCTCTATTCTGATGAAGTAAGATTGCGTCTCCCACATTTAAATTAGCGAGAACGTCTGCATTTGCCTGATCTAAAAAAAGAGTTTTAGTTTTTCCGGGTTCTTCTAAAAAAAGATTGGGATCAATCGGCGGATATGAATTTTGAGCCAGGTTTTTAGATATGCAATTTTTGAGGTTTTTATGGGCGATAGTATTATAGGGATCGATTTTGAGAACTAAGCGATAGGTTTTTTGGGCTTTCTTGATTTGTCCTTTACGCGAATAGGCCGTCGCTAAACGATTTAAAGCATTAATATCACGGGGATTAAGAGTCAAGATTTGTTGGTTAAAAACAACAGCTTGATCCCAGTTATTTTCTAAAGCCGCTTGAATGGCCCTTTTTTCCAAATCTTCAACTTTGATTGAGTCCATTATTTAAGAAAGCCACAAATCTGCAAGTTTGTCAAGAGAGAAAAAGGTGTGGTATTATATACTCAACTTCAATTAAATAAATTGCAAGTAAAAGAAAAGGATAAATTAAAATGTCAGGTCATTCTAAATGGTCGACTATTAAAAGGCAGAAAGAAAGTGCTGATAAAAAAAGAGGGCAAGCCTTTACTAAAATTGGAAGATCCATAACTTTGGTTGCCAAAAGTGGCACTGATCCTGAGACAAATTTCAAATTGCGCATGATAATTGAAAAAGCCAAGGCGGCTAATATGCCCAAGGCTAACATTGAAAGAATTTTAGAAAAAGTTCGCAAAGGTGGTGAAGGAGCTGGGCTAACCGAGATTTTACTTGAAGGATTCGCCTCGGATAAGGTCGCGATTCTAGTCGAAGCCACAACCGATAATCCAAATCGGACCATCTCGGAACTTCGAAGTCTCTTTTCCAAAAACGGAGCCAGCCTGGGTGAGCGCGGTTCAGTTTCCCATTTTTTTAGCCAAGCGGGTTTAATTTTCGTGGCTAAGGATGGGCGTGCAACAGAAGCTGCGATGTTAGAATTGATGGATATTGGTGAAGTTGAGGATATTGAGGAGGTTGAAGGCGGTTTTGAAGTTTATACCAAGGTTGAGGCTTTACATGCGGTTAAGGTAGCCATAGAAGCCAAAAATTATCAGGTTCGCGAAGCCGAGATAATCTGGAAACCCATAATTTTAGTGGAAGTGAAAGATCGAGAAAGAGCCTTGAGAATCTTAGATTTTTTGGAGACTCTTGAAGAGTGCGATGATGTTCAAAAGGTTTATTCTAATTTAGATATTGCGGATGAAATTTTAAACCATGCTGATTTTGGGAATTGATCCAGGAACTGCAACCACCGGTTACGGTTTAATACAAATCAGAAAAAATTCGGTTTCCGGCGGTCTGATTGCCGATGAGCGTAAGATTTTCAAAGTCATTGATTACGGTTGTTTGGTTACTTCGAATGAGTATTCAATGGGGGAGAGACTGAAAAAATTATACCATGAGCTTTCTGAGCTTTTAGAAAAACACAAACCCGATGTCTTGGCAATCGAACAGATCTTCTTTTTTTCCAATGCCAAAACTGTGATGTCAGTCGGCCAGGCAAAGGGAATAGCCATGCTTGTGGCGGCACAAAAAAACATCCAAATCTATGAATACACCCCGCTCCAGATTAAGCTTGAGCTGACAAACTATGGACGCGCTAAAAAACCTGAAGTCCAAAAAAGAGTAAAGCAAATCTTAGGAATCTCAGCCTTAAAGAAGGACAAGACGAAAAAATTTAAAGACGGATATCATTTCGATGACGCCGCAGATGCTCTGGCGGTTGCGGTTTGCCATTCTTATAAAAATGGCGGGTTAAAGAAGATTCATCCGCACGCCAAAATAGCCAAAAAGAAAACAGAACAGAGCAGACCAAAGGAAAGAAGAAAAGATGGTTAGAATAGTCTTTCCATTGACCAAACGTCGCAAGATTATTTTAGTCTCGATTCTGCTTACTCTTATTCTGTGGTTTATTCAGCAAAGTAAAATCAATCCGGCCTTATCAATCGGCGTGGTGGCGATCGTCGATTATTTTTTAACTTTTTGGGTTTTAGATTTTGATCTTAAGGATCAAGAATATCTTGCCCTTCCCATTTTAACTATCCTTTTCACCACCGCCATCATCCTTAATATCCCGATTATTGCCCAGTTAGGCTTTCCGTGGGTTGTTCCAATCCTTTCATTCTTAGGACTTTATCTGATGTTGCTGACCACCAATATTCTTAATATTTCAACCGTCAGACCCCTGCCCTTGGTAAGAGCTGCCTGGACAGCTCTGCATCTGATCTATTTTGGTTTAAGTTTTATGTTTATGAGCGCTATTTTCTGGTCTGGGTTTTCCTTGATTCAAATTGTAGTTTTCAGTTTTATTATACCCTTTGTCTTATCCTATCCGGCTTATTATCTTTTAATCAACGAACTCAGTCGGGGAGGGCATCCTTTGTTATATATGTTCTTATCAGGTTTAATTTTGGCCGAATTTGCCTTTGTCTTCATTTTTCTAAACCTTCCATTTTATGTAAAGTCGATTAGCTTAGGAGCAGTTTTTTATATAGTTACCGGGATTTTAGAGCATGATTTAAGAGCCAATATGTCTAAAGAAACTGCGACTGAATATATCGCAATTGCTCTTTTAGTTATCGCTGCTATTTTTTACCATCTCATCTTTTTTTAAGTTAAGGCGACCCACACGATCAACGGCCACTTAATGGCAAATTGCTAGAGTTTTCCCTTATTAACCAAGCCACGATTTTCAGTCATCCTATGGTTCGATCTTCATGGAGAACTAAAGTTAAAGTCATTTGGTTTGTCCAAGGGACAGACAAGTGGTTGGGGAGGGGAGAGAATAAAAATGTTTGTTTTTTAGACTTCCCCGCCGGAGTTGATTTAAAGCCGTTTTTCGCTATATTGATCTAGTTTGATATATTGCGTGGAACACGTAAATATAAAAAAACTATAGGGTAGAGGAGAGCAAAATCTTTGCAATTTAGGCTAATTGTTAAATTAAATGTACTCTGTGGATAACTTCAGGGAGACTCGCTTTCCAGCGAGAGTTCCCTTCAAGTGCCAAGAGGGTTTGAGAGGATCGAAAAAGAGGTTGGAAGAGCAAACGATTCATCCCTGCCTCGCTTATCAGGCGGGCACGGGTAAAGTAAGTGGTCTTCTCGAACGATTATAAATAAAGAGAAATTTTTTTAGATTATCTTCATAAACAAAAACAAAAAACACACCTCTTTCTTCCCTAGGCTTTTCCTCCTTCGAGCAAAACACAAGTTTTTGAGAGTGACTTGACAGAAAGGGGAGGAAAATTGTAACATAAATTATGTCGTACAATAAAACTTAAGCGACATTATGGAGGGGTGTGAAGTTGGGGGACCGGATTTTTGTTTTTGTTGGTTTGAGTGCTTTTCATCTTTCTTTTTTATATTTTTTATTGTTTGAGTTCGGATTTGTTCTCTTAATTTTTTACTTATTTTTTGTTTTAAGTTTCAAACCCTCCCCTATCTTATAAAGGTAAGAAAAGGGAAGAGCTTCCCGTAAGTCAAATATACAGCTAGATTACTCCAATTGAGTATATAAGCCGACCATAGACGTAAGTAGTCTAAAATATGAATTGGATTTTCGAGCGTCAATTATTTCAGCTTGGGAAGCTTGATTTAAAGCCAAAAAGCCCCAGGATGGCCTTAAAATCGATTTAAAAATAAGAGAGCTAGATTTTTACCGTCTCCAGGGGATGAGAAGCGCGGGGTTTAAGTAAAAACAAGCGAAACTTAGCTTTTTATGAAAAAATGGGATAAGATAAAAGAACTTAAAACTCAAAGCTCAAAACTCGGCACTGAAGTCAAAGTCGGAGGGTCAAAAAGTCAAAAGTAACTCGTAACTTAAAACTCAAAAGTAAAATCAGAACTCAAAAGGCAAAGTTCAAAGGTCAAAAAATTATAAAGAAAGTGAAAAATGAAATCTATCCGGGAACATATTCAAGACTTTTTGGAATATTGTGAAGTGGAAAAGGGTTTGTCAAACTTGACCATTAAAAATTATGATTACTATTTAAAAAGATTCAAAGATTGGATCGAGAAAAATGTCGCCAAAAACCTAAACCCTGAAAAACTGACGGCCGACCATGTTTGGAAATACCGGGTGTTTCTGGCGCGCTATCAAAATCTTCAAACTAAAAAACCTTTGAAACGCATTACCCAGTCTTATTTTTTAGTGGCGCTGCGGGCATTTTTGCGATATTTGGCCAAACGTGATGTCAAAAGTGTGGCCGTGGATAAAATCGACCTTCCCAAAAAAGAAGCCCGTCCTTTAAAATTTTTGTTGGCAGATCAGGTGGAAAAGCTTTTAGATACACCTCAGACTGATAGTCTTTACGGATTGCGCGATAAAGTCATTTTGGAAACTTTATTTTCAACCGGGCTGCGCGTGGCTGAACTGGCGGCGCTAAATTGCGATCAAATAAATTTTAATACTCGGGAAATTGGCGTCATCGGAAAAGGAGGGAAGCCCCGGGTGGTTTTCTTATCCGATGGGGCAGTGCGTTGGCTGGACACATACTTAAAAAAGCGCCAGGATAAGGAGAAAGCTTTATTTATCAACTACAGAGGTAAAATTCCGACCGAAGGTTTCCGCAGGCTCACTCCCCGTTCGATCGAGCGGATTATCAAAAAATATGTACATCAAGCTGGAATTCCGGTTGAAGCCACACCCCACACCTTACGTCACTCTTTTGCTACTGATTTACTGATGGGCGGGGCTGATTTGCGTTCCGTGCAAGAGCTTTTGGGCCATACCAGCATCTCCACTACTCAAATTTATACCCATGTGACCAACAAGCAGCTGAAGGAAGTCTATCAAGCTTTTCATTCAGGGAATAAAGAAAAGTAATCCTAAGTCCGCTTAGTTCGTTATACTCAAAACCGTCACTGCAGATGAGGGTGTTTCTTAAATAACACAAACAGAATCGGCAAGATGAGCAAAATTGTTACGGAGGAAATTTTCCAGGTAAACAGAGGTGAAGTTTGTACAGAGATAAATCCGCTCACCAAAAGGCCGGCGATAGACCCGAAGTTTGAAAAAGCTGCTCCCAAAGAATTTACGGTGGCGCGCAGACCTGACGGAATAAAGGTGTTGATATAGTCCGAAAAAATCGGATCAAACGCTCCCCTACCGATTTCATGCAGCAAAAACGCCGGCAGGATCAAAAAAGCAAAGGGAAACAAAGATCCCACCAACATCGGAATTCCGATTATTGCCACAACCAAAGAGAGGTTTGCCAGAGGATGATTTTTGTCCAGTTTTTCATGACTGGCAGCGGCATAACCCATGGCAATCGCCACCATCAATATCGAAAAGATGATCCCCAGATATTGTTGTCCGAAGGTATCTTTAAAAATAATAGCCCAATACATATTGAACGCTTGAACCCCGAAGGTGAGAATAGTCCAGGCGGCAATCAAGCCGATAATGATCGGTTTTTTCAGAATGATTTTTAGCGAGTCTTTCGTCACCGAGAGCAGTGCTCCGATTCCCCGGCGGTTGGGAGCTTCGCTCAACGAGCAGCTGAGGGTGCCGTCCGGCTTTAGAAAAAACCAGGCGGTTACAAAAGCAAGCAGTGAGAAAGAGGCGGCCAAAAGCCATGGAAGGGCCAAGCTGACATGAGTTCCTATGTATCCTGATACGATTCCGATGGGAATAATCGAGAGCCGACCCCATTTGTATGCGTGGCTTAGGATTTTACGGTATTCTTTTTCCCGCTTTTGGGAGGCGAGATGATCAAAAAGCCAGGCCTCGAAAGCGCCGGTCATAAAAGATTTGCCTGTAGCCGCCAAAATCTCACCGCCTACAAAACCCCAGAATGAAGTTGATAGAAAATAGACAAATGCTCCCAGTGCCCAAAAGAGTTGGCCGGCGGTCACGGAAAATTTGCGGCCTAAAATATCGGCGACGGCACCCGTGGGTGTTTGCAACAAAAAGAGTGAAGACATAAAAAAGACGTTGACCAGATTTACCTGAAAAGTGTTAAGGTTGTGGGATAACAAAAATAACACATAGGTCGGTCCGATAAATCCACCGGCCATGGCCGCAATTACTTGCACGATCAAAAACGTTTCTTCAACTTCTCTTTGTCGTAGATGGCGATAAAAACGAAAGATTTTATTCATAAATTAAAAAACCTCCTTGGTTTTCCGGAGGTTTGCTGAAGGATACTATGTTTGTAATTTAATCCTACCTCCACTTTGGACCATAAAGATCCATGACGCAAGTGTACAAATTGGCGCCTGTTTTGGTATTTGGTAAGTTGAGGGGAAATCTTTCTGTTCTCATTACACACACCTTTTTAAATCAATCCCATCCAAGGTACACACTTTTTCTTTTATTGTCAAGGTTTTTTGTGATTATCAGGTTTTTTGTTAGAGGAATTACACATCGTAACTTACACTCCCGCTGTGTTATGATAGAAGCCGATGGAAAAGAATGGCGAACAATTTGATCTGATTGTCATTGGTGGTGGACCGGCAGGCATGATGGCGGCAGGAACCGCAGCTGGCAAGGGTTTGGCGGTTTTATTGCTTGAAAAAAACAAATGTTTAGGTCAAAAGCTGTTGTTAACCGGCAAGGGAAGGTGCAACCTCACCAATGATAAACCGCTCCAAGATTTTATCTCGGCTTTTGGGAAAAATGGCCCTTTCCTCTACTCTACCCTGCATCACTTTTCTAATGAAGATCTGAAAAACTTTTTTGAAACTCGCAGCCTAAAACTCAAACTTGAACGTGGCGGAAGATATTTTCCCGAAGACGGAAACGCGCAACAAGTGCTTCGCATAGTAACCCAATTTCTAAAAGAAAAGAGGGTAAAAGTTTTGATTGGAAAAAAGGTGGTTAAAGTTAGAAAGTGGCGCGACAATTTCGTAATTAACGTTTTTGGAAAACAAAAATTTCAGAGCAGAAAATTGGTGATCGCCACCGGTGGAAAGAGTTATCCAGAAACAGGATCAAGCGGAGACGGATATTTGTTTGCACGAAGTTTGGACCATACCATTGTCACCCCTGATCCGGCGCTGGTGCCTCTAATCTCTCAAAACAAAGATATCCGCCAGTTGCAAGGATTAACACTCAAAAATGTCAGACTTACCCTTTTGACTCAACCCCAAAAAGAAGTCACTCATCTCAAACAGGTTTCACTTTTCGGCGAGATGTTGTTTACCCATTTTGGCGTTTCCGGTCCGATTGTTTTGGCCTTAAGCCGTACTGTTTTTAGGCTTTTAAAATCCAAAATGAGGGTTTTAGCTTCGATTGATTTTAAACCGGCGCTTAGTTTGGAAGTTTTAGACAAAAGACTACAGCGGGAATTGAATGCGGCCGGAAGAAAGTCGGTTGCTACTATTTTAAAAAATCTTTTGCCCCAAAAAATTATCCCCTGTTTCTTGCGAAGATTAAATCTTGATTCCCAAAAACATGCCGCCGAAGTTTCCAAAGAAACCCGCTGTAAAATTGCCAAAGAACTGAAAGATTTCAGATTTGAGATTGCCGCCACTCTGCCTCTTGAAAACGGGATTATTACCGCCGGTGGAGTCAAGTTAGCGGAAATAAATCCCAAAACTATGGAGTCAAAATTGTGTCCCGGGCTTTATTTTGCCGGAGAAATTTTAGACCTGGACGGTCCTTCCGGCGGTTATAATTTGACGGTTGCCTTTTGCACCGGTTTTATGGCTGGAGAAAACAGCAGCCTCTAACCCGAGTTTTGCCGCTTTCGGATTGAATTGCGCACTGATTGTTATCAGCCCTTTTTTGTGATAGTCTAGGATTTAGGATGGTAATATGGTTAACTCAAAACAAAATGTCACTTAACGAATCGGGTCCTGTCAGATGTTTCCCTCCCGATAAGTGCTCCCCGCCGATTCGGCGGGTGTGCGCTGTCGGTCCGCCAAATCGGCGGATTCCACATCTGCCACCCGATCAGACTGGCTACTTAAAAACGACATTGCGTTTTTACAAAGTTATATAGCAACCGCAAAACAAAATGACAGTTTCGTTGCAAACACCTTCGAGGTGGTGTTGCGCCTGCGGCTACACCTCGAAGGTGTAAATACGCTTGTTTGTCAAACCCGACACTTTGTTTTTAATCGGCTATAGTAAAGAAGCGAGTATGTTAAAGAAAATCAACCTGGCTTTTATTATAATTCTTCTTATCACCGCAACGGTTACCTATTTTCTCCGCAATAATTATAAGAATATAAGTGCCATCAGTCCGGAAACCTTAAAGCCACCGATCCAAAAAGCCATCCGCGATCTGACCACCATCACTTTCACTAAAGATCAATACGAATATGTTCTAACTCCCCTTTTTAGCTATGAAATCAATGCTTTAATCACTCACGAAATGGATTACCGCCTGTTTAGTATCTATAAAAGAGACAGCGTTTTTCCCCTGGATTTGTGTTTAATTTGGGGCGAGAATATATCGGGCGGGATTTTTAAAGATCGTTCTTTGGCCTTTTCGCAAGATATGCGCTATTGCAGTTATTCCTACCCTGGTAGGTTGAATTTTAATAATAACGAATTTTCTAATAATCATCTGATTGTCAATGACCCAGAGATAGAAAAGAAAATAAGTAGCTTATCTACTGGTGATCAAATCAAAATTAAAGGAAAATTGGTTAATGTTTCGGCTACCAATTTAGGCCAACCGGGTGAGTTTGATCCAGAATATTTTCAAATTAATTCAAGTACGCAGAGGGAAGATTCCGGAGTCGGAGCTTGCGAGGTGATTTATGTCGAGAGTATCGATATTTTGGAAAAAGGCAACCCGATTTTACAGCAAATTTTTCAGGTAAGTTTTTTAAGTTTAATCTCGCTGTTAGCTTTAAATATTCTGATGTTTGTCATTGGAATTTTTATTGAAGGTTATCGCCACTAAAAAGCTGAAAGAATCTTTTGGCCAGCTGATGGGTTTGGTTGTCAATCGTAAACTCTTTGAGTTGGCCTTTTTGGGCTAAATCGATAAGATAAGAAACAAATTCTTCTTCCCCCAGCGCAATCCTTTTTGAGTGATATTCTGAAGGGTAGAAAAAAGCATTATAGGTATGTTCTTCAAGCCAGAAATCGGTTTGTTTAAGCTTGAGCGTAACTTCCCGTCCGTTATTTTGCATATAAGTATGTTGAGTGTTGATTTTTTCCTCGGTAAGAATGCCCTGGTGTTTTCCGAAATCGGCCACCCTTTGGGATAACCGGTTGATGATCTCGGAGCTGTGGTGGTGATTTAAATCAAAAATCAGCGAAAGATAGGGAAAGCCATAGCCGAATTCAAAAAGAACATCGCGACGGAAACGGCCGTAACCCGATTTTTCTCCACCAATCCAGCAGTCATGAACTTTGTGGCCGCTGCAACCGTTGATGGTTCTGACAAAAGGAAGCCTATTGATTTTCTGACACGATCTTGCGATTTCTTCATCCACCAGTTCGGGAAATTCAGCAGTCAGATAGGTATCGCTGCATCCTTTCCAGCCATAGTGTTGGCGGCGTAATCTTTCTAAAGCTTCCAAAAGAGTGTGAGGGTTGACGGGTTTTTGATCTTGCCGAAGCCTGTGTATGACATCCGAACGCCTGGGGGTATAATATCCGATTTTTTCAAACACGTTTTGCCAGTTTATGTCGCAGAGTGCCTGATTCATCTGTCTGCTTTTTTACCTCCGGCTACCTCTAATTCTTCCCGAGTTTTTTGGCCCAGCTGTGCCATCTTGATTTCGCTGTCTTTCAACATTTTACTCAGGACCTTCATTTCCTGGCGCCGTTTCTCAAGTTCATCGGCAGTTTTGTTTAATTCAATAGTTTTGCTGGTAACCTGTTTTTCCAGTTTTTGACTATATTCTTCTGTTTGTTCCTGGGAGGTTTTTAACTTACGAGCCATATCGTTAAATTGAGATCCCAATCTTCCTATCTCATCTTGGGATTTAATTTTTACCGCATAGTTGAGATTACCACCGGATACTACCTCCATCCCTTTGGATAGCATTCTGATGGGATCAACAATAATTTTACGTAACAGGAAATACGACACAAAGGCTAAGATTATAAGACTCAGGCTATTGATTATGAGTAAATTTTTTTCCCATTGAAAGACAATCTGATCCACCGCCGATAGAGAAAGCACCATCTCATAAGTTCCGATTGATTGACCAGCTACATGTAAAGGAGTAACAACCAGTAGAGCTCTGGCATTCTCAGCTTTAGTTTGTTGACTGATGATTTTGTCCGTGTCCAGTGATTGTTGATTTTCTTTCTCAGCCGGTTTATCGACAAGATTGACATTATTGGAAGCAGCCACTTCCAAGCCCTTTTCTCCGGGCAAGTTAATGCTGACCTGAATCAAATCAGGATTTAACCACATGAGTTTATAAATTTGCAGCTGGAGCTTGTCTCTGTCATCTAAATCTTTGACGTTGGTAATATTGGCATCTAAGGTTTGAATTAAAGAGATGGCTTTGTTAAGGTGCAGATTGTCAAAAACCGCTTTTGCCTCTCGGATGTAAAGAAAAGTAAAGATCGAAAACAAAAAAAGAGGAACTAAAATAACGATTCCCAAAATTTTGGTAACGATGCTTTTTCTCATTTTTTATTTTCAATTTTTAAACCGGACAAAGGTTGGCACGAACCTTAAAACCACTTTTGTTCCAGTTCTTTAAACTGACCGCTTTGTTTTAAATCACGAATTGTTTTATTAATTTCGGTTAAAAGCACCTGATCGGTTTTTTGAACCGCCACTCCGTAAAATTCCTGCGTAAAGGGATTACCTACCAATTTAACGCCGGTGTGATTTTTCAGAATACCCAGACCGGCTGGATAGTCAATGATGATGGCGTCGATTTTACCTGCCTTTAGATCATCGGGCGCAGGCGCATAGTTGTCGTAGTCGACGATTGAGTCCTCATCAAGATAATTTAAGATTTCAAACTCACTGGTTGTACCTTTTTGCAGGCCGACTTTTTTGCCTTGGAGATCACCCGGTCCTTTAATATCTTGGTTATCCTCAGTGACGATAATCACTTGTCCGGCATTGAAATAGGGGTCGCTGAAAGCCATATCTTTAGTTCTTTCCGGTAAAATAGTCACTGAAGAAATCAGCATATCCACCTTGCCTTCAACAAGACTGGTAAAAATATCATCCCAGGGAATATTGACAAATTCAACCGAAACATCTAAATCGGCAGCAATTTCTTTAGCTAAATCCATATCGAAACCAATCATTTCACCTTTTTCGTCAATGCTTTCCATGGGAGGATAGGTAGCTTCAGCTCCGACGGTAATTTTTCCGGCTTCTTTGATGCGTAGAAGAGTCGGGTCGGAAACCTCCTCTTGTGACGGAGATTTAAGATAGAAGTATGCTCCGACGGCAATTGCGGAAACGATCAGAATAGTAAAAACCAGCAAGACTTTTTTCATAGCTACTCCTTTTTACAATTTAGTATTTTATCTAAATAAGGATGTTGCATAATTTTTAATTTTGCGTCGTATTCGTGTTTGAGTGTCATTCAGAGCCCGCCGAATCGGCGGACGAAGAATCTCTGTTTTTAAAGACAGCAGGCTAAAGTCCCGCGATCTTTCTCCTGCCAAGCGGGGTCAGGATGACTGATGGAGAAACAACTAGGAAGCCATCATCTTAATTCTATCCAAAAAAGACCTGGTTGTAAATAGGCACCACATAACTACTTACTGATTGGAGGTTGGAGCGGCCATTGAGGTGGGGTTATGACGGGATGAGATTCGGTAGGCGAAGAGGGTGGCGTTGTCTCCACCGGCGCTCTTTTTTTTAGTTCAGCAAAGGCCCCCCTAGATAGAAAAGTAAAGGCAGGAGAAAACCGATCAAAGATTTTACAAACAACTGACTGAATGTTTGACATTCGTCAATACCTGAGTATATCATCGCTTTTCCTTGGGTAGTGTCTTTACTGCTGGCAGAATCAAACCCATTTTTATAATCGTTAGCAGAATGCTCAAAACGATTTCAAGCTTCCGAAACGAAAGATGATAAGACGAAAGGGTATTCTGCTAACTCATGAAAACTTAATGAAGAATACCGAGGGCTAAAAGCCCTCGGTAGTTTATAAAGGGCGTAACCCTCAAGTATCTTTTGCGAGCCGACCTGTGCTTTGGCTAAAGGTTCATCCAGTTGAGGTTCAATGGTTCCGTGGGAGAGATTATAGTATTGGTTGGATTGATTGATGATGCTTACTTGGGTTTCTATTTCTGTCAGAGCGGTTTAGTGAGATCATAATTTTCTTGAGCTAAGAGAGGTTTATTTGTAATAAAGAGAAAGGAAAGTGAGAGGCACAAAAAACAGCTACTAATTAACAGTATTTTCTTAATAAGTTTATAATCGTTCGAGAAGACCACTAACTTTACCCGTGCCCGCCTGATAAGCGAGGCAGGGATGAATCGAATGATTAATAAACTCGCCGAATCTGCCCCCGCCTGATAAGCGAGGCAGGGATTCGGCGGGGAGGATACCACGGCTAAAGCCGTGGTAGTTTATTTTTCCAAGCTTAATACCGTCCCGCATGGCGGGGCGGATGAAGCCAATCCGACGAAGTCGGGCTGAGCGCAGCGAAGAAAAAGAAGATACCCCGACCGTAAGGTCGAGGGAGCTTCATTAAAAACAGTCATAGTTTTTCTTATAATACACATCTTTAACCAGCGCCACCGCCACCGCCTCCCCCTCCACCACCGCCTCCACCGGAAAATCCACCACCAGCTCCGGTTGACATGGAAGTGGTAACCCCGGTTGAAAAATTGGTGGTAAAACTGGCAAGACTTTGAGCAAAACTGGTTCCGAAGCCTCCGCTGACAGTGCCGGCGTAGACGTACCATCCGGCTTGCACCGCCTGCGGATCTTGTAAGATTAAAGGCAGTTTTTTCAGAATTTCTTTGGCGTTGCCGAAGAGCACCGCATAGACTAAATAAAACTCCCAAAGTTTGTAAGCCTCGGGTGGGATATCTTTGAATTTACCAAAGTCGGTTAGGAAATTTTTAAACCCGACCCATTTTTCATATTCATCAGCTTTGGCTTTGGAACGACGTAGTAAAGGTTTATATAAAATCAGGCTGAGGCTGAGGATTAAAATATTAGCAGTGAGGACTGCAAAAATGGCACTTAAAAGCGTAAATTTTTTGGCCACTTTGGTAGATTCTTCATCGAAAAAAGCGAAGCGCTTAGTTTCGTCACGAACTGTTTTTTGCCAATCCTGAAACCACTGATAAGCCGCGGTTGAGTTTTTAAAATGGCTTTTAATCTGTTCGAAAAAAACTAATTCGCTATGCGAAATTTTACCAAAAAGTAAATTAAGAAGATCTTTTTCATGGTCAGTTAAATCTTGAAAACCCAAATCCCATTTTTCTTGATTTTTATAATCATTTGATTTCAAACCCGCCGACTTTGGCGGCGGTAGTTTATAAATGGCGGTTTGATATTTTTTTTCTAATCCAAAAAGGCCGCCGGAAACCATTCCTTGGTCTTCAATTCGCAAAAACTTCTTGCGCGCCAAATTTAAAATAGTGGCCACAAAAGCTGATGGTGTCGGACTTCCTCCCATCGAAAGAAAAGATTGGATAATAGCCGGTGGAGTATCCGAAGGAAGATCGGCAAAATATTTAGGGATGGCCAAACCCTTATATTCTTTACCGTGTCGTTGGTATTTTTTATACCACCACCATAACCAGCCTAAAAATATCGCCGGAGCTACGATGAGAAAATAGATTACTAAAAATTGTTCTAGTAATTTTTGACGTTTCAGTTTAGCTTCAGTCTGGCGGCGGAATTTTTCTTCTTCCTGCAGAATCTGAGCTAGGGTGGTTTGATCAGATTTGAGATTGCTGTCGAGGGCAGAGGTTGGAAATAAAACACGAACTTCTAAAAATTGTTCGGCCGCAAGAGAAGGCGTGGCAAATTCAACGGTTTGGCCGTTGATAATTTGGGCTTGTCCTTCAAGCGGCCCGTGGCCGAAAACATAGATCTGACTTTTTTCAAAGGTGTCAGGCAGAATTACCGTCACCGTCACCGGACCGGCGGATTTAACCCAATCGGAACCCACCACCTGCCAATAAAATTCAGCTATATCTGCGTGTTTTTTAACGCCGTCGCCCAAAACGTCATAATTCCAGATGAACGTTTTGGATTCGTCGGCCGCCTGATAGCTCCATTTAACATAGAATTTGTCAGCTGTTTGAGATTGTTCAAGAGTAGAAACTTGTGTACCGTCAAGAGCCTGAATCTGGAAGTTGGCAATGAGGACATCATAAGAATTTCCTTCTCTGGTAACCGTAGTCGGAATCCAAAGATCGGCCCAAGTGTACGAGCCGTCAAAATCATAAGTTCGGGATTCGGAAACGTGAAAGCTTTGGTCAGAATTTAAGACAATTTCAATGTTGACTACACCGATAGCATAATCTTTGGCGAAAATTTTCGGCGGAAAAATAAAAAGAGCCGGAAGAAAAATTAAAAAGAGGGTGAAAATGAAGATCAGATTTATTCTTTTAGTTGCCATCAGACGGGTGGAATTTCATACTTGATATCATTCTATCCCATTCAGCATATTTTTAAAAGAGATTAATGAAGGACGCCTTAGATGTTTCGGCGCTTTGAGCAAAACTTCAGTTGGATTTTTTGTCCAAGACGGTATTGATAAAGCTTCCCCACATGATTTTAGTCGAGCCAATTTGAAAATAGGCATCAGCAAGATTCCCAGCCGCTCCCAGAACAATGCCCAAGATGGGATTTATCAGATCATTGACCAAAGAGGCAACCACTTTCGAGACCGCGCCTCCCAAAATGAACCCCACAGCGAGTCCGCCAATTCCCTGCTCTCGAATAAATTCAATAAAATTTTTCATAACGGATCGCCTCCTCATGAATCTCAACCGCAAAAGTATTAAAGACTATAATTAACCGAAGCCAAGATAGAGGTCAAAACTTCAAAAAAGATTGACTTTTTCTCATTAAAGATTTTCGTAAAATTGCTGTTTTGACAAAGATAATTCAGCATTTTTGTGTCTTCCTCAGAAAGGCCGAGTTCATTATTGGCATAAAGATACATCATAGCTTTTTCATTGTCATAGACATGTCCCAAACCCAGTGCATGTCCCAGTTCGTGGGTTAGGGTGTGGATAAGCTCATTTTGATCAACGATCAGATAAATATTGATTTTGTTTTCGGCAGGAAGGTAAATCCCCTCCTCCGGTTTTTGGAAGATGTTCTGGTTATAGTTTGCAACCGATTGGCTAAGCTCTCCCAATTGACTATTATAATCCGTCGCCGTCAGATTAAGTTTGGCAGCCAGGGAATCTAAATCTTCGGCTTCTTTTTGCAGATCAACCTGTTCCTGTTTTAAAGCGGCATATTCGGCAGGTGGAGCTCCACCCCGGGAATTCCAATAATTGACCTGTTCATTAAAAGCCTGCAGGCGCTCGGAAAAATCATAAGCCAGAATATTGTATTGAACCCGGTCTTTTTCCAGCGACGATTTATCACCCTCAATTTTGTTTTTAAGTTCCTCCACCTTATTCAAGGCTGACTGACGTTCGTCATATACGAGGTTTACGGTTAGTTTGGCCGTTGGATTATACTCGAAAAGATTTTTTTGAGCTACGTCTTCCCAAATGGCGGTTGCTTTTTGGATATTGACTCGTAATTCATCTTGGGAAAGATTAAACTCAGGGTCGATGGTACCGATCGAATATTCAATCGGCTGGTCACAGGGAGATTTTAAAAGATAGCGGATTTGGTCGTAGGTTCCGTTTTTGTATAGGAGAAAACCCAAAAGACCGATTATGATGACAGGAATGATAAAAAAGATCAGTTTTTTCATATAGGCTTCATTGTAGAAAAAATCAGTTCAGATGGCAAGTTGTAAGTCAAAAGTCAGTTGGGTTATCCCCCACCACTTTTTCTCCTTCTTTCTGCCTTGCGAATCTCATCTTCTCGGAGTCCGAAATGATGCCCGATTTCATGCAAGATCACTTCTTTAATTTTCTGTTTGGCAGAAATGGCGTTGGGTGAAGATGAAAGAATCGGTCCTGAGAAAATGGCTATTTTGTCAGGCAGAGAGGAATAATTTGCGCCGCGCGCAATTTTGGGAACACCACGATAGAGTCCAAAAAGAAGGGTACCGGGTTTGGCTTTGATACTTTGTAAATCTTCTTCGGTTGGCCACTCTTCAATGACTACGGCCACGTTATCCAGTTGGCGTTTAAACTCGGGAGGCAGTTCCGTCAAAGCCTGGTTAACAAGCGCTTCAAAGTCGAAAGGTTTCATGATTTCATTATAACCAAAAAACAACGGGGTGTATAACACTAAAAGAGGGAAATAAAAGATTCTCTTTCCGCTCCGGGAGCGGAAGATTACAAAAATCAATCAAGGGTGAGATTTTTTAAAAGGTTCAGAGTCTTTTGGTGATCTTTACGCGATAAAACAAAATCTTTATATTGGATTTCACTGGAAAAATGTTTCAAAATTAATTTTTTTTCACAAATTCCCTGGACAGATTTTAAATATTCAGGCAACGAAGTCCAGGGATAACTTTCCAGCTGTTCAAAAGACAGTATGCCGCTGGTTACCGGATTGAGGTGTATATAGCGTGAAAGATGAAGCAATTGTTCGTCACTTTTAATCAAGACCGATTTGAATCTTCCCTGAAAAAGTGAACCGCTGCGTTCATATTTCATATTAAAATAATGTGTATAGCTATCCGTAAGATCATGCAGGTAATTCGATATACCGCCAGCTATATGCTGGCTTATTAAAAGGTGGAAATGATTGAGCATGAACGAGTAACACAGTAGTGACACTTTCTGATTGTCTGTTCGGAAGGTTGACTCTGCAATCAGCGAGCTCTCCTCAGATTTTAGGCGGATAAAAGAGGAAAGCTTTAAGGGGAGGTTTTGAAAACGATAGAAAGAAGAAGCACAGTAAAATCGATAGTAATCATCAGGTTCGTTAAAAATTGTTTGCCGATTACTCCCACGGTTATAGATGTGATAGTAATATCCATTACAAAAATTGTGTTTTCGCTTTGGCATTTTCCCGCTCCCGGTACGGGAAGAAATTTATCTTTCCCAGTCTAATAGACTTACATATAACATACAACGCCTTTGACGTCAACGCTTCTCCGCTCCCGGAGCGGAAGAATACAAAGAGACGGTTCCCACAATTCCCATGTGATCACTTACTCCGGAAACCACTTTTACGCTGGTAACCTCATATTCTGGGGTGCTGAACAGAGCGTCAACCACGTACTGTATGTCTCCGGCACGGTGAAGTTTAGGGTCTATGGTGGTGGTAACTTCAGGCGGAATATGGTCTTGATATTTGGCAGATAACAGGCTCCAGATTTCTTTTCCCCGAGGAGCGTTGAAATCTCCACACAAGACAAGATCGCCGATCGCGGATAGTTTTGAGTTTAAAATGGTAAATTTTTCAAGCTGCAACGATGTAGTTTGTCCCTTTGGAGACCAAGTAAAATGAGTGGTTGCAATTCTTATTACACTGGAATTTTTCTCAAATTCAACCCAGGCCAAAACCCGGTTAGGAAAATTGGGACTGGTGTCGTCAACAGGAATGTTATCTTTGGTGCCGGTGTAGTAAAAACAGTCAACTTTCGAAGGCTTTAATCTAGAGAAAATGGTTATTCCCCATAGACCATGAAGTGAAAAATTCATGGCGTTCGGTTTTTCAATTTTCATCATCGGGAAAAAATAGGAGTACATGCCAAATTTCTGGGAGAGATTTTGAACATTCTCTTGGTAGACCTCCTGGAAGCAGACAATATCCGGCGTCTCTCGCTTCACAAACGCCACCACTTCCGGCAAATGCCGGTCGCCTTCAATGTTGCAACTTACAAGTTTTAAAGAATTTCCGACTTCGGCCATATTTTTTCGACTCCTTGGGATTGATAGCGATAAAAACAATATTCACAAGTATCAGCAGGATCGGGAATTGCGTCACTTTCCAAACAGTGCTTGATTCCAAAAATTGCGTCTTCAATCCAATCGGTTTTACCGCGATATGGGATTAAGTGTATCTCAAAGTCCAGCCTAGCGTCAAAAGCTTTCTTGTCGGAGAGAGCGACACAATAGACAAAATGAATCTCCATGAGCTTGCCGCTCATATATCTTCTTTTGCTCGCGTTCGAAGTATTCGCTCGCAAAATAACCAAGATCGGAAACCGTAAAACCGTTCCTCTGAAATGAACTACCACTCCTTGCGCCATGATATCCTCACCGCCGAATCCCTGCCTCGCTTATCAGGCGGGCAGGGGTAAAGTAGGTGATCTTCTCGAATAATTATAGCCATTGATAGATTTCCAGCTGCCTTTTGGCGCCCGGGTACAAATCTTCCTCGGTTCCCGTAGCTGACGTTTTGCCGGTAGCTTTGTAATCAACCATAATGTACTCTCCTTCTCTATTTTGCCAGACATCGTCGATGGCACCGTAAACGAGCAGATTGGTTGGCGGGTGCAGATGATGAGGGTTACCGCAAGCACGATGGATATCAAATTCTTTTTTTAATAGGCGGCCAATAGCATTGTTAATGGCAAATGGCGGGCCAGCCGGTCTTGCAATTCCAAGCCGGCGGTCTAAGTAGAAACAGCGGGGACATTCTATAATCGCAGGAGAGAACCACGGGTTTACCCGTGGGTGAATCCTTCAAAAATATTCGACGAAGTCGCCTGCCGATTCGGCGGGAACCTGCGATTTCAGAGTACTACGGCGTAAAGCCTGTGGGAATCTATAAAAAGTTCGATCTTGGAGCGGCTGAGTTTAAAAGGTTTTTTTGAATTTGGGTCAAAAAGATGACGTTTAGTTTCAAACTTTCTCAGCCCAACACTCTTACCGGTCGTCTTTGCTGCCCTACTTCCAAGCGATAATATCTTCATAATGATTTTCGCCTAAAATACTCAATTGAGTGTTTTTTCTCCGGTTTGTGTTTGAAGCTTAGTCTCAGATGACACCAGCAACGCCTCCAAACTTTTGGCAAATTTTTTGCCGTGTTCTTTACTCATGCCAATTCGAGCGACAATCCGCATTTGGTTGGTGGGACCCATTTTCTGACAAAAGTCGAAAACCAGTCCGTCTTCATTGGCTGACATAAAAACGTTATCCGTATAAAGAATCGGGGTTTGGTCAACATTGACACTGATATTGAAACCCGGTTTTTTGGAATTTTCGTTTTCCATTTTAGATCTCCTTTGGAATGACTTTTTAAACGTTCAATCTCTCACCAATCATATTTTCACGTACGGACACTCTCGCCGGCAGTGGCTGGATTTTTAAAAACGGCACTTTTTCTCAAACTAGCGGACCGTTATTTCCTTTTCCGAAAGCGTTCCGTCAAAATAAAGCTTGCCATCGGAAAAATAGGCTTTTTTGGCGTAAAAACCGGTGATCTTTCCCAGCCGTTCATTGATGAAATTGATGATGGCCGCCCTTTTCCCTTCATATTTTGAAAGTTCGGTTACGATGTTTTCGGCAAAGACGGGTTTGACTATTTGCCTGGTTAAGTTTGCTAATTTTGCTAATAAGGTATTGACCGGAATCGGCATCCTGCCCAATGATACGGCTTGAATGTCGAAATCACCTACCTTATTTTCTACCAGCGAAGTTTTGGCTTTAACATAGAATGGCGCTTCTGAAGGCAGAAGATTGACTATCGTTTTTGTTGCCTGTTCTGGAACGCCGATACCCATGGCATAACCCTTTAATTTTTCTTTGATGACAATTCCCGAAAGCTCAGCCGTGCCGTCGTTATGAATTCGCAATTGTACATCGAAAATAGGCCAGAAACGGTAGGGCCTGTCATTTAGGAGGGAGGTCATTTCAGCCGAGTCCCAAGAGGTGCCTACAGTCCGGCTGCCGCTGTGTTGAATGCTTAAAGCAACCGGTGTTTCGGCCGGCAATTCTTCATACACCAGTTGGCTTTTGGCGCGCGCCGAAGTATAATCTTCCTGAGTATAGGTAATACCCAGGTCTCGTGGTTTATCCGCTCCGAGAAGGCTTGACAATCCCGGAATGTAGCCTAAAAGACCGAGTATTCCAACTATCCCTAAAATTAAAACAGCGAGCAGAGTAAGTAAAACTTTACCAACAATTTTCATAAACTCTCCTTCTTTAAGATTCAATAGATTCAATAATTGAATTGAATTGAAAAAGATTAACAATCGCAGTCTTGTTTCAATACTAGAGGATGGACCCGCTTTCTGTCAATTGTACGAGACAAGACATTTTCCCACTCCCGGTGTGGGCAAAATTTTAAGATGCGGAGGGTGCACTCAAAAAGAAGGCAGATTAAAAGCCAGAGCAAACCAACGAGATAGCTGGCTAAAACGTCGCTGGGATAGTGAACGCCAAGATAGATGCGGCTTGCCCCTACCAATAAAATCAAAACACTGGCAAGGATGGTCACCACAACCGCCAGCTTTTTATGCCGCGTAAAATGAAAGAGAAGAAAAGCCACTGATCCGTAAAATACGGTTGAGTTCATAGCATGGCCCGAGGGAAAACTGTAGATGGTCGCAATCTCAAGCGGTGAAATATCCGGCCGCGGAACGCGGAAGATCAATTTCAGCAATAGATTGAGGGTAACGCCGGTTAAAAGCGTAAACAGAAAAAAGACGACTCCCCTTTTACAGCTTTGAAAACACAGTAAAACGATAACTAGCATGCCGATTGCAATGAGTGGTGCCGAGCCCAAATTGGTAACCAAATAAAAGTGTTGA
>Ga0210053_1001306_pt1 | contig 23190 bp, 17 predicted proteins | sample CryGeymeta201512_FD_185467 | JGI IMG/M metagenome (GOLD analysis project Ga0210053, IMG submission 185467) | Groundwater microbial communities from Crystal Geyser aquifers in Utah, USA - Crystal Geyser metaG 2015-12 (SPAdes) (version 2) | ecosystem: Environmental > Aquatic > Deep subsurface >... | reverse complement strand
GGAAACGGAAACATCTTTTACAACCAGGTTGGTTGCAACGGCCTCAGTTACAGTTGGGACGCTCGTCCATGTAACGGTGGTAGTTGCGCCTGCGCTATCTTTAACTGCAATAGCGATATTGCGATCTGATGCGCCCCACTCCGTTGCACTGGTTTCCTCGATCGATAAATCGCCCGCTGCAACGCCAACCGCGCCTTTAGCGATGGAAACCTTCGTCGGCGTTGAGGTCATCTGTATACCAAACGCCGACATCGGAACTATACCGACGATCAACGCGGCAACAAGGATCAACGATATAATTCTACTTTTACTTGCTTTAATCATTAAAGCACCTTCCTTTCGAATTCCATTAGATAAAACATTTGTCTTAATTATGTCCACCTCCTCCCGCGACAGAATAAAACACTAGGTAATACATATATCTATATAGTTGAACGAGTATCCGGTTGATGGCAGGGTTTTCCCTACAAATATAAAGACGACAATCGGCCGATAAAGTTACGGCCAAACAAGCATTTACAACAAAAAATAATAGCCTCACTTACAAAAGCACGTGCTTTATAGGTTTGGCTAATCTATTTACTAACCAACGGCTTATTGTCTACTGAATCCTCGATATCTTCAACCCTAAAGTTTCCGCTAGCGGATGACGCGACGTTTCCGGCTTTATCGGTCGCCACAACGCGCCACCTCCAGCTACCTGATGGCAACGGCTTTCCGAGTTGATATAAATTGGCCGTGAGGCCACTTATGGTAATAACTTCACCTGGATTACTTTCTGATCCCAGGTGGAGGGTATACTCTTCGACATCATCCAGATTGCTCCAGACAAAGCGCAGCATATGATTCTCGGTACTGATATCATTTACGGGCTCAATAAGCTCCACTGTCGGCGCTTTGGTATCTATTACGATTGTTCTTGCCGCATGTGCGACCTGGCCGATCCCATTCTCGACCTTGATCGAATATCTACCATCCTGAACCTTATTGCCATCGACATCGGTGCCGTCCCATTTAAATTCCAAGTTGCGGCCCGTCTCTTGCTTTGCGATAACCGCTACTCTGGTAGAGCGCTTATAGAGACCAACTTCGTACCCATCGCTTGAAGCACCGCTTACCGTGATTGCCACGGTATCTTTTATTTTGTCTGCGTTGGGGCTGATATACATGTCGGATACGCTGACGCCATCCACTTCAAATGGGACCATCGATGCAAGCGACCTTTTGCTTGAGGTGTCGGTGCCGGCGGAATTCACTCTTCCCTGTTTCTCGACCGATCTTGGGATTACCTGGTGCGATATCTGACCGTTATCATCTTTGGACGCAGTCTTTTCACCAGTACTTGCGGTTGCTGCGGTTGCCGGAGGCTCGGTTGCCTTTGCGATCTTATTTGAGGTTACTTCACCTAAAGTATCCTTCGTCTGCTCTTTTGCCGTATTACCTAAAGACTCAATCTCGCCTTTAAACTTATCCTGGCCGTCGCCGGGCATGGTTTTGGCGATTTTCTTAGCCTGCTCCAGGCTGTCCTCGGCTTCCTTATAGATACGGACCGCTGTCTTCTTTTCGCCGACCTTTGCCATTGATTTTGCCTCGGCCAGTCTCTTCTGCGCTAACTGATAATGAAGACGCGCCTTACTCTCGTTATCAACCGTTAGCGCCAACTGAACGCTCTCCACTGCCCGTTTGAGACCGTAAAGAGGGCTTTGGGGCAGGCTGTCGCTTGAAGCATAGACAAGACCGCCCACCAGGATCACCAGGGCCGCTGCCGCGGCCGATGCCGTAACATATGCCCTGCCGAACAGACTCTTTATAGTGAATACACCCGCAGAATGGGGTTCTTTAGGCTCGTTGATTTGATGCGTGGTTGCCGGCAGATCGCCCGCAATCGCCGCGAGGAATTTTTCTCTGCCGATCTTCGTATAAAGCTTTGACGGGCGCAATTCCGGATACGCCGGATACGCCGTCTTTACGCTTACGGCGACCTCAAGCAATCCCTTAAGTTCTCTTCGCTGGTTGGGATAGAGCCTCAAGCATTCTTCGATTGTAGCACCTGAGCCTAAAAGCTTTATGCTGTAATCGAGCGCACTCTCTAGTTTTTTGTTGTTTGCACTTGCCTTATCCACTAACTCCACCAGAATTTCTTTTTTATCTTTTTCACTTACTCTATTTAAGCTTAGACCCTCTAACTTCTAACAAAGCTACTGCGATCTAGATTCTTCACTTCGCTTACGCTTCGTTCAGAATGACAGCTAGCGGACCCTTTTCTTTGGAGCTAAGCCTTCCTGAAAAGGGATTTCTTGGCTTCGGTAATCATCGGCTCAACCCGTTCTTCCGGCTCCTCCTGCCTCTCGAGCAATCTTCTAAGAGAAGCGAGAGCCCTTACTTGCAACGACTTTATCGACCCTTCGGTTTTTTCGAGCACCTTGCCGATCCCGTTATTGGAGAGCCCCATTGTAAACTTCAGCAGAAGTACCTGCTGCTGCTCATCTGTAAGTTTTACGACGGCTTTTTTGACCTCTTCTGCATCGAGCGCCGAGATTACGGTTTGCTCAAGGTCGGCTTTATTTCTGCTTTCAAAGAGAAGCTCTTCGATATCATCGTCAAACAATACGTGCGACCGTTTGGATTTAGACCTCAGGTAATCCAGCGTCGTATTCTTGGCTATTCTTAAGAGCCACGGATAAAACGACTTGCCGTCTTCCCTGAAATCAGGTATCGCGACAAGCATCTTTAGGAACACCTCTGATGTGAGGTCTTCGGCCAAAGGCCTGTCGTTTACCTGGTAGTAAATGTACCGGAACACATGCGGAAGGTAATTATCATAGAGCGCCGTCAACGCATCTGCGTTTAGTTGTTTTGCGTTCATCACCAGGACGTCGAGATTCTTGAGGTTATTCATCCGGCCCCCTCTCGACGCCATGGGGTGCTAAAACAACCCTTCCATAAAGAAAAGACGAAGGATTTGCTAAAAAGATACGGGTTACGTTCTTAAAATTTCGAGCGTTACATAAAACTCGCCGATTACAGGCAAACGTCACGAAAGCCCCCTCAATGGCTGTAAGGCACTTGCTACTATTTAATGCTGCGTCTTATGTCTATGCTATCCATCCGCCCGCCAGCTTGCCGCCAGGCGCCCTACCGGGCAGGAAAGGCTTTCCTATTTTTCTTAACCTATCGATAATTCGCGTAATATACAGCCGCTTTGTCTTTCTATTACACAGACTCTAATTTTACAACAAAAGCGATCTATAAAAAAGCGATTTTGGAGAAATTTTATCAAAGCAACGGTGTAGTACATTGGTAATTCTATGTTGTATAGATGCTGCGAATGGCGCATACCGATTAAGCTGATAATAAAAAAGATTAGAGACGGGTGTTTTAAGCCAGTCTGTCTTTAAGCTGTTTAATCTCTATCCCCTGCTCGTCTTGCCGGACTACGACGGCATTAAGCTTGCGCTCTATCCGATCAAGCCTGAGACCGTGGTCTTGAAGAATCCCCTTTATCCCTCTGATTTCTTGCTTTACTCCAGACATTTCTTCTTTTAGTACGGCGACGTCTTGCTTTAGTACGGCGACGTCTTGCTTTAGTACGGCGACGTCTTGCTTTAGTACGGCGACGTCTTGCTTTAGTACGGCGACGTCTTGCTTTAGTACGGCGACGTCTTGCTTTATTTCAGAGAGTTCAATATGGATTCCTGCAATCTCTTCTTGTATACGAGCAAAATAAGGTAGTATTACCTGCTCAATGCCTTCGTTAAATATTTGTATGAATTCTTTTCTTTCTTCAGGACTCATTTTTGCTCCTTGGCAATCGGTAGTATTATTCTGCCCTAACATTATATCCTGTGCAAGCGAAACCTGCAAGACCATATGTGCTATTGTGCAAATGCAAGCGTGCGGTAGATTATAACCGATACTTCCGCCCTGTTTGCGCTGGCATTTGGCTTGAAGTTGCCGTCGGTGTAGCCGGTGACGATGCCGTTTGAGGCGATGAGCTGGATAACGTTTTTTGCCCAGTGCCCCTCAATATCCGGGAACGAACTCTTGTTTGATCCGGGGCTTAAGTCCATCGCCCGGGCTATTACCGAGCATATCTCGGCGCGGCTGATCCGTGCTTCCGGCCTGAAGGTGCCGTCCGGATAGCCACCGATAATCCCATTGGTTACAAGCGCCGATATATAGGATTCCGCCCAGTGTCCCTTGACGTCGGTGAAGGTGTTTGAGCCGTCCGTTGGGATACCTTGTGCAAGGCAGAGCATCTTGGCGAACTGTCCCCTGGTTACGATCTCGTCGGGCTTGAACGTGCCGTCTGAATACCCGGCGATAACGCCGCGCTTAACCAGATCCTCGATCTGGGTAAAAGCCCAGTAGTTAAGCGAGACATCGGGGAACGTGCCGCCCATCTGGTAGATCCATGTGCTCTTCAGGCTGAGCTTCGAGCGAAATGTATCACCCCTCATGGTGGTCGCAGAGCCATCCGCTTTTACGATTTTTATCTGACTGATCCTGGGTGAAACACCGTACTTTGTTATCACAAGGTTCGCAATCCCCGAGACGCCCAGCTTTGATTCAAAATCGGTCTTGCTGATAACTTTTGTCCAGGAAAAACTTGTGTTTCCCGTCTGCTGGCAGTACGCCTTGCCGGACGAGTTGCGGTCTTCCGCCCCTTTAAGATACGGCTGGGGGCTCGCGTTTGGCCACGCCAGTTCAACATTTTCGGTATGCCCGCCGCAGCTCGAGAAATAGTAGGCGGCAATAGGAGCGCCGCTATAGGTGATAACCTGTCCCTTTGTGTCTGCGACGGCTTTCGCCCACCTGGCCCCCCAGTTGGTGCCGCCCGAAGTCTCATTGATTTTATCCACGCCGATATAGACCTGGCTTTGAACGGAGTCATAGAGATCGAATGTATTCTGCGGTTTCATGAATTTTACCGCATAAGTCCTCGCGGCGACGGCCTGCGCATAAAGTGCATCATACGGCCAGCTTGAAGGAACCTCGCCAAGTCCGTTGACATACTCCGGCTCAAAGCCAACGTAGTTGACCAGGTATAGGTGGCTTGCATCGACCGGATACACATAGAGGCTTCCCTTGTAGGAGTGATACCGGCTACCGCCGGCGTTGTAGACCTCGATCGGGTTGGAGGCATCGGTAACAATTATAGGGCCGGCCAGTTGATCGACGGCGACGGTGCCGTCGGGCTTAACAAGCGTTAAAAGGCCTCCCGTAGCCGGGACGACCGCCCACTTGCCGGTTGCGCCTTTAAACGCATAGGTGCCGTCGGTCTTCACGAAATCGAAAGTCGACGATCCCTCACCCTCGATATAAGCTTTAGATAGATTGGAACTTCCGAACAGCCTTACCCTGACTGTGCTGGGGACGCTATAATTGCTGGTGACGGTTGTGCCCTGGAAATAATGGGCTAGTATTTGCCGGTAGGTTTGGCCCGCATCCGCCCTCCCCTTCGCTCCCCATTGACACATACCTATACCATGGCCGTAGCCATAGCCTTTAAATGTGTACTGGTAGGCTGCAAACACATGGGGCGTGCTGATCACTAAGGAAATAACGAGTGCGGTAAGAATGATTACTAGTCTTCTGCGCATAATAAACTCCGAACACTACAGCAATTGTTACCTTGATTATTTCTTCTTAATCATCGACTCGTCCCTGGCGAAGGGCCTGCTGGTATCGGCGTGGCCGGCTATGGTGCCGACGACCTTTCCCTCAACCATGATCTGGACTTTCCGGATGTTCTTGAACTCGGTGAGCGTATCAACCAGGGATGTTATGGTCATAAGCTCGCCGGTGCTGCCCCCCCAATGCTTTTCTATAAGCTCTTTCGAGAAATTCACGTATGCTACATTCTTGATGATATCAACATTAAGCACTTTTGTTTCGGATGGGATGGTGGCGTAAAGACCGTTCTCTTTGGAACCTTTTACTAACTCCTCAACAGCGACCTTGGCGATCGCTGCGGTATCCTCTATTTGGCGAACCTCCGGAACCAGATGCTCGGCCTGCTCGTCGCTAAAATACAGCGTTAAAGAAACCATACGTCTTACCGACCGGCTTGATTTTACGGCCGTTTCGCTCTGCATCTTGCCCGCCTTCTGCAGCCCCTTTTGTGCCCCTTGTTTTACCTGTTGCTTTGCTGAATAGTCTTGTGCGCTTCTGACTTCGCTTGATGATTGTGAAGCCTTTTCATTGCAGCCGACCGCAAGCAGTGAGAAGAGAGCAACCAAAACCGAGATGAGGAGTACTTTAATGGCTGTCTTCAACTTAAGTTCCTTTCGCTTATATTTTTCTTTGTCCATCAATTATAATACAAAACTACTGATTGAGATACTTGGCGATACCGTTGTAGATGCCCTGGGCCTCTTTTTGCCGGAATTCGTCCGTTGCGAGTAGTTCGGCCTCTTCGGGATTGCTCATATAGGCCGATTCGCATAGCACTGCGGTCATCAAGGTTCTGCGCAACACGGCAAAGTTTGCCGTATGCGTTCCATCGTCTTTGCCCGGTACGTTTGACCACCCCAAAGCCTTGACCAGCTCTTCCTGGATGGTTTCCGCAAGTTTGGCGCCCTCTGCCGAGCCGGGGTAGCTGTAAACAGCGGTACCCACGGCAGCTGATGATCCGGCCGAGTTATGGTGGATGCTTACGAATAGGTCGGCTTTAGCATCGTTTGCAACCTGCGCTCGCGCGGCAAGATCGTTAACTTGATCGTAGGGATGAACTAAGGAATCATCTGTCGAGCGTGTCGTGATGCAGTTAAGCCCTGCAGCTTTAAGCAGGTCTCGCAGTTTCAGCGCCACGCATAAGTTAACATCTTTCTCTTTTAAACCATTGCTCGGGGCTATCGCACCCGGATCGACCCCACCATGTCCCGCATCAACAACTATAACGAGCTTGCCATCGCTACCGACTGCGGCCGTGTTTTCAGCCGGAGGTGTAAGGTCGGCGTTCATCATATTAGAGAGAGCGATCGCCGTTTGAGCCCGGGTCGCCGGCAGTTTGGGGTGGAATGTACCATCATGGTAGCCACCCATGATTCCGCAATAAACCACTGTCTCAATTTCACTGTACGCCCAATAACCGGTCCCAACGTCCTTGAACGCGGGATTTACCGGATTGATGGGTGCGGCCCCGCTCGCGCGGCATAGCATCCTGGCAAGCTCGCCTCTTGTGATTTGCTTGTTTGGCTTAAACAAGAACGTGCCATCCGGGTTTGAGTAACCTTTAACGATACCGGCGGCATGGCTTGCCCTGATATAGCTTGCAGCCCAGTGTTGTGGTGAGATATCGCTAAACGCTGTTCCATCTCCTGCAGCTGAATTCGAGGAGAGGTTCTTAGCGATTGCAACCAACTTTGCCATCTGCGCTCGAGTAACGGGGTCATCGGGTCGGAACGTCCCATCGGCGAACCCCGAGACAATGTTTTTGGCCGATAGGTCATCAACTATTTTAGTGAGCTTGGCGTCTGAAACATCGCTGAAAGCGGCGTACGCGGGGAGAACCGAAGTAAGGCTGAAGCACACTACAAGAATTAATGCTATAAGTCCTTTTCTCGCCATTTAAAACCTCCTAGTGCGATCGGACCGTTATACTTTCGACAAACAAAATTACAAACAAATTACCTATTTATGGAATATCGTCAGGTTCCGGCAAGAGCTTTAGGCACGCATACCGCTATCGTTTTTACCCAAAATCAGGGCTTTTAAAATCGGTCGAGCGGGCGGTCGAATATATGACTAGCGCATTGCTGCATTACTAGTGCATCTGCATTAAGTCTACCATTTTACTATTGCATTGCCAACCGTCAGTCAAGTTAATCGGTGAATGGGATGAGGGTCTGGGGGGAAACCTTCTTCTTACAATAGTTAAGCTACGCCTAGACTCTAGTAAGTTGCAGTCGCTGTGGGTGCACCGAGATTCTTCGGCTATCGCCTCAGAATGACAATTAATCGCCATTCGCTACTCGCCACTCGCTCTTACCAACCCTCTCTACCCACACCCCATTCACCGACTCACCCATTCACCGTTTAAGCCATTCGTTGCAAACATGCTATTATATTAGGTAAAACCGCAACAGAAAGACCAAGAATGAAAGTGTTGCACATAAATAACGTCGCTAATGTGCCGGATGGATTGGTTAAAGGATTAAAAAAGGTTGGTGTTGATGCCACCCTTTACCAGCCTTATACGGGAATTAATAAATCGGGGAAGTTCGGCAAGCTTCGGGTTATAACAAACAGGATTACGGATGCGCGGGCGCTTGCGGCTCAGATTCGCAAGGAGCGCTATGATATCGTGCACATCCATTACGCCTATTTCGGCGTTCTCGGAATACTGGGCGGATATCCTTATTGGTTGCACTGCCACGGTACCGATATCCGGCGCAATCTCTACCATCCCCTGTTTAAAACGCCCACGACCATGAGCCTGAATAGGGCCGATAAAGTCTTTTACTCGACCCCGGACTTAAAAGTGCATGCCGATAAAGTGCGCCCCGACGCTATGTTTCTACCGAACCCGATCCAGACCGAGATGTTCGAGCCCAAGGGGTTTGACGGTACTCACGGGAAGGTTCTTCTCATTAGCCGGATCGATAAAGTTAAAGGGATAGACCTGGCGTTTAGCGCGCTTGAGAAGTTGAAAAAACGCAATCCCTCCGTTCAAATCGACGCGTTTCTCTGGGGGCCGGATCTTGAGCGATTTAAGGATAAGGACTTCGTGAATTTCATACCCAAGGTAACACATCAGGAAATCGCGCAGCTTATTCCAAACTACCGGGTGATCATCGGCCAATTTGAGCTGGGCATCATGGGAATGTCGGAGATGGAGGCGATGGCGTGCGCACGACCTGTAATCAGCGTATTTGAGTACGGAGATTGGTATGCGGAGACGCCGCCGCTGATATCTTCAAGAGAAGAAGACGAGATTGTCGAGCGAACCGAAGAGCTATTGGGTAACACCAAGCTGTGTGAGGAGATCGGTGTTGCCGGCCGGGATTGGGTGGTTAAATACCACGATTACGTTTCGGTTGCCGAACGGTTGGCTAAGATTTACGAAGAAGGCCGCTCGCCAAGCCCCACAATATAGAAGTCTTACTGCTGGTTAATAGTTCCTGAGCCCCCGGTTTTGACTCCAGTATTAGCTCCTGTATTAGCTCTTATACTAAGTGTGGAGGCGGTTTGGGCGAAGTCTTTACCGACGATGACCATGACATCGGCTGTTCCTGAAACACTGCTGCCATTGCCACCGCTGTCGCCGCTGTTGGTATCCGATATGTCTCCCTCGTTAACTATACTCCCGATACCGAGCTGGTCTCTTACCCTTTGCGCCAACTCTTCTTTTCCGGGAACGGCGATAATTTTTGTCTCGTGATGGTTGAAGCTCTGGGCGTTTCCGACCCCTTCGATCTTATAGCCGAATGCAGTGAGCTTATCGGCCATAACCTTTGCCATCCCCGGCTTTCCGCTGCCGTTTTGGACGTCGATCTTTATGTTCTCGTTTTGCTTTTCTTCTGCCGTAAGCTCGAACGGCATGTCGTTTTTAATGCGGTAGACCAGCCAATCAACCTTCGGCTGATCCAGGATTACGTAGCTAACCGGACCAATCATCTTTGCTTCGCCGGGGAGCGTTATCATATGCAGATTCTCACGACCGATGGATTTCATCATCGTTCCGTACCTGATCATCTGTGCGACACCAACGGAAGGGTCGGTCGTTACGTAATTTGATGCCGTATTGACCAGACTTGGAATTCTGAAGACGCCGCCGAAGCTCATCACCTTATCCAGAACGGCTTTGATGAACTGCTGTTGACGGCCCATCCTGCCGAAATCATCATCGACATGGCGAATTCGAACATAATCAAGCGCATTGGCGCCGTCGAAGTGCTGCATGCCGGCCGGGATGTCGATGTCCCTGCCCTGAAAATGGTCGCGCATCCTTTTTTCGACGTTGATGTCGATACCCCCAAGATCATCCACTATCCGCCTGAACCCTTCGAAATCGACGAGAATGTAGTGATTGATATCAAATCCAAAGAGGTTATTGATTGTCTCGATTACGAGATCGGGCCCGCCGTGCTGGTAGGCGGCGTTTATTTTTTGGTGACCGTAGCCGGGAATCTCGACTCTTGCATCCCGGGGTATCGAGATGAGATAGGCGATCTTTTTTTCCAGGTTCATTCTTAAGACCATCAAAGTGTCGGAACGCCCGGGGTTGTCTTTAAGCGCCGCCCGCTTATCGCAGCCAAGCATAACAAAAGTTACCGGCTGGTTGCCTTCTTCTTGAACTAAAACGCTTTTAGGGTCACTACCGCTCTTCGCAAAATCCGACGTATCATGGATTCTTTCCTCGAGGAAACGGGCATATACGAAGCCCGCGCCGCCTATGACAAGAGATAAGACAAGTGACCAGAGGATTAATATGCGCAAGTATCCCGTCTTTCTTGGTTTATCAACTGCATGTTTGCCAACGTACAAAACACTCCTCCTAAAAATAACCTATCGTCAAGGGTAGCATAAACGCCAGTGTGCCCTCAATAATAGATTTCCTCGCTACAATAATTCAAAACGAATATCGGAATAACTTGCGGGTTTTATGTGGGGGTTGTAATAAACCTCCCTTGATATGACAAAGAAAGCCTATTACACTATACAGGATGTGGACTTTAAGGGAAATCAATGATTAACAAATTCCGCGCGATAATCGAATCGGGTATTCTGTCGTTTGCGCTCTTCTGGTCGTTCGTCTTTGTGTATAAATGGTTGCTGGCACCGGAAGATTGGGTGGCCGTTGTACTTATCAGCATCGCGCACTACCTAACCGCAGTTTTCTGCGGTTATTGGGCCGGGTGGCGATCTCGAACCGACGGCTGGATTTGGGGAATTATCGGATATTTTCTCTTTAAGGGGCTTGCTTCGCTGCTGCATGTGCACGCGGTACTCCCCTTCCCGATTCATATCAAACTTCTCGGATATATCCCGATACTCACGCTCCTTATGTTCGGCGGTGTGATCGGCGAGCAACGCGCCCGCTACGCTCCTGTCAGCCAGCGCAACATGGCGCTCTATCCGGTGATTAAGAGGATTCTAGATTTCTTTGTAAGCATCATCATCCTTTTGATGCTTGCCCCTATCATGCTGGGAGTTGCATTTATCATCAAGATCACCTCACCCGGGCCGACATTTTTTCACCAGAAACGGGTCGGGCAGCATGGGCGCATCATTAATGTCATTAAGTTCAGGACGATGATCCAGGATGCGGACGATGTCGTGGACAGACTGCAACTTCTGAAAGAGCAAGAAGATCAGTCGTGCCAGATAAAAGACGACCCCCGCGTCTTTCCCTTCGGTAAGTTTTTGCGTACAACGAGCCTTGATGAACTGCCGCAGTTTATTAATATTGCGAAGGGCGAGATGAGCCTGGTCGGGCCGCGTCCCCTGGTGCCGGATGAGCTTGAGGCATCGGAGACCAGGACGCTAAAGCGCCTTGAGGTTAAACCGGGGCTTACCGGCATGGCGCAAATCAACGGCCGCGGAAATCTTACGTTTGACGAGCGCATGGATATGGACTTGGCCTATGTCGACGGCCAATCTCTCTGGCTCGATCTTAAGATAATACTCGTCACCATCTGGCAGGTCCTCGCACGACACGGGGCGTATTAGCATTTCGCTTACTACTCTTACGAATCAAGCATCCCATCTATAATGCGATAGGCCTGTACTTAAAAGGGTATCCGTTATATAATTACTGCAGGTAGTACCCATAGGATACCTCTTCGCACGCTTTTCGTAGCAACTCTCGCGCATAACCGGCAAGCAACCGATGGCATAAATCCGCGTAATTTGGGGTAAAATAAAGACAACAGAATTTACGTAAGATTTTCACTTTAAGAAAACGGTATGCTTTTGTATGCTTTACTACTATAAGATCAAGAAAAAACGCAGATTCGGGGCTAAAAAACAGCTTGCCGTAGCATGCATGTCGGTTTTGCTGTGGGCATATTTTTATCCGGGATCGTTTGCGACTGTCGTTCCTAAGCTTAACAAGGAAGCCCTTCCCTCCTTGCCTGCGAGTATCGCGCCTATTCCCGAACACCCAAAGCCAAAGATTGCCCTGAAAAAACCCGTTACCAGGCTTATAAGTCTCAGTGCGATGGAGAGGGCCAAGAAAGAGCTTGAATATGAGGGCAAAAACCGCGAGGCCGCCGAGCTCAACTACAACCTCGTCCTCCTTAAGAAAATCGATAAGGGGGGTTCTGCGTCGAGCACGAACTCAAAGACGTTAAAACAGGATATCGCAAAGACTATCAGCTATTTCAGCGCAGGCAATACCGCATCGAAAAGCGCGCAGATCTTGTGGAATTACGATGGCGGCAACCTGGCGTATGTGTATTACCCAAATTACGGCGTCCACTTTAATCCCGTGACTACCGCGAACCTTGCCATGGATTATTATGCGAAGGGTAATTACAAAAAGGTGGTCAAAATCGCGGACGAGCTGCTTGATAACGCAACGGTCAAGGAGTATCCGGGCGTAGGCAAGTATTATCTGTGGCAGTACTGCTTTGATTTGCAGTTTAACAAGTATAATTTCCCCGCCCCGTGGGCATCGGGTATGGCGCAAGGCCTGGTTCTTGATGTCGTGGGCAAGGCATACAAGATAACCGGTGATAAGAAATATGTCAAAGCGGGCGAGTTTATTCTGAATTCGTTCAAGGTTCCATGGAATGAAGGCGGCGTGACCGATACCGACGAGCATGGCAACTGGTACCTGGAAGTAGCAGCCACCAACAAGCTGCACATCCTTAACGGGTTTTTATTTACCCTCGATAGCATACACAATTATTATGAGGTAACTCATAATCCCAAGGCACAGCGGCTGTTTATGGCCGGGGTGAATGAGGCCAAATCGCACCTTCAGCAATACGACCTGGGGTACTGGTCCAATTATTCGCTACTGGCCGGCGACCGGGCGAGTTACGGGTATCATAAAATTCATGTCGATTTGCTTAAGAAACTTTACGATATTACGAACGTCCCTGAATTTAAGACGTATGCGGATAAGTTTGGTTTCTATCTTAAAAACAGGTTTATCGATATTCCGCCGACACACCCGTCATTTCAAGCGATATCCACCCTTACGGAGAGAGGTGTGATAACCAGCACGGACGGCTGGTTTGGCGCGCAGACACAGATCAGCAAGAGCGAATTTGTCCGCTGGCTTGCCCGGATGCGCGGTTGGAAACCCTCGACGTACTACCGCGGATATTACGCCGATATCAAGCGGGATCGCGCCGATTGGGGCTACATCGAGGCCGCTTTTGATAACGGTGTGCGGCTAACCGACGACAAGGGCCTTTTCAACCCGGACGATTATATAAGCCGCGCCGATATGGCGTCAATCCTGTGCAAAGCGTTTGCAGTATCAACGGAGAAAAATGAACCCGACTACTTCCGCCCCGAGTTAAAGATAACACGCGAGCAGGCCGCAAATATGTTGTATAAGCTTTCAAGCAGAGGACAATTATAGATGTGGTCTAAGCCGGCGACAAAGCACATCGTATCGTTCCTGGCCTTAGCGTGGGCTGCTTTTGTGTACGTCATGTTCTTCAAGGTATTTTCTTTTTACCCGGGTACGGCCTCAGCGGTTAGGCTCGGCATAGGGATCATAGCAACCCTAGGGCTCTACAGCGTTATGTGGTATCTGGTAAAGGGGCGCCGGGGGGCTTCGGTTGTCGATTTTAGCGAGCTTCCCGGGGTGGCAGTTGGGGTCCTGGGGGTGGCAGTTGGGGTCTCGTTTATCATCGCCGCAACGAGAGGCGACTTTAGGGGATACCTCGGTAACAATCTGCAGGAGATCGTCTACCTGGCAGGCATTATCCTTGCGGCTTTCTACGTCGGGGACCTGCTTTTGCAGCGGTTACGGCTTGGGGTTAACGGGCTTGAGCGGGCATTTCTGTCGATTTCGACGGGGCTTGGGATTATGGCCGTGCTCGTGTTTTTAGCCGGCGCAATCGGGGCCGTCTATATCTGGCCGTTCAGGATTCTCACACTGGTACCGGCGCTGCTGGGCGCCTACAGGATAAGTACGACAGTGGCTCCGGGAACCGCTAAGAAGTTAGGGTTCAGCGTCTTGCCAAACCCCCTCTCGCTTGGTATTGCCGTCCTTTTGGGATTGAGTTTCATTGCCGCATGGATACCCACCTGGAATTACGACTCCCTGCTTTACCATATCGCCGTGCCGAAGTTCTACATGTTGGCGCATAAGATATATTACGTGCGCGATTTTATGCCGGCGGACTACCCGCTCAACGGCGAGATGCTGTTTATGCTCGCGATGGTCGTAAAAGACGATACCGTCGCCCAGCTTGTAAGCTATTTCATGGCGGTATGGTTGGTTCTCGGTGTCTTTGTTTTTTCCAGGCGCTTTTACTCATACCGCGCGGGTGTTATAAGCGTGGCGCTGTTGCTCACGATATCGGTATTTATAAACAAAGTGCCGGTCAACAACAACGACACCGTGCTGGCGCTTTTTACCATGGCGGCCGTATATGCGCTTGTGGCCTGGTGGGAAACAAGAAGAAACGGATGGTTTTACCTTTCGGGCTTTATGCTTGGCGTGACTGCGGGCAGCAAGTACTCGGGGTTCTTCACCCTGTTTTTCGTGGGGTTGCTAGCAATAGTTTTACTGGTGACGACTAAGAAGAAAGAGCCGGGTGCTGTGGCGGGTACCGTCAAAACAGTTGGCGTTTTCGCGATGGCGGCTTTCGTCGGCGTAGGCCCATGGCTGGTAAAGAACTACCTCTTTACCGGAAATCCGGTGTATCCGATGCTCATCTCGGTTTTCGGCGGTCGTGACTGGATGGCCCCCGCAACCCGGGTCTTTCAGAATACGGTTAGAAACGCCAACTTCGTGGCAACAGGGGCACTCGGGAACCTGGCGGTATTGTGGCAATTGACGATCAGGAAGCCTGTAGAGATGACAATAGGGCCGGCCCTTGTAGCCTTTCTGCCGTTTGCCTTTAAAAGGAACCGGATTCTTAAAGGCTCGGTGTTTATCCCCCTGCTGGCCGCCGCCGGATTCTTGATCCCGTGGGCCCTGCTTTTAGCGCAGGTAGCCCGGTTTGCCATACCGGGAATCGTGCTATTGATAATCGTGGTTGCTGCGGGAATCGACCGGTTTGTAGGCGGCAAACGCGTGCCGGGTGCGATGATTGCGCTGATGCTTGGGGTCGCGGTTCTGGCGAATACCTTCGTGCTGGTTGTCGACCAGTATAAGGCGTTTGAGATCGGTCTTGCCCTTACAAGCCACCGTCAGTTTACGCAGCGCAATACGCTGGCGCGTATGTCGGGGTTTATAAACGGGCGTATCCCGGCGGATAAGAAGATCGCCATGGTTATCGATAATCGCGCCTATTACCTTAATAAGCGCCCACTGCTGATGCTAAACCCGCTCAATAACGGGCGCATCGACCAGATCAACATCAAAAGTCCCGATCAATTAATGCGCATTTTTAAGGATGAGAAGGTTGATTACGTCTTTGCAACCGATGAAATTAGAAGATATACCTACGCCCTGCCGAAGACCTCGCCGTTTAGCGTCGTGTACCGGCCGATGACGGAAAACCTGGACCTGCTTATTAAAGAGGGGCGATTAAAAGCCGTGCTAAGGTCCGGCGATTTTTGGCTTTATAAGATCAACGGATAACGCGGCAACGAATATCACGACTGCGCTCACAAACGGCAGCCAGTGCCACCACACGGAGGGGCCGGTATCGAGCCAGAGCATGATGATGGTAAGAACCAGCGCATACACTTTGAGGTCCTTAAGGCGAGACAACACCGCCAGGCAAAAACCGAGAAGCGCGGCGTAAAACGCAACCCCCGCAAACCCGAATTCCAGAAACGAGAGCCCGAAAAACGATGTGGACAAAGGTTTTTTGAGGATGCTTATGGTGGTGGCCCTCCCCTTCGTAATCCCCGGCATGAGCGACAGGATTAACTTGCCGTGCGATGTCCCCCAGGGAAAGCTCCTGTCAAGTACATCCAGGAATACCCTATAGGTGAACAGCGGCCGGGTTATAAATTTTTGACGGGCCTCTTTGTTGGTAACCACCATGTCCTTATCGGTATAGTGCCCGGCATTCATGGAGGCGACGACACGCTCGGGAGCTTTCCCGGGATCAAGCGGCACCATGGCATAAATCGCGCCCCTGGCGACAGACGTGGCAAAATACGTGTAGAGGAAAATAGCAATGATGACCGCCGCAGCCTTACCCCCTGCCTTGATGCCATATGCGGGCTTTCTCTCCAGGTAGTATTGAAAAATAAGCGGCATGATGTAGATAATCGCGTACGCGCGGTAGCCGATTATGGCGGCCATGAGCGGACCTGCGATAAGCGTGATAAATCCGATCATCGCAAAAAGCCGGTTTTTGGTAAGCCCGGAGGCTATTTTCAACAGGCCGTAAATGGTGGTTATCGTCCCCATCCCGACCAAAAACGCGGGCATCAGGCCGCCCGTGCGGTTGAGGTACACGCCGTAGAGCCCGTAGCGCGCAAATGCCGGCACGACGTAAACAAGTATCATGACCAAGCCCAGGGCCAGGTAATGGAACCCGGTGAGCTTTGAGCCGACGCGACCGAGTAAGAGAAAAACTCCCGAGATAAGCACCAGATAAAGGGGCACCCTGATGGTGATTGGGAGTGCGCCCTTAAGCGCTAAATCCACTAAGAACACGACGAGGAGCGCGAGCAAAAGGCGCTCGAAATATCCCTCGGGAAGAAACCCCTGCTCGGACGGCATACCCGAACCCCTGCCATCGACAAAACGTCCCGTTAGCATAGTAACTGCCAGGTAGACGGCGATACCGATTGTAACCACAACCAGCGCGCGCAGTGAAAACTGCACCAGGACCAGCCCGGCAAGATAAAAAGCGGCTACGAACACCGGCAGAAAGATCTCGGGTGAAAAGATATTCAGACGGCGGGTATTGTGAGCCCGCTTCATTAGCGGACCACCGTCGTAGTCAGGAAGCGAACAAGCGCTGTTGCTGTGATAAAGAGCGCCGCTGTGATAAACGGCCTCGCCCCGACGTCCCGAAGCATGCTGAACAACCAGGAATTCTCGAACCACACGCGCGATGTCTTAAAGAAGCCGAGAACCGGCTTGAAACTGCGGCTTTCTCTGAAAAACGCCGGTGCGGCGGGCTTTTTATAAAGCCAGTTGGCAATATCGCTCTTCCTCCAGGCGCCGCCCAGCCCGGCAAAAAACTTGTGTACGGGATGGCTTAAGTACGCCGCTTTTAACGCGATAAGCGAGACCCTGAACGGTCGTAAAATCAGACTCCCCGCAACGGCCGGCGTGGTTTCAGTCTTGGATGGTTCCGGTTCGAGGCCGTTTATCGCAACCTGAAGCCCAAGCATTATCCAGAAAAACACCGCGCCTTGCGGATGGTGAAAGCTGTTACTCGTAAGGCTGTTGATCGAGAACCCGACGACCCCGGCGAAAATCGCTGAGTTTATCCAGGAGAGATATTTATCCTTGGCTTTAGCCTGCGCCAGGTAGAGCCCGTATTTTATGGAGATCAGAATAATCGCTATAAAAGAGATAATGCCGAAGATACCCGTCTCGGCCCAGATCGTAAGGTAAGAATTATGTGCGCCGTAGATAACCCAGCCAACGCTTAGCTCGGGATGCCTGAAGATATACTCGGTAAAGACGTTATAGTAATTGCCGATGCCGATACCCAGCAGGGGATGCTCTTGAATGATGCCGCTTGCAATACGCCAGAGCTTCATCCTGAAGCCGGCTGTGCCGCCGGTAACGTTGGAGATGCTCTCCAGGCGGCTTGCCACACCCGGCGCGGCAACAAATGCAACCGCAAATAAGCCCACCCAAACCCAGAACAGCCAGGCTTTGGTTAGAAGCGACATGAGAATGACACCGATGCCGGTGGCGAGCCAGCTCCCCCTTGTATAAGTAAGGATTAACCCGGCAAACATCAGGAGCGTGGCCCCACCCATCATAAACCGCCTGAAAAGTCCACGCGAGCCGAGCACGAGAGCAAGGCCGATCGGTATTAACAGCACCAGGTATTCGGCATAGAAGTTGGGGTTCTCAAATGTCGAGCCGACCCTCGCCGCAACCTCCTGATCGAGATCGTAGAGCCCGATTTTGGCCGTCTGGGGCTCGTAAAGGTACTGATATATCCCAAAAAGTGCCGTGAGCGCGCCTATTACGACCATGAGGACAAGTATTCTAGTCAGCATTTCTTTCGATTTGATGGAGTTGCCGATGATGTATACCAGCAAAAAATATCCTATAAATCGGGTGAGAACCGAGACCGAGTCGACAATCGATGGCGCCACGACCGCCGAGACCGCCCCAAAGACGAGAAATGCGATAAACGCCCAGGAAAATGGAGGTGAGATGCGGTTCTCGTTTTTGCCAAGGTTGTTGATGGCATAGGAGAAAATAACGATGGCGGTGCATATAGTGACCGCATCGAGCGGGATAGGCCCCAGGTCTACTTTAAGATTGGTCAACGGCGCCACGGCTACGAGCAGCGCGATGGCGAATTCGGTTTTAGCCAGTGCTATCGCCATAAGGAGTAAGCCTGCCAGCAGCGCGATAAACTGGTTGGTACTGAGAAGTACGCCGGCAACACCGACCGCACTACCCAGGATAACGACAGCGGCATATGCGGGTATGGATGTTTTTCTTGCTGCGACCAGTTCTGACAAGGTAACCTCTCTTTATCGAAGAACGGCGGTATTACTGGTCGCCCTTGACGGACATATCGATGATAACCGCGTCGCCAAGAAACCACTTGGTGATCATGTTGAACCTGTCTCCGACGCGCAGTACTTCGTTGCCGGTAGCGATGATATCGTTGCCGACACGTCCCTTGGTTTCTATAGTTACGTAGGCGTCTTTTTTAACCGGTGAGGTGGCCAGCATCATGCGACCGTCTGCGGTATCTATAACTTCCTGGGCCGGTTTAAGCTCGACTTTTTTGATGGTGCCGATCGGCCCCTGGGTTACCTGCTTTTTAACGAGGTCGCCGGGCTTTAAAAAGCTTGCGACATCCGGGCGGATCGCTTTTACGATTACGGTGTAGTCGACGGTTTTATCCTCGGGGATGGTCGCCACTTTGCCGGCTTTCGCCATGATGACATATGCCATCGCCGCAACCACGAACACACCGAGGATGAGCGTGAAATCTATCAGGTTGATGCGCCCGAATACCCGTCCTTTTTCATCGATTATTGCCATGAATACTGCTTCCTCCCCTGAATCAGCTCAAAAGATAACTTATAACTTAAGGCATAAGCTTAGCATAGACGCATAAGACTAGCTATAAAATAGCCCTTTGAATCGGACTCATTCACCGTTCTATCGTGCTATCTCCTTCATCTTATCAAGCAGCAGGTTTATGTCGCGGGTTTGGCCTTGGCTGTAGACATCCTTCTTTTTTATGTCGATTTGCTCGGGGTCGGTGAGTTTTTTCATCCTGCCCTCGGCGATAAGATGGGTGTCTATTGCGCCCATTTTGCCGGAGAAGAGCGTGTAGACGGGGGTATTAAGCGCAACTGCCTCACGATTCATGGTGCCCCCTGCGCTGATAACGAGGTCGGAGTAATAGATAAGACTTTGTGCGTCGACCGCCTTCTCAGGAATAAACACGTTTGTAAATCCCATACCGAGGACTTCTTTACGCTGCTCGGGAGTCCGTGGCAAGAGCACCACCTCAACATCCCCCCGGCGGCCAAGCTTGCGCAAAACATCCATGAAAATCGGGTTATGAAACCGGTGGTAGAGTGCCACATCCGGCGGGGTACGCAAGACGATGATGATCTTGTTGATATCAAGACCGATTTCTTTTATGACTGCCTCGTCCGGCTTAAAGTCGGCCAGGTAATATTCTTCTTTCAGGCCGGGGTATTTATCGATTTTCTCATCGGTGCCGCCGTATTCGTAAAGCGGCTCCGATGGGATGAGGTCGGGTATGAGAACCTTGGTCGAAACGCGAAGGTTGATGTTATGCATAACCTTGGCAAACTCGTAGTCGAACATGGTCACGTGCGGGATACGCAGGAAAAACGAGGCCACCGCACAATCGTTTGAGCCGTGGCTTACGGCAAGATTAAACTTCTTGCCGGCCGCATACGCCATTAGCCTGCCGGTACGATTGACGAGCCCGTAAATTTTGCGATATATCTCTTTCCCCTGGTGCCTGCCTATTAGGGTATGCTTTATTCCAAAGCGGTTGAGGAGCTGGCTTGTCTGGGCAAACTCCCTGGCGGTCACAAATACCTCGTGGCCCTGCTCTTCCAGTGCCTTAATGACGGGTCGAAATATAAGAACGTGCGGCGTGTTGGTCATATCGATCCAAATGCGAAGCTTTTTATTGTCGAAACTGTTTGTGCTCAATTAATTTTACCTCACGTTTAGAAACTAGAGACTTGAGACTAGAAACAAAATTAAACCTTCTTCTTAAGATAGTAAGACTACGCCTAAACGCTAGGTAGTAGCAATCACTGTAGGTGCGCTCGAGATTCTTCACTTCGCTTACGCTTCGTTCAGAATGACATCCAGCCCCTACGCCTCTACATTGCTATGTTCATCCTTATGCTGCCTACTGCATACTCCCTGCTGCCTACTAGAACCCGCTATCTTGACCTTCACTAATTCGACATTCGAAATTCGAAATTCTTTCTGGATTCTGGCTCCTGACTTCTGGGTTCTAGCCTCTAGTATTATATCGCTGCTTTACGCAGATGTTAACCGTTGCGCTATATAAAAAGAGGCTTTTCCGTCACCAAAAAGCTTGGCGGGCTCTCCAACGGGGTTAAACTCGGCAATCTGTTTTAAAAGAAGGTCTTTATCGACATGTACGAGAATATTCCATCCGCTCTCAACCGTCTCTACCCATTCGGTAGTATCGCGCAACGTAATGCAGGGAACGGCCGCAAAGAAGGCTTCCTTCTGCACGCCGCCGGAATCGGTAAGGATTTTCACGGCGTTGTTCTCGAGCTTTAGAAAATCGATATACCCTACCGGATCTACAAGCCGTACCTTCGACCCTTTTATTATGCTATCAAGCCCGGTGTTCGCAAGAACTTTTCTTGTCCTTGGATGAACCGGGAAAACGATAACCCGGTCGGATTCCGCAAAGGCTTCAAGGAGCGCCTTCAGGTTATCGATATTATCGGTGTTGGCCGAGCGGTGGATGGTTGCCAGTAGATATCCTTTGGGCGCGAGGTCGAGTTCCTCGAGAACGCGCGACTTCTCTTCGGCAAGCTTGCCGAAATGCAGCGCCGCGTCGTACATCACATCGCCGACCAGCTCAACGCCCTTGGTTATCCCTTCGTTCTTAAGGTTATCGACGGCGGTCTTGGTTGGGCAGAACAGGAGATCCGACACGTGATCGGCCACTATTCTGTTTATCTCTTCGGGCATTTTTTTATCAAAAGAGCGCAGGCCGGCCTCTACGTGGGCAACCGGGATGTGCAGCTTTGCCGCGGCAAGGGCGCCGGCAAGGGTTGAGTTGGTATCCCCGTAAATCAAAACGGCATCGGGTTTTTCATCCAGTAGAACCGCTTCTATTTTGCTCAACATCCGGGCGGTCTGTTCGCCCTGCCCCCCGGAGCCAACACCAAGGTTATAATCGGGCTTAGGAATGCCCATCTCCTCAAAGAAGATATCCGACATATTGCGGTCGTAGTGCTGGCCCGTGTGGACCAGGATTTCACGGTTCGATTTTCTAAGCTCATTTGATACGGGCAGGCTTTTTATAAACTGCGGCCGTGCGCCGACGATAGTTACTATGTTCAAAACGCTAACCTCTTTATAAAGAATCCAGGAGTCAGAGTCCAGAATAAAAGCGTTAGGAACTCTGGAGAATCCGCTCCGATTTTACCCTAGTTCGGCCTAATCAACTGCAGATAGCGCTGAAACAGCGTTTTTGACCAGGTCGGCTATTGTTCTCATGTCTTCCTCTTTTAGCTCGGGATATAGCGGGATCGCGAGTGTCTCATGCGATGCGGCCTCGCTTACCGGAAGATCGCCGACTTGATAGCCTAGGTTTTTGTAGACATCTTGAAGATGAAGCGGCACCGGATAATATACGCCGTGCCCTATCCCCTCTGCTTTGAGCGCGGCTTCGACATCAGCACGGTTCGGCACCCTGACGATATAGAGGTGATAAACGTGGCGCACGTGCTCAAGCGCCACCGGTGTTATAACGTTCGTGCCGGCAAAGAGTTCGTTGTAGTACTGCGCCTTCTGCCTGCGGGCATCGTTCCATGTATCGATGTATTTTACCTTAACCGAAAGGATAGCGGCCTGCACGGCATCGAGGCGGCTGTTGTAGCCGACGAAGCTGTGGTAATACTTCTTTAAACTACCGTGCTGCCTGAGCGCGCGCACCCGTCCCGCCAACTCCTCGTCATTGGTGACGACAATGCCGCCATCGCCCGCACCTCCGAGATTCTTGCTCGGGAAGAAGCTGAAGCACGCGGCGTCGCCGAGCGAGCCCACCTGCTTGCCGCGATATGCCGCGCCGATCGCCTGGCAGGCATCCTCGATGACCTTGAGGCCGTGTTTTGCGGCAATTTCGTTAATCGTATCCATCTCCGCCGGCTGGCCGAAGATGTGTACCGGAATAATAGCCTTGGTGCGCGGAGTAATTTTTGCCTCGATATGCCCGGCGACCAGGTTATACGTTTTTGGATCGATATCAACGAACACCGGGGTTGCGCCGAGCCGTGAGATCGATTCGGCGCTTGCGTAAAAGGTAAACGGGCTTGTTATAACCTCATCCCCCGGGCCGACGCCCAGCGCGTCAAGCGAGAGCACCAGCGCGTCGGTGCCGTTCGCCACACCAACTGCATATTTCACACCGCAATACTCGGCCACGGTTTTCTCAAATTCCTCGACCTTGGGACCGAGAATATAGCGACCGCCCCTTAGCACCTCTAATACCGCGGATTCTAATTCATCCTTAATCGAGTTATATTGCGCCTTTAGGTCTAACAGTGGAATTGCCATAAGTAATATCTCCCTCTTTTAGCAAAGGGGACGTTGTTTCCTATGTTTCCTAATTTATATTGCATAGCAATAAAGACCCACAGGAAACAACGTCCCCTTACGCCCCTTACGCCTTACGCCTT
>Ga0210053_1001298_pt1 | contig 23249 bp, 22 predicted proteins | sample CryGeymeta201512_FD_185467 | JGI IMG/M metagenome (GOLD analysis project Ga0210053, IMG submission 185467) | Groundwater microbial communities from Crystal Geyser aquifers in Utah, USA - Crystal Geyser metaG 2015-12 (SPAdes) (version 2) | ecosystem: Environmental > Aquatic > Deep subsurface >... | reverse complement strand
AGTAAAAAGCCAGGCGGCATGCGCCAACCCCGACACCTTGTATGTGGCACAAGGCGACTACCTTGGCATGAATGGCAATTACAGCGCGGGTATTCTTGAGGGGGTTGCCCATTACCACCCGCATCTGGATACCTGGCTGCACGCAAAAACCAACAACATAGCTGAAACTTAACTGACATAGTCTGGAGACCCCTGATGTACGAGCAAGCATCCCACGCGATGTTGAATGAGATTTTGATCGAGTTGAAACCCGAGATCGGCAACTTTCGGCTGCGCCATTTTTACACCCGCCTTGGGGCCAATTTTTACGCCATCCATTCCCTGTTTCATCTGCTCTACGGTGACAGGCCCGACTTCAAGCCGCAGCTGGTCAGCCTGGTGGAAACGCTAGCGCTGCGTTACATGGAACGCAGCCCGCAACTGCGCAAATCAGACCTGGCTCGCGAGCGCGACTACAACTGGTTCCTGAGCCAGAAGTGGGTTGGCATGGCGCTGTATTGCGACCGCTTTGCCGATGACCTGAATGGCCTGCGCAGCAAGTTGCCCTACCTGCAAGACCTGGGCATTAATTTGCTGCACATCATGCCAATTCTGGATTGCCCGTCCGATCAGGCTGATGGCGGCTACGCGGTCAGGGATTTCTTCAAGGTAGACGCCCGCTACGGCACCACAGAAGACGTCGAGGCGCTGGCCGCCACGCTAAAAAAGCGCGACATGCTGCTGGTGCTCGACGTGGTCGTCAACCACACGTCAGACGAACACGAGTGGGCGCAGAGGGCGCGCCAGGGCGAGAAAAAGTATCAGGACTACTACTACGTTTTTGACGACCGCGACACGCCCGATGCCTTTGAAGAAACCATGCCCGAGGTCTTTCCGGCCACGGCGCCGGGCAACTTCACCTGGGATGCCGCCATGGGCAAGTGGGTCATGACGGTGTTCAATACCTACCAATGGGACCTGAACTACCGCAACCCGGCGGTGTTGATCGAGATGATCGACATCATTTTGTTCTGGGCCAACAAGGGCACCGACATCTTGCGGCTGGACGCGGTGGCCTTTTTGTGGAAAAAAATCGGCAGCACCTGCCAAAACGAGCGCGAGGCGCACCTGCTGCTGCAATTGATGAAGGACTGCTGCCAGGTCACCGCGCCGGGTGTGCTGTTCATCGCCGAAGCCATCGTGGCGCCGAGCGAAGTGGCCAAGTATTTTGGTGAAGACGCCATCAACGCCAAAGAGTGCGAGATTGCCTACAACGCCACGCTCATGAGTTTGCTGTGGGACGGCGTGGCCACCAAAAATGCCGTGCTGCTCAACCAGGGCATCAAACACTTGCCGGTCAAACTGGAGCGGGCCACCTGGCTCAACTATGTGCGTTGCCACGACGACATCGGCCTGGGTTTTGACGACAACGATGTGCGCCTGTCGGGTTATGACCCGGTGCTGCACCGGCGCTTTTTGCTGGACTATTTCACCGGGCGATTTGCTGGCTCAGCAGCCCGTGGCTTGCCTTTTGGCGTGAACCCGAAAACCGGCGATGCCCGCATATCGGGTGCTCTGGCCTCGCTGGCCGGACTTGAAGTGGCGCAGAACGACGACGACCCCGAAGCCATCGACGCTGCTATCAAAACCATATTGATGTTGCACAGCCTGATCCTTGCCTTTGGCGGCATTCCGCTGTTTTACTACGGTGATGCCGTTGGCACGCTCAACAGCTTGGCCTACCTGGCTGACCCATCCAAAGCCGATGACAACCGCTGGGTCAATCGCTCTTATTTTGACTGGCAGAAGGCGGCCTTGCGCCACCAGAGTGGCACGGTGGAGCAGCGCATTTTCAGCGCGCTGAAAAAAATGATCGCCCAACGCAAAGAGCTCAGTGCCTTTGCCGATTTTGACGATCGCCAGTTGATCAGTGTGGACAACGCCAACCTGCTGGTTTTTTTACGCACCGACCTGCACAACGCACGCAGCCGGGTGCTGGTGGTGAGCAACTTCAATACCAACGCACAACGGCTGCCACTGGATGCGCTGCGTCCCTATGGCCTATTCCAACAAGAGGCCATGCGCGAGCTCTGCTCTGGCGAGCGCCTCACGGTCGAAAACAACGCGGTCATGGTGCCGCCGCTTTCGTGCTGCTGGTTGGTTGACTGAGCCCGCGCTGAACGGCGCAGGGGTTGGCGCCATCCCGGGCCACTCGCCCTTGCGCTGGCTTGCTTTGACGCCTCAATACGGGTTGTCAAACCCAAGCCGCGCCATGATGTCGCTTTCGCGCAGCTCCATCACCTGGGCATCTTCATCTTCATCATGGTCCCAGCCCTGTGCGTGCAGCGCGCCGTGCACCAGCAAATGCGCGTAGTGTTCTTCCAGGGTTTTGCCCTGTTCCTCGGCCTCTTTGGCCACCACCGGCGCGCACAGCACCAGGTCAGCCGTGACGACCGGCTCTTGCGTGTAGTCGAAGGTCAGCACGTTGGTGGCGTAGTCCTTCTTGCGGTAGTCGCGGTTCAACGCCTGGCCTTCGGCGGCATCGACAATGCGCACGGTGAGCTCGGCGTCGCTCTGTAGCGCGGCGCGCAGCCAGCGCATAACTTTGTGGCGCGGCAGGGCAGCGCGGTGCAGGGCGGATTCGGGGAATTTGGCGAACTGCAATGACAGGGTGAGTTTGTTCATCTGGCGGGTTTGCGAGTGGGTTTGGGGGCGGTGGCCAGGGGCGCAACGGGCAGCGCATCGTCACGCGGGTACAGGTTGATGCGCCCGGGTGCATCATAGGCATCGACAATGCGCGCCACCAGCGGGTGCCGCACCACATCCGCGCTGGTCAGGCGGCAAATGGCAATGCCCTCAACGCTTTTGAGCACGCGCTCGGCGTCGATCAGGCCGCTGAGCTGGGTGCTGGGCAGGTCGATCTGGCTGACGTCACCGGTGATCACGGCCTTGGAGCCAAAGCCGATGCGCGTCAAAAACATCTTCATCTGCTCGGGCGTGGTGTTTTGCGCCTCGTCCAGAATCACAAACGCGGTGTTGAGCGTGCGCCCGCGCATGAAGGCCAGCGGCGCGATCTCGATGGTCTGGCGCTCAAAGGCTTTTTGCACGGCCTCGAAACCCATCAGGTCGTACAGCGCGTCGTAGAGCGGGCGCAAATACGGGTCGATTTTTTGCGCCAGGTCACCGGGCAGGTAGCCGAGGCGCTCGCCGGCTTCCACGGCAGGGCGCGTCAGCACGATGCGCTGCACGGTGCTGCGCTGCAGGGCATCGACGGCCATCGCCACGGCCAGGTAGGTTTTGCCGGTGCCGGCCGGGCCGATGCCGATAGTGATGTCGTGGCTGGCAATGCTGTCGAGGTAATGCGCCTGGTTGATGGAGCGGGGTTTCAGGTCGGCGCGTTTGGTCTTGAGCGACGGGCCTTCGGCGCCGTTGACATCACCGTCACCCGCGAGCATCAACTGCACGGTGCGCGGCTCGATCGGGTGCGCTGCCATCTCGTACAGCGCCTGCAGCATTTCCATGCCGCGTTTGGCATTGGCCTTGAGGCCATCGACCTTGAACTGCTCGTGGCGGTGTGCAATTTTGACCTGCAGCGCGGCCTCAATGGTGCGCAAATGCGCGTCCATGGGGCCGCACAGGTGGCCCAGGCGGGTGTTGTTGGGTGGGGAAAAAATGTGTCGGAGGAGCAAAGTTGATAATTCTCGGAAATTGGACTCACGAAAAACGCGGCAGTGTGGTTGCGCACTCTGCCATCGATGTATTTACGGTTGTTTAAGCCCATTGATGACATGGTGCTAATGACTCAGTCTTTGAACTTGGTCTTTAACCATTTGAGCAACTCACGTTGATCAGCCGCTGTTGCTCGCCGCACCTGAACTAAAAGCTTATTGAGGTCCGGCCGTTGCAAAGTGATATTGGCTGCGCCCTCGTTGCAAACGGAACAAATGGCCTTCAGGTTGTTGGCATCGTCTGCGCCGCCCATACTCTTGTCTATCACATGACCGATGTGAAGCCTAGTTTTGCGGCTTGCATCATATGGGTGCGGCTCACCTGCGACTGCACCACACATCTGACAGGTGAAACCGTTTCGGTCCAATACAAAAGCGCGAGTTTCTTTGGAGATTCCTCTAGAAAAGGCAGGCTGTGGTTTTTTTGTTTCTAGTAGGTATTCACCCGGTTTTAAATCTGCGCGGTCATTGTTTGTCAGAATCAGGTAGCCTTCTTCGGTGCGCAATTCACGGATACGTCTGGCCCATTCACTGATATTGCCCGACACTGATCGCAATTCATCAGACTCGATCACGCGACCAAGATTGTTTAAAAAATGAGTTCTAAGCTTGGCGCGCGCCCCTTTGGATGTGGCAGGAAGCACGGTGGTTTTTTTCATTATGCGGCCTTCTTAAACAATCTATTCGTCGCAGCTTTTTCGATGGCGCTGGCAATTTCAGCGCTGACTGCTTGCGCGACAGGCGGCGGAAATGCATTGCCAACTTGTCTGTATGTAGGTGTCTTTTTACCGACAAATTGCCAGTCATCGGGAAACCCCTGAATACGTGCACACATCCTTACGGTGAGCCGTGGCATCCCTACAAAATCAGCGGCAGGCGCCTCGTCCGCCAGGCCGCGTCCATCAACGCCGAGTGCTGCCCACGCTAAGCGAGATCGGGTTGGCCCCAAATCTGGTCCGCCGTGTTTTTTACTTCCACCCACCAGTGTGGGTGCAATATTCTTGGCCTGGTTGCGCCAAGCATCAGCGCCCTGCCATCCGTTAGCTGACATCAAGTCATGGAGAAGATGCCCGACTGTTGGTGAAAGTTTTAAGCTGGGGGCTGGCCAGCGAAAATGTTCGGCAACGTCTTGACGCAAAGCAACAAAAACCACGCGCGGGCGCAATTGACTTACTCCAAAGTCAGCAGCATTAAAGAGATGCCAATCGGTCCAATAACCCATGGCATGCAACTGTCTAGCGATTTTTTCCCGGTAATCCTCAAAAACTGCATCCAGCAAGCCTCTGACGTTTTCCAGCATGACTGCCTGAGGTCGGGTCTCGTCAACCACACGAATGGCTTGAGGAAACATGTCTCGTGCGTCTTCGGCGCCGAGTTGTTTGCCTGCCTTGGAGAACGGCGGGCAGGGCACGCCACCAGCAACCAGATCGATACCACGAAACGCTCGCGCGTCAAATTCTGACAAATCGCCTTCGATGACGTTCCATTTAGGGCGATTTAAGCGCAGTGTTTTGCACGCAGCCGCATCGATTTCAACCAAGGCTTCGTGTTCGAAACCTGATCGCTCCAAGCCTTGGGCTTGTCCACCTGCACCGGCGCAAAGTTCAAGAGAGTTCATTTTTGATCCTGATAACTGGATGTTTGTACAGTTAAATTATCTGTCCTTTTGCCATTTGATAGCAATAAATATTTCTGAATCACGCTCCCCCCAAATCTCCTCAGGCTCAAGCATAGTGATTGGAATTTCATTGTTTGGTGCGCGTCCATGGGGCCTCACAGGTGGCTCAATCGGGTGTTGTTGGGTGGAGAAAAAATGTGGCGGAGGGGCAAAGTTGATAATTCTCGAATATTGGACTAGCTTGCACGAATCCGGAGTGACACCCCGAATGATGAAAGAGTACCGTCATCGCGAGCGTAGCGTGGCGATCCATGGCTTCGGAAGTCATGGATTGCGTCACTTCGTTCGCAATGACGACGTGCTGTCACGTTAACGCAAAATAGATTGAATGATAGGCACAAAATGATCGGTAAATTAACAGGCACCCTGGACGACAAGAATCCGCCGATGGTCATCGTCGATTGCCACGGCGTGGGCTACGAGGTGTTTGTGCCCATGAGCACGTTCTACAACCTGCCCGAACTCGGTGTCAAGGTGACGTTGCTGACGCACTTTGTGGTGCGCGAAGACGCGCAGATTTTGTACGGATTTGCTACCGCCGCAGAACGCGCGGCGTTTCGCGAACTCATCAAGATTTCGGGTGTCGGGCCGCGCACCGCTCTGTCGGTGCTGTCGGGCATGAGCGTGGGTGAGTTGTCACAGGCGGTCACCTTACAAGAGGGCGGTCGGCTGATGAAGGTGCCCGGCATCGGCAAGAAAACCGCCGAGCGCTTGTTGCTGGAGCTCAAGGGCAAGCTCGGCCCCGACATCGGCTTGCCCAGCAGCCTGGCCAGCGACGCGCAGGCCGACATTTTGCAAGCCTTGCTGGCGCTGGGCTACAGCGACAAGGAGGCCGCTGCCGCCCTGAAAGCCTTGCCAAACGACATTGGTGTCAGCGACGGCATCAAGCTGGCGCTCAAGGCACTGGCGAAGTAGCTTGAAAGCTCCGCGACAATTGCCGTCTGAATTGTTCGTTGGCTCATTTTTCCACCCCTGATAGGACACCTTGATGAAAACGATTGGTCTCAAATCCCTGCGCTTCACCCTGACAGCGGCCGCCGCCCTGCTATGCATGGCCGGGCCGGCACAAGCTGCCGACAAGGTCAAGGTGGGCATGCTCAGCACATTGTCGGGCCCCGGTGCGGGTTTGGGCATTGATATTCGCGACGGCTTCAGTCTGGCGCTCAAGCACTCGGGCGGCAAGTTCGGCGGCCTGCCGGTTGAGGTGATCGTGGCCGACGATCAGGGCAAGCCCGATGCGGCGCGCCAAACCGCTGACCGGCTGGTAAAACAGGATAAAGTGGATTTCATGACCGGCGTGGTGTTTTCCAATGTGATGCTGGCCGTGGGCAAGCCGATTTTTGATTCCAAGACGTTCTACATCAGCGCCAACGCCGGCCCGTCGCAGTACGCGGGTGCGCAATGCAAGCCCTATTTCTTCAATGTGGCCTGGCAAAACGACAACCTGCACGAGGCGGTGGGCAAGACGGTGCAAGACAAAGGCTTCAAAAAAGTCGCCTTGCTGGCGCCCAACTACCCGGCGGGCAAGGACGCGCTGGCCGGCTTCAAGCGTTATTTCAAGGGTGAGATTGCCTCGGAAGCCTACACCCCCTTGAGTCAACTGGACTATGGCGCTGAAATCTCCAAAATGCGCGCTTCTGGCGCCGATGCGGTGTATATCTTCTTGCCGGGCGGCTTGGGCATCAACTTCATCAAGCAATTTGTCGGCGCAGGGCTGTCCAGGGACATGACGCTGTTTGGCCCGGGATTTTCGGCCGACGAAGACGTGATTCGCGCCGTGGGCGAGCCGATGCTGGGCATGTTCAACAGCTCGCAGTGGGCGCATGACATGCAGAACCCGGTCAACAAGCGCTTTGTCGCCGACTTCCAGAAAGACTACGGCCGCATGCCCACGCTGTACGCGTCGCAGGGCTACGACGCCGCGCGGCTGATGGATGCCGCCGTGCGCGATGTCAAAGGCAACTTGAGTGACAAGGCCGCGTTGCGCAAGGCCATCGCCGCCGCCAAATTTGACTCGGTGCGCGGCGCCTTCAAGTTCAACAGCAACGGCTATCCGATTCAGGACTACTACCTGCGCGTGATCACCAAAGACGCGCAAGGCCGCATCACCAACCGCACGCTGGGCGCGGTGTTCAAGAACCACGCCGATGCCTATGTGGGCCAGTGCAAGATGCCCGCACTCTGAACATATGGCTGTCATTGCGAGCGTAGCGTGGCAATCAAGCGGCGCATGGATCGCCACGACGCTGCGCTCCTCGCGATGATGACGCGAACCCATTCGTCATGACCGGCATTTTGCTTCTGGAGCAATCGCTCAACGGCCTGCAGTTTGGCTTGATGCTGTTTTTGCTGGCCGCCGGGCTGACGTTGGTGTTTGGCATCATGGACATGATCAACCTGGCGCACGGCTCGATCTACATGGTGGGCGCCTACCTGATTGCCAGTATTGCGCTGGCCAGCGGTTCGTTCTGGCTCGGGCTGGCGCTCGGCATAGCCGCCACGGCGCTGCTGGGCGCGCTGCTGGAACTGGCCGTGCTGCGCCGCCTGTACCAGCGCGACCACCTGTCGCAGGTGCTGGGCACGTTTGCCATTTTGCTGATGAGCAACGAGGCGGTGCGCATGGTGTGGGGCTCGCAGCCCATCGAACTTAATCCACCCGCCGCGTTGGCCGGGCCAGTGGAGTTTTTGCCGGGCTTCAGTTACCCGGCCTACCGCTTGTTCATCATCGCCGTTGGGCTGGCGGCCGCTGGTTTGCTGTACCTGCTGGTGACCCGCACGCGGCTGGGCATGCAGGTGCGTGCCGGCGCCTCCAACCGCGAGATGGCGCTGGCCATGGGGGTCGATGTGCGGCGCCTGTTTACCCTGGTGTTTGCTTTTGGCGCGGGTTTGTGCGCGCTGGCCGGCGGCATGCTCGGGCCGCTGCTGGCGGTGCAGGTGGGCATGGGCGAGCGCATTTTGATTTTGGCTTTTGTGGTGATTGTGATCGGCGGCATTGGTTCGATCCGCGGCGCGCTGCTGGGTGCCTTGCTGGTGGGCGTGGTAAACACCGCCGGGCGCACGCTGATTCCTTTTGTCTTTGACCGCATCATGGCGCCCGACCTGGCCGCAAACGCGGGCCCGGCGGTGGCTTCGATCCTGATTTATGTGCTGATGGCTGCGGTGCTGTTCTTCAAGCCGCAAGGGCTGTTCCCGGCGCATGGCTGACGTAAAAATCAAATCCGTCGTGCCGGTGGATGCCGCCAAAGCGGCTGCGCCCATGGCCGTGACATCGGTGGTGTCTTTGCGCCTGCAGCCCGGCGCGCTCGACCACCCCTTGCACTGGCGCACTGGCTTGGGCTTGCTGATCGCCCTCGTGTTGCTGCCCGAGTTGGCCCAAATCTGGGGGCAAGCTTTTTATGTGGGTGTGGCCAGCCGCATTTTGATTTTTGCACTGGCCGCCACCAGCCTCAATTTGATTCTGGGTTTTGGCGGCATGGTGAGCTTTGGCCACGCGGCGTTTGTCGGTGTGGGGGCTTATGCGGCGGGCATTTTGATGCAGCACGGCTTTGCCTCGGCCTGGCTGGCGCTGGCGCTGGCCTGTGTGGCGGCGGGCGCTTTTGCCTTGCTGATCGGCGCCATCAGCCTGCGCACCCGGGGTGTTTACTTCATCATGATCACGCTGGCCTTTGCGCAGATGCTGTACTACCTGATGGTGTCGCTCAAAACTTATGGCGGTGATGATGGCCTGTCGCTGGAGCGCCGCTTTGACTTGGGGTTTGGCCTGGACCTGAGCCAGGATGCCTCGTTCTATTACCTGGTGCTGGCCCTTTTTGTGGCGGTGTTTTTGGGCGTGCAGCGCCTGCTCAATTCCCGCTTTGGCCATGCCTTGCAGGCGATGCGCGATAACGAGACCCGCATGGCGGCCATTGGTTTCCCGGTGTACCGCTTCAAGTTGCTGGCCTTTGTGCTGGCCGGTGCGTTGGCTGGGCTGGCGGGGGCCTTGTTGGCGCATCAGAGCGGTTTTGTCAGCCCGTCAATGATGCAGTGGAGCGAGTCTGGCATGTTGATGGTGATGGTGATTTTGGGCGGCGTCGGCCATTTGTATGGTGGCGTGGTCGGCGCGGTGGTGTTTTTGGTGCTGGAAGAACTTTTGAGCAGCGTCACCATTTACTGGCAGTTTGGCTTGGGCGCGGTGCTGCTGGCAGTGGTGCTGCTGGCACCCAATGGCCTGCTGAGTTTGCGCTTGAAAAGGCAAGCGCCATGAGCCACAGCACGCTGCTGCAGGTGGACCGACTGGTCAAATCCTATGTTGGTCTGCGCGCCACCGACCACGCCAGCCTGAGCGTGCTCTCTGGTGAAATTCATGCGCTGATCGGCCCCAACGGTGCTGGCAAAACCACGCTGATCCAGTTGATTTCTGGCGCGCTGGCCCCTGATGCCGGACGCATCCAATTTGACGGCATGGACATCACCCGCATGGCGCTGCACCAGCGGGTGGCGCATGGCTTGGCGCGCTCGTTTCAAATCACCAGTATCTTCAATCGCCTGTCGGTGCTCGACAACCTGGCACTGGCGGTGCAGGCGCACGCGGGCCACAGCATGAACTTTTGGCGCCCGGCGCGGCGCGATGGCGAGCGTTACGCCCAGGCCTTTGAGGTGGCCGAGCGTGTTGGTTTGGGCGTGCTGGTTCAGCATACTGCGGGAAACCTGTCGCACGGCGAGCAGCGCCAACTCGAGGTCGGCCTGGCGCTGGCCACCCGGCCCAAATTGCTGCTGCTCGATGAGCCCATGGCCGGTATGGGGCCGGATGAATCCGAGCGCATGCTGAGTCTGCTGCAGAGCTTGCGCGGTGAGACCACGCTGCTGCTGGTGGAGCACGACATGAACGCGGTGTTCCGGCTGGCGGACCGCATCTCGGCTCTGGTGGCGGGACGGGTCATTGCCTGCGGCACGCCTGATGAAATTCGCAACCACTCCGAGGTTCGGCTGGCGTACCTGGGTGACGACGAGGAGGCCACAGCATGACCAGTTTGGCCTTCGGACTACAAAAGACGGGTTCAAAATGAGCGCGCTGCTGGAAGTTGACGGCTTGCAAACGGCCTACGGTGCCAGCCAGGTGCTGTTTGGCGTAAGTTTTGCCGTGCAGCCCGGCGAGGTCGCCACGCTGCTGGGGCGCAACGGCATGGGCAAAACCACCACGGTGCGCTCCATTTTTGGCCTGACGCCAGCGCTGCGGGGCAGTGTGCGTTTTCGCGGTGAACGCATTGACCGCCTCGCACCCGACCGCATTGCCCGCATGGGCCTAGCGTTGGTGCCCGAGGGCCGGCAGATTTTTCCAAACTTGTCGGTGCGCGAAAATCTGTTGGCGTTTGCCGCCAACCGCAACGCTTCCACAGACCCGTGGACGCTGGAGTCGGTGTTTGATTTGTTCCCGCGCCTGGCCGAGCGGGTGCGCCACATGGGCAACCAACTCTCGGGCGGCGAGCAGCAAATGCTGGCGATTGGCCGCGCCCTCATGACCAACCCCTACCTGTTGATTCTGGACGAAGCCACCGAGGGCCTGGCGCCGCTGGTGCGCGAGGACATCTGGCAATGCCTGCACCAGTTGAGCAGCCGCGGCCAGACCATTCTGGTGATCGATAAATATGTGCAGCGGCTGATCAAACTGGCGCATCACCACAGCATTCTGGAGCGTGGCCAGGTGGTGTGGCAGGGCGACTCCGAGCAGTTGGCAGCCGAGCCGGCGTTATGGCAGCGTTACATTGGCGTGTAAATTGTTTGCTTGGACCATGAACTGCCTTTATCGCGAATTCACAACGCGGGCGCAACTTGATGCGCAGTACAACCCCGCCATCAAGCTGGCAGACGCTACCCTGCCAGCCTAGCACTGCGTGGCTCAATCGGCGCTGGCGCGCCTTTTTCAGCAAGCAATTCGACTCCTTATTGCCTGCTTGAAAAATGAAGCCAAGGACACATAAAGCGTGCAACGCCGCACTGGTCTGCATCCCAAATTTGGCAGCCGATATGTCCAACGCGTTGCTTTATCTGCCCCTATGGCTCAAAAAGCCGGCATAGCCGCGCGCCCGCAACAGGCAAGCCGGGCAACTGCCGCAGCCATAGCCCCAGGCGTGGCGATGTTTGCGGTCTCCCAAATAGCAGGTGTGGGTGTGCTCAATGATCAGTTGCACCAGTGCATCCCCACCGCCTGGGGTGCCTGATGCGTCACCAAGTTGCTGTGCCATTGCCCAAGTAGCGGCCTTGTCGATCCACATCAGCGGGGTGTCGATCAAAAAGCGCTTGTCCATGCCCAGCGAGAGCGCCAGTTGCATGGCTTTCATGGTGTCGTCGCGGCAATCCGGGTAGCCAGAAAAGTCGGTCTCGCACACGCCAGTGACGAGCACCTGCAGGTCGCGCCGGTAGGCGACGGCACCCGCCAGGGTCAAGAACAGCAAGTTGCGCCCTGGCACAAAGGTGTTGGGCAGGCCGCCTTGTTCCATTTTGAAGGCGGTGTCGCGTGTCAACGAGGTGTCGCTGACTTCGCCCAGTACCGCCAAATCCAGCAGGTGGTCCTGGCCGAGTTTGCCCGCCCATTCGGGGAAAGTGCGGCGAATTTCTGCCAGTACGTTCAGGCGGGCGTCAAGCTCCACGCGATGCCGCTGGCGGTAATCAAAAGCGATGGTTTCAACGCGCTGGTACTTTGACAAAGCCAGTGCGAGACAAGTGGTGGAGTCTTGGCCACCAGAAAAAAGGACAAGGGCAGAAGTGTGCATGGCCAAATGGTAGCGGGCAATGGGGCGCTATAGTGCCGCTTTGTCCTGAAACCGAGCCTGCCGTGAGTATTCAAACCGATGACTTTGCCCCGGCGCCGCCCAAGCGGGTGGTGTCCAACGCGCCCGCGTCGCCCAACGAGGAGGCCATTGAGCGCGCCCTGCGGCCCAAGCTGATGCAGGAATACGTGGGCCAGGTCAAGGCGCGCGAACAGCTTGAGATTTTCATCAGCGCCGCCAAGATGCGCAGCGAGGCGCTCGACCATGTGCTGCTGTTCGGCCCGCCGGGTCTGGGCAAAACCACGCTGAGTCACATCATTGCGCACGAGTTGGGCGTGAACCTGCGCCAGACCAGCGGGCCGGTGCTGGAAAAACCCAAGGACCTGGCTGCGCTGTTGACCAATCTGGAAAAAAACGATGTGCTGTTCATCGACGAAATCCACCGGCTTTCCCCCGTAGTCGAAGAAATTCTGTACCCCGCGCTGGAAGACTACAAAATCGACATCATGATCGGCGAAGGCCCGGCCGCTCGCAGCATCAAGCTCGACCTGCAACCCTTCACGCTGGTGGGCGCCACCACCCGCGCCGGTATGCTGACCAACCCGCTGCGCGACCGCTTTGGCATTGTGGCGCGGCTGGAGTTTTACACGTCGGAAGAATTGGCGCGCATCGTCAAGCGCAGCGCCGGGCTGCTCAATGTGCCCACCGACGAGCAAGGCGGCTTTGAGATTGCCCGCCGTTCACGCGGCACACCGCGCATTGCCAACCGCTTGCTGCGCCGGGTGCGCGACTATGCCGATGTGAAGGGCGCGGGCGAGATCACGCTCGACATTGCCAACCGCGCGCTGGTCATGCTCGACGTCGATCCACAGGGCTTTGATTTGATGGACCGCAAGCTGCTCGAAGCCGTGATCCACCGCTTCGACGGCGGCCCGGTCGGCCTGGACAACATTGCAGCCAGCATTGGCGAAGAACGCGAAACCATCGAAGATGTGATTGAGCCCTACCTGATTCAGCAAGGCTATTTGCAACGCACCCCGCGCGGCCGCATCGCCACGCTGGCCGCCTACCGCCACCTGGGCGTGACGCCGCCGGCGGACCGGGCGGGCGGGGAACTGTTCGGCGAGTGATTGTTTGGCTTTATTGACCTGAAGGGACAGTCTTTTGAAATACACCACTAACAGCCGCGCCTTCGCACGCATTGCCGCTTTTCATCCCGAGCTGACCGCCTTGCGGCGCGACCTGCATGCGCACCCGGAGCTGGGCTTTGAAGAGGTCTATACCGCCCGCCGCGTGCAGCAGGCACTGCAACTCTGCGGGGTCGATGAAGTTCACACCGGCATCGGCAAGACAGGCTTGGTGGCCGTGATCAATGGCCAGCGCCACAGCAGCGGCAAGATGATTGGCCTGCGCGCCGACATGGATGCGCTGCCCATGACCGAGCACAGCGACTTTGCCTGGAAGTCTGCGCGTCCCGGTCTGATGCACGGCTGCGGCCACGACGGTCACACTGCGATGCTGGTGGGTGCGGCGCGCTACCTGGCCGAGACGCGCAACTTTGATGGCACGGCCGTGTTGATTTTTCAACCCGGCGAAGAAGGCTACGCCGGTGCCCAGGCCATGATCGACGACGGCCTGTTCGAGCGCTTTCCGGTGCAATCTGTGTTTGGCATGCACAACTGGCCGGCCATGCGACCCGGCACCATCGGCCTCAATTCGGGCCCGATGATGGCGGCCGCCGACCGCATCTCGATTGAAATCACGGGTAAGGGCGGCCACGGCGCGCACCCCTACCAGACTGTGGACCCGGTGCTGGTGGCAGGCCACATCATCACCGCCGTGCAAAGCATTGTGTCGCGCAACGTCAAGCCTGTGGACAGCGCCGTGATCAGCTTGTGCGCCATGCAGGCGGGTGATTTGAACGCCATGAGCGTGGTGCCGGGCAGTGCCACGCTGGTGGGCACGGTGCGCACCTTCAAAACCGAGGTGCAGACGCTGATCGAGCGCCGCCTCAACGATTTGTGCAGTTCGGTGGCGCAGGCCTTCGGTGCCACCGCAGTTTTGACCTATGAGCGCATGTACCCGGCCACGATCAACACCGCGCCTGAAGCCCTTTTTGCCGGCGATGTGGCACAAAGCCTGGTGGGAGCCGCCAACGTGGTGCGCGATCTGGAGCCAAGCATGGGCGCCGAGGATTTTTCTTTCATGCTGCGCGTCAAACCCGGCGCCTACCTGCGCCTTGGCCAGGGCGCAGAAAACGGCTTGGGCAGTTGCCATTTGCACAACAATCGCTACGATTTCAACGACGAGGTGCTGCCCCTGGGCGCTGCGTTGCACGCCAGTTTGGCCGAGCAGGCGATGGCGCTTACGGGTTAACGAGATACCGCACAGTCAGCCTGGGAGGCATTCGCGGCGGGGCGCCGCTCCAGCGGGGTGTGTGCGCTTCGCTTTGGCGTCGTGAGTTTCCAGGTGCTGGTTGGAGCGGCGCCCTCGCCGCGAATCACAGCACGGCACCGCTCTGGCGCAGCGCCCGCACCGCCTGCGCATCCAGCCCCAGCGCATTCAACAATTCCTCGGTATGTGCACCCAGCACTGGTGGGCTCAGCCGCACGCCCAGTCGCTGGCCGTCCATGGTGAAGGGGAACAGCGTGGCCTTGCTCGTTTGGCCCGCGCGTGCGCCGTCGGGCAAGGTGATGTCGGCCAGGCCGCCGGTGGCCAGCAGATGTTCGTCGTCAAACAATTCCTCGGGTTTGCGAATCGGCGCGTAGGGCAGCTTGTTGGCTTCCATCAACGCGGTCAGTTCAGCGGCGCTGTAGTGGCTCAAGCGTTCGCGCAGGATCGGCAGCAGCGTGGAGCGCTCGCGCACGCGGTCGTTGTTGGTCGCGTAACGCGCGTCAAGCTTCAGGTCTGCCAGGTCAAAGACGTCGCAAAAGGTGGCCCATTGCGCGTCGCTCACGGCTGAGATAAAAATTTGCTCGCCATCTTTCACGGTGAACACGTCGTACACCGCCCATGGTGAGATGCGCGCTGGCATCGGTGCGGCAGGCTGGCCGGTCATGGCGTATTGCAGCATGTGCTGGCCGACCAGAAACACATTGTTCTCGAACAGTGCGCTTTGCACCTCCTGGCCGCGCCCGGTGATGCCACGTTGGATCAGCGCGCCCAAAGCGCCAATGGCGCCAAACATGCCACCCATGATGTCGTTGACGCTGGTGCCGGCGCGCAGCGGGTCGCCAGGGCGGCCGGTCATGTAGGCCAGGCCACCCATCATTTGCACCACTTCATCCAGCGCCGTTCGGTGCTCGTAAGGGCCAGGCAAAAAGCCCTTGTGGCTGACATAAATCAGCTTGGGGTTTTGGGCAGACAACGCGGCGTAGTCCAGCCCGTATTTGGCCATGGTGTCGGGCTTGAAGTTTTCCAGCACCACGTCAGCGCTGGCGGCAAGTTGGCGCGCAATGGCGGCACCGGCGGGCTTGTGCAGGTCGATAGCGATGCTTTTCTTGTTGCGGTTGAACATCGGGAAAAACCCCGCCCCGGCGCCGAGCAAATGCCGGGTACGGTCGCCTTCAAGGGGTTCGACCTTGATCACCTCGGCGCCCATGTCGGCCAGCACCATGCCGCAGGTGGGGCCCATCACCATGTGGGTGAATTCGACCACCCGCAGGCCGGTCAGGGGAAGTTGGTGGGTTTGATTTTTTGGTGTGGCGTTCATTGCGGAAACCTGGTCTGTGTGCGGTAATTTCTGGGCTAAGTGGATAGCGCCTCATTATCTGTTTCTGGCGCAAGTGGCTCCGCGAAAGGGTTCGCTGTTCATGGAAGAGCTTTGGCTTGCTTAACGTAAACTGGTCCACGACGAATGAACCATTTTTTCTGGGAGCAGGCTTGGTATGCAAAATATTCTCAAGGTGGTGAACCTGCCACGCGCGCAGTGGGACGAACAAGCCATTCGCAAGGCCTTCTACCAGGACATCAAGGACCGATACTTGCGCATCAAGGACTTTGAAAACAAAAAACAACCCGAAGAGGCGCGCTTTCAATTGCGGGTCAATGCCGACACCAAAGCAGGTGCCGTGCCTTACATCGCCTTGATTGCGCCTGACCAGGACACCTTTGGGCCTTACGGCGGCATGAGTTTTGTGGTGTTTCCGGCAGACGACATCGGCCCGCCGTTGATTGGCATGGTGGTGGGTACCCAATCGATTGCGCCAGACGACAGGGCACTCGGTCGACCAGGGCACGCCCGGCAATGCCGTGCTATCACCCGCTGGCTGGCGGCCAAGCCCGGCGGTGGCTTTGCCTGGGCCAAGCGTGACCCGGTCAACACCGATGAAAAATTGCCCATCGCCGTCAAAGAGCGTTTAGGTCTCTGGGGCAACTCGCTGGAGAAGTATGGCCAGGTGCTGTACGCCTGTTACGCGCCGAGCGACACCAACACCCAGGCAGACCAAGAAATGCGCGAGCTGGCGCTCCCCCGGCGGTCATGGAGTCTCTTGCCTTCAAGTAAGTTCGCCAGCCGCCAGGCACGCTGCAACCATCACGTTGTCCGCTATGAAATAGCCCGCCTCGCGAAGCGCCATCAATCTTGGATGAACGCCTGAAATCAAGCCACGGCGATGTGCCTCAACCAGTAGCCCAGCGGCACCCTTGACAGTTAAGCCATGACATTTTGAGCAATACGACGACCTCGGCGCTCATCAATCACCGCAATGCATGGTGATAGCTGGCGCGCCAAGCTGATGACTTCTGCCTCGCCAGCGTCCAGCTCCATGACCAACAATGGGTCAGGCGACGGGCTCACGGGCACGCGTTTTCGCCAAGCTTCACTCTGTAGTGACTCGGCACCCGCCTTACCGATGCCGGCTATGGCCACTTCATGGAATACCGTTTGAGGAACCCAAATTTCTGAGAAAAGGGCGGGCAAAAGTTCGAGCTGACCGAGTAAAGACAGTGCCACCAGTGGCCCGGCGTTGATAACTGCACGCTCAATCATTGGGTGCGAATTCGGCATTGATTTCGTCACTGTCCATGGCCACCACGGGCACACCGGCACGGCTTGAAGCCAGCAGAAACTCAACGCGACCCATGCCGCAAAGTAAGCCAGCCTTGGCAGAACTCAAGCGGCCTACTTCGAATAGCTTGAGTGCCAACATGAATTTGGCCTCGCTGGCCATGGATTCCAGAGACATCCCGGGCGAAGCCAGAGCATCAACGGGCAAGTCCAGCAGCAGGGCATTCATGGATCAATCCTCGGATAGAAAATATTGGATATGCATCGAATTATGGCAGCGACAAGATTTGTCGCAGCCCAGGCGCAGTCAGTGATCAATGCTTGACGATGATGGCATTGCACTCGTTTTGGTCAAAGCTGTTGCGCACTGTTGCCAAGTCTGTTGTCAGCATCATTCCTTAAAATCGCGTGATGGCAACTTCGTCAACATCCCTGCGCGCGCAAGCTCCCAAGCCCGGCTCAAGCCAGCCGCGCGCTGTTTTGTTTGATGCCTACGGCACGCTGTTCGACGTGTACAGCGTGGCGCAATTGGCTGAAGAATTGTTCCCCGGTCACGGCCAGGCTTTGAGCGTGCTGTGGCGTGACAAGCAGATTGAATACACCCGGCTCGTCACCACCAGCAACAACGGTGCGCATTACCAGCCGTTTGGTGCGCTGACCCGGGCGGCGCTGGTGTTTGCGCTCAAGAAGATCGTGGGCGGCACGTTGTTGCATGACGACTTTATGCTCGAGCATGATCCAGCCATCGAAATGCTGCTGGCCCAATACCAGCACCTGGATGCTTTCCCGGAAAACCTTGGCGTACTTCAACAGCTCAAAGCCCAGGGTATTCCGATCGGCATTTTGAGCAATGGCGACGCCGTCATGCTGCATGCCGCCGTTCACTCGGCCGGCTTTGATGGACTGCTTGATCACGTCATCAGCGTTGACCCCATCCGCAAATACAAAACCCACCCCGACGCTTACGCGCTGGGCGAGCAGGCCACCGGGCTTGCTGCGCGTGACATCCTGTTCGTCAGCTGCAATGCCTGGGACGCACTGGGTGCCAACTGGTATGGCTACACCACGCTGTGGGTCAACCGCTACCATCTGCCCTTTGAAGAACTGGGCACCCAGCCCAGCCACACCGGCAATGATTTACGCGCAGTGCTGGATTTCTTCCCGCGCTGAATTTTCTGATTCTTAACTCTGAGCCTTACCATCATGACTGAACGCATTACCAAAAACGGCCTGCAAATTGCTGCCAACCTGTGCCAATTCATCGACACCCAGGTGCTGCCCGGCACCGGCGTGACGCCCGCCAAATTTTGGAAAGGCTTTGGCGCCATCGTGGCCGACCTGGCTCCCAAAAACATTGCCTTACTGTCCGAGCGCGACCGCCTGCAGACCGAGCTCGACGCCTGGCACACGGCGCACCCTGGCCCCATCACCGACATGCCGGTCTACCGCAGCTTTTTAGAGGGCATTGGCTACCTGGTTGAGCCTCCCAAAAAGACACGCATCAGCACCAAAAACGTCGATGCCGAGTTGGCCAAGCAAGCCGGTCCGCAACTGGTGGTGCCGATTTTGAACGCGCGTTACGCGCTGAACGCTGCCAACTCGCGCTGGGGTAGTTTGTATGACGCGCTGTATGGCACCGACGCGATTGACTCGGCACGAGGCTGTGAAAAGGTCGGCAAAAAGGGGGGCTACAACCCCAAGCGCGGCGCCAAGGTGATTGCTTACGCGCGCCATGTGCTCGACCGCTGCGCCCCGTTGCGCAAGGGCTCGCATGTCGATTCGGTCGAGTACCGCATCAAGGGCGGCAAGCTGGCCATCAGACTGGCCGACGGCAGCAACACCAGCCTGGCGGATGCCGAGCGGTTTGTGGGTTATCAGGGGGATGCAAAGGCGCCGTCAAGCGTGCTGTTTGAGCACAACGGCTTGCACCTTGACTTGATTATCAACCGCGCTACCGCGATTGGTGCCACCGACCCGGCGGGTGTGTCAGACCTGGTGCTCGAAGCGGCGCTGTCCACCATCCTCGACCTCGAAGATTCGGTGGCTGCGGTGGATGCCGACGACAAGGTGCTGGCCTATAGCAATTGGCTGGGCATTTTGAATGGCACGCTGACCGAAGAAGTTGCCAAGGGTGACAAAACCTTCACCCGTGGCCTCAACGGCGACCGCATGTACACCGCGCCTAATGGCAAGAAGCCAGTGCGCCTGCACGGCCGCTCGCTGATGTTTGTGCGCAATGTGGGTCACCTGATGACCAACCCGGCTATTTTGTACACCGACAAGGCCGGCGCAGTACGCGAAATCCCCGAGGGCATACTGGACGCCGTGGTCACCACCACGATCGCCATGCATGACCTGGTCAAGACCAAGAAGGATGCCATCCGCAACTCGCGCAAAGGCTCGGTTTATATCGTCAAGCCCAAGATGCACGGCCCGGCCGAGGTGGCTTTTGCCAGCGAATTGTTTGGCCGAGTTGAAGCCATGCTGGGCCTGCCCGACAGCACGGTCAAGCTCGGCATCATGGACGAAGAGCGCCGCACCAGCGTCAACCTGAAAGCCTGTATTGCCGCCGCTGCCAGCCGCGTCGCCTTCATCAACACCGGCTTTCTGGACCGCACCGGCGACGAAATGCACAGTGCCATGCAGGCCGGCCCGATGATCCGCAAGGGCGACATGAAAACCAGCGCCTGGATTCAGGCCTACGAGCGCAACAACGTGCTGGTCGGCTTGCAGTGCGGCCTGCGCGGCAAGGCGCAAATCGGCAAGGGCATGTGGGCCATGCCTGATTTGATGCACGCCATGCTGGAGCAAAAAATTGGCCACCCTAAGGCTGGCGCCAACACTGCCTGGGTGCCGAGCCCGACCGGTGCCACGCTGCACGCGCTGCACTACCACCAGGTGCTGGTGAGCGATGTGCAAAAGGAAATGGAAAAGATCAACGCTGACAAGGAGCGCGATGCGCTGCTGACCGGCCTGTTGACCGTGCCGGTGGCGGCCAGCCCAAACTGGAGCGACGCAGAGAAACAGCAGGAGCTCGACAACAACGCCCAGGGCATTCTGGGCTACGTGGTGCGCTGGGTCGATCAGGGCGTGGGTTGCTCCAAGGTGCCCGACATCCACAACATCGCGCTGATGGAAGACCGCGCCACGCTGCGCATTTCCAGCCAGCACATGGCCAACTGGCTGCACCATGGCGTGGTCTCAGAGGCGCAGGTCAAGGAAACCTTTGAACGCATGGCCGCTGTGGTCGATGCCCAGAATGCTGGCGACCCGCTGTACAAGCCGATGGCTGGTCACTTCGACACCTCGATGGCCTACATGGCTGCCTGTGACCTGGTCTTCAAGGGCTTGGCGCAACCCAGCGGCTACACCGAGCCGCTGCTGCACGGCTGGCGGCTGAAGGTGAAGGCGGCGGCCAAGGCTGCATAAGCTTGCTTCAAGCGCGATAGCAGCTTGTCAGAAACGGCACTTTAGGGTGCCGTTTCTGCTGGCGAATGTCGCCGGAGCCGCCAGTTTTAGGAACGATGGCAGAAACTCATGAAGATACAATGTATCTCAATCGATAGGAGTGACTATGGCTGCAACAACAATGGTTCATGTTCGTGTGGATGAGCAAATCAAGGCCCAGGCTGCCGAGACGCTGGCAACGATGGGTTTGTCCATTTCTGACGCTGTGCGTGTGTTTTTGATGCGCGTGGTGGCCGAGAAACAAATGCCATTTGCCATCAAGGCACCCAACGCTGAAACCCGGGTGGCAATGGTTGAAGCCGACGAAATCGCACGCGCCAACAGCGCCCGGTTCATGTCTTCGGATGCGCTTTTTGATGACCTCGAAAAGAACAGCAGCAAGTAAACGTGCCCGTCTTCCGCGCGCAACCGACTATGCGAAGTCATTCCTCAAGGACTGGGAGCGTTTGACCAGGGCTGGCCGGTATGACATGAACCGGCTTAAAGAAGCCATGCTGCTGTTAATCGCCAACGAAGAACCGTTGGGACCAGAATGGCTTGATCATTCGCTAGGTGGTGACTGGAGCGGTCACCGTGAGTGCCATATTGGCGGCGACTTTTTGCTTACCTACAAGCTTGTGGATATTGCCAAACATGGGCTGATTGTGTTTGTTCGCTCTGGATCACATGCCGACCTGTTTGAGTAATCGCCGTATTCAATTTGTCAATTGATGCATGCCTGATGGTTGAAAATATGACCGTCCCAACGCACCAAAACCGCCGCCATGTCCACCTGCCGCAAACCCACCCCGAAAAAGTCCAAAACAACCAAAGCCGCAGAACCCCGTCTGTCGCGCACCCGTCGTCCTTCCGACCTGCCAACCGCTGACTGGCAAACGGCACTGCGCCGTCAGTTTGGGCGCGAGCAGTCTTTTGGCTTGAAAAACCTGGGCACAGAGCCCGTGTTCTCTGACTTTGCCGTGAGCAATCCGGCAACCCATTCCAACTACCGGGTGGCGATTCGTGGAGCCGATTTGGGCCAAAATTTTTGCACCTGCCCCGACTTTGCCACCAACGATCTGGGCACCTGCAAACACATTGAGTTCACCCTGGCCAAATTGCAGACCAAGCGCGGTGGCAAGGCAACTCTAAAACATGGTTTTGAGCCAAATTACAGCGAAATCTGGCTCGATTACGCCGGCCAGCGCCAGGTACGGCTGCGCTTGGGTGCCGATTGTCCAGATGCAGTGCGGATGCAGGCGCAGGAATTGTTTGATGTCAGCGCGCAGTGGGCGCTGCGCCCAGAGCGTTTTTCGGGCTTGCAGGCTTTGCTGCAAGCCGCGCAGGAAGTTGGCCATGACTTGCGTTGTTATGACGACGTCTGGCAGTTTGTGGCAGGCCAGTTGGATGCCCAGCAACGCGACACGTTGCTCAGCAAGGCTTACCCCAAGGGCGCGGATGACAAGGCGCTGAACAAGCTGCTCAAGACCAAACTCTACCCGTACCAGGCGCAAGGCGCCTTGTTTGCCGCGCGTGCGGGCCGTTGCCTGATTGGCGATGAAATGGGCCTGGGCAAAACCATTCAGGCCATTGCCGCGGCCGAGCTGTTGGCGCGCCACTTTGGCGTGCAGCGGGTGCTGGTGGTGTGCCCGACCTCACTCAAGCACCAGTGGAAAAACGAGTTTGCTCGCTTTACCGAGCGCCCGGCGCAGGTGATTTATGGCCTGCGCAGCAAGCGCCAGACGCAGTACCAGGACGAGGTGTTTTGCAAGATCACCCACTATGAAACGCTGGCGCGCGACGCGGACCTGATTGCCGCCTGGGCACCCGACCTGGTGATTGCCGATGAAGCGCAGCGCATCAAAAACTGGAACACCATTGCTGCACGCGCCTTGAAGCGTGTGGTCAGCCCGTATGCCATTGTGCTCACCGGCACGCCACTGGAGAACCGGCTTGAAGAGCTGATCTCGATCGTACAGTTTGTCGATCAGCACCGGCTGGGCCCCACTTGGCGCCTACTCGATGAACACCAGCAGCGCGACGAATCGGGCCGCGTGGTGGGCTACCGCGGCCTGGACCACATTGGCAAAACGTTGTCCCCGGTGATGCTGCGCCGGCGCAAAGCCGAGGTGCTGACGCAGTTGCCCGAGCGCGTCGATAACCGCATTTTTGTGCCGCTCACGCCCGAGCAGCGGCTGCACCATGATGAAAACGGCGAAATCGTCAGCCGTATCGTGTCGCGCTGGCGGCACACGGGCTTTTTGTCGGACACCGACCAGCGGCGTCTGCATTGTGCTTTGCAAAACATGCGCATGGTGTGCAACAGCACCTATTTGCTCGATCACGAAACCGACCATGGTCACAAGGTGGATGAACTCATGACTGTGCTCGACGAGCTGCTGGAAGACCCCAGCGCCAAAGCCGTGGTGTTCAGCCAGTGGCTGGCCACCCATGCGCTGATTCAGCGGCGCCTGGCAGCGCGCGGCTGGGGCCATGTGTTGTTTTCCGGCAGTGTGCCGGGCGACAAGCGCGGCGCACTGGTGGACACGTTTCACAACGATGCCAACTGCCGCCTGTTTCTATCCACCGATGCCGGTGGCGTGGGCCTGAACCTGCAGCATGCCGCTGCGGTGGTGGTCAACATGGACATGCCTTGGAACCCG
>Ga0210053_1001277_pt1 | contig 23400 bp, 18 predicted proteins | sample CryGeymeta201512_FD_185467 | JGI IMG/M metagenome (GOLD analysis project Ga0210053, IMG submission 185467) | Groundwater microbial communities from Crystal Geyser aquifers in Utah, USA - Crystal Geyser metaG 2015-12 (SPAdes) (version 2) | ecosystem: Environmental > Aquatic > Deep subsurface >... | reverse complement strand
ACTTGGTTTCTAACTTCTAACGCAACAGTGTTGATTAATTAATTCATTAAAAACTTCATAGGGTTTACGGAAGTCGAGAGCTGCTCTTGGCCGACCGTTTAACAAGTGTTGCGCTTTTTTGACTTCCCTTCGACTGACCTTATTAAAATCAGTACCTTTAGGAAAAAATTGTCTAATGAGACCATTCGTGTTCTCGTTGGTGCCTCGTTCCCAAGGACTTTTTGGATGAGCGAAATAGACTTTAACTCCAGTGATCTTAGTGAACAATTTGTGCTGAGCCATTTCTCGTCCCTGATCGTAGGTTAGACTGAGTTTCATTTGTTGGGGCATTTTCTTTACTTCCTTGGCGAAAGATCTGGCTACATGTTCTGCCTCTCTGCTTTTAAGGGGGACAAGAATAGTCGTTTTGGTCGTGCGCTCTACTAGAGTACCAAGCGCTGATCGATTGTTCTTTCCAACAATCAAATCTCCTTCCCAGTGTCCGGGGATAATCCTGTCTTCTACTTCCTTCGGCCGCTCTTCAATACTGAGCATATCCTCAATATTTCGCTCCATTTTGACTCCGCGAGATTGTTGATGTCTTCGTTTACGGTTCTGCCGCAGACAGACCAGTAATTCTTTTTTGAGACTGCCGCGAGGCAAAACGTAGAGGTAGGTGTAAATTGCTTCCGGAGCTATATGCATATTCATCTCTAAAGGATAATCCTTTTTTAGTTCCTTGGCAATCTGAACAGGTGACCACTTGAGTCTCAATTTCTTGCAGATGTATTGTTCAAGCTTCTGGTTGAGACCTATTTTTCGTTTATTCTTCTTGCGTTTGCTTGAATTTCTTTCTGCTCGTCGTTGAGCCTTTCCGGCTCGATATGTAGATTGATTACAGCTGCCAGCCCGTATTTCTCGACTAATAGTGCTAGTGTATCGACCTAATGATCTGGCAATTCCGTTACAAGAGCAATTTTGAGCGAGCATTCTGCTAATTTCTTCTCGCTCGTCTAAATCTAATCTTTTATATTTTTTCATATGAATCTAACTTAACATTTTTGACGTTTTGTGCCAATATTGTTGCGTTAGATTCTGGAATCAAACTAATTATCAAATATGAAAATAATTTTAATCGGTTTCATGGGCGCCGGGAAAACAGCCGTGGCGAAAAAATTATCAAAAAAACTTGATTTACCTGCCGTTGAGATGGACGATTTAATTTTAAAAAAATCAGGAAGAAAATCCATCAATGAAATTTTTGCGAGAGATACTGAATTACATTTCCGAGAATTAGAAATCGAGGTAGCCAAAAATTTAAAAAAACAAGACAATCGTATCATCTCAACCGGCGGGGGGATAGTAATGAACAAGATTATTATTGATTATTTGAAAGCGGGAAGCGGTAAGATAATTTTTTTAAAAAGTAGTTTTTCCGAAATTAAAAAAAGAGTGGGAAATAGTAAAAAGAGACCATTATTTAAAAATAGAAAAACGGCCTTAGAGCTTTTTAATTTTCGTCAGCAGTTGTATAGAAAATATGCTGATTTTGTCGTTAGAACTGACAATAAATCAATTGATGCAGTGGCGGACGAAATCGTTAATTATTTACTAATAAAAAAAATATGAGACTCACAGCAAAAACAAAAATTTGTTTACTAATTGGCGATCCGGTTGAACATTCATTGTCTCCTCGTATGCACAATGCCGGCTATGAAACCTTAGGAATTGACGATCAATTTGTCTACCTTGGGGCTCGGGTAAAAAAAGAAGATTTAGAAAAAGCAATCTGGGGAGTAAAAGCTTTAAATATTCGAGGATTAGCCTGCACAATTCCTCATAAAGTTGAGATAATGAAATATTTAGACGAGATAGATGAAACAGCTCAAAAAATCGGCGCTGTCAACACGGTGGTAAATAACGAAGGAAAACTAATCGGCTACAACACCGATTGGTATGGCGTGGTGATTCTTTTAGAAAAACTAACCTCTCTTTCGGGTAAAAAAATTGCTGTTTTAGGAGCTGGAGGTGCGGCTCGAGCAGTTGTTTACGGACTGTTAAAACAAGGAGCAAAAGTTAAAATTTTTAATCGGGACTTAGAAGAAGCAAAATTTTTGGTTGAAAAATTTAGATGTCCGGCAGCTGATCTCTCAAAAATTGAGGAGGTCAAAAATTTTGATATAATTATCAACGCTACTTCTGTAGGAATGAGCCCTCAGGAAAATCAATCTCTTCTCAGAAAAGAATTAATCTCTTCTTCTCAGATTGTTTTTGATGTCGTTTATGTCCCCTATGAAACAAAATTTTTAAAAGAGGCTCGTGAGAAAGGAGCAAAAATTATTCATGGTCTAGATATGTTTTTATATCAGGGGGTGGCTCAATTTGAACTTTTCACAGGGCATAAGGCGCCAGAAGAAGTAATGAAAAAGGTGTTGTATGAACATTTTAAAATTCCTTCGGCTTAATTGTTGACTAATTCACGGCGAATCTCAGGAGGCTGTGTTGGTGCTGTGGTAGCAGCGCCCGTAAAGGTTTGGAGGTTAGAATCTTCTATTGCCCACCGTTTCTTGTTTTTATTTTGAAATTGTTTAAAATACAAATAATGCCTGGGTAGCTCAGTGGTAGAGCGCGACGCTGAAAACGTTGATGTTGACAGTTCGATTCTGTCCCCAGGCATATTTATGTTGAGGTAATGGCGACGATCGTTATAATTAATCGTTTTTTAAGACGTAAGGCTCAGAATTTATGAAAATTGTAATTTTTGGCGGTAGCGGGAGGATGGGCAGGATTTTTGCCAAAATTTTTAAAGAGGCAGGGCAAGAAGTTATTATTGTTGATTTAAATGAGGAAGAAGGAAAGGAAATGGAAAAGAATTTAGGAGTGAAATATACAAAAGATAATCTTATTGTGAGCGAAGCGGATTTTGTCATTATTTCTGTACCAATCAACGTGACAACTTCCCTTATAGAACAGATTGGTCCTTTAGTTAAAGATGGTTCTTTGGTTTCTGATTTAACTTCCATAAAATCCGAGGCCGTCAAAGCTTTGGATAAATGGATAAATAAGAAAGCAGAAATTATTAGTATCCATCCCATGTTTGGCCCGAGAGTTTTAGACGTTTCCGGTCAAGTTTTTATTTTGTGCCCCGTGAGGACTGGAATTTCAAAATTTAACTGGTTAAATTTTATTGAGAATTTTTTTCTGGAGCGGAAAGTAAAAGTTGTCATTTCTACATCAGAGGAGCATGACAGAATAATGGCTGTTATTCAGGGATTAACGCATTTTTTATATATAACCGCTGGTTGGACATTCAAAAAACTAGATTTTAATGTTAAAAAAAGCAGAAAACTTTCTTCGCCTATTTATGAATTGATGCTCGACATAATCGGCAGAATTTTAGGGCAAGATCCTCATTTATATGCTCATATTCAGATGGATAATCCTCTGGCGAAAGAAGTCAGAGAAAAATTTATTGAGTGCGTAATGAAATTGAATGAAGTGATAAACGCGAAGGATGAAAAAGAATTTGTTGAGATAATGGATAGCGCGGCCAGACATTTTTTAGAAATAAATTCAGCAATGTCGCGAAGCGACAAAGTAATTTCTGTTTTGTCTGCGGAATTAGAATTTTTGAAAAAAAACACAGGAAAAGAAATTTTCCTTAAACATATTTATTCAAAGGAAATACATTTTGGAAATCTTTTGGCTCTTGATGGAGAAAATTTGATTTTAGAAAAAAACGGGAAAAAAGAAAAATTAAAAATTGCCAATGTTGTTATCTTAAAAGATCAAGATGAAATTTTAGAGAGAAAAAAAGAATTTTTTGGAATAGTTAAAAAAGACTTTTCTCTTTTAATTGATAAAGACATGGGCGAGAAAATAATCGTAGAGATTTTAAATTCGCAGAAATTTACAAAAGAAATCGAGGAAGTAAAGATTAAAGAAATTTATTTTGATAAGAAATTTGAAAGCAAAAAAAGTGTTTGTTACGAGATCTCCTTCATCAACAAAAATTTAAAAGAAAAAATAAAAGAAACAATAAAATTTTTGGGAAGAATTGGAAAATTAAGAAAATAAATCTTTATAAAAATTAAAATGAAAAATAAAAAGATTAAAGTTGTTTTTGCCGGAGAGCCAGGGGCATTTTCGGAAATTGCAGCTTTTAAATTTTTTAAGGAGAAGATTAAAACCTTGCCGTGTAAAAGTTTTAAAGAGGTTCTTGACTTAGTGGAGAAAGGCAATGCTGATTTTGGGATTTTGCCGATAGAAAATTCAATTGCCGGGGCAATTGGAGAAAATTATGACTTACTGCTTAAATCAAAGTTAAAAATTTTTGGCGAGGAGATTTTAAAAATTTCTCATTGTTTGATTGTAAATCGTGGAGTCAGCTTGAAATCTTTAAAAAATGTTTATTCTCATCCTCAAGCTTTAATGCAGTCTCAAAAATTTATTGAAAAGATGGGATTAATCCCCATTTCTGTTTATAATACTGCGGCCGCGGTAAAAATACTCAAGAACAAGAATATTAAAGATGGAGGAGCAATTGCTTCAGAAAGAGCGGCCTCTTTGTATAAGATGAAAATTTTAAAAAAGGGGATAGAAACAACCCCTAAGAATTTTACCCGATTTTTTATTATCGCAAAAAGAACTCCTCCGCAAGTAAAAAAAATGAAAACTTCCATAGTTTTTTCTCTTAAACACCGTCCAAAAAGTCTTTTTAATGTTTTAGAGATTTTTGCTCAAAAAAATATCAATCTCACAAAAATTGAATCAAGGCCTATTATCGGAAAACCGTGGGAGTATAATTTTTATCTTGATTTTATAGGAAGCTTAAGAGAGAAGAAAATAAAAAAGGCTTTAAAAGAATTGAGAAAAAAGACTATTTTTTTTAAAGCTTTAGGCTCGTATCCACAAGCGGGGGGTAAACAGTGAATGAAATTTTACTCTGTGACAAACTCGAAATGTGGGATTGATGACGCCGATTAAAGGCTTTTTTCTTTTCCGTAGATAAACTTAAAATAACAAAATTTGAGGATAGACTTTTTTTAGATATTCAATTTCAATTTTTATTGTTTCTTTAATAATCCATTTAAAGTACTCTTCTGCGATTTTAGTAGGAAAAGTATATTTTCTGGCGATCTCTTTTGCTTTTTTAATCACTTCTTTTTCTCTTTTTAAATTTTTTAATCTTTTTTCTAACTGTTTTTTACTTTTGATTCCTTGGAACAAAAACCCATTTTTTAATTTTACCTGGGCAATAAACCTGCCCAAATTAATTCTTTCATTTAAAAGCTCAATAATATCCGCATCACAATAAACTGTTTCTCCATAAACAGACGAATCGTTCCCCGGGGGGCAGAATTTCTTTAGAGAGTCAAGATAAAATTTGATAATTTCCTTGCCAAAATCAATTTTTACTTTAACTACGAGCGAAGAAGGGATTTCTCTTTTGACTGCAGTCATCAAGTGCGGGTGAGAAATTGGGTATTGATCAGGAAATTTATATCGACCCAGAGAAGCGTGATAATTTTCCAGCCCCTCCAAAGCGAATTCAAAAAAAGAGATATTTTTTCTGTTTTTTATCGGGAGAGTGTTTTTTTGATAAACCTTTGCGTTAAGTTTATATCTTGATCGATCTTTTAGTCGACTGATAATTCTCTCGGCCATCTGGTCTAACTTGATTCTTAATTCTTTAAGATTAAGTTTCATAAAATTTTTATGGGGCTAAAAATTTGTAATTGCCGCCGATTTTTTTGAAAACTTGATAAAAATCAACAAATGATTTTTTAACACATTTTTCATTTTTGATGATGATGCCCGGGATCTTTAAGCCAGCAATACTAAAAGCCATGGCCATTCGATGATCATTATAGCAGTCTATCACCCCGCCGTGAAGATTATCTTTGTTAGGCTTGATGACTAGCCCGTCTTTTCTTTCTTTGACTTCAACACCTATTTTTTTGAGTTCTTTCACCAAGGCCTTGATCCGATCGCATTCTTTAAACCGTAAATGAGCGATATGATAAATTTCGGTTTGTCCTTGAGCAAAAGCAGAAATAACGGCTAAGGTCGGCGCCAGGTCCGGATAAGAATTCATATCAATTCTTTTAATTGATTTCAAATTTCCTTTGCTAATTAATTCAACCTGATTCTGTTTCTTTATTAGCTGGCAACCCATTTTTTTAAGAAGATCCGCAAAAATTTTGTCTCCTTGGACTGAATCTAATCTTAAATTTTTGACTTTTATTCTGCCGCTGCAAATTGCTGTCGCCGCCAGAAAATATGAAACATTGGTCCAGTCGCCCTCAAGAGTCAAATTGCGGCTATGGTATTTTTGAGGGGTTTTGACAAAAAACTTTTTATATTGAGAGTGCTTTGTCAAGACTCCGAAATCAGCCATCATCTGCAGGGTAATGTCAATATATGGTCTGGAACTCATTTCGCCAAGACACTTAATTGAAGTGTCTTTTTTTGCGTAAGGCGCGGAGATCAAAATTGAAGAGAAATACTGACTGGAAATTTCTCCTTTTAATTCAGCTTTTCCACCCTCAAAAGTTCCGCCTTCGATCTCAATGGGCAAACAGCCATTTCCGTAAATTGATTTAATTTTTACTCCTACTTGGTTTAAAGCCCCAATTAAATCTTGAATTGGCCGACCTTCTCTCATTCTCTTGCCCCCATCAATGACAATTTTCCCCTTCGGCGCTAAAGAGGCAAAGCTTGCTAGGAATCTAGCCGTAACTCCAGAATTGCCGACATTAATAATCTCCTTCGGAAGTTGGAGCCGCCCTCCGGTTCCGATAATGATGACCTTGTCTTTTTTTATTTCAGATTTTATCCCAAACTCTTTTAAAGCCTTTAAGGCGTGCATCTGATCTTCGGCTAATAAGGGGTTCTTTAAAATACTCTTTCCTTCAGCTAAACCAGCAATAAAAAAAGCGCGTAAACTATGAGCTTTGGAAGGAGGAGCAGAGATTTCCGCTGAGATTGGTTTTTTTAAAGGGATAATTTCAATCATTTTATTCTAATAATTAACTAATTGGATCCTGCCTGCAAACTTAAATCTGCGATTACCAAAGCAGTCATTGCCTCAACCACTGGCACTGCCCGAGGCACAAGACAGGGATCATGCCGGCCTTCAATTTTTAAAATTTCTGGCTTTTTTGTTTTCAGATTAACTGTTTTTTGTGGTTGCCCAATTGAGGCAGTTGGTTTAAAAGCAACCTTAAAAACGATCGGCATGCCATTAGAAATTCCACCTAAAATTCCGCCAGCATTATTGGTTCTAGTCATAATTTTCCCTTGGCTTAGATAAAATTGATCGTTATTTAAAGAGCCTTTCATTTCTGCGACCTTGAATCCGACGCCGAATTCTATTCCTTTGCAAGCAGGAATTGAAAAAATTGCTTTTGCCAGATCGCTTTCTAAACTATTAAAGACCGGTTCGCCTAAACCAACTGGCGGGTTCAAGATTAAACATTCGATAATGCCACCGAGGCTGTCGTTTTGTTTTTTTACTTTTAAAATCAGTTTCTCCATTTTTTGGGCTGCTTTAAGATCAGCGCATTTGACTAAATTTTTTTCCGGATTTTTTTTGATTTCTGCTAAACTTACTTCCTTTGCTTTTATTTTTCCAATCTGGACAGTATAAGCGTAAATTTCTATTTTTAATTTTTCTTTTAAGAGTTGTTTGGCTAAAGCTCCGGCCGCCACAAAACCAGCCGTGATTCTCCCGGAGAATCTGCCGCCGCCCCGATAGTCATTAAATCCTTTGTATTTAAAATAAGCGGTCAAATCCGCATGGCCGGGCCGAGGCAGGTTTTTAATCAATTCATATTTTGAAGAATCAACGTCTTTATTGAAAATCAAAAGGCAAATTGGGCTGCCAGTGGTCAAACCATTAAAAATTCCAGAGAAAATTTCTACTTTATCCTCTTCTTTGCGGCTAGTGACGAGTGAGCTTTGTCCTGGCTGCCTCCTTTTCATTTCTTTTTGCATGGCTTCAAGATCAATTTTAAATCCAGCCGGAAAGCCATCAATCAGGACGCCAACACATTTACCGTGGCTTTCGCCGAAACTTACAATTTTTAATTTTTCTCCCAAAATATTAGCCATTTATTTGACAAAAGTTAGCCATTTTAAATATTTTTTTTCTTTGCCTCTGATAATTCTCTCAAAAACCTCTTTTAATTTTAAAGTAATCCCACCAATTTTTCCTTTGTTAATTAGGGTCTTATCAATCTTAGTAATCGGACAAACTTCTACGGCCGTGCCGGTAAAGAAAGCTTCATCTGCTATTTTTAATTCTCGGGGTTTGATTTTTTTCTCTTTGACTTTAATTTTTAAATCTTTGGCAATTTTAATAATTGAGTCCCTGGTAATTCCCGAGAGAATGTTTAAGAGTGAAGGAGTGTAAAGAATTTTGTTTTTCACCAGGAAAATATTTTCGCCTGGTCCTTCGGCAATGAATCCTTGATAATCCAGTAGTAAAGCCTCATCAAAGCCTTGCTTCTTAACGTCCAAAGTGGCGAAGATAGAATTCACGTAATAGCCGCAGACCTTGGCTTCAGCTGGCACTGATTGAGGATGAAGTCTTATAAATTTTGAGATTTTGACAGCAATGCTTTCTTTGGCTAAATATTTCCCCCAGGGCCAAAGAGCAATACCGACTGAAACTGGCGCTCCTTGAGGATCAAGACCCATTTTGCCATAGCCATAAAAAGCAATTGGCCTGATATAGCATTCATTGATTTTGTTGGCTCTGATAGTTTGGAGAACCGCCTTTTTTAATTCTTTCTGGCTAAAAGGGACTTTCATCTCCAGATACTTTGCTGAATTAAAGAGTCTCTCAAGATGTTCGTCTAAACGAAAAATAGCCGGACCTTTGTCCGTCTGATAACACCTTACTCCCTCAAAAACGCCGCTGCCATAATGCAAGGCATGGGTTAAAAGATGAATTTTTGCCTTTTCCCAATCAACCAATTTCCCGTCAAGCCAAATTTTTTTTGTTTTATTCATTTTGTTTCTGACAAGAGGATTAATTTATGATTAGCAATATCATATAACATTTTGTTGTCTTGTCAATATATTAGAATTTTTAGCCAAAGTCATAAGCCTCTTTTGAGTTTTTGTTTGACAAGATTCGCTATTCTGTTAGAATTTTAATTCAGGAATTTAAAAATTATGAAAGTTGCTTTAGTTCACGACTTTCTTACTCAATATGGCGGCGCGGAAAAGGTGCTTGAGGCTTTTCATGAGATATGGCCGGAAGCACCTGTTTTTACTTTATTTTATAACAAGAAGAAGCTGGGCAACAAATTCAAAGATTTTAAAATTAAAGTTTCGCCAATCCAGAATTTACCTTTTGCCAAGTCTTTTTATCGGTTTTATCTTCCTTTAATGCCGGTGGCGATCGAAAGATTTAACTTTGATGATTATGACCTCGTGATTTCCGATTGTTCTGCTTTTGCCAAAGGTGTGATTACGAGAAAAAGTTCTTTACATGTCTCATATCTTCATTGCCCGACGCGATTTCTATGGAGCGATACTCATGAATATCTTGATAGTTTAAGGGGTTTAGAAAAGATTTTAAGGAAGTTGGTGGCGCCCGTTTTGACTGGTTTAAGAGTTTGGGACTACCAAGCAGCCAGTCGGCTTGATTATCTTCTCTGCAACTCAGAATTTATCAAGGAAGAAATAAAACATTTTTATAAAGCCGAAGCGCAGGTTATCTATCCGCCAGTGGAGACAGATAATTTTTTTGTTTCCGATAAGATAGAAAATTACTTTTTGCTCATCTCACGAATGAGGGGCTACAAAAAAGTGGATTTAGCCATAGAAACATTTAATAAGTCGGGGTTGCCTTTAAAAGTTATTGGCTCAGAAGGTGAAATTTACAGAAAAAAAGCCAAAAAAAACATTGAATTTTTAGGCTTTGTTGACGAGGCATCGAAAGCAAAATATTTAGCCAATTGTCAGGCTTTGATCTTTCCGCAAAAAGAGGATTTTGGCATTACTGCGATTGAAGCCATGGCTTCTGGCAGGCCGGTCATTGCTTTTAGGGCTGGCGGGGCGAAGGAAACAGTGATTGAAGGGAAAACAGGCTTGTTTTTCAATGAGCAGACGAGCGAATCTTTAGGCGAAGCAGTAAAAAAATTTAAGTCATTGAGTTTTAATCCAGAAGAAATTAGAAATTATTCTTTGAAATTTGATAAAGAAATATTTAAAGAAAAGATAAAAAATTTTATTAACCATGTTTGGCAGAATAAATCTAAATAAATTTGAAAATTCAATTGGCGGAGCAGCGATTATTATTGCTGTTTTTTCTGTTTTGACCAAGATATTAGGTTTGTGGCGCGACAGGCTTCTGGCCTCGAGTTTCGGCGCCAGCGAGACCCTTGATGCTTATCTGGCTGCTTTTCGTCTGCCTGATCTAGTTTTTAATACTTTAATTTTAGGCGCTTTTTCCTCGGCTTTCATCCCGGTTTTTTTGGCTTATTGGCGTAAAGATAAAGCTGAAGCCTGGCGGATTGTTAACTCAACTTTAAATATTCTTTTTGCGGTTATTTTTGTTCTTTCAATTTTAATTATTATTTTCGCCCCTTGGCTTGTCAGATTGATTGTGCCTGGCTTGAGCTATTATGCTCAAAGCTTAACCATTAAGCTGACAAGAATCATTAGCCTAAGCATCTTGTTTTTCACTCTTTCTAATGTCATCTCAAGCGTTCTTAATTCTTTTCATAAATTTTTAGCTTATAGCTTAGCGCCTTTGATGTATAATTTGGGCATTATTTTTGGAATTTTATTTTTGGTCAAAACAAACTTAGGGGTTTCTGGCCTCGCTTGGGGAGTAGTTTTAGGCTCTTTTCTGCATTTGATTGTTCAATTGCCCTCTTTATTTAAAACAGGTTTTGTCTGGCGGCCTCTTTTTTCCTTATCCGCTGGCGTCAAAGAAATTTTTTTGTTGATGACCCCGCGTTTTTTAGGCCTAGCCATTAATCAAGTAAACGTTCTCACGACAACCGCGATTGCCTCTTTTGTCGCGAGTGGCGCGATCGCGATTTATAATTTGGCTTTTAATTTAGCAAGCGTGCCAGTTGGTTTGATCGGCGTGCCTTTGGCTATTTCTGTTTTCCCCGTCTTAAGTCAAAGTTATGCGGCAAAAGATGAACAAGTTTTTGCCTCAAAACTTTCAAAAACCACAAGACAAATTTTTTATTTCATTCTTCCCCTAACTGTTATTTTTTTTCTTTTTAGAAAAGAAATTATAGAGATTATTCTACAGACAGGGCTATTCACAAAAAAGGACAGTTTTTTGGCCGCTCAAACGCTTGGTTTTTTTTCTTTGTCGCTTTTTGCCCAAAGTTTAATTCCTCTTTTAGCCAGAGCTTTTTATGCTCAACATAACACAAAAACGCCGGTTTATGCCGCTGTCTTAAGTTTAATTATTAACATTCTCGGTTGTCTCGTTTTTGGCAAAACCTTGGGCGTGAGCGGTCTAGGTCTTGCTTTTACTCTCTCAAGCTTTGTCAATTTTTTCTTGCTTTATTTTCTCCTAAAGGGTCATGGATTAGGATTTCAAAAAAGAGACGTCTATCCTATTTTGAAGTTTCTCCTTCTTTCTTTTTTGACCGGTTTACTCATCATTTTTTTAAAATTTTTTCTGGCCTCAATGCCTAATTTAATGAAAACCGCTATAATAATTTTAGCCGCCATTTCATTTTATTATTTTTTAAGTCTGATTTATAAAATAGAAGAGGCCAAGAAACTAAAAGATTTTTTAAAATTTTTTCAATGATTCGCAATTTTTCTATCATTTCTCACGTCGATGCCGGTAAGTCAACCTTAGCTGACAGATTTTTAGAACTGACAGGGACTATTCCAATCGGAAAAATGAGGCCGCAATATTTGGACAGACTCTCTTTAGAAAGAGAGAGAGGAATCACGATTAAACTCCAGCCAGTGAGGATGACCTATCAAGGGTATATTTTAAATCTTATTGATACGCCAGGCCACGTTGATTTTTCTTACGAAGTTTCAAGGTCTTTGGCTGCGACTGAAGGAGCCTTGCTTTTAGTTGACGCTAGAAATGGTTTAGAGGCGCAGACGGTGGCTAATTTTTATCTAGCGCAATCTCTTGGGCTTAAAATTATCCCTATAGTTAATAAAATAGATTTGCCAGACGTTGACGTTAATTTAAGAAAAAAAGAATTAGCTGATTTTGTTGGAGTTAATGAAGAAGAAGTTCTTTGTGTCTCAGCTAAATCCGGAAAAGGGGTGAAAGAGGTTTTGGAAGCAATAGTCAAAAAAATCCCTGAACCGGCAGGCAAAAAGGAAGGACCTTTCCGGGCGTTGGTTTTTGATTCTTTTTTTGATGAGTATAAAGGCGTGATTGTTTATATACGAGTGGTTGATGGCGAAATTAAAAAGGGTGAAAAGATAAAATTTTTTAGCAACAATGTCAAAACAGAAGTTAAAGATTTGGGCATTTTCACGCCGGAGCTTGAAAGCAAAGAAATGTTGAGTCAGGGAGAAATTGGTTATCTAGCCACTGGTTTTAAGGAGATTAAATTAGCGCGGATTGGAGAAACGGTTTTGAAGTCCTACGAGGAGCAGATAGAACCTTTGCCTGGTTTTAAACCTCCCCAGCCCATGGTTTTTGCCGGCTTTTATCCAAGGAGCGCGGATGATTTTGAAAAATTTAAAAAAGCCCTTGAAAAAATAGAGCTCAATGATCCAAGCATTGAGGCGAAAGGAGAACAACTGAAGTCTTTGGGGCTCGGTTTTCGTTTAGGTTTTTTAGGCCCGCTTCATTTGGAGATCATCTCCGAGAGATTAAAAAGGGAGTATCAAATAGATCAAGTGATCACCCCGCCAACCACTGAATTTCGTCTGACAGAAGAAACTGGCAGGGTGATTAACATTCATTCCGCCTTTGAATTCCCGGATGGTAAACTTAAAAAAATCGAGGAGAGATTTGCTGAGATTAAAGTTATGGTTGTCAAAGAGCATTTGGGTGAAGTGATGAAATTTTTAGAAGACTTTTCCCGAGAAAATCCAAAGAGATTTAATTTTAAGAAGATGGATTATCTCGGATCTTCCTGTTTTATTGAATTTAGAATGCCCCTGAGTCTCCTTATCCAAAACTTTTACGACAAACTTAAATCTGCGAGCCATGGCTTCGCTTCCTATAGTTATGAGCTTAAAGATTACGAAGAGGTTGAAGTAAGTAGAATGGACATATTAATTGCTGATAAAAAAATAGAACAATTTTCAAATTTAGTTTATCAAGACAAAGAATATCCTGTAGCTAGAAAAATGGTGGAAAAATTAAAAGAAATTTTACCGCCTCAACTTTTTGAAGTTAAACTTCAGGCCGCTATTGGTGGAAAAATTATTGCCTCAGAAAGAATCAGCGCCAGAAGGAAGGACGTTACCGCTCCTTTATATGGCGGAGATGTTTCGCGAAAAAAGAAACTTTTAGCTCGGCAAAAAAGAGGAAAGAAAGAAATGGCTGGAAAAGGAGAAGTCCATATTCCAATGGAGGTCTACAGAGAATTATATAAGAGCTAAGAGTTTCCCTTTAAAAAATGATTCACCCATAGTGGAAAAATTATGAAAAAAACTTTTTTTATTTTCTGTTTTTTATTTTTTTCTTTTTTTATTTCAAATAAAATTGAAGCTTTAACTTTTGGCACGCTTCTTTATAAAACAGGCGAAAACGGCAGGATGTATGGCTTAAATGAATTTAAATTTTCTCCCTTTGTGGGCAATAAATATCTAGGCGGAGTCGGGATTTATATCGGCAAAATAGAGGGCGAGCCATCGGTGGTTGAAGTTTCTTACGGTCAGGTCAGAATTATTCCTGCCCGTTTTTTTATTGATTTAGACAAAGGAGAGGAGTTTGTTGGCGCAAAAATTCCGAAAGATTTTACACTAACGCGGGTGAGTAAAATAAACATACTTGAACATATTAGATGTCAAGTAGGTGAAAAAGAAGATTTTGCCTTTAGGGAACAAAAGGGGCCATTAAATGGTCTTTGGACTTCAGTCGGTTTAGCAGAAAAAATTTATGAAAGCTTGAACAATTCCTTTTTAACTTATCACCCCCGGTCGACGGGCCTGAACCCTTTTTATTACACAATTGACATCACGCCCGATGGCTATGATAATATCGGCGCGATTAATGACAGCGGAGATTGTTTTTCGCAAACAAAAGAATTTTCCAAAATTCATCATTTTGGTCACGGAGACTTTTGGGAAAATTTTGCTTTTAAAGAAGTTAAAAAATTTTTCGAGGCTCTTTTAAAAAAGGACTTAGGGGTTATAGACCAATCAAATTTTTTTGGTAAGAAAAATGGCTCTGATTTTTATATTTTTTCCCCCTACACCCAATATCTTCAACCAACTTTAACAGAAGCTAAACTTGACATTCCCATTGCTTCTTATGGCAAGAAAAATTTGCCTGACATGTTTTCTGAGGGAAAATTGGAAAAAGAAACTTTTTTGGCTGTGGCCGAGCGGGTTTTGACTGATCTCGGCGTTAGTATAGTCAAACAATTCTCTATTAAAAAACTCCATTTAGATAAAATAATTGGCTTATTTAATGACATTAAAGAAAGACTTGTTTTAGTTGAGTCTGGTTTGCAGTTTTTAGGAGTGAAAGTTGATTTAAGCAAAAAAATGGCGATTATTCCGCAAAAAATAACAGAAAAAATTTTAGAAAAAAATAAATTTATTTCTGGTTCTGTGGGAGAGATTAAAGAAACATTTAATGATCTCGGGGCTGGTCTAAAAGAAGGGCAGGAAATAGCTGAAAGAGAAGAGAAAGGATTGTTATCCGGGCCTGAGGCAGAAAAAAAAATTGAGGAATTTATTTCTAAATTTGATGAAGAAGAGGAAAATGACGAGAAACAGGAAGAAGCGCAAAGGCCGGAGGAAAAACAAAAAGAGACACCAGAGGAAAAAGAAAAACAGGATAAGGCGAAGAAAAAAGAACAGGAACAAAAAGATAAACAGAAGCAGAAGCAGGAACAAAAGCCAAAACAGGATAAGGTCAAACCGACAGAAATACCAATAAAAATTAACTCAGGTGATTTGGTTATTAACGAAATTTATTCTTACCCCAAGGAAGACGAGCCAGAATGGATTGAGATTTATAATAAAACAGACAAAAAAATTGAGCTGAAAGGATTTACGATTGAGGATAATACCGGTCCGGAGTTTGGCAGCGGTCGCTTGACCAAGCTCGATAATCTTTTTATTTTGCCAAAGGGTTTTTTAGTTTTAACCAAAGGCGAAGATTTCAATTTTAGTCTTAACAATAAAGGTGATATTTTGATTTTGAAATACGGCGAAAAGATTATTGATAAAGTTGCCTACGGCGATTTTGATGATGGTCAGGTTTTAAACAACGCGCCTTTGCCTTTGCAGAATGAGGCGGTCGCGCGTTTATTTGATGGCAAAGATACGGGCAATGATTTAAAAGATTTTGCCCTAACAAGCGAGCTGACACCTGGTCGGCCAAATAAAATTGTGATGCCAGGAAGATTAAAGGCCGATTCAGGAGGAGTTGGGGGTTCTGATGATCTCCAATCTCCATCTCAAACTACTTCTCAGTCTTCTTCTCAGTCTTCTTCGCCCTCACTGCCTCTACCTTCTTCTCAAACGAATATTTATTATGTTTATCAGCCTCCGCCTCCTTCGCCAGCTCCTATTTACCATTCTTATAATTATTTAAACGTGGTTATTAACGAAATTGCTTGGATGGGCACTCAGGCCGAAGCAGTCGATGAATGGATAGAACTTTTGAATACCACAGAAGAGTCTATTGATTTGAGCGGTTGGATTCTCGAATCGCAGGACGGGAGTTTAAAGACAAGTTTATCTGGTGTCATCCCAGCTTATAGTTTTTGGCTTTTAGAGAGGACAGACGATACGACAATTATTGATATAGAGGCTGACCAGATTTATCAAGGTAGTCTGGCGGATAGTGGTGAAATTTTGGAGCTAAGAGACGGAAAAGGGAATTTAATTGATTTTATTGATTGTTTTTTAGGTTGGTTTGCCGGCGATAAAGAAAGTCAATCCTCAATGGAGAGGATTGATCCAAAAGTTTCTGGCAATTTAGCTACTAATTGGCAAACGAATAATGGGCAAAAAATTAATGGTTATGATAAAAATTCTCAACCTATTTTTGGCACACCCAAAGCAGAGAATAGTCCGCCTCTTGAAGAAAAAAATATCGTTTTCCAGAACAGCATTTTGACCCGAGATCTCTATAATCTCTATAACTGGTCAGATAAAATTGAAGGACAAGCAGCGGCTTACACAAGCACCACTAACGCCTTAAAAGGAGTAATGGTCTCTTTAAAAAGCGAGAAATTAAATAAATATTGGCAAGATAATCTTTCTTGGTCAGAAGAGCCTATCTATCATTTGGCTTCTTTAGATAAAAAAAGCGGCTTTCTTTATTATTGGCTTTTAAATACTTCTTCTACCTTATCCGAAGATCATTATTTTCTAGAGTCTTTTTCTTTTTCTCAAACTCAAAGAGGGACAACTTCAACCTCAGAATTTATTTTAGATAAAAATCCGCCGCCAGTACCTGAAAATTTATTTGTTTTTTATGATCGGGAGAAAGATGAGCTTAATTTTTCTTGGTCAGAAGTTCAAGATTTTTCAGGGATTGATCATTATCAAGTTTACTGGTGGGAAAACGAAGTTCAAAATACGGCCGCCTCAAATGAAACAAATTTTGTGATAAAAAGTCCTCAAGAAAAAGAGTATGCTTTTAAAGTAAAGGTCTATGACAAAAGTGGTCTCTCTAGTGACTGGTCAGAGAAAATATTTTTTAAAGATAAAATGGCTGATTGGCGGGAAAGGAAAAAGGTGGTTATTGATAATAGTCAAAATGCCAATAATTTAAAAGATTTTGAGGTTGATGCAGAAATTTTATATGAGCCAGAGATGAATAGCGATTTTTCAGACATTCGTTTTACTGATAGCGATGGTCAGACTTTACTTGATTTTGGCTGGGAGATCAACGATAATGGAGAAGAGATGAAAATAGATAATGTCAGCTCAATCGCCGTGGTAAAAATTCCTTATATTCCTGCTTATTCCACAAAAACCATTTATTTATATTATGCCAATCCGTCTGCACCTACAGCGGCTAATCTTACCAAAGCTATAACCTGGTTTGATCATTTCGAAGATGGTTCGACAGCCAATAATTATGATTACGCCTATTGGATTTGGGATACGGCTAATAGTAGGTTAAGTTTAGGCACCGGCAATGTTGATGCTTATCTTGTGCCTAAAAAATTATTAATAAAAAATTTTATTTTTAGAACTCGTTATTCGCGTCATGACAGCTATGATAGTTGGTCTACGAAATTAATTGCTTACCGCTTTCAAGACCAAAATAATTATTTTGGCTATAAACGTTATGGCGTACAAACGCCTAAGCCTTGGGATATTTCTTTTCGTTTAGTGAAAAAAGTAGATAGTCTAATAACAGATTTTGCTAATTTTGGACAGAATGAGCCAAAAGGAATTTGGCAAATTTTAAAAATTTCTACCTATGAAGCCGAACATTCTTTTTTCCATAGCTATTTTGGAAAATTTGATTTTACTACCGAAGATTTAAATATCGACGGCTTGATTCGCTTCCAAGATCGAGCAGATTATGATTTACCTTTTTATCTTGATTATCTTTATATCCGCAAAAATACCAAGCCAATGCCTATAGTTTCTGTTAAAAAATGAAGATAAAAATTAATTATCGAGTTTTGTGAGCTATCTCTTGTCAATCATAATTGTCAGTTTCAACACTAAAAATTTTCTTAAAAAATGTCTTGAATCTGTTTTTTCTCAAAATATCTTCAAGTTTTCTTAATTGAGTAAGTAATAAAAAAATAATGAAAATTTTTAAAAAAATATTAAAACCGTTTTATGGTTCTGGGCTTGGCTCTTTCCTACCGCTTAGATTACTTCTTGATTTTTTACTTTCTTTAAGAAATAAAAATAAGCCGATTATGGTAGGAGAACACAAAATGTTTCTTGACCATTTTGATTCTTTGCGTCTTTCTTTACACCCCCACGAACCTTATGAGACAGAGGTTATTAAAAAAATAATTTTAAAAGGAGATATAGTCTTAGACATCGGTGCTCATATCGGTTATTTTACTTTAATTTTTGCTGGGCTTGTTGGAGAAAATGGTCAAGTTTTTGCTTTTGAACCGCATCCTGAAAATTTTGTTTTATTAAAAAAGAATATTGAAGCTAATGGTTATAAAAATGTGATTTTGGAAAAAAAAGCAGTTTTAGACAAAAATGGGAAAGCTAAACTTTTTTGGGCTTCTTCAAGCGGTGATTATTCATTGATTAAAAATAGAGGGGAAAACTTCATTGAAACAGAAACAATTACCCTCGATGATTATTTTAAGGATTTTAAGAATAAAATTGATTTTGTAAAAATTGATGTCGAGGGGGTAGAGATAGAAGCTCTCTCAGGGATGAGAAAATTATTAGAGAAAAATGAAAATTTAAAACTAATGATTGAGTATTCTCCATTAAGATTAAAAAGAAGAGGAATAGAGCCGCTTGAATTTATTTTTCTTTTGAGACAATATTTTTCGAACATCTATTTTTTTGACGAAGAAGATAAAAAAATGGTTTTGTGGGAACGAGGTTTAGCAAAAACTAGTTTTGGACATTTCACCTTTAATTTATTTTGTGAAAACACAAAGGGGATTTAGTCCTTTGAGATTTTTTCGCTTGCCGTATGTGATAAAATCTAAGCTTTGAGAGGAATAAAAAATAATAAAAACAAGAGCGGTTCGATATCCATCGAACCGCTCTAAAATTTACATTAACCTCCTTTAATTTTTGGGTTTGTTATTTTTGTCCCTCTTATCAAGTCTCGGATAGTTTCTCGTTGTCTAATGAGTTCTATCCGATCAGATCTGACAAGCACTTCTGCCGGCCTTGGCCTTGAGTTGTACCAAGAAGCCATACAAAAACCATAAGCTCCGGCATTTTTTATCACTAAGAGATCGCCTTCTCGTACCTGGTTGATCTCTCTCTGCTCGGCAAATTTGTCGCCGCTTTCGCAAAGATTACCTACAATGTCAACCTTCTCTTTTTTACCATAAGGGTTTGAGAGATTGACAATCTGGTGGTAAGAGCCATACATGGCTGGTCTGATGAGGTGATTGAAACCGCTATCTACGCCGACAAATTCTCTTCCATCAGGATTCTTTTTAATGGTATTGACTCTGGTTAATAAATAACCAGCTTCAGCCACTAAATAACGACCCGGTTCAATTATCAAAGTCAATCTCTTGCCATACTTTCGGCAAAATTCTGAAAATCGTTCACAAAACTTTTTGCCCAGTTCTATCAAGTCTAGCGGTTTCTCTTCCGGCTTGTAGGGTACGCCTAATCCACCGCCAAAATCAAGAAATTCTAAGCCTTGAAAATTTTTTGCGACGCGCAAAAGAACATTCATTGCCATTAAGAATTTGTCAGGGTCCAAAATTTGCGAACCAATGTGCTGGTGAAGACCGATAATCTTCAGGTCATATCTTCCGGCGATTTCTTTAATTTTGTCAACTTCCGAATACCAAATGCCGAACTTTGACTTTGGTCCGCCAGTAATGCAATGATCGTGATGACCCGCTCCGACATCCGGATTAATTCTGACGCAGACCTCGGCCCCTCTGTATTTTTTGCCGAATTTTTCCAAGCGCGAAAGCGAATCAATGTTCAGCAAAATTTCTCTTTCCATGGCAAAAACCATCTCTTCATCAGTGATGTTGTTGCCAGTGAAGAGAATGTTTTTAGAGGAAAATCCGACTTTCAAAGCTAAGGCAATTTCTCCGGGAGAAACCGCGTCAACCCATATCCCTTCTCCCTTTAAGAACTTTAAAAGATAGGGATTGGAATTCGCCTTGACCGCGTAAAGAATTTTTACCGGTTGGTAACGACCAAAACTCATCCACAAGCGACCCGCTTGACTCCTAATTTTTTCTTCATCATAAATAAAAATAGGAGTCCCAAATTTTCCTGCCACTCTTTCAAAAACACTCGTCTCTATCATTTTGTCCTCCTTTCATTAGAAAATGATTGTAAAGGTGCGCCTCCTTTTTATTTTGAGTATATTTAAAAAATAAAAAAAGTCAAGCCCGTGAGGACTTGAAAAATAAAAGTCTAAATTAAAATTTATTAACAGTTTTTATGTTCTCCTTTCCGGGAATTTATCTTTGTCTTTTTCCCAGAGTGGTTGATATAATTTTTTCGCTTCTTGAGAATAAACCGTCAGGCAAGGAAAGAATCTGTTCACTAGCTCTTCCGCTCCTTGATGAGTTGGGTAGGGATGATATTTTCCCACCAGCTCTTTAAGGATTTCGGGATTGTCTAAAACCTGGCAAGGCAGGTAGAGATTTTTGCTGAACGGCTGCTTGTCACGCATGCCCCTAAAGAATGGTGAATTTAAGGCCTCAGCCAAATTGGTCTTTTTAATATTACTGGCTGCTAAATGAATAAAGATACAGGGCTCTAAATCGCCGTTTGAATTAACATGAGCAAAACGGCGGCCGCCAGCAATGCAACCGCCAACCCATGGCGCGTCGTTCCAAAAATCAATCAGGAAAATAGGCTTGTTGGCTCGAAGTTGGTCTCTTCTTTCTTTCATGAATAATCTCTGTTTTGGAAAGGGCATTAAATTTAGGTCTACCTCCTTGCCAACCGGCATATAAAGGAAATACCAGCCAACGAGTGCTCCTTTCTCAATCATTAAATCAATAAATTTATCAGAAAGCGCTTCTTCCACGTTATTTCTCGTGGCACAAATGGAATAGCCAAAAGGGACGCGATATTTTTTGAGCAAGTCCATGGCTTCCATTATTTTGACAAAACTTCCCTTTTGCCTTCTTTCATCCGTGCTTTCCTCAAAGCCCTCAATAGAAAAATTAACAATCACGTTGCCTAATTTTTGCAGTTTCTTGGCTTTTTCTTCATCCAATAAGGTTCCATTGGTAAAGACTTGAAAATAGCTGTTCTGATGATTTTCAAATATTTTGAAAAGATCTTCCCAGATAAACGGTTCGCCGCCCAAGATAGTATAAAAAAGAGTGCCGATTTTTTCTCCCTCGCTGATAACCCGGTCAACCGTTTCAAAACCAAGATCGTCTTTTTTTGAATATTGATTGGCGTAACAACCAACACATCTCAGATTGCATCTCATGGTTGGGCTGATCAGAATCGTGTATGGAGCTGGACAACCGTATTTCTTTTCATATTTATAATAACCCGAAGGTCGCAGGACAGAAGCGCGAATTAAAAAATCACCGAAAAATTTTTTTCGGCAATTAGGATGCATGTTATTTATTATTCTTTCAAGCAGCTTCAACCCCTGAGGATTTTTGAAGAAGATAGACTCCACGTTCTTTATACTATTCGCCATTTTTCCTTGGTCTTTCGCTCTTTCAGATATTTTTTCTATCTGCTCCGCTATTTTTTTGACGATAATTTCTCCCCTTTCTTCTTTCTCGATTAAAGAACTGATCGTCTTTTTAAGATGCCATCCCTTTATCCTGTCTAAGATGTTTGGTCCCATAAAATAAATATATATTAGGGGGCTTGAAAGTCAAGCGAATAAGTGATAAAATAAGCTTAAATGGCGAGGGATAAATTTTTTAAAATCATCTTATTTTTTTCGCTTTTTTCCATCCCTCTGAGAATCTCAGCTTCTTCTAATATTGTCATTAATGAAATTTGTTGGATGGGCAATAGCACCAGTTCAGCCGATGAATGGATTGAGATTTATAATCCGACCAAAGAAAATATTTCTCTTGAAGGTTGGCTCTTAAAAAGGGCGGATAAAAAAGTAAATCTTAAGGGAGGGATTAAAGCCTTCGGATTTTTCCTTTTAGAAAGAACTGATGACGAGAGTGCGTCTGACGTGCCAGCTGACCAAATTTATAAAGGCGCTTTGTCTAATAAAGGAGAAAAATTGATTCTGGAAAATGAAAAAGGCGAAATAATTGATTCAATTGATTGTTCTCCAGGTTGGTTTAGCGGCGATAATAAAACTAAACAGACAATGTCAAGAATCTCTCATTTGGTTTCAGCTAGTGAAATTTCAAACTGGAAAAATAGTCAATCTGCTGGCGGTACGCCAAAGGCGGAAAATAATTTTGAGAAACAACCTGAAAGCATAAAGAAGGGGAGTCTTTCGCAAAAAGAAATGAGCCTTGATTTGACTGGCAGCGAGGGAGAGATAGACAGCACTAGATCAATTAAATGGCGAGATTTTTTTCTTAAAAGTTTTATCGTCCTCGGTCTGATTTTAATTTTATTAATAATTTTAAAGTATAAAAATTTAAAAAATGAAGAAAATAGTTAAAATTTTATTAATCATTATTTTTCTTGCCATTCCTTTCGGCTTTTTTTTGAGATTTAATTCAGAAAAAGCGCATGAGCGGGTTTTTGACCAGCAGAGAATTAAAGATCTAGAAAATTTTAAAAAAGGAGCGGAGAATTATTTTAAAGACAATGGCTGCTACCCTGTCTTAGATGAAGGAGGGTGTTTAGAGGATTACAAAGAAACATTTAGACAGAGACTAGTGCCTCAATATCTTGATTCTATCCCGGCTGAACCAGAACCGGGCTTTAGCTGTTATTTTTACCAGACGCAGAATCAAGGCGAACTTTACAAACTTTCCGCTCGCCTGAGCTTTGAAAAAGAAAAGGCAAAAACAGATGGCGGAAACTTGGATAGGTATTTTGAAATTTTTAATCAAAAAGAAGAGAAGCAGGTTGTCACTTATTTAGATCATCAGGTCATGAGTTGGGGGAATAACGAAGCCAATCAATTAGGAATTGAAAATGGAAAATATAAAAAAGGCGCTCAATTGATAGAAGGATTGACCAATGTGGTCGCCATCGCCGCCGGTTCTTCAGTCAGTTTAGCTTTAACCAGTCAAGGTGATGTTTATACCTGGGGAAACAAAGAGTTTAAACCAGTTAAAGTTAAAAATTTAAAAAATATCAAAGCTATTGCCGCTGGCGCTAATCATTTTTTGGCTTTAAATTCTGAGGGCAAAGTTTTTGACTGGGGTAAAAATGATTTTGGCCAATTAGGCGACGGGACAAAAACAGACAGGGATGAACCGGTTGAGGTTTCCGCCTTCGGCGGATCCGCCGTAGGCGGAAAAAATCTTCCTCAAATTAAAGCCATTGCGGCTGGCGCCAATCATTCTTTAGCTTTAACTTCAGATGGTTTTGTTTATGCCTGGGGAGATAATAGTCAGGGCCAAATTGGCGATGGCGTGAGTTCGCCTGATAGAATAGCGCCGGTCAGAGTTGAAGATTTAAGAGAAGTAGAAAAAATTGCGGCTGGCCTGGGGCATTCTT
>Ga0210053_1001254_pt1 | contig 23723 bp, 20 predicted proteins | sample CryGeymeta201512_FD_185467 | JGI IMG/M metagenome (GOLD analysis project Ga0210053, IMG submission 185467) | Groundwater microbial communities from Crystal Geyser aquifers in Utah, USA - Crystal Geyser metaG 2015-12 (SPAdes) (version 2) | ecosystem: Environmental > Aquatic > Deep subsurface >... | reverse complement strand
AAAAGGCGCGGTCGGCGGTGTGGATCAGCGCGGCGGCGCGCCCGGCACGCGCGAGACCGACCTGCTCGAACCGGTCAATGCGGTCGAAAAAGTCCACGCCGTGCTGCTGGCGGGCGGCTCGGCCTTTGGGCTGGACGCGGCCAGCGGCGTGATGCGCTACCTGGAGGAAAAGGGGATTGGATTCAACACCGGCGTGGCGCGCGTCCCCATTGTCCCCGCGGCGATTCTATATGACCTGGCCATCGGCCGCGCCGAGGTCCGCCCGGACCTGGAAATGGGCTACCGCGCCGCGGCTTCCGCCTCGGCTGAGGCGCCGGCGGAGGGCAACGCCGGCGCGGGGACGGGGGCGACGGTCGGCAAGATTTTCGGCATGAAACAGGCGATGAAATCCGGCCTGGGCACGGCCAGCATGGAAATTGGCGGCGGGATCATCGTCGGCGCCATCGTGGCGGTCAATGCCTTTGGGGACGTGGTTGACCCGCAGACGGGCAGAATCCTGGCTGGAGCACGGACGACTAAACTTGGTCCCGTTCGACTTGGCTCAACGGATTATTTTGCGGATACGCTGGCGGTGATGAAAACGCTGGCTGGCCGCGCCATTATGAAACTGGCGATGAGCCGTAACACCGTTATCGGCGTGGTGGCGACCAACGCCAAATTCACCAAAAGCGAAGCGACCAAAATGGCGCAGATGGCTCAGGACGGGCTGGCGCGCGCCATCCGCCCGGCGCACACCATGCTGGATGGCGATACGATATTTGCCATGGCCACCGGCCAAAAGAAGGCGGATGTGAGCATCGTGGGGGCATTCGCGGCGGAGGTGCTGGCGCAGGCCATTGTGAGGGCGGTAAAAGCGGCCAAACCAGCCGGCGGGCTGCCCTCAGCAAGTGATCGGTAACAGCACTTACCGCAGTTTGTAGGAACAAAAATCGGAGTCTTTCGACTCCGATCCCTACTCCAATATCCAATCTGCAAGATGATTTTTGATTCGCTTCAATCGTTCGCTTGAAATCTTTCCAACTTCACCAAGCAGAAGTTCACCTTCGATAACTGCCAATCGTCCAACACGGATGACACTTTCGAGTTTCAAGCCGCTTTGAGCAAAATCAGAATCGCTTTCTTGAACAATTTCATCAAAATTCGGCACATAATGCCTGATTCGCGATGAAATCATGCAGGTAAGCCAGTCTTCATATTCGCCTGGGAGTTTACCAAGCAAAAGCGCAGGGCGTAATTTACCCTCGGTTAAATCCGTTTGTGGAAAGCGGAAAAGAACGATATCCCCTGCACGGCTCATGAGTATTTGACCTTCAAATCGGCAATGGTGTAAAGTTCAGGTTCGTCTTCCATGCCGCGCATTGCTGATGTGAGTGAGAGCCGCAACCATTCTTTATCTTCACGCTCCGCTTTGGCAAGGAGGAACTCTAAATAATCAAGCACTTCCTCCTGAAATGACAAGGGAAGTTTGTTGATGTATTCCTGAATTCTTTCGCTGAGCACCATAATCAGGTTCTCCTTGCTCAAATTATACACCCTAAAAACCTGCTGTGTCGGGGGCTCCTGACCCCGACACACGACCGACCAAAGGTCTCCTCCCCGGGTTGGGTAGACCTGCGGTCAAATCCTCGGAGGGAACGCACCCTGCGGGTGTGCTCCGCGAGGAGTCTTTCGCCGAGGCAGGGGTGCTGCCTGTCAGGAGACTAGGCTACAGAAAGCCGTGAGTCAAAAAAGAGCAGCCTCCTCGCACAGGCTGCTCTTTTCACTGATCACTGATAACCGATCACTGATCACTTCCTCCGTTTCCGCCCCTTCAACTCGTCCCGCAAGATCAGGCTGAGCACGATACTGACCGCGCTGACGATCAGCGCGCCCAAGAAGGCGTTCCACCAAAACGGGTCGGCGATGGTAAGGGAAATCCCGATGAAGTTGCCCACCCAGGCGGTCACGGCGAAGAGCAGGGTGTTGATGACCAGGGCGAACAAGCCCAAGGTCAGGATAATGAGCGGACAGGTCAGCAGCTTGAGCAGGGGACGTAACAGGGCATTGACCAGCCCGAAAACGAGCGCTAGCAGCACCACGCCAACCCAGTTGCCTGCGTAGACAAGGCCGGGCAGGATGGCGATGGCAGCCCAAAGCGCCACCGCATTGATCCCCCAGCGTATGATAAATCTCATTTCAGCCTCCTTCGTTGTGCCTGAAAGACCCTAAAGGTTTCCTTTGCAATCAAACGTGCATTTCAAGCAGGATTTTCCAGCAAGATTTATACCTGGTTTGCCAAAAAAACCTTTAGGGTCTGAGAGAAGTCTTCGATCTCGCTATAGTGATTTACGAGATTCGGGGAGCGGGGTTTCATCCGCCTGCATCCAGATCAGCGTGCGGATTGGCTTGAAGCCCGCCGCCAGGATCGCTTCTTGAGCCTGGCCGGCTGGCAGCTCCAAGGTGAGATTTTTCTGCCAGGAGAGGGTATGCCGGGCGTGCAGCAGCAGGGCAGCCAGCGCACCTTCTCCGCCTTCGAGCGGAGCAGCCGCCCAGAGCCGGTCAGCGTGCCCCATAAATGGCTGCCAGGCCAACACACCCTGCAACTGGCCGCCATCCACGCGGGCAGCCCACTGGCGCGTCTCGTACTCCAGGAAAAAGCGATAGAGGGAAGGCCCCAGACCGGGGCGCAACGACAGCCACGGGATCGGGTGGTACCAGGCCAGCATATTGGGATAGAGCTGCTGCATCCAGGCCTCCTGCTGCGGCCAGTCGCGCGCCTGGCGCGATGTGATCGTGATCCCCGCGCCAAGCGGGCCGAGGCTGCGGTCAGGAGCCGCCTGCCACAGCGTGCGCCGGACGCGTTCGCGGAATCCCAGGCTGGCGTACAGCGCCGCCGCGCCCGGATTGTCGTCGCGGACGTGCAACCAGGTGGTTTGCGCGCCTCGTTGACGGGCATGCTGCACGGCCTCCAGGGTCAGTGCGCGACCGATCCCCTTGCGGCGGCAATCGGGGCGGACGGCAACGTTGGCGATCAAATAGATCTTTCTCCCTTCGCGCTTGAAAGGCACCAGGCTGACGTTCCCGACCACTTCACGGTTCTCCTCCCAAACGTAACCTGAAAGCGGCATCGAGACCGTATCTATGGCGTTCGCTGCCCAACGCAAGAAATAGCTGTCATTTCCAGCGCGCCGCATTTGTTGGATGTAACGGTGACCCTCGGTATCCAAAGTGCCCGCGAAACAGCTCTCGACCAGGTCTGCTACCCGCGGCAGGTCGGTCAGGATGTTGAGCGGGCGCAGTTGCGGGACTTTGGCAAGGATAGAGGCAGTAATGGCGACCATGCGTTTTATTGATTCCAGGCTATGTAAGCTTCATAAACGTGCTTCTGCGTGGCCCAGGTAATGATGCCTTGTTCCTGAAGTATTTGCGTCTGCTCGAAGAAATAGCGCAGGACAGCCTCGTTTTCCGGAACATAAAAGTTGGCGGGGATATAGACGATTACTTTGGCGATGCGGCTGCGGTCGCGGTTCAGGTCAATTTCCCGGATCTTTGCCGCCAGGGCATCCACGTCCGCGTTGGTCAGCACGCATTCGGGATGGCATTGTTCGTAGCCAACTTCGCCGATACCTTCGGTCATACCGGAGAGGATTCCCAGTGCGCCGGGCGAGACCACGATGACTGGATTTTCGTCGGCGGCGAAATCCTGGGCATTGGCAACCCCGAAGGGATAGATGCGCTGGTACAGGTCGACGGGAGCGCTATCGTGGTAGCCGACCGTGCGGATGTAATCGTCCGTCCAGGTGCTGTCGGGGCGGTTCTCCAGCGGCATCGAGAGATAGTGCATCCCGACAATGCCATCCAGGTATTTGAACCCGGCCATGCTGGCCGCCTGCGCCCAATCGTTGACCCCGCCGCCGCCGGAACAACCCAGGTTGTTTTCCGCGCCGACCAACGCGTCCACCAGGGCCTTGTTCTCGGCAAAGAATTGCGCATATTGTTCCACCGGCATCAACTCGCTCTGGAAGCCGAAGTCACAGTGTGTACCGACGCCAAAGCCCCGGTCGCGCGCCTCGGCCATGATATTTAGATTCCAAATTGTGTTGGCCCGGGCGAAGGGTTTCTCGCTCTCGATGGTCAGGAGGGCGTTGTACTCCTCGGCCAGATCCATGCCGTAGCGCAACTCCTCAACGTGACGGAGGAAGACAGCTTGGTCCCGGTCATCGGTGAAATTGCCTTCCATGTGGGTCATGGTGGTCAGGTAGAGCGGCGCGTCGCCTTGATGGACAGGAGCCGGCTGCGAGGTCCCGGCCGGAGACGAGGGGCAGTCCGCTGGACAGTTCTGGGCATCTTCCGGCCCGGAGCAGACGCCATCGCCGCAAGGACCGGTGGACTCGCCCGGAGCGGGGGCCTGTGTCGCGCCGCTGCCTCCCGGCAAGTTGCAAGCGGAGACGAAGAAAATAAATAGGAGAAGGATGAGAAAGCTTATTTTCATATTGTTTCCTTTCTCGATTGCATTTCCTAATTATAGCCTTTCCTGACTTGCAATTCTAAAGCAAAAGGGTAGAATCAAGGCCGTTATGACGTTGCCTGAACCACAAATCATACAATCTTCTAATGCTTTTTTGCCGTTCTGTGGATAAGCCTTTGTTATAATCGCCAACGTTGGACAACGAACAATTTGTCCTCCCGAAAGGATTCCGCCTATGATGCGATTCGACCGCTTTACCGAACGCGCCCAGGAGGCCGCCCAGCGCGCCGCCGAGATCATCCAGCGTTACGGACATAACCAGATTGATACCGAGCACATCCTGCTGGCGCTCATCGAGCAGCCCGGTGGGGTGATCCCCCAGATTCTGCAAAATCTAAATATCAACACCAATCAACTCTCCGAGCGCTTGGATCAAACCCTGCGCATGAGCCCCAAAGCCAACATCTTCGGCGGCGGCGGGGCGGGGCAGATCTTCATCACCCCGCGCGTCAAGCGCATCATTGACCTGGCGAACGAAGAGGCCAACCGCCTGAAGGATGAGTATATCTCGACCGAACACATCTTCCTGGCGATTTTGAGCGAGCGCAACACACCTGCCGCCCGCATCCTCGAAGGCGTCGGCCTGACCCGCGAGCGGGTCTACGAGGCCATCCAGCAATTGCGCGGCGGACAGCGCGTCACCGACCCCCATGCCGAGGCGCGTTACCGCACGCTGGAGAAATACTCGCATGACCTGACCAAACTGGCGCGTGAGGGCAAACTCGACCCGGTCATCGGCCGCGACACCGAGATTATGCGCCTCATCCAGATCCTCTCCCGGCGCACCAAGAACAACCCGGTGCTGATCGGCGAAGCCGGCGTGGGCAAGACCGCCATCGTCGAGGGCCTGGCGCAGAAAATCGCTACCAACGATATACCTGAGATATTGAGTGGCAAACGCGTGGTTGCCCTCGACCTGGGGGCGATGATCGCCGGTTCGCGCTTCCGCGGCGATTTCGAGGAGCGGCTGAAATCCGCCATCGAGGAGGTGCAGCGCTCCTCGGGCGAGGTCATCCTGATGATTGACGAGCTGCACACCGTGATCGGCGCGGGGGCGGCGCAGGGCGCCATGGATGCCAGCAACATGCTCAAGCCCGCCCTGGCGCGCGGCGAGCTGCAGTGCATCGGCGCCACCACGCTGGACGAATACCATAAATACATAGAAAAAGACGCCGCACTGGAACGCCGCTTCGCACCGGTCTATGTGGAAGAACCGAGCGTGGACGACACCATCAAAATGCTCCAAGGCTTGCGCGACCGCTATGAGGCGCATCATAAGGTGCATTTCTCGGACGAAGCCCTGGTGGCAGCCGCCAGGCTGGCGGATCGCTACGTTACCGACCGTCACCTGCCGGATAAAGCCATTGACCTGATGGACGAGTCGGCTGCCAAACTGCGCGTGGCACTCTATTCTCTGCCCAGTGACCTGAAAACCATAAAGAGCGAAATTGACCGTCTGCAAGCCGAGGAGGACGCCGCCTCGAACGCCCGCGATTACCAACGCGCCGCCGAGATCAAGGTCAACCGCCTGCGCACGGATGAAGAATTCCGCACCAAGCGCGACAAATGGGAAGCCGAACACAAACTCGACGAAGTGGTGGATGTCAACGACATCGCGGAAGTTGTCCACATGTGGACCGGGATTCCGGTCACGCAAATGATGGAGACCGAGTCGCAGAAGCTGCTGCACATGGAAGAGCGTCTGCACGAGCGCATCATCGGCCAGGACGAGGCCATCCATGCCATCTCGGATGCCATCCGCCGCGCCCGCTCCGGCTTGAAGGATCCATCCCGGCCGATAGGTTCGTTTATTTTCATCGGCCCGTCGGGGGTCGGCAAGACCGAGATGGCCAAGGCGCTGGCCTGGTTCATGTTCGACGACGAGGAGGCCCTGGTGCAGATTGACATGTCCGAATACCGGGAGCAGCACACCGTCTCGCGGCTGTTCGGCGCGCCGCCCGGTTATGTCGGCTACGAGGAAGGCGGTCAACTGACCGAGGCCGTGCGCCGCAGACCTTACCGGATCATCCTCTTCGATGAGATCGAAAAGGCACATCCGGAGGTCTGGAATGCCTTGCTTCAAATTCTGGATGCTGGCCGCATGACCGACGGCCAAGGCAACGTGGTGGACTTCCGCAACACGGTGCTGATCATGACCTCCAACCTGGGCACCGAATACGTGCGTAAGGGCGGCACGCTGGGCTTTCTCCAACCCACCGAGACGGATGAGGATCGCGAGGCGCACGCCAAGATCGAGAAGGCGCTCAAAAGCAACTTCCGGCCTGAGTTCCTCAACCGCATTGACGAGATCATCATGTTCTCGCCGCTGTCGCTCGACCAGATGGAAAAGATCGTTGACTTGCAGATGAGTGAAATCCAGGAACGCCTGAACGAGTTCGGCGTCAAAGTCGAGCTGTCCGGGCCTGCCCGTAAGTGGTTGGCCAAGACCGGCTACGACCCGGCCTTTGGCGCACGCCCATTGCAGCGCGCCTTGCAGAAATACGTGGAAAGCCCGCTCTCGGTCAAGCTGCTGGGCGGGGAAATCCCCAACGGCGCGACCGTGCTCGTGGAAGCCAAATCCGATGAAAGCGGTTTGGATTTCAAAACCAAAGCGGCCAGGAAATAACCATTTGATCTGTTTTACCTGTTTTTAGAGCACGGCCCTGGTTCATGCCCCAGGGACGAGAATATTATGACACAAAGCGGAGCAGATTTCAAGTGGTTTTAAAAAAACATTAGCCTAATGAGCAAGGACGATTAGGCTAATGTTTGGGAAGGATTAGGCTAATGGTTAACAAGGATTAGGCTAACGCTACGGCTCTCTTGCGGCGGGGATTTCTAGCACAAAACTTCGATACACAACAAAACTTGAGACGAGCTGCCAACTTTAAATTTTGCACGGCGCCCCCGCCGTCAAGAGCAGCCGTTTGTTAGCGACTTGCCCGAACCCGAATAGAAATAGGAACTCTAATGGGAAGCTACTTGCCCCTGAGCCTGCTCCCTAATTGGTTCATATTTCTTACTTCTATGCCACATTGCTTCGAATTGCTTTTGAAAGTAATCATACCACTCATTATCCGTTTTACTATCGAGTAAGAACACGGGAGGGTCACCCCATCCAACGTGGTGAGCAAACATCTCGACAATACAGACCCCATCATCATTCCTTTTTCTAAACATCTTTATACTGAATGACGGTGGGTATGATAAAAAACCAATTTCGATTCTCCCTTTAAAGTCTGATGAAACGGATGATGAATTACTGAATAAGAATTCCAGATTATTGATTGTTGATTCAAGTTTCTTTTCATAGTATTTTTTGTCATCTTGCTCGCTTCTGCTCGTTGCGATTTTTAAAGTCTCATCATTATTTTCCATTATTAGAACTCGCATTTCAAGCCCATTCCTAATCCCGTCTCTAATCAAACCTAAATGTGAATCAATGGTAGTTGTCAAAGCAACCCCACATAAGTCGATAAATTGAGATTCCTTAATCAACTTATCAATTGGAGGTTTTGGCTGAAAAAAATCTTTTGAATTGGTTTTTCTTGGGCTTTCCAATTTGTCTAAGAGGCGTCTTATTCTTTCTCCTAAATCCCAGTCATCGAGTAAAAATAGGTAATTCACAATAAAGAAGATAAAGACAATACCTAATAACTCAGTTGCTAAATTTAACAATGTAGCCTGCAGTATATCGTTTGCTCTAAAATAAGCTAGAATCCAAAATATAACCGCCAAAGATGCTACGATAGTATAAATCGCTATTAAGTATTTTATCTTTTGTTTTCTTTGCATTTCAAGTAGACCTTAATTTATTCGTACTCGCTAACGGTTTGCTCACTTGCCGGGGCGGTTGGACCCTGACGCGACTTTGCCCCGAACCAAGTTGAGAAAATCGCGCCGCTTACCCGCGGGGCATAGCCCCGGTCAAGTGCAGCTTGGGTTGGGCGGCACTCGGTTTCAATTTAGTATGCCCACGCATTCTGCTTAAACAGTTCAATCTCTTCAGGTTGTACCACTTCTTCAGTATCAGACACCGATCCCACAACGATCTTTGATACTCTTAGCGCTTTCTTCAGATCATTGCTTGAGATCCATCCATTTTCCCACAGATCTGGGGTTTCCCCATTCACGATTTTACAAATTGGCTCATTGCTATCGAACTGTATACTAACCGCTCTCGGTTGCGTCACACGTTGCAACCATATTTCGAGGTAGCCGTTATAAGGTACACGTTCCATCTTTTTGCGCACCTTCATCCAAAGTCGAGACTTTTCTTCAGGTGAGGCGAGTGAGATGAGGTGACTCAGGATACCGGCAACAGCCGGAAAAGTGGCTGGGGAAACGAACCCAATGTCTGCCGCAATTGCAACTTGCACTTCAAGATCGTCGGGGCATTCGGTTTGCTTCGAAATCATGGTGTGAAACTCGCCAACCAGGCGCCGGAGCGCCCCACTATTCGGAAAGCGCTGCCCAAACGAATGTAGTCTCAGAAGTTGTTTCTGAATCGTCTTTGCATTTGCATCCCCTAAGTCTTGCAAGTCAATGCCTGCCAGCTTGTCCGGCTTTATTGCCCCCTCAACGACATTCCTGTTTAAGAGTGTCTTCGATACTCCTAGCCTCATCCCGACCGGTCGCAATTTATCGCTGATTACTTTCAATATCTCTTCAGCCCGATCATCGCTATTTGAAAATATTCTGTAATCGTCACGGTATCTGAGAATGCGAAAGTCGGTTGGTTCACCAAGCGCGGAGTTAATCTGTTCATCAACATATCCAAGAACGATCTCTGCCACGAAGTCCATCAAGACAGAACCCTGAGAGATGCCATTGGTTTGCCCATACCGACCCGCTTGGATGTGTGAATCGATCCTGTTTCCTAGCAGAGATTTTTCCCTTTTTTTCTCCTTCCCTTCTTTCAAGCCATGAAGCGCCCAGGAAATGCTATGTGTGTATAGAGACCCATAACAGTCTGTCACATCCGTATGGAGAATGTGACTAAACTCCAAAGAGTAGATTAAAGACCGTTGCTCGACACTTCGCCACCAACTCCTGATCTGTGTTGCCACATCTGTCTGATTGTCGAGGGACATCACAGGAGCACTGCAGCAGTCAACAGCGCCAGCTTCGAACTCTGAGAATCGCTTCTTAATATGCATCCAGTTATCGGGATCACATATGGCATTTACCAAGGAAATATAGATTGCTGGGTGAATCAGCTCCAATGGTCGCCAAGCAAACTTGCCGTCCTTATTTGCTAAGAAATTGTAGTTTACATCTGGAAAATCGTTTGGATCCGCCGATTTAAATGCAGTATAGCTCCCCCCATTTAGCACCGCCGCGACATCGGTCAGAATCGGCTCAAAGCTGATGTAACTCGGAATATCTGCGTTGAAATAGCTACTCCCCTTAAGGAAATGCTTTCTTGCTTCTTCGTTTGAAAGATCAATTAATTTCTTCATATGCTCAACTCGGGCTTTTGATTTGTGAATCGCGACGCGGACTGTTCATTCAGCGCAAGAGTGATATTATCTTTTCAATGCTGAATGCCGCCTAACGGCACGCGCTTCAGCCGCAGCGCCGGAGCGAGCGAAGCGAGCGGAGGCGCTGTCGGCTGCAAGCGCTTGTTAGGCGGGCTTACAATTCCAAGGCCGTTCATAACAGGTAGAATGCAGACCGAATGCTCGGCACAACCCCATACTCGGTGATCCACTAATGGGTACACGGTGTCGCAAACGGCGTGCCGTCGTGGTAGATATTTGCCCAAGCATAAACTGGCCAGAAAGTGACATCAAATGCAAGAGCCAAAGGAGCCCAAAACACTTCAGGTTCAACAAACTCGCCGCGAGCCATCTGCGCTTCCCTACAGGCCGCTAACGCACTTTTCCACTCGAAGTGAAATCCAAGACCAATCCCAAGATAGACGAGAATAAGTACCAAGAGAATAAGCAAGAGCCTGGAAGCAATCTTGCGAAAGTGAGAACTGCGTGTCACCATTTTTGTGCTCCTGTCAAGCCCGCCTAACGGCTTGCGTAACCAGCCAGGGCGGGTTTGCCCATAACCTTGTTGATAAAGTCACCTGGCTTGCTCGCGGCGCTGACCTTCCAGGGCGATAGCCCTGGTCTGGTTGACGCGGTGTTGGGCGGCCCATATCTCAATTGATTTGACCCTAATCTGTTATGTGGTCAACACCGAGCAAGAAAACATCTTGGCATGTGGGGCACAAGACTGTGTGCTGAGTTGACGATAGATCGCTTTCAAGCACTTCTCGCGGGGTATCGCTGGGAACGTATCGCAATAGAACTCGAAGCACTTGATCCCTGGATTCGCCCTTGTGTTGGAAAGCTTCTTGGACACAGCTGTTACAGAAGTAAGCCACGCATTTTGGGCATACCGCACCATGCGCCCAATCTGGGAGAACAATGAGTGCAGTTCCGCCTGATGCAAGCTTTTTCTGCTTCGCGATATTCTTTCGTATGTCGTTTTCAATGTCCGTCAAACTCAGTTTATTCATTGATGCGCAATTTCTACATGGGACAATGCCGTTGTATTGTCGCATGGTTTGACGAAATGCTTTGAATAGCGGCCCATATATTGATGGATCCTCCTTGTACTGAATATCTGTTGGTGCCCGTTTCTTGAGCCAGTTCATAAAGTCCTCCTGTGCCAAACTCTGAATAAGTGGAATGGCGCCCAACTATTAATTATCTCGACTCTCCAACTTATCTTGCACGACTCTCTATCTTATAAGATTAGGGTTTCAACATCAACAAAGTTTGTCCGAAATTTTACCATCAAACGCCGTAAAGGGGCTGTCCAAAAAGTAACTGGCAGCCCTTCACTTTTTTAAAGATTCGTGATTCAATAGGGGAATGAAAACGCAAAAACCAGCTGCCCCCGTATTCAAGCCGTATGTGATGGGTCAACCGCACCTGCTGTCCCCCAGTTATGACAAGTTGATGGAGGAAAAACACCTGGTGCGGGATGAGCCAACTACTTCTTCTCTTGCATCTCTTCCAGCGTCTGCAAATCCTGGAGGAGGCTGCGCCAGCGCAGGAACAGGCTGACCAGGTAGACCGCCATCACGCTGAAGATAACGCTATAGCCAGCGATCATGTACTTCACGGTATCGGGAGTTATTTGTGCAGATAACATGGCATGACTCCTATACCTGCAAAATCACAGGTACTTTTGCATGACCTCGAGTTTCATCTGCTCCACCTTTTCGGCCAGGCGGCCCAGGCGGATGCGATGCCAGAGCAGGGTGGCAAAAATGACCGAGAACGTCAGCAGGCTGAAGAAAAAAGTTTGCAGCATCCTGGGGGTCATATCGAAGCCACCTTGGGCGGCGGAAGAGGCCGTGCCGATCAACGCCGGGTGGATGGTGCGGAATAAGCGGATGGACAGGAAAGTGATTGGCACGCTCAAGGCGCCGATCAAGGTGTACACCGCGCCGAAGCGGGCGCGCCGCTCCGGGTCTTCAATGCCCTGGCGGAGCAGGAGGTAAGCGATGTAGATCATCTCGAGGATGGCGGCGGTGGTCAGGCGCGGGTCCCAGGTCCACCAGGTGCCCCAGGCCGGGTAAGCCCAGATGGAGCCTGTGACGATCGTTGTAATAAAGAAGACCAGGCTGATCTCGACTGCGGCCTGCTCGATGATGTCCCATTCCAGATCATGGGTGCGCAGGTAGACGATCCCGGCCACAGCCGCGACCATGAAGCCGAGCATACCGACCCAGGCGTTGGCGACGTGAAAATAGAAGATGCGCTGTACCTGACCCATCACCAATTCCATGGGCGCGTAGAAAAAGACCAGCCAGGTGGCGATGGCAAGCAAGACGGCCGAGACGATATTGAGGATTTTCAGAGCGAGAGGTTGAGTTTCCATAAGTTTCTCCTGAGGAGAGATTAGAGAGCAGAGAGCAGGGAGTAGAGATTAGTCAAGTAGAGAGTAGAGAGTAGAGAGTAGTCAAAAAGGAAGAAACTAATCTCTATTCTCTATTCTCTATTCTTCTACAACATAATCAAAAACCATAAACGCAACGGCAACGAAGACGACGTCATAGACAATAAGCAGGTTGATCCAGGTCATCAGCTCGGATGCCGCGAGTCCCTGTAAAAAGCCGCTGCTGGCCTTGACCGCCGCGATCACGACCGGGATGATGACCGGGAAGAGCAGGATCGGCAGGAGCACGTCGCGTGTGCGGGTCTGCACGGCCATGCTGGCCAGCAGCGTCCCGACCGCCACGTAGCCGACCGACCCAAGCAGGATGACGCCGATCAGGCCCAGGTTGAACAGGTTGGTGTTATACAACACGCTGTAAACCGGCAGGACGATGGCTTCGACGATGAACATGAAAGCCAGGTTGCTGATGGCTTTGCCAAAGTAGATGGCGCTGCGATCCACAGGCGCGAGCAGGAGACCATCCAGGCAGCCGCGGTCTTTTTCGACCGCCATCGAGCGGTTCAGGCCGAGCGTCCCGGCGAAGGCGAAGGTCACCCACAGCACGCCAGCCGTGACGGTCGAACGCGTCCTGACGTCCAGCTCGAGGGCGAAGTTGAAGATGAGGATGACGAGCAGGGCGAAGACCAGCATGGACGAGAGCAGCTCGCGCGAGCGCAACTCGGCGGCTAGGTCTTTCCAGGCGATGGCGGCGACGGCTCTCAGGAAAGAAGCGAGTGGCGAGTGGTGCGTGATGCGTGATGCGTGATGCGTGATTGATGACGGCATACGTTTCACGTTTCACCCCCTTGCAGCGACTGGCGGTAGAAAGCCAGGAGGCCATTTCTACGGATATCCGACCGCTGAACGGAGGCCGCGATCACGCCGCGCGAGAGCACGTCGAAGCGGGAGGCCAGGTCTTCGACGCGCGCCAGGTCGTGGGAGGTCATCACCACAGTCCGGCCGCGCGCGGCCACGTCGCGCAGAACCTTATCGAGCATGTCGCAGGCATCCTGGTCGAGACCGGTGTGCGGCTCGTCGAAGAGCATCACCTCCGGGTCATGCAGCACGGCGCGGCCGATGGCCAGACGCTGCTGCATACCGCGCGAGAAGGTGCGCACCAGGTCGCGGCGGCGGGCGGACAGGCCAACCAGTTCCAGCACCTCGCTGATGCGCCTGTCGAGGCGCGGCACGTCGTACATCCGCCCGAAGAAGCGCAGGTTCTCCTCGGCGGTCAGGTCACCGTAGAGCAGCGGCAGGTGCGAGACCACGCCCAGGCGGCGGCGGACAGCCGCGGCTTGCGCCGGCAGGGCGTAACCGGCAATGCGCATCTCGCCCAGCGTTGGCCGCGAGAGCGAGGCCAGGATGCGCAGGAAGGTGGTCTTGCCCGCCCCGTTCGGCCCAAGCAGCGCGACGAACTCGCCCTCCTGCACCTGGAAATCCATGCCGCGCAGGACGGTCTTGAGGCCGAAACGCTTGACGAGCTTCTTGACTTCGATCATGTTAGTTTGGTAGTTTGGTAGTTTGGTAGTTTGGTAGTTTGGTAGTTCGGTAGTTCGGTAATCCACCTGTGTACCTGTCTACCTGTCTACCTGTCTACTTGTCTACTTGTCTACCTGTCTACATACCATCCTTTTCAAACGCTCCTTCAACTCCGCGCGCCGCTTCTCGTAGGCTTCCTTCGCGATGGCGCCCGCCTTGAACTGGTCGTCCAGCGCAATGATGGCGTCCGTCAGGCTGTCAGGGTTATCGCCGAGAGCGTCTTCCATCTCTTCTTCTTCACCTTCTTCGAGTTCCTCACCTTCCTCAAACTCGGCGCGCCGGGCGCGATCACGGAAGAAGAGGTACAAGCCCACAAGGATGAGTACGAGTCCCAGCCCGCCCAGGCCGATGACCAGGCTGGTCTGTGTAGTGACGGTGGGGGTGGTGGTTGTGGTAGAGGATGTTGGACTGCCGGTGACGGTGAAAGTGAGCGAACTGCCGGCTTTCACGTTTGTGGCTGTGTAGATCTGGAAATTGGTGCCCTGAATGGCTTGGGCGCCGGCATCGGTCATCTGGTCGCCTGTGAGCTTGACACCCTCTGGAACCAACAAGGATACAGACGCAGCCGTCAGTTTGAAGGGTTGAGCCACTTCCAGTTTTTTCTCGTAAGGCAGTGTAAAGAAGGCCACAATGCCATACTGGTCTGTACTGGGTGGAACTGCGAAACCGCCTTCGGCAGACAGGAGCGGGGCGCTGCCCTGGGCGACATCAAAACCGACATCCAGCGCATTTTCAGGCAGGGCGATGAACGGCAATGACTGCCCATCGGTGGGCGCCACAACTGCCTGCTGGCTCGAATTGGTCAAAATGTAAATCTCGTATATCTGAGCTGTTTTTTCAACAGAGAAATCGAAAACGATATGTACCTGGTCAAGCGACAGGAGCGTCAGATCGTTCGTCGTTTCATAGATATTCAGCGGCGGCAGCGTCAGCGCGTCCTTTCCAGCCTCGGTCGCGGCAAAATCGGACTGGAAGGGCACGCCTTGATATGTCACCTGCGCCAGGAACAAACGTCCCGTGGGCATTTCGACATTTTCAAAGCTGAACGAACCATCCGCGCCGAGCGGGGCGGAGAGACTAACTGACTCCGCAAGATTACTGCTTGCATCCTGGCCATGGTCGAACCCGCGCAAGATGACCGTTAGGCCAGCGGAGAGGGCGCCGCCCGTCCCATTGACAACCGTGCCGGTGATCGTCCCAACGGCGACCTGAGGGGTGGCTGAAGCTTCTCCGGCGGCGCCCACCTCGGGTGTCGCGGCGCCGGGGGTCGTATCGGCGGCGGCCAGAGTCGAGGTCGCGGTAGCAGTGACAACGAATGGCGTCGCGGAAGGCTGCGGCGTAGCCGTCGGGGCGGTCATGTCGAAGGTCAGCGTACGCAGGTAGGCAGTCAGCGCCCAGATGTCATTGTCAGCCAGTTGTCCGCTGAAGACCGGCATGGACGGGGATACGCCCTCGGTCACGGCGCGATACAGGCTGATGCCAGTCGCCTGCGACATGAATTCCTGATTCGTGAAATCGGCCTCGGGGTTGGCCTTCCCGTCCGGGCCGTGGCAGGTCGCGCACTTCTCGGCGAAGAGCGTCGCGCCGCGCTGGAGTTCTTCGGGCGTGGCGCTCAAGGTGTAGACGTATGCGAGCACGTCCCAACGCTCTTGAGCGGACAGGCTGGTAAAGGCCGGCATGTAACGATCTATGCGCCCCTGTGAGACGAGCGCGAACCACTCGGCTGGCGAGGACTGGCGGGCAATGTCAGCCAGGCCGATGGCCGCCACCGGCACGGGCAGACCCGCCGCCTGCGGGCCGTTTCCAAGCCCGTTCGCCCCGTGGCAGGCGGCGCATTCTACCGCGTATATGGCTTGGCCGCGCAGCGGGCTGGGCGGCAGGGAGGGGTACAATGGGCCAAGGGTCGGCGCGGGCGTCGGCGGGATGTAGTTGGGCGGCGGGGTAATATCTTCGGCCAGGGAGAAGCTACAGGCCGATAAAACGACAGCCATCAAGAGCAATATCGTGATAAGACGAATTTTCATGATTTTCTCTTCGAAATACGTTAGCACGTTGGCACGTTATAGTTGGCACAGTCATAAATTGCGGTTTTTTGCCGCCTGACTCGCAGGGCTAACCCACAGGGTGCTTCGCGAAGCCACCTGCTCAGTACATGGAAGTCCCTTCGGACTGGCGTTACGAGTCGGTTTTCGCGAAGCATCCTTTAGGGCAACCGACTTCCACGAACTGAGGCGGGACTTTAGAACGAATTGGGCACAAGCGCAATTTGTGTCCGCTTTCAGTATAGCAAGTTGGAAAGTTGGCAAGTTGACATGTTGGCAAGGTGCCACATTCAAACCTGCTAACCTGTAAACGTGTGAACATGCCAACGTGTAAACGTGCAAACCTCATTTGAGCGCGTAACCGCACTGGGGACAGAAGCTGTCCGAACTCAAGAAGGGACGACCGCACTTGGGACAGAAACCGGCGACAACGAATGCTCCGCCGGCTTTGTCCTTGAGGCTGGCGCGCCGTTTGGCGATCAGCGCCTCCAGGTCTTCATCCGTGGTTTCTTTGGCGGAGGCTGATTCTGTGGTCGCGTCGGCCCGGTGGCTGGCAATGGCCGCCTCCAAACGTTCCTTAGCAGACTCCCCTCGCCCGCTCGCGGGAGCCCCACCGGGGTGCTTCGCGAAGGGGCTGGGGCTTGCACTGAGCGCAGTCGAAGTGGTGAGGGCGTCCAGTTGGCGCAAGATCCCCGCGCCGCGCTGGAGTAAGCTGCTGCGTTGAGATGGGTAATCCTCGGCGGGTATTTTCCCCAGGGCATGATCGAAATCGAGTTCCTGCAAAGCGTTCAGGATGCGATCCCGTTCGGCCAACAACGACGAGGCGGCATGTTCTTCCTGCAAGTCGGCAGCAGGCTGCCGCTCCAGGAACGGACGCGACACGAACAGCGCGATCAGGATCAGCAAGGCCAGGAGTAGAAAGAGTGCACCAATATCCATGGTTATTTCTCGGCCAGCAAGGGATCAATGATACCCTGGATTTCAGCCTCCGATTGGAACGGGCCAATCTGGATATAACGCAATTTCCCTTGCCGGTCTACGATGTAGGTTTCCGGCACACCCATCTGGCGATTGAAGGCCTGCGAGATGCGCGTGCCCAGGTCGGGACCGTTGGGATAGGTGATGTCGAATTTGGCGATGTAGGAACGGGCTTCCGGCTCGGTATCCACGTAGTCCACACCCAGGAAGACCACCTCCCCGCCCGGCTGGTAAAAGCGCCAGGCTTGTTCCAAATCCGGGGCTTCCTGTTCGCACGGCTTGCACCACGAAGCCCAAAAATTGATCAGCGCCACCTTGCCGCGCAAGTCCGAAAGGCGGATCTGCTGACCGTCCGGGTGCTGGTCATCGCTGAAGGTGGTCAAGACGAAATCCTTGACCGTATCGCCGACCTTGACGACTCCCTGTTGGGAACGTTTCAGCGCCAGGGCCAGGATAGCGAGCAATCCCAGTAACCCCACCCAGACGAGGATTTGCGCCCAAAGCGGAACAGGACGCTTGGGCGGCCTGGTTGCATTGTTCACATTTTCTGACATTCGACCTTTCCTTATAGCCTATCCGAAAATCCCTTGGAACGCGGACTTTAGTCCGCAATGCAGGGCAGACTGAAGTCTGCATTCCGTTATTTGGATAGGCTCTTATTTCCGTTTCCGCAGTTCCTCTTCCAGGCGGGCAACGTACTCGTCCGCGGGCAGCGGGGGCGCGCTGCCCTCCTGGGCGGCGGCCTGCTTGTCGAGGGCGCGCCAGGAGCGGAAGGCGCGATACAGGATGTAAGCCCCTGCCAGGAATGCTACCGGCGGAAGGATGTAAACCAGCCAGTTCAAGCCTGTGCGCGGCGGCTCGGAGAGCACGCGCGCCCCATAATTCTCGACGAAATATTGCTCGATCTCATCCGCCGATTTTCCCTCCGCCAGCATCTGGCGGATCAAGTCGCGCCACTGGGCGCAGGCCTGAGTGGGGCACACATCCAGGGGTGTATTCTCACACACCGGGCAATACAACTGCCTGGCTATCGCGTTGATATCATCATCGGAGGGAGTGGGCTGCTGGGCGAGGGCGGTTTTTGCAGCGGCGAATATGAGGAGAAGCAAGAAAACGTAAAACGTAAAACGTGAAACGTAATACGTAATACGTGATGCGGTAAAAGGTTTCATCAACCAACTCTCCTTTACTTGTTTACTTGTTTACTTGTTTACTTGTTTACTTGTTTACTTGTTTACTTGTTACTCATTACGTTTCACGAATCTTTTCAGGCCAGGCAGCCACCAGTGTCCCGAAGATGAAAACGAGGCTGCCAATCCACAGCCAATTGACCAATGGGTTGTGATACACCTTGAAGGTCGCGCCGATGGCCGAGATCGGCTGCCAGTCCACCAAAATAACGTACAGATCATCTGCCAGGGTGGAGCGCACGCCAGGGATGGTCATCGGCTGGCCGGATTCGTAGAAATAATCGCGGCGCGGGTAAAGGTCGCCCAGGTACTGGTCGCCTTTGTACACGCTGACCACGGCGCGGGTGACGTTGCGCCCGCCGGCGCTATCGAACTGCGCCACCGAGTCGAATTTGACCATATAACCGGCCAACGCGAGCGAGCTGCCCTGTGGGATGGCGCCTTGCGTCTCGGTTTGGAAGACTTGCATGCCCAAGATGCCAATCGCCATCAATACCATGCTGATGTGGATGAGGTACCCGCCGTAGCGCCGGCGGTTGCGTCCCGCCAGATGCCATAGGGCGGTGAAGAAGTTCTCGCCCGTTGTCCGATGGCGCGCCATCCCGCCGCGCCAGAACTCGTACAGGGTGACAAAAATGACCAGCGCCACCAGCCCGAAACCGATCAAGGCGACGGCGTTATGGATGCCGGCTGCAAAGACCGCGACCACGACCAGCGCGGCCGCCAGCGCCGGTTTCCAGACAGCACGTCCCAAAGTCTTGAGTGTAGAATGTCCCCATGCAGAAAGCGGGGCAATGCCCATCAGCAGCATCAGCGCGCCGAAAAGCGGCGCGGCGGCGCGTTCGTAGAAGGGCGGGCCGACGGTCACTTTCTGGTTGGTGACCAGCTCGGAGATGAGCGGGAAGATCACCCCCCAAAAGCAGACGATCAGCACGCCCATGAAGAGCAGGTTGTTCAGCAGAAACAAGGCCTCACGCGAGAGCATGGACTTCATCTCGACTTCGGCCTTCAGATCATTCCAGCGATAGACCAGCAGCGACACCGAGCTGACGAGAGTCAGGCCGATGAAGGCAAAGAACAGCGGCCCGATGGCGCTCTGGGCAAAGGCGTGCACCGAGGAGAGCACCCCGGAACGGGTCAGGAAGGTGCCGAAGATGACCAGATCATAGGTCAGGATGACGAGCAGCATGTTCCACTGCTTCAACATGCCGCGCTTTTCCTGGATCATGACCGAATGCAGGAAGGCCGTGCCGGTCAGCCAGGGCATGAAAGCGGAGATCTCCACCGGATCCCAACCCCAATAGCCGCCCCAGCCCAGCACGTCATAAGCCCAGCGAGCGCCCAGCACCAGTCCCATTGAAAGGAACAGCCAGGCAACCAGCGTCCAGCGGCGGGTGATGCGGATCCAGCGGTCGTCGCTGCGGCCGGTGATGAGCGCGGCGATGGCGAAGGCGTAGGGGATGACGAAGGAGACAAAGCCGAGGTACAGCATCGGCGGGTGGATGATCATGCCCGGATGACGCAGCAACGGGTTCAAACCCATCCCGTCCGAGGGCGTCAGTGGAAGCGCACCCGCCGGGCGGAACATGGCCGCCACCTCGCCGGAGGCCGTCTGCCACCAGCTCGCAAAGGGGTTTTCGAAGAAGATGGTCAGCGCCAGGAAAAAGGCCAGCGTCAGCGACAAGACCACGATCACCCAGGGAAGGAACTCGCGGTCGCGCTCCCACTTGCGCAACATCACCGCCGAGGCAAAGGCCGACATCAGCCACGACCAGAAGAGCAGCGATCCGGCCTGTCCGCCCCACAGGGCGGTGATCTTGAGGTACATCGGCATACTGTTCGAGGTCACGGAATAGACATACTGATACCCATATTGGCCCGTGACCAGCAGGTAGATCAGGGCCAGCGAGGCGAGCGTGACAAGCGGGAAGGTGAGCAGCATGGCGCGCCGGGCGCTCTCCGCCCAGCGACCTGACTGCGAGCGTCCTCGCTCAGGCAGGTAGGATTTCGTCCGCGCCCCATACACTGCCGTCCCCACGCTGAAGAGCGCCAGGAGAAAGGTCACTACGAGAACGCCGTAGCCGAAATCTGCAATCATTTGACCTGCTGGGGGACAGCCTCTTCGTACTTGGTCGGGCACTTGAGCAAGAGTTCGTCCACGTAGAAGATGCCGTCCTCGCCCAGGTGGCCGGTCATGATGGCCTGCGCCTCATCCCGCAGCAGGTCCGGCTTGGGGCCGTTGTAGATCACCTGCAAATGGGAACGGTTCGGATCAATGACGGCCTGGTGCAGGACGGCCGCCAGTCCGCCCTGGGCTTCTATTTCCTTGTTGTCGCCTGGGACATTCGCCACTTCGAAGGACAGGTTGAGGGTTTGTGGATCGTATTGGATGGTAGATCCAATCACTGCTCCGGAGACACGCAGATTGACTCCAATCACGTCACTGCCTTTGGCGTGCAATTCATCCACAGTCACGAAATACTCAGCGCTGGCCTGCGTCGAAGAGGCGATCAGGTAGATCACTGCCGCCAGGATCAACAGGCCTCCGACGATGAATTTGGCGCGCCCAAAACCAGGTTTTTGCATTGCGAATACCTCCAAAGCGATAAGGGATTACCCCACAATATTTACATATTATGGTTAATAGAACATGAGAATATGGGGCTTCCAACAGACTCAGGTCAACTTCACCAACCCTGTGCGGATGGCGAACTTGACCAGCTCGGTGCGTGAGTGCATGTTCAACTTGTTCATGATCCGCTCGCGGTGACGGGCAATCGTCTTCGGACTGATGACCAGCACTTCGGCGATCTCGTCGTTGTTGGCGCCGTCGGCCAGGTATTTCAACACTTCCTGCTCACGGTCGGTCAGACCGTCGAGGCCGGCAGCTTCACCGCTGGTCCGCTCTTGAGCCAGGAAATCCTTGACGAGCAGCTTCGCCAGGGAAGGATAGAGGTAAACCTCGCCAGCCGCCGCGGCCCGGATGGCAGTCAATAGTTCTTCCGGCGCGGCGCGCTTGGGCACGTAGCCATTCGCCCCGACTTCGAGCATTTTGAAGAAATATTCCTCGTCCTCGTGGATGGTCAATGCCACGACCGCAATTTCCGGGTAAAGGCGCTTGATCTCGCTCGTCGCCTCGATGCCGGACATATCCGGCAGGCCAATATCCATCAGAACGATGTTCGGCCTTAACTTCGGCGCCGCCTCGAGCGCCTCTTTGGCCGTGCCGGCCTCGCCGACGATCTCCACGTCGCTTTCACCGCCCAGCAACATGCGCAGACCCGAACGGACGACTTGATGGTCATCCACCAGCAGGAGACGGATTTTCATCGGACACCTCTGTATCCTCTTGATAGGGGATGGAAACCTCGACCCTGGCCCCCTCCCCCAAGCGCGAACTCAAGGTGAACTTGCCGCCCAACAGAGTGGCGCGCTCTTGCATACCCGTCAGGCCCCAGGAAGGCCGTTCGGAGGAGGCCATCGAGCGGGCATCGAAACCACGACCGTCGTCCGTTACTTGCACCCGTACCGCGTTGGGGCCGTAAGTCAGGTTGATACTGGCGTTCCTGGCATTGGCGTGCTTGACCACGTTGGTCAGCGCTTCCTGGGCGATGCGGAACAAGGCGGTTTTCACTGCCGAAGCGACAGGCCGTTCCTTCCCGTTGATCTCCACCCGCACGTACAAATGGGCGCGTTCCTGCACATCGTGGGCGTACCAGCGCAAGGCCGCCGGAAGGCCCAAATCGTCCAGATGGGACGGGCGCAGGTCGGCGATCAGTCGCTGCAGCTCGTCCAGGGAATGGGCGGCCAGTTCCTGCAATTGTCTCAAGGTCTGGTTGGCGCGGCCTTTATCGTCATTCTCTACCCTCGTCGCCAGGCCGCGTAAACCCATGCCGATGGCTGTCAAAGCCTGACCGGTCTCGTCGTGCAGCTCGCGGGCGATGCGTTGGCGCTCGCTCTCTTGGGCAGCCACCACGCGCTTGAACAACTCGCCGCGCATCGCCTCGCGCTGCTCGGCTTCCTTCAGGCGCGCTTCCTGTAGACTGGTAATCTGGCGTTCGATTTCCACCTGGAAAGCCCGCAGGAAGCGGATCACAAAGAAGGATGCCAACACCGCTATCGCGGCGCGGAACAACTGCACCGGGAACCCGAATAGATTTTCGAACAGGGTTTGGTTAATGACATTCGAGGGCGGTAAGGTGGTCATCTGGACGAACAACTGACCGATCAAGCCATACCAGCCAAACGCCACTGCGGCCCACAGTGCATCCCGGCCGAAGGAGACCAGCCCGGCCTGACGGAAGACGCGCTGCTGAATGACCAACCCGATGGCGGCCAATAGCGCAGCCGGGATGGCAAGCGAATAACGCGTCCACACATCGGCTACATTCCAGATGAGGGGGGCCGGATAGTGTCCTTTCAGAATAAAAAGGCCAAACACCCATACGGTTTCCAAACCAAGGGGAACAACTAAGATCAGACGCGAGGCAGTCGGGGAAACGGCAAGCAAGTAACTACCAAAGGCCGCCAACGAGACGAACGAAAAGGCCAACATTGCCAGGTGCACGCCAAATAGCCAGGCAGGTATGGGCTGCCCGAGGAGCACGGCGACGCCCTGGTACATTTCGAGCCATTCATTGGCCGCATGGATCAGGCCAAAGGCTGCCAGCGGGCGCAGGGCGCGCCGGAGGCGGGTATCCAAAGAACGCCCACCTTCGACCATCACCAGCAAACCCATGCTGAAAAAAGCCAGGCCGTAGAAGAAATAAATCAGGCTGATTGGGGGAATGCTCACCGGGATGCCTCGCCAATCCCTGGAGGATTATTGCTCGCCGCGGCGTATGCGTATGCCACAGGCACGACAGAAAACGTCGCCCAGCTGGGCGCGCCGTCCGCATTGATGGCAATAAACTGCTTCGGATTGCTCACCAGTCTTCTCGCGGCCTGGGGCATGGCGTTGACGAGACACGCCACCAGAGTCCCTCCGGCGGCCTTGCCAATAAAGCACACCAGCCACCAGGCCGAAGAGGAATAAGACGGCTCCCAATATTCCTAAAACCCACGGCACATACTTCGTCCATGTCACTCGCCCCGGTGCAGTGGCGGGATTCTCGGCCGGTTGAACGCTCAAGCCTGGCGCGCTCAGGGAATCAGTCGCTTTCTGGTAATCCACAGTCAGCATATAAGTCTCGCCAGCCGCCAGGGAACCGAACCCCGAAGTGTAGTAGGTCAAGCCCTCCGCTCCGATAATGCTATGCGGGAGCGCCGGCGAGGTTTGCAAGTCAGAGGCCTCGATAGGCATCTGGAACTGGACGACAAACGAATCAACCGCATAATCTCCCGCCCAAAGATAGACATAATGACGGGCAGCCCCCTGCTTTATCAGCGCGTCGTAATATTCGATCTGAATATCCAAACTTGTGGTAGAAAGAGACAGTATTGCCCACTCACCCTGGATCTGGCGGTCATAGTTAATATTGAGCAGCGCTCCACTCGCCTCCGCGCTTGCCACCGCGTTGACCG
>Ga0210053_1001239_pt1 | contig 23832 bp, 20 predicted proteins | sample CryGeymeta201512_FD_185467 | JGI IMG/M metagenome (GOLD analysis project Ga0210053, IMG submission 185467) | Groundwater microbial communities from Crystal Geyser aquifers in Utah, USA - Crystal Geyser metaG 2015-12 (SPAdes) (version 2) | ecosystem: Environmental > Aquatic > Deep subsurface >... | reverse complement strand
ACCACTGAGCAGGCCCGAAAGCAGAAAGGCAAAGACATGGACAAAAACCGTGTAAAGATAAACGGCCGCATCCTGGTTAGGCCGGGGGAAAATGTTCGGCAAATAGTCAAAATACTGAAGGTCGAGTAAACCGCCATAAAAGATGGCCGCGATTGCCGCCATATACAGGGTCTGACGGCGCGGCAGCAAAAAGCTGCCGGAAATAATCACCAGCAGGTAAATGAAGGCAAAAGGGCTCTCGATGCCGCCCGTAATCAGCAGCAAACAGGTAACAAAACCCAAATCCCATAAAAGTTGTAATTTAGCGAACAGATGAAAACGTTTGATCTGCAACAGGGATAGCGCTGAAATGAGCGATTGCAGATAAGACAGGGCGAGGAGCAAGAAGAGATAGGGGGCCCGCTGCCCCCCCATTTTCCCCTGTAGAAAGAAAACTGCGGTCCCCCCCAAAAACAAGGTAATAACTGCAACACGAAACGCCAGGAACCAGGCCAGCCCCCGCCGATCAGGGGATTCTGCGGGGGAATGGTGAGGTATCAACCGCCGACAGTGCCCGCCAGTTTGAAAATCGGCAGATACATGGCAATAACCAGACCACCCACCGTGGTACCGAGAAAGAGCATCAGGAGTGGCTCCATCATCGCCGTCAGATTGCCAACAGCATCATCGACTTCATCGTCGTAAAAATCAGCAATTTTGCTCAGCATGGCATCAAGGGCGCCCGCCTGCTCGCCAACTTCAATCATCTGGCACACCATCGGCGGAAAAACACCCGATTCCTTCAAGGGCTCGGCAATAGTTTTCCCTTCGCTGATACTCTCACGCACCTGGCCGATCGCCTTTTCTACGGTGCGATTGCCGGCAGTTTTCTGAACGATCTCCAGGCCATCAAGGATTGGAACCCCACTGGAAATCATGGTTGACAGGGTGCGCGAAAACTTGGCGACGGCAACTTTTCGAATCAAAATGCCAAAAATCGGTGCCTTTAATGCCCAGTAATCAATTTTTTCGCGACCTTTTTGGGTAGCATAAATTTTCTTGGTGCCAACCACGGTAATAATAATAGCGCCGATAATCAACAGCACGTAGTCCTGAACAAAATTACTGATATTGATAACTACCTGGGTTGGCATGGGCAAGGCCCCGCCAAAATCAGCAAACATTTTTTCGAATGCCGGAATGACAAAAATCAGAATCACCGCAATGACCACAAAGGCAATGCCGATAATTGTCGTCGGATAGGTCATGGCACTCTTGACCTGTTTCTTTAACTTGAGGGCCTTTTCAATGTAAGCCGCCAAACGATTAAGAATGGTATCGAGAATACCACCAACCTCGCCGGCAGCGACCAGATTCACATAAAGCTCGTTAAATATTTTCGGGTGTTTGCCCAGCGCCTCAGCGAAAGTCGAACCTGATTCGACATCGTCTTTCACCTGTTCCAGGGCCGTTTTAAAAGTTTTGTTTTCTTGCTGAGCAGAAAGAATATCGAGACACTGAAGCAGCGGCAGACCGGCATCAATCATGGTGGCAAACTGACGGGTGAAAACCACCAGATCTTTGGTGGTGACCTTCTTCGCCATGCCCGGAATCTTGATATCCATATCAAGACCGCCGCCACGCTGTTTAATTTTTACTGGAATAATTCCTTGCCGACGCAAGAGTGCGCTGACCGCATCTTCACTCGATGCTTCCATGTCGCCTTTCGTGGTTTTGCCATCGCGGGTTCGACCGCTCCAGGAAAATTTGGCCATGCTCAGATCCCCTTTGTATATGAACGGAATGGAGTCGTTTTGGACAAGGAACGGTTCGTTAGCTTGTCAATAATTTCTAGAGACTGGCACCAGAAGGCGCCATGGCCTGTTGGCGTTTAAGAATCGCAGTCGGGTTGGCAAACATCTGTCGCAGTTCCTCCATATCGGGTGAACGCGAAAAAGCGTCTTCCTGAGTTATTTTACGATTGTGCGCCAGCATAAAGAGCGCCTGATTCAGGGTTTGCATCGCAAACTTGTCTTGTCCAATCTGCATCTGCGAATAGATCTGATGAATTTTATCTTCGCGAATCAGGTTACGAATTGCCGAATTCGGCACCATGACTTCCAGCGCCATCACCCGTCCCCCTCCCGAGGCATTTTTGAGCAACGCCTGGGATAAGACCCCTTCGAGAACAAAGGAAAGCTGGGTGCGAATTTGCGCCTGCTGATTGGTCGGGAAAACATCGACAATGCGATTAATGGTTTGCACGCAGCCGTTGGTATGCAGGGTGGCAAAACACAGGTGACCCGTTTCGGCAATAGTCAAGGCGGCTTCGATAGTTTCAATGTCACGCAGCTCGCCGAGTAAAACGACATCGGGATCCTGACGCAAAATATATTTCAAGGCCTTGCGGAAGCTCTGGGTATCGGCACCGACTTCCCGTTGATTGACCAGACAGCGTTTATGGGGATGCAGATATTCGATGGGATCTTCAATTGTAATGATGTGTTCGGCTCGTTCGCTGTTGATTGCATCAATAATGGCCGCCAGGGTGGTCGATTTGCCGCTGCCTGTCGGCCCGGTGACCAAAACCAGACCACGAGGCTTACGCGATAAAGTCTTAACCACTGCGGGCAGGCCCAGTTCATTAAACCCCTTGATTTCGAAAGGGATGGCACGAAAGGCTCCGGCTACGGCTCCGCGTTGCAGAAAAACATTCCCACGAAAACGCGACAACCCCTTGACCCCAAAAGATAGATCAAGTTCATTTTCTTCTTCAAAGGTGCGTTTCTGGGCATCGGTCAGTACGCTGTAACAAAGTCGCTTGGTTTCGGCCGGATTCAACGATTCGGTCTTCAGAACCACCATCTGCCCATCCACGCGGATCTGCGGCGGAGAGCCCGTCGAAAGATGCAGGTCAGAGGCACCGTTCTCAATCATTGTTTTCAGCAACTGGTGCATATTCAGCATGATAAAAGTCCTTAATTAAGAGCAAGGTCAGTCGCGGCCTGCGCAAACCTGGTCAAAGTAACATCAGTCATCTGAAACGGTACAGCGTAAAACCTCTTCGAGGGTTGTAACGCCCTCCATCAACTTGGTCAAGGCCGATTGACGCATGGTCTTGACCCCAAGACGCATGGACTCCTGTTTAATTTCAGCCGTATTGGCCCCGGACAACACCATTTCGCGAATAGCTTCGAACATAGGCATAACCTGATAGATGCCGATGCGGCCCTTGTAGCCGGTATCATTGCACAGGGTACAACCACGCCCCTTGTAGGTGACGAAACTGCCAACCTTAGCGGCAGGAACACCGGCGGAGATGAGGGCATCACGACTGATTTCTTCGGGTTCCTTGCATTCGGAACAGACTCGACGCCCGAGGCGCTGGGCCGATATCAAGTTGACCGCCGATGCAACCAGAAAAGGTTCTATCCCCATGTTCAACAGGCGATTAATCGTGCTGGGGGCATCATTCGTGTGGAGGGTTGAAAGAACCAGGTGGCCGGTCAAGGCAGCCTTGACACCAATTTCAGCCGTTTCAAAATCACGGATCTCCCCAATCATGATGATATCAGGATCCTGTCGCAGAAAAGCCCGCAGCGCTGCGGCAAAATTGAGTCCGATCTCTTCATGCATCTGCACCTGATTGATGCCGGCAAAGTTGAATTCAACCGGATCTTCGGCCGTAGAAATATTTTCCGTGGTTTTATTCAATTCGGAAAGCGCCGAGTACAAAGAAACGGTTTTCCCACTGCCCGTAGGGCCGGTCACCAGCACCATGCCGAAGGGCTTGTGTATTTCGTGTTTAAAGTGTTTAAGCGCTTCTTCCTCGTACCCCAGCTTGGTCATATCGAGTTGCAGGTTGCTCTTGTCAAGCAGGCGCAAAACCACTTTTTCACCGAACAGGGTTGGCAGACAGTTAACCCGATAGTCCATTTCAATGTTGCGCCCCATTTTTATTTTGATGCGCCCGTCCTGGGGTAAACGTCGTTCGGCGATATCGAGACTCGCCATAATTTTCAACCGCGAAGTTATGGCATTTTTCAGTTTTTTGGGCGGCTTCATCACCTCGTAAAGCACCCCGTCAATCCGGTAACGAACCCGAAAAATATGCTCGTAGGGCTCAATATGAATATCTGACGCTTTCTTCTTAATCGCGTCGGTCAGAATCAGGTTGACCAGCTTGACCACGGGGGCATCTTCGCTGGCTTTTTCGAGCGAACTCGGATCAATCTGTTCGATATCATCACCAAATTCCAGATCATCGAAATCACCCAGATCCCCCATGACATCGGCCAGGGAGGAACTTTGATCATAATATTTGTCAATCGCTTCCTTGATCGCGGCTTCGGCGGCAACCACAACCTCAACGTTGTAGCCGGTCATAAATTTGATGTCGTCAAGGGCAAAAATATTGGACGGATCGGCCATGGCCACAATCAGGGTCGCTCCGGCGCGATTAATCGGAACCATCTGGTACTTCTGGGCCACTTCCGCGGGAATCGTCGCAATGACCGCAGGGTCGACTTCGAATTCGCTTAAATTGATGGAGGGTACGCCATAGTGACGGGAGAGAAAGGTTGAGAGGTCGGCTTCCTGAATATAGCCAAGTTTAATCAGGGCGGCGCCGAGGCGAATCCCTTCTTTCTTCTGCTCATCTATAGCTCTTTTCAGCTGACCATCGGAAATCAGCTGATTACGAACAAGAAGTTCACCTAAGCGATCAGTGCTCATAGAGCTCCAGCCCCTCCATCAATGAGAATGAGTTCTGCGCCACGCGTGAAGAGATTTTTTCATCAACCCCTTTTCCGCAAGGATATCATGCCACAAAAAAAATGCATCTTCACCCTGAGCTGCCAACATATTCAAGCCATCGGCAGCGCTTAAACCCTGACGGCGCGCCCGGTGGACAAAGGCTGTTTCAACGACGGTATATACCATATCATAAACGACGGTACCAGCTTTAACTCTCTCCAGCGGACAGCATTCAAGGTCTTCTCCGCGCAGACCAACGGAAGTGGTGTTGACAATCAAATCGGCCTGAGACAGCAATTGCCGGTAGGTCGTATCTTGCAGACTGTGGGCCGAAATTTGCTGGTCGGGAAAAAGCTCTTGAAACTCTTGCGCCAACCCTTGGGCCTTATCCAGCCGCCGATTCACCAACCACAGGTTTTGCGCCTGGCTGCGCAACAAGGCAACCAGCGCCGCGCGGCAAGCCCCACCGGCACCAAAAAGCAGAATCTTGCGGCCTGCTGGTTCAAACTGAAGGTCTTCACGCAGGGCGCGTAAAAACCCGCTGCAATCGGTGTTGTAACCATGCAGACATCTCTGACGACAAACCACCGTATTAACCGCGCCGATCAAGGTCGCATTTTCGTCAACCCAATCGAGCCGTGAAAGAATTTGCTGTTTATGTGGGAGGGTTACGTTAAATCCATCAATCCCCAGAGCACGCAGGCCTTCAACGGCGGCACCCAATTGTGCGCTCGGTACATGGAAGGGAAGATAACAGGCATCCAGCCCGGCTGCAGCGATTGCAGCATTCTGCATCAAGGGCGAAAGGGAATGACTAATGGGGTCGCCGATAATGCCGTAAATCTGGGTCTGGCCGGTAAAAGACATCATGTGGTTTGATCCTGGGGCGGGAAATCCTGATAAGAGAGAATTCTGGCATCACGCAGTGCCTGTCGTGCCAGTTCGATATCACGATGAATCGCTGCAATCAGATGACTCACATCCACAAAGCCTTCTTCCCCACGCAGGCGCTGAAAAAAGTAGAGTCGTAGATCCTGGCCGTAGAGATCCTGGTTAAAATCGAGGAGATGAGCCTCCAGCTGAAAAGGGCCCTGCCCAAAGGTAGGCCGACAACCGATGTTGACCACCGCCGGATAGTCTCGATTATTCCAGCGTACCAGCACGGCATAAACACCGGGCGCGGGTAATAACTCTTTCGCGGTGCAAATATTTGCGGTCGGAAAACCAAGCTCACGCCCGCGCTTGTCCCCCGCAACCACCTGGCCGCTCAAGGTGTAATGACGCCCCAGCTGAGTCGGAACCAGATCCACCTCGCCACGAGTGAGCAACTCACGTACGCGTGTAGAGCTGTAAGGCAATCCGTCAATTCCCAGGGGTTGCAGCACATCGACACTGAAACCAAAACGCTTGCCTTGCTCTTGCAGAAAAGGTCCCGTGCCCCGCCGCTGGTAACCAAAAGCGAAATCGTAACCGATGACCAGCGCTTTAATTTTCAATTTATCAACCAACACCGCACGCACAAAATCTTCGGCCGGATAACTGGCAACCTCCGGGGTAAAAGGAATCCGCGCCAGAATATCAATGTTCAACGCCTCAATCAGACGCTCCTTTTCCTCCGTTGTATTGAGTAACAGAGGCGCGCGATCGGGGGCCAGAAGTTTCAGCGGATGAGGGTCAAAGGTATAGACCAGAGATTTGACGGCACATTCCTGCGCCCGACGGGTCAGGGTGCGGAAGATCTGGCGATGCCCCAAATGGATGCCATCAAAATTTCCGAGGGCAACAGCCGTTCCTTCCTCGGCACCAATGATCTGAGCTAGATTGTCTACGACCTGCATGAAGAACCTGAGAGTGGGGAAAAAGCTTTATCAAACGCGCGCTAACAAGAGAACAAGCTGAAATCTTTGGCATTCTAACGTTAATTGAAGAAAAACGACAAGGATTAATTTTTTTGGCAATTGGGCAGAATGATAGTGAGTCCTAAACCTTTGGTCTGCTATGATGGACAGACAACAACACGGACAAAAGAGGTTCCTCCCCAGCGAGAAAAAAATGAAATTCAGCCCTGCGGATCTGCTGAAAAAGTATTATCAATGGGCCCCCGAGGCCCAGTTAATAGTGTTTGAGCACAGCCGACTGGTCACGCGTAAGGCCCTTGCGGTTGGGCGCAAGGTGGCCCTACTTCAGCCGGTTGATCTCCAATTTCTTGCCGAAGCAGCCATGTTGCACGATATTGGTATGATTTTCACCCAGGCGCCGCAACTCGGATGTTACGGTGACTTGCCCTACCTGGCCCACGGCATCAAAGGCAGTGAAATTTTACAGCTTGAAGGATTACCGGCCCATGCGCGGGTCTGCGAACGCCACACGGGAACCGGCCTGACGCGACAGGAAATTCTGGCGCAGAAACTGCCCCTACCCGCCCGCGATATGTGCCCGGAAACTCTCGAAGAAAAAATTATCTGCTACGCCGACCTGTTCTTTTCCAAAAATCCCCGTCAACGCGGCCACGAAAAAAGTCCCGCTGAGGTTCGCAAGGAAGTGGCCAAATATGGCCAGCATCATGGCGAAATTTTTGACGCCTGGCACCAACAGTTTTCCCTTGACGGGAGATAGGTGATGAGCAGCTGGCTTGAGCAGGTGCTAGAGTTCCTTCCCGATGGCAATCTCTACCTTGCCCTGATTGCCCTGATCGCCTTTTGTGAGTCGATTCCCCTGGTGGGGCTGGCTGTCCCCGGCAGCACCCTGATTGTGCTTGCAGGTTATCTGGTGGTTCACGGCAAGGGCTCCCTGCTAAGTGTTATCCTTGTTAGTAGCCTCGGCGCCGGCAGCGGCGATCTGTTTGCCTACTGGCTCGGAGCCCGCCTGGGACAGCCTTTGCTGCATTCTAAATGGGGCCGAAAAAAGCGCAGCGCCAGACTGCGGGCCGCCTCTTTTCTGCAAAGTCATGGGGGCAAAAGCCTTTTTTACGCCCGCTTTTTTGGCCCTATTCGCGGCACCGTCCCTTTTGTGGCGGGTATCACGCAAATGGATCCAAAAAAATTTATTGCGGCCACAGTAATCAGCGCCATTCTTTGGGGGCTGGCCTATCCTGGTATCGGCTATTTGGGCGGGGAAAGCTGGCAAGAGGCATCATCCCTCAGCAGTCGTTTCGGCCTTCTGATCTCTCTCGCCCTGGTGGTGAGCCTTTTCCATTTATGGCTGAAACGCAAGTCGAAAAGTTAAGGTAAATGCCTTAATTCTCTTCATTTTTTCACCCGCGCCTCCACCTCACCACCTGCCGCAACCCAGGCCTCAAAGCCGCCCTCCAGATGACAAACATTCTCCAGGCCCATGCGTTGGACAACCTCGGTTGCCAGGGCCGAGCGCCAGCCTTTGTTACAGAAAAAAACCAGCGGGCGGGTATCAGCGAAAATTTTGTTGTAGTAGGGGCTCTGGGGATCGACCCAAAACTCCAGCAAACCACGCGGCACATGAACACTGCCCGGAATTGTTCCTTCACGCCAGAGCTCGCGCACATCACGCAGATCGATCAGCAATTTGTCACAGCGCTGCTCGGGCGCTAAAATTTCGGGCACCGAAATACGCCGAATTTTTGCTTCGGCATCTGCAACCAGCTGCATGAACCCCATTTTCAAAGCCATGAGTCTTCACCTCTTTCACCTGAAAACGGAAACCTACTGCTTGATCGGCGCTTGTCCTTCTTTGCTTTGAGCTTGTTTAACATTTTCTTTCATATAGTCCTGAATGGACTGCTGAATTTTCGGCATTACCGCCGAGGCGCGAGCACGCCCGATCTCCATGGATCTTTGCATCAGAATCGGGCTTTTTTCGGCCATTTTCTGTCCCAGGGGGCTGCGGCTGAAATCAACAATCGCGGCCAACTCTTCCCGGGTGAAGGTTTCGGTATAAAGCTGGATATATTCCTCTTTAAGCTTTTCCCAGCTTAAATTTTCGTAGAGAAGATCACGTGAAATTTTCTGCAGCGCTTGTAGATTTTTTTCGCGTTCTTCGGAAATATCAATGGCTTCAATCTGAGAAAAAATAATGTCTTCGACCTTTTGATACATCAGGTCAACCTGTTCCTTGACCTTGTTGGTCATGAGAAATTCCTCGGCAAGCTGGCGTGAGCTCTGGGGTTCAGCCGCAGTGCATAAAACCGGTGCAAAAACCAAAAAACATAAGATTCCGATAATTGTCTTCAACATAACTCCTCCGTTGACAGGGTAAATTCGGGCTATAGATAACACAAAAGGTGAGATTTCTCTATCTTTCCATCAGTCACTGGCCTTCGGTTTGCCAGGGCGCTGATATTCGCGCTGATATTCATCGTATCCAGGGGAATCGGGACAATCAGTCGCAGGGTGCAGACTCTCTTTCAGGCACTGTTGATAGCGCATTTGGTACAGAGATTCAAAAGCCGTACGTTCGCTGCAGGCGGTCAAAGAACACAGAACCAGGGCAATCAATAACCAGCGACAGTACAACCGGGAACCAGCCAAAATATTACACATTTTCAACCTCGACAAAATGATCGATCAATGGAAAATAAAGCGCAGCGCAAAAAGTGCGTTCTGGTTCCAGACTGCGGAATAAGTGCACGTAGGTTTGCAACTGCGCTCGATAATGTTCGACTTCGCGTGCGACAAAAGCTTCGCGACTTTCGTGTGCAAGGGGCATACTGGTTTTGTAATCAATCACCCAGCGACGTCCACCGTCATCGATAAAGCTGCGATCAATCACCGCGTGCACCAGCCGCTGATCAACAACTCCAGACAGGGCCAGCTCACAGCTGCCCATGGGGTGGTCAGCCAAAATCCAGCGCCCAAGGGTGCTGGAGCGCGCCAGCTCCAGCGCGTTAAAAATCCGTTGCAACGCCGGTGGCCGTTCATCAACCGGCACGCCGTAACAGATCAAACGCCGCACAAGCTGTGGTTTCAACCGAGCCGAATCCTCATCACTCCAAGCATCGATTCCCTTGTTGGCGAGCTGTTCAAAAACCTCATGCACCAGGGTGCCGACATGGCGGTTGGTCTGTTTTTCCCAGCCACTGAAAAGAGCTCGCTCTGCTTCAGAAACAGGGTGCGCTGCAAGGCTCACCGCAGTTGTCTCAAGCGCAGCCGCAAGTTGCGGCAAGCACCATCCCGGCGAGAGCCGCCGTAAAAACACGGGCGAGACCGGGGTTTCCTCGGCATCCTGCGGCTGTGCCCTGGCACAAAACTCGTCGGAAATCACTGGCCAGAGTTTTTCGAGCAGGGTGTCTGCAGCAGGTTTGAGTTCCTCATTTTTATCCAGGCGCGCATGACCAAAGAGATGCAGCCGATTTCTGGCCCGAGTCGCGGCAACGTAGAGTAAACGCCCGGTTTCACAACGGCCTTTGTCTTTTTCGAGCTGCGAAATTAACCGATAGATGGGGTCTTGATCGCTGCCGTCACGGGCGGCGACCGGGGCCAACAGCAAGCCATGATCCGGATGTTCCAGCCAGCGCAACAGGGGGTTTTTATCCGTCGCCGGGCTGCGCCCCAGACCGGGAAGAAACACCTGATCAAATTCGAGCCCTTTGGCTTTGTGGATGGTCATAATCTGCAAGCGCCCGTCGGCATCAGGATCGGCCTGCACGTAAAGCCGGGCAATTTCACGTTCAAAGCAGTCAAAGTTCGGCAGCGCGCCGCCCTGGGATATTTTTTCCAGAGCATCGAAAACCAGACGGGCCTCTTCCGCAACCTCGTGGTCATAACAACCGGGCCCACCCAAGGCCAACCAGCAACCTTCAACAACCTGGCGCAGGGGAAAGGTGCCGCGCCAGGCAAGAGCCTGCTTTATTACGGGCAGAATTTGAGCGATGCGCTCTTGAGCGTCAGGGGAAAGCCGCGCCCAAAGCGCCGGATTGAGCAACTGATGATAAAGACTCGCTTCGAAACCCGCTGCGCTCAAAATCAGCAGATCGGCCAGCAGCAAACCGCACCAGGGCGCACGCAGTAAACTGAGCCAGGCCAGGCGATCGCCCGGATGCAGCAACGCACGGGTCAAGGCCAGAATATCCAGGGCCATGGGTTGACAGCCGAGCAGGTCAATATCCTGCGCCTGAAAGGAAATGTGGCGGCGGCGCAATTCGCGCAAAATTTCCGGCAAATGCGTACGGCTGCGCACCAGAATCGCCAGAGTTTGTTGGGAATCCTGCGCCTGTGCTTGTTCGATTTGATCGACCAGGCACACAGCCTCGGCCTGATCGGCACGTTCGACAAAGGCATACAAAGATAAAGCTGGCGCCTCCAGGGCAGGCCGAACCGCCACCGCCGACGCTAAAGGTACGGCACCGCGACCGACATCGGCAAGCGTCGGAAAAATTTCGGCAAAGCTGCGATTAACCCAGTCGACGATCCCTTGCTGAGAGCGAAAGTTGGCCTGCAGCTGTAAGGGTTCGAGTTGCGGCCCATCTGTGCCCAGACGTCCGCTGAAGGTTTTTAGAAAAAGTCCGACTTCGGCTTCGCGAAAACGGTAAATCGACTGCATCGGGTCACCCACCACAAACAGAGTACGACCGTCACCCGGTTGCCAGCCACTGGTTAGTTGCTGCAACAGCGCATATTGCTGTTCGGAGGTATCCTGAAATTCATCGACCAGAATATGGTGCAGCACGCTGTCGAGACGTAACAGCAATTCCCCTGGATCATCGCTAGAGCCAAGGGAACTGCTCGCCATCAGGGATATTTCACTGAAATCGACCTGTCCGGCGCGCCGAAAGACCAGCCATAACTCGGCGACCAACTGAGGCAGTAGTAAAATCAGACATTCGAGAATTTGCCATTGCTGCGCCGGATAACGGGGCTGCGGTAACACCCGGCACGCGACAAGCTTTTCAATAAAATCACCAGCCGACGAAAGGTCGCTCACCAACCGCTGCATACGTTGCCGTTCAACGGGTTGGCTGGCGGCAAAACCAAGGTTGACATTGATTCCACCGCTCCTCCGCAACGTGTTATTGCCGGTCAACAATAAATCGGCCAGCCCCTGCCAAATAGGCAGATCAGCGGCCAGAGCGGCGGGAAACTGGTGGGCATCCGCCAGGGCCAACAAGGGACGTTCTTTACCGTCGTAAAGATTCAGGGCGGCAATCCGTCCACAGGCGAGCATTTCTGCGCCGAGTGTCGTCGGCACCCGGGCTACTATTTCACCAAGTTGCTTTTCAATCAGATCAGCGAGAGACTTTTCAAGGATTTGCTGCGGCGAAAGCCCCTCAATCCGGTAGAGATGACGCATCCATTGATCGCGTTTGCCGAGCATATCCACCAGCATCTGTTGAACAAACTCCATCTGATTATCCAGATGGGCCAGCAGCTTTTCGAGTTCAAGGGCGCCGACCTGAGGGGTGCCGAGGCGGCGCAATAAATTTTGCGTGGCTTCAAGGTAAAGCAGGCTGGCATCTTCAACAATTTCGGGCAGGCCGCCCAAGCGGCACACCCAGGGCATTTTGCGCACCAGGCCAGCGTTGAAACTGTCGATGGTTTGAATCGACAATATTTCCGGGTTAAGCAACAGATTCCAACCCAAGCGTCGATCCTGCTCCAGGGCGGCGCGGGCCAGATCAAAAGTTTGCGCCCGGTGAGCTTCCTGCGGTCGTTCCCCTTCGGCGGCGGCCAGGGATTCAAGCAGGCGGTTGCGCATTTCCGCAGCGGCCTTACGCGTAAAGGTCATCGCCAGAATGCGGTCGGGACGCTCCACCTGACTGAGCAAAGCCAAAAAACGCTGAATCAATAGTTCGGTCTTGCCCGACCCCGCCGGAGCCTGGACGATAAAGGAACGCTGCGGGTCAATTGCTTTTTGGCGTTGCCGGGCATCGATAATTGCGCTCATCAGAGTTCATCTCCCGGCCCTTGGCGCGCTTCAACCACGCGGCACATCCCGATCAGATCGCAGGTCTCACAGGAAAACTTTGACGTAATCGGGGCCACCCTGGCGTCGCCGCTAAAAAAAGCCCCGGCCAGTTGCTCCAATTGCCCACGCCAGTGGGCAATTAAATCTTGCCATTCAAACACTCCCAAAGCGGCGGCCTGCGTGAGCCCAGCAAGATCGCTGAGAGGCGGCAAAAGATCTTTGGTGCCGGCCAGCCCCTTAAGACGACAGTTGCTGATACGCACCTGGGCGAAAGCAACCGCCGCCAACTGGCCACGTTGATCGGCTATGGCATAAATGGGTAGCTGTGGTTCAAGCAGATCTTCACTGAGGAGTTTTTTTATATCAGTGAGGCCGGTTTTATAATCGAGGATCACCAAACTGCCGTCTTCCAAACGATCGACGCGATCAATCACCGTGTGAATTTCGAGGGGACCAATTTGTTCCAGGTGACGGGTCTCCAATTGTTCCACCGTAAAATCACGGCGTTTAAGTTCGACCTTGGTCAGCCACTCCAACATCAGGTTTTGCAGACGCTGACGTTCGATCTGTGCCAGACAGCCGGGCAGATCGGGGCGGCGAGCAAAAAATTCGTCCAGAACCTGGTCGATCACCTGCTCCATCAGCAATTGATACTGCGCCTGGGTCAAGCTTGCCAATTGCTGACGGGTTTTCACTCTGCGCCAGAAGTCTTCAAGGGTTTTATGCGTCAGATTGCCTCGTGCCAGGGCATCCAGCCCGACCGCCGGACGCTCAAAGGCCTGGGCGCCAAGGCGATGGTGAGCAAAGGCGCGAAAGGGGCAAAGAGCTTGATCCTTGAGGATGCTGGTGCCGCCGCGGCAAAAGCTGGCCGCCAGTTGTGGGGCCTGGTCATCCAGTTGTGAACAGACTTCAGTGTTCAGGCATCGCAGGAGAGTAAAGGGATCATGGGGGTCACTCAGAATCGGCTGGCCCGCAGGGATTCCGACCAATAAGGGACTGGGGCGTAGATCACAATCACCCCGCCGTCGGGCGTAACTGAAAACAACATGGTCGCTGGCATTGCCCAGTCTTTGCATTATTTGCCGGGCATATTCCAATTCGTGGGCCGGGCTGGCGTGAGGCATCTGGCGATCGATTTGTAATCCCAGTGGCACAAAAGGATTGGGGTTGCTGGCCGCCGGCAACAGCTCTTCATTCATCCCCATGACCCACAGGTGGTCGAATTCGAGGCCCGCCGCTTCGAGCAAACCAATGATCTGCACCTGACCGGTGGGAGCTTCCAACTGAAATTCGGTATCGAGCCCGATACGCCGCAGCACACTCAGGGCCGTGCTGCGCTCGATTGCAGCGCTGACCAGATCGAGACTGGCGAGTACCGGCAGCATTTTCTCGTGCCAGGCACCCAGCATCTGATAAACTCGGCTGCTGATGCTTCCTTCTCCCGGCCAGCCCGCCTGCTGGAGCAACTGGCTGAAAGAGAGCGCCCAAGCCGCGGGAGTCTGCCGAGGAAGCGTTAATTGCTGCTGCACTTGTTGAAGAATCTGAATAAATCTCGCCAACCCTGCTTGATCGCGTTGGGCCAGGTGCAGAAGACGTTGCAAAGGGAAAGCCGACTGCCGCAAGCGCCGCAAACGCACATCAAACTGGGCACGCGCTTCGGCTTCCCGCTGGCTACCCGCCAGAAAGGGCGTGCGCAGCAGAAAACTGATGTGTTCCAGGTCACAACTCCGGCCTAAACGCAGTAATTCCAGTGCGGCATGAATCGGTCCCTGCTCACTCAGGGAAGGGCCGAGGGAAAGGCTGAAAAGCTGTGGGGGTAAATTCAGGTCGACGCAGCCGGCGGGTTCAAGCTGTTGTCTAAAGGTTTGTTCCAGCAGACTGCGGCGTTGGTGCAGATCGGTAACGACTATGCCAATTGAGCAAGATTCCTGTTGCAACAGATGGCGAGCCCAACGCGCGGCGGCCTCTAGTTCCTGCCGCGGATCGGCATACTCGCAGCGCAGCAACTGCTGCGACTTGGCGCTGCGGGTCGGCGTGAAGGTCGCAACCCGCCCGCCGCGGATTTTAACCTGCTGACAAAGATGCTCTAATAAGGGTGTCGGCTGGTCGAAGCCGACCAGAACCAGATATTCAGGACAAGGGAGGATTCCATCCGTCAGAGCCGCGGCAATTTTCTGCCTGAGCATGGCACGATCACACCAGGCATTCTCCTGACAGAGTTGCTGATAACGGTTCAGCCAGCCGCCAAAGATCTGCTGATCTTCAGTGAGCGGCCAGTCAATAAGCTGGGCGCCATAGTCACTGAGCAAGGCCGCGGCCTGGACAGCTTTGTCCGCCGTTGCCGTAATCTGTAACAGTTTTTTAGCCCCCTCGCCTTCCTCCTGTTCGATGAGTTGCTCCCAAACTCGTCGCGTCGCAACTGGCGACAATTCGGTTTCGTTAAACTCCAGCAGGGCCGCCTGGCGCGACAGCCAAGCGTCAAAACTGAAAATCTGCGGGGTTGGCCACGCCCGTATCTCCCGTGCCAGCATCTGCTGATCAAACGCCTGATGAAGATGCCGCATCAGGCGTTTATTGGAACTCAGCACCAGGGCACCCCGGCAAGCCGCGTCAATAACTTCCGGTAAAAAAGGACTGAGCAAAAAACCTCCCTTTCGGGATGAAACACAGGATAATACACGTGTTATGTCCGTGTGCAGCATGCCAGTCCGAGGCAGCCATGGAACGGGGAGCTATCGCCCGAACAGCGACATAAGGGATGTTCATGCGGCCGGGGGAATGGCGGTCTCTCACTGCTTCTACGGAGCTGAATAGTATACCGCGTTATTTCCCCACAGCACCCAGAATGCCACGCACCGCTGCGGGAATATCGGCAGGCAGGACAATAGTTTTAGCATTTTGACTCACCGAAATGGCCTTGATACTCTCAATATATTTTTCGCCCAGCAGGTACATGACGGGTAATTCCTGCTCCTTGATGGCCTGAGTGACCTTTTCAATCGCTTGCTGGCTGGCGTCGGCCAGAACAATTTTGGCCTGAGCATCACGCTTGGAGGCCTCAAAGCGCCCCTCGGCTTCAAGAATGGCGGCCTGCTTTTCCCCATCGGCACGCGTTACCGCTGCCCGTCGCATCCGCTCGGCCGCCGCTTGATTTTCCATCGCGGTCTGCATAGTTTCGCTGGGTTTAATATCCTGAATTTCGACCGTTTTCAACGTAATTCCCCAGTCGGCAATATCGTCGGAAATACTGGTTTTAAGTTTAGCCTTAATCATTTCACGGCTTGAAAGGGCATCATCAAGCTGCATTTCACCGACAATCGAACGCAATGACGTTTGCACCAGATTCTGAATCGCAACCACATAATTTTCGACCCCGTAAACCGCCTTTTCGGGATGGACAATATTGATAAAAGCCACCGCATTAACAATAAGAACCACGTTGTCGCGGGTAATCACTTCCTGACTGGGAATATCCAGCACAATATCTTTGGTCGTCACCCGATAAGCCACCGAATCGACATAGGGAATAATAATATTCAAACCGGGATTCAGGGTTTTATGAAATTTTCCCAGCCGTTGCACTACACTTTTGGATCCCTGGGGAACCAGCCGTACCCCGAGAAAAATTGAGATTAAGACCACAAAAACAAAAATTGCCGCCAGGACTAATCCCGCCATAATATGTACCTCCGAAAAGAGTCAATTGCCTTTTTTGCTGACCACCAGGGTATTCCCTGAAACATCAACAACGATGACACGGTCACCGAGAGAAAGAGTATCGCTGCAGAAAAATTCCCATTCGTCATCTCCCAACAGGGGCATGGAAAAACGCACCAGCCCACGTTGATTTTCCTGGGCCAGGCGGATGACCAGCCCCGTTTCCCCCTGCACGGCTTCCTTGCTGATCCCCGCCTTGGTGCGATCACGCATGGTGGGTTTAAAATAGCGGAACCACAAGATCGCAAAAGCGATACTGAAAAGCGCCCAGCCCAGAAGCTGCCAACTTAAAGCAACTCCAGGAGCGACCCACAACAGTAAGCCAACGACAATGGCCGCTAGACCGAACCAGAAAATCGTGAAACTCGCCAAAAAAATTTCCGCCAGCACCAACACCATGCCAAAGGCGATCCAGTACCACCACAAGGGTTGAATATCCATAAAAAGAACCTCGTATTCAGGTCAAAATCGATCAACAGCTATCATTGATGCTTGCGTAAAAAGTCTCAAACGAGAGGGCTATGCAAAAAGCGCCAAATGCAAGGCGCGCAAGTGTTGAACAATGAGGCGTACATCTGGTCGTCGAAGCAGTGAAACATTTGCAGCAACGCAGCAGTTGGTGAGTTTTTGCGACGCCATCACCATCAGCCCGACTGCAGACGATGCATCACCTGCTTAACATCTTCCCAAACCATGTGCTTGCTCGCGGGTTTGCGCAGCAAATAGGCCGGATGAAAAGTCGGCATTAAGGGAATGCCTTCATACCTCTGCCAGCGACCACGCAATTTACTGATAGCTTCGTCGGTTTTCAGCAGTGCCTGGGTCGCAATGCGGCCGAGGCTTAAAATCATCTCCGGAGCAATCGCCGCCAACTGACGCTGTAAGAAAGTTTCACAGGCGTCAATTTCAGCCCTCTCGGGATCACGGTTACCGGGGGGACGACACTTGAGGACATTGCAAACATAGACATCTTCACGCCGCAATTTCATTGCAAACAAAATGCGGTCAAGCAACTGACCCGCTTCGCCAACAAAGGGTTCCCCCGCCCGATCTTCCTGAGCCCCAGGCGCCTCGCCCACCAACACCAGTCGCGCCTGGGGGTTACCAACGCCAAAGACCAGTTTCTGGCGGTGTTGACAGAGATTACACCCCTGGCAACTGTTCAACTCTTGCTGAATGTGTTCCAGACTTTCAGATTTAATCGGCGCAGCAGCTGCGTTCACAGTGACGTCAAGATCCACCGCCCGGGGTTCTGCTGATGAAACCATCCCCACCCCGGTTGAAACAGTATCAATTCCGGCACTGCGCAAATCTTCAAGAATGGCGCGGCTGCCGCTGATAATTGAACGGCATTCCTGATATAATCGATCCGGCATAGTAAAAAAACCTTGATTTTAACCATTCATGAATGGCTGTTTTTAGATGAAAAATCATACCACGCTTTACACCGCATTGGTGGTCTTTTTTAGCCTGATACTCTCCCCTGCCGATGCCCTGGCCTGGGGCGCAGGCGTTCATCTGACCCTGGGTGCCCGGCTGCTCACGCAACTTCACACCTTACCCCTGCCCCTCCAAAGTCTGCTGGCCGCCTGGCCCAGCGATTTCCTTTACGGTTGCGTTGCCGCAGATATTACTCTTGGAAAAAAATTCACCCATTATCTGGAACATTGCCACAACTGGCGTATTGGTCTAAAAATTCGCGACAGTGCGGCAAGCCCCCAGCACCAGGCCTGTGCCTGGGGCTATATTGCCCATCTGGCCGCCGACACAGTCGCGCATAATTACTTCGTGCCCTTTAAAATGACCCGCACCTTCAATACCAGCCTGCTCAAACATACCTACTGGGAAGTCCGCGCCGAAAGTATGGTTAAAGAGGAAATCTGGCAGCTAGCCACCGAACTGGGGCATAAAGATTTTCGCAGTCATGATGAGCTGCTTAGCAGTGTTTTATCGGAGACTATTCTCTCTTTTCGCACCAATAAAAAACTTTTCAACTCCATGATGCTCATCAGTCGACTGCAACAGTGGCAAGGCTTGTTACGCCAGGTTTCGGGACGCTCAAAATGGGAATTCACCCCCGAAGATCAGCAGGAATATGTCAACCTCGCCTATACCGCGGTTGAAGGGATTCTGGGCGATGAGCAAAGTCCCTTCTGGCAAGCCGACCCCACAGGAGACCGTGCCCTCACCGCCGCCAAACTCATTCGCAAAAACATGAACCTCCTCTGGCTCGACGGCAAACTCGATCAGCAAGACGCCGAAGCCATTCTCCGCGACATTAAACAACGCTTCCGCAACGGAATCACCAATCCGGACAGTTTGCTGGATTTATTGATTCAGGTGTGAGGCTCAGCCAGCAGTCCGGATATCTGTAAATAGACTGAAACCTGCCCCGCCTTTAAAGGTGTGGATTATTGCTTTCAACGTCCAACAAACCCCGCCAAAGTCATATTCTCCGCCACCACATCATGCGGTATCAGCAGATACTGCCATGACTTGCCGCCATTGCCCTGGGCATGGGCCGAGGCATGGCCGCACCATTTGATGGCGGCTGCTTTCTTGGCCAGGACATCGGCCGACTCCATTTCATTTCTTGCCTTGGTCTCGACCATGTAGATCCGATCAGTTGCCTCAACTACGAAGTCGGGCTGATATTCAAGGTGATCCTGGCCAGATTTATAGAAGATCTGAAACTGGCCCTTGGCGGGCTTGAACCATTTCTGAATGGAGGGGTCCGATTCCTTTTCGAGGATGACTGAGAAACGACGCTCGGTGTCCGAATCGAATTTCTGTAATGGATAGAGGCAACGCTGGAAGCCGCCGAAGACCATCTGGCCTATTTTGCTTTTGTCATCAACTGGCGGGCGAAAGTGGCGGACACCATCGGCGGCGGCGGTAAAGGCGCTCTGCTTCAGCGCTGAAAAACCCTTGCTGATCTTCACCTCGTAATCGACGGCGGTTTCCCACTGGTGGGCCTGCATCTGGGCATGGATGAAGTCAGCCAGTTGCCGCTGGTAATACTGGAGCACGTTACGGGCTTCGTCGTCCTTCAGGTAACTGGTCAAGTGACGCACCATCTGACCGGAAAGGTCGTAGAGCAGATCGGCATGGGCATCATAGGAGATGTCGTCAAAATCGATCAATGCGCTCACCAAGTAGTCTTCCAGCCGGTTCTCGCTTTTGTTTGCCCCCAGAGAGCTTAATGAATCTTCCTGTCCGGTACGTAAGTGCTGGATGAGCAGGTCGCGTGAGACCGGTTGGTAATTGATGGATTTGACGTCGAGGGTAAAGGGGTGATAGCCGAGGGTCACCTCGCCCATGGGGACAACCAGAATGCGGGGTATATCGATCGATTGTTGCCGCACGATTTCTGTCGTCCTGGCGACGATAGCGGCGACATCAGGCCTTGCAACGACCCCCTCCAGCTCCATCTGCGCTGGCGTCAGTTCTGCCTCGACACGCTTGACGATTTCGGCAGCGATCTCTTCTTTGACGAGTTCCGACGAGCTGGGGAGAAACTCGTGCTCCTGGATGATTTTATAAGCCACCTGAGCGACATGCTGTTCCGCAGGGGTACTGAAAGCGGGGGCCGTTTGCGGCACCGGTTTCGCTCCCGGCAACGCGGGCGCGACCGTCTGCGCCGCCAGTCCCAACTTTTGCTCGATGGTCGAGGGTGAGACGACCGTGGTCTTTTTCTGGAAATCTTTCTCCGGCTCCAGGATAACCTGCTGCATGCGGATCACCGAGTCGGCACGATTCGCTTCGTCGATGATCTCCTGGAACTTGTCATGAGCCACAATGTTGAGGCGATCGACCACCGTGACGCCGGTTTTCTTGCCATAGGGGAGGCGTAAGCCCCGTCCGATCGACTGCTCGATGAGGATGCGGGCGTTGGCCGCACGCAGCGGCACGATGGTGTAGAGATTGGTGACGTCCCAGCCCTCTTTGAGCATATTGACGTGGATGACGATCTCCGTCGGCTCTTCGGTACTCTCCACTGCCAGCAGCCGCTGGATCATCTCTTCTTCAGCAGCTCCGGTCTGGCTCGAATCGACCTGAATGACCTTCTCCGTGTAACGCGCCTCGAAGAACTTTTCAGACTGGATCAGCGCTAGCAGCTGCCCGGCGTGGGTGGTGTCACGAGCGATGACCAGCATGAACGGCTTGACGATCGCCTGCCCGGTCTGGCGGGCGTAGGTCTCCAGCTCAACCTTGACGTTTTCATGCAGGCGCACGCCGTCTTCGAGCTTGATCTCTTCGATGCGCTCTGGCGTGAAGTCACGCGGATTGAAGTTCTTCTGGGTGACGACGGCCGGTTCCTTGACGAAGCCATCGGCCATGGCCTTGGCCAGCGGGTAGTCGTAGATCACGTTCTTGAAGGGAATCGCTCCCCTGGCGGTCTCGACAAAGGGGGTGGCAGTCAACTCCAGGCCGAGGATCGGCTTGAGTTCATTGATGGCCCGAATTCCGGCCGAAGCCCGGTAGCGGTGCGATTCGTCCATCAGCAACACCAGGTCCTTGAGACCGGCCAGGTAGTCGAAATAGCTCTCGCCGATATATTCCGAAAGCCGCTTGATGCGCGGCGCCTTGCCGCCACGCACCTCGGAGTTGATCTTGGAGATGTTGAAGATATTGATTCTTACCCCACCGAATAGCAAGCCAGTGGTTGGATCGGTCTTGTCGTATGTATCTCCGGTGATAATTGAGGGCGCATTGACCGCGAACTCTGCAATTCCTTTAAAGACATATTTGGGGTGATTGCGGTTACTGAAGTCGGCGATCAGCTTGTTGTAGATAGTCAGGTTGGGCGCGAGGACAAAGAAGTTGTTGATGCCATGGGCGAGATGCAGGTAGCTGACAAAGGCCCCCATCAGGCGGGTTTTGCCGACCCCGGTTGCAAGGGCGAAGCAGAGAGAGGGGAACTCGCGCTCGAAGTCGGTGACGGTCGGGTATTCGCTGCGGATGATCGCCAGTGCCGCCGCCAGATCGGCTTCTTTGCGCGGCGAGACGATTTCGGTGACGCGGTCGAGGATTTCCAGAGAGATCCGCTGCGGCGGGCGCAGGCTCAGGCGGCCGGAGATGGCATTGACGTGACGGTTCATAAATTTTCCTCTACACATATTGTCACCCCGGCGCAGGCCGGGGTCCAGGGACTTAAGCTCAAGGTCTCTGGATTCCGGCCTTCGCCGGAATGACAGCCATATCAGTAGTTGTCACCCCGGCGCACGCCGGGATCCATGGGTTTAAGCTCAAGGTCTCTGGGTTCCGGCCTTCGCCGGAATGACGATCACAACAATTCATCATATAAATCCCTCCACTGCGAATTGCTGCGCTCGATCAGATCCAGCTTCCATTTCCTTTTCCATTCCTTTATCGCCTTTTCGCGAGCAATTGCCGAAATCATCGTTTCGTGCGGTTCATACCAGACCAGGGTGTGGACAGCGTAGCGCTTGGTGAAGCCTTCGACGACATCATTTTTGTGTTCCCAGATCCGCTTGATCAGGTCGGAAGTCACGCCGACATACAGTGTGCCGTTTCTTTGGCTGGCAAGAATGTAAACGCATGGGAGCTTCGACATCGTTGCTCTTTCTCATCTTCTTCCGCCGCCCCGGCGTTCGCCGGGGTCCAGGGGGGAAGTTCGCTCGACACAATTGTCGTATCACTGATACGACAATTTCCATTGCTTCGGCATAGCAGCGATTTTGCTGACACTGTCGGCAAAACCGAAAATTCTAACCTGACGAATTCAAAATTAGTCGTCTCCCCGGCGAAGGCCGGGATCCAGTGGCTTTGAACCTGTAAACCTCTGGATTCCGGCTTTCACCGGAATGACGGCACTTCATAAATCCAGTGCCTGCTGGCCCGGCTCGGGCGGTTTCTGCGGCAGGTTTTCAGTCTTAAGGCTGTAATCGTCGTGCCCCCACTCGCAGCGGGAGAGGACGGCGTTGGGGATTTTCTTGACCGTCAGGTTGGCAAAGGCATCGGGACGACCCCGGAAGGCGGAGCAGCAGACCAGCAGTGAGCGGCTGGGGCCGACCTCGTCGGAGAGGGCCTGCAACTGTTCGTGACTGAGGTTCTGGGTGGTAACGTAGATGAAATCGGTTTCGGTGGAGTGGCCATGCAGCCAGTAGAGGCTGTCGGAGGGGGCGTAGACGAAGCCTTCGAGCTTGCAGACCGCCTCGGCGAGCATGGCGGGGTTGTACTCTTTGCAGATGGTCCAGTTTCCCCACTTGTCCTGCTCCATCAGCGACGGGGCAAGTTTGTAGTAACGGAAACCGCCGCCGCCCTTCCACTCCAGCCCCTTGCTGACGCCGCCCCGGTCGGTGCCGTCGATGACTTTTTGTAAACGGGGGATAATGTGGGTGTGGCAATGGTCGCCGAGTTCGACCATGATCCAGCGGCGGCCCATCTTGTGGGCAACCGCGCCGGTGGTGCCGGAACCGGCGAAGGAGTCAAGGACGAGGTCGTTGGGTTTGGTGGCGAGTGACAGTATCCGTTCAATAAGTCTTTCGGGTTTCGGTGTGTCAAAAAAATTTCCATCGACAAATTCACGCACTTCTGCGCTGGCTTCTCGTGTTGTGCCAACGTCGTTCGCAAACCAGAGGGTTTCAGGGACACGACCCTCTTGATCGGCTAGATATATCTTTCTGATAATCCTTGCCTCATCTTTTGAAAAAACAATTTTCCCTTCATTAAGTTCACGTTCGAAGGTCTCTTTGCTAAATCTCCAGCCTTTAGGAGGATGTTTGATTGTCTTGCCACTTGGAGTAACAATATCGTACATCAGATTAGGTCTAACTAGAGAGTTTCGAACATCTCCAGAACGCCAAAGCCCCCTTGGGTCATTATCTGGGTTAGAATAATTCACATTATGTTCTTCAGTTCTCGGAAGGTCGTTAAGAACAAAACTATCAGATCTTCTATAAATAAGTACGTAGTTATGATGGACAGAGAACTTTCCTCTGTAACCTTTTGACTGAACGCTATGATTCCAAATTGTGCTGGCGAGAAAATTCCCCCGACCAAAAACCTCATCACACAATACCTTCAGATAGTGCGCCTCGTTATCATCAATGGTGATCCACAACGAACCGTCATCCGAAAGTAGATTGCGGATGATCTCCAACCGGTCGCGCATTAACGACAGCCAGATCGAATGCTCCACCCCGTCGTCATAGTGGGTAAAAGCGCTGCCGGTATTGTAGGGCGGATCGATAAAGACGCACTTCACCTTGCCCGCGAATTCCTGTTCCAGCGCCTTGAGTGCCAGCAGGTTGTCACCGAAAATCAGTCGATTGTCGAATATGTCGCCACCCGTCACCCGGTGCGGCGCATGGTACGACTTATCCGGGTCTTCCAGCAAAATACGCGGCTCCAGCTTCGGCCGGGTTTCTTTGCCGATCCAGGTGAGTTCCAATTTTTGTTTTTTGCTCATCCAAAGGCTCCGATGATTTTTTCTATCCCTGCCACTTCGATACTTTTTCTGTACTGGCGAGGCATCTGGTC
>Ga0210053_1001217_pt1 | contig 24103 bp, 34 predicted proteins | sample CryGeymeta201512_FD_185467 | JGI IMG/M metagenome (GOLD analysis project Ga0210053, IMG submission 185467) | Groundwater microbial communities from Crystal Geyser aquifers in Utah, USA - Crystal Geyser metaG 2015-12 (SPAdes) (version 2) | ecosystem: Environmental > Aquatic > Deep subsurface >... | reverse complement strand
GCTTCCATAAAACCGTAAACCTCAGCCAGCAATTCCCAAGTCAATTCATCCATTTCAGCTTCTCCAGGTTATTATGAACAAGATGGTGAACAGCGTGCTGACGATCAACTGGCGCAGTCCGATGCTGGTCGGTTTTACACCCAGCGCGGGGTGCGTCGCTCCCCAGAACGTCTCTGCCCACTGAAGCAGGTAGGGGACGAAAAGAAAACGCGGCAGGATGTTCAGAATGGAAATGGTCGAAACGGCTGCCAGGTTGAACGAGGTGTAAAGCAGCGCGCGGCCGGCCATCCTCCACTGTTCGCGGCGGGACGGGACTTCAGCCTGTTCGCGCTGCTCGAGCCGCAGATAGACGTGGACGATGGAGGCCGCGGATTGCATCCAGACCAGCAGCCACAGCTCCCAACCCAGCGGGTCGTAGGTCCCTTTCCCGATCCAGAAACCAGCCGGCGCGGCCAGGGCCAGGGCGCCGGAAGCGACGATTTCCACGCCCGGCTGGCGGCGTTCGGAACGCCGGGTCACCAGGTAGAGGTGCCAGGCAAAGACAATTAGCCCCGGTACGGACAAGTAAAGGATGTACACGAATCCATTGACGATCAAGCAGGACAGCGCGGCCAGGACGACCAGTCCGTAGATCACAATCCAGAAACGCGCCGCTGGCAAATCGTCTCGTGAGCGGCGGCCGGAGTAGGCCTTGACGGCGAGTGTGACCGGCTGCCGGAGCAGGAAGGCAGCCAGCGTTGCAATCACGAGATAGAGGGCTGGGAATGTGAATCTATCACCCGCGAATAAGCCGATGAGCAGCGGGCCGAGCATCAATACCCAAGAACCGTGATCCTGCGGCAGCGCGACATACCGGCGAAAGAAGTTGCGCAGCATGAACGGGATTATATCAGACCTGCTGAAACAGGCGACAACACACCTGTCATATAATAGCCGTATTGTCGTTATCTGTGTTTATCTCTTTCATCTGTGGTTGCTTCGATGAATAACGAGCCAATAACCGATCTGCTCGAACGCGCCATCGCGGCACGCGAATCCCTGTTCGATCCCCAGCATCAGGCCGCCTTTCGCCTGTTCAATGGCTTCTACGAGGGATTCCCATCCCTCGTCGTTGACCTGTTTGCGCGCACCGTCGTCTTACAGAACTATGCCGGTCCACCCGCTGAGGGCGATGCGGCTGTCGCTTCAGCCCAAAGAGTAGTCAGAGCTTGCTTTCCCTGGATCCAAGCCGTCATCCTGAAGACGCGGCATGGATTGACGCAGGATGCCAAACAGGGAAAGGTCATCTACGGGGAGAGCGTCGCTCGCCGTGTGCAGGAACACGGGGTGTGGTACGCCATTGACCTGATGATGAATCAGGACACCAGTCTCTACTTGGATACGCGGAATCTGCGCAAGTGGGCAATCGAAAATCTGAGGGATAAAACGGTCTTGAATACCTTTGCCTACACTGGCAGCCTGGGCGTGGCGGCGCGCGCCGGCGGAGCAGCCCGCGTCCTGCACCTCGACCGGAACAGGAATTTCCTCAACGTCGCCAAGACATCCTACAGCCTCAATGGCTTCCCAGTCGTCCGGGCGGATTTCCAGGTTGGGGATTTTTGGCCGCAGGTCAACCGTCTGAAACGGAGCGGGGAACGTTTCGACTGCGTCTTTCTCGATCCGCCCTTCTTCTCGTCCACCAGCAAAGGGACTGTGGACCTGGCAAAGGACAGCGCGCGGCTGATCAACAAGCTGCGTCCGCTGGTCAACGACGGCGGGTATCTGGCAGCGGTGAACAACGCCCTGTTCCTGAGCGGACAGGCGTACATCGAAACGCTGGAATCGCTGTGCGCGGATGGCTATTTACAGATCGAGACGTTGATCCCCGTGCCGGAGGATTTTACCGGCTACCCAAACACGCGCCTCGGCAGCCCGCCGGTTGACCCCGCGCCTTTCAACCATGCCACCAAGATCGCGGTCTTGAGAGTACGGCATCATGGGCCTGCTGATCGGCGCCACGCCCATCTGCCCCGAGGACCTCTCGCCGAAGGTTCAAGGCGCTTTGCGCAGCGGCATCCTGGCGGTGGCGATCCTGGCCGTTCTGGTCAGCCTGTACGCCCTCTCGGCGGTCATCTACCGGACGGTTTTGGGCGGCATGACCATCAACCGCCTGACCATCCTCGGCTGGAACAGAATCAACATCGCCATCCTCGTCCTGCTGATCGTGCGGTTGTTCAAAGCGGGCCGTCCGGCCTGGGTCGAGAGTTTGCGCGCCACCTTTAGTTTGGCTACCAATGCTTACCTGATCTGGGCAGTTTTCCTGATCGTGGCTGTTCCGCTGCTATTCCGCTGACGACGGGCGAACCTATTCCCAATCCTCTGAAGGACGGCGACGCCTGCGCTTGATCTCACCCCTGTGCTTCTTTTCATCCACCCGGCCGGCCTTTGCACTCTGGCTCACCCGCGTCGCCTTGCGGACCCTGGGCCTGGTCGCGGCTTTCTGGATCATTTTCACCAGCCTTTGGACAGCGTCGGCGCGGTTCTGCTCCTGGCTGCGGTAGCGCCTGGCTGTGATGACCAGGATCCCGTCCTCGCTCACCCGTCTCCCTGCCAGCTTGACCAGGCGCGCCTTCACCTCCGCCGGCAGGGAGGGGGAGCCGTGCACGTCGAAGCGTAACTGCACCGCAGTCGAGACCTTGTTCACGTTCTGTCCGCCCGGCCCGGCGGCGCGCACGAACTCGAACTGAATCTCGCTCTCGTCGAGGGCGAGGGAAGGGGTGATCGCGATCATGGGGCAAGTATATCAGGTTGAAATCAGTGGAGGTGGTATAATCGCCTTACAATTTATCGTTCGATAGGAGAATCGTATGAATGACATTACCGTTTCCCAAAAATTTCAAGTGGTGATCCCGAAAAAAGCGCGTGAATCGCTTCGGGTTAAGCCCGGACAAAAATTTAGAGTGCTTGCCTACGACAATCAGTTGATTTTCATTCCAATTCGCCCCATAAAAGAAGCGCGCGGATCACTGAAAGGCATTGACACTAATGTCCAGCGTGAAGAAGAAGATCGCCTATGAACGTAGTGGACTCTTCTGGCTGGCTCGAATATTTTTCAGGTGAAGGAAACGTGGATTTCTTTGCGCCTGCGATTGAAGACACAGAGCATCTGCTTGTGCCGGTAATTTGCATTTATGAAGTGTTCAAGCGAGTAATGCAGCAACGCGGATTGACCACTGCCCGCGCCAATGTCAGCGATATGCACGAGGGCAAAATTATCGAACTCGACTCGTCACTGGCATTGAGCGCGGCGCATATTTCGATCGAGTTGAAGTTGGCCATGGCAGACAGCATCATCCTTGCCACTGCCCGCGCTTACAACGCTACACTATGGACGCAGGATGAACACTTCAAAGATATAGAAGGCGTGAAGTATATTGAGAAGAAGCCAACGAAATAAAACACCCCCGGCTATTCTCTTGCGAGAAAGACAGCCTCTCCTGAACAAGAACATACAGAAGTTTGGATTTATGGAAGCAAAAAGTAACAGCCGACACATGCGAACGCGGCTCGCGTCGCTGAGGCAGTTGCAGTCCGCTACGGAAGAGGAATTGTCCGCGTTGTTGCCGAGTGTTTTGGATAAAGCATTCAAAGGGGAGTTGTGATGTCAAGACCTGACATTTCTCCGCGAAAGTCTTGCGTTCCGAGTCTCATGTCCGCGCATGGGTTGCGATTGACTCGCGCCACGATGAGACATGTCAGGTCTGGCACAATTGGCGACGGTCGTGCGGTGATGTTTCTGTCTGTGTGGATAAAACGTATCAAGGAAATTTATTCGCAAAAAAGGAGAAGCAGCCATGAGTGATGGTGGAAAAAAAGATAAAGGCAAAAGGCAACAGAAGAAAAAACCCGAGCACAATTTGAAGGAGAAACGAAAATTGAAAAACGAAAAGAAGCAGAAGGATAAATTTATGCCCGGTTGATGCATCCCGCACGGCGCCCCATTGCATGCGGCAGGGGGAGGGGTTGTTTCAGAGTTTGCTTGCCCTGAGCCGCTGGACTGAGTTTGTCGAAGTCTTTGGCGATGGGTTGAGTGAAAAGTTCAGGAGATAAATATGCCCAAAAAACAATCCATCCCTCCCGAAATACAGGCAGAAGTCCTGAAAATCGTTGAGGAGTTCAACCTCAAAACTTTCAAAGCAGAACAGAATCCTATTTTGACCGCCATATTTGGCAAAACAAAACGCGGGTTTGCGGCGAGATTTAAAGGCAAGTTCCTTTACCTTGACCGAACAGACCGTGGGCGTCCCTCCGAAATTTGCCGCCTCACCTGGAACGGAAAAATTGACAATTGGGGTTTTGCCATCTATCGGCACTCGCGCAATTTCTATGATCCCGCTGAGTGGATGTTCCCTGGGGCAGGCTATGTAAATGGTACAGTGGAAGGCGCGATGAAAGCAGGAATGGAAGCATACCCGATGTGATGAGTTTCGCAGTGGTTGTGCGGCGGGCGGTGTGTCGAGCTGGTGGTTGAGCCTGTCGAAGAAATCCCGCCGGGCTACCGGATCGAAGAAAGCGTCAATGGAATTGTCTCGCTGGTTAAAGCCCGCCCACAGTTGATCCGGCCCGAAGAGTCCGCCAGCGTGGAGGCCGCGTTGAAGTGCCACCCCAAAGCGCGGAATTATCGCATTGCCGTCAAGAACGATCAGATCATCATCTATGAACGAATTGGGCCAGATGCCGACGCGCTGCTGGATGTAATCGGTCAAGTTGCCCTGTTTGCCCCGCGAAAGTCAAAAGAGCAAGTCGAAGAATTTCTGAACAGTTCGGCGCAATTCACTCCTGTGATGCGCTTTATTTTGGACGGCCCGGAAACGCGTGAGTATTACGCCGAACGCTGGTGTTACCGGGGAAGTATTGACGACTGGATCTATGCGGGTCACTCAGGAAAAATCGACCAACTGGCAAAACAGCTGACACCCGCACTTGGCACAGATGAATTCTACGAACTCTACTAACGGAGGTTGTTATGCCCAAAGCAAGCGTTCCACCCGAAATCCAGGCGGAAGTGCAAAAACTGATTGATGAATTCAATCAGGAAAATTTCAGCGATGATGATTTCAAGGAATTCGGCAATGTCGGCTACTCGGCGCGCTTCAGAAGCAAGTATCTTTACCTTGACCGCGATGACATGGGACGCCCATCCCCAATTTGCCGTCTGAAATGGAATGGCAAAATGGACAACTGGGATTTTGCCATCTATAAATATTCCGATAATTGCTACGACGCAGAAGAATGGTGTTTCCCTGGCGAAGAATACGTGGATGGCACGGTCACCGGCGCGATGAAAGCTGGCATGGAAGCATACGAGATATGACCTGCTTTGCCCTTCGGTGATATAATCACACCACATCCCAGGATCGAAGGGTTCCGAGCGTCAGTCCTTTCGCTAGGCTGGCGCTCTTTCTTTTTTCACCAATTTGAACAGGAGGCACGTATGAACTTCCACGAAGGCGATCCAGTCATGCATTGGACCTATGGATTTGGGAAGGTCATCCGGCTGGAAGAACGAACCTTATCCGGCCAAAATACCCTGTACTATGCGGTCCAGATTGGTGACCTGACCGTCTGGGTCCCGGCGGACGGCAAGCTGGGGAGCCGCCTGCGGCCCCCGACCCCGCAGGCCGGGTTCAAAAAACTACTCGCCATCCTGTCCAGCCCGGGCGAGCCGCTCCCGGATGATCGTCAGGATCGTAAGACCCGGCTGCTCGAACTGCTGAAGGACGGCCGCGCTGAATCGCTCTGCCGGGTGATCCGCGACCTGTCCGCCTATCGGCAGGTCCGTCCGCTGAACGAAAACGACCAGGCGCTCATGAGACGGGCGCAGAACGCGCTGCTCGGGGAGTGGGGCTTTGCCCTGTCCGTCACCCCGGCGCAGGCCGAGCTCGAACTAAACCGCCTGCTGACATCCGCGCCCGCCGGAGATTGACGGAAACCATGCCGTGAATTCGTTATTGTTGTATCGCCGCCAGTGCGTCCGCAAGCGTCGGGTCAGTGGGTACTTTGGTAAGATAGTTATCGTAAATCTTGACTGTGGCCGCGTTGCGCGCTTCTGTCAGCCATTCTTGGAATTTGGCGTCAGTCACTTGCTTGTAATCCGCCTCTGTCAACGGGCGGACCTCGTGGCCGAGCACCTGGATGATGTGCCAGCCGAAGGAACTCTGGACAGGTTGGCTGATCGCGCCTACCGGCAGTTTGAAGGCTTCGTTCTCGAACTCGGCGACCATTTTGCCGGGACCGAACCAGCTTAAATCACCGCCGACATCCTTTGTGCCAGTATCAATCGAATAGGCCGCGGCGAGCGTGTTGAAATCGCCTCCGGCAAGCAACAGGGTGTGGACGGTTTTCGCGGTTGCCTCGTCGGCCACCAGGATGTGCCGCGCCCAAACCTGATCCTGTTCGTGGGGCACGTCTTTGGTGATGATTTCATACACTTTTAGACGGTATAGCCGGTCCTCGAAGAAAATCTTGCGAATATCCGCTTCGGTAAGGCCGAGGTTGGTATAGCTCTCCGCTGCCGTTTTGAAATCGCTCTGGAAACCCTCCAGTGTATATGGCGTGGCAGTCGGTGTGATAGTAGGCGCTGTGGTCGGCGTGGCGGACAGGTCAGGGGTCGGCGTGGGGGACGGTGTGAAGGTCGGGAACGGGCTGGGGGTCGGGGTGATCGTCACTAAGGCCAGTTGAGTCGCGGATAGTGTCGGGTAGACGATGGTCATTGGCGTGATGGTTGGGGTGGGTGTACCGTTCGGGAAGAAATTGAAATCGGACTGGATGGTCTGATCAAGTTCCTCGGGCGAGACCACGATGCCGTTCTTTTGCGCATATTGCCGGATCAGCAGCTCATCCACGAGCTGGTCGAGCGTGTCGCTGCCCATTTGCGCAGAATTGTCCAGCGTTGTTTGGATCTGGGTCAAATACTGGGATATCGTCGGGTCAGAGGTCGGATCCATTCCAAACATCTGGGCGAACTGTATATACTGAATATATTGGTTGATGTACTGCTGACGGGCCAGGCGGACGCGCATTTGGAACTCGCGCGTGGTGATGACATCCTCCCCGACCCTGGCGACCGGCTTTGTGGCCTGGAGCACGCTCTGATCCAGGATGCCATAACCGATCATCCCAACCACGGCGACGACGATCGCGATGGCTATGTAGGTGATGAGCATGGTCTGCCGGCGTTCGCGCTCCATGCGGGCCAGATGCTTCTTACTGATTACTTTTGCGGCCTTGGTCTTTGCCATGATTTCCTCTTACCGGTCTTCTTCGAAGCTTTTGCCGGAAAAAGGTAACAGGGCGATGTGTCGGGCGCGCTTGATGGCCCCTGCCAGGGCGCGCTGATGTTTCGCGCAGGTGCCGGTCTGGCGGCGGGGACGGATCTTGCCCTCTTCGGTGACAAAGCGGCGCAAGATGTCGGCTTGCTTGTAATCTATCGCCAGGTGTTTATCGACGCAGAACTGGCAAAACTTCGGACGGACGTAGTAGCGGCGTCCGGATGACTGCTCCGTCCCATTATGGTAGCCCGAAGTATGGCTACCATTATCGTATTGGTGATCCATAGATTATTACTCCAAATTATGGTAGCTTGCAGTACAAGCTACCATTAGAAGGGAAATTCGTCCTCTTCGGCCTGGCGCTCGGTTTCTGCGGCGGCGCCAGTCTCCTCACCGTGATTGGCTTCCCGCCGCTCGCCGAGCATCATCATCTCGGAGGCGACGATCTCGACCGTGGTGTGCTTGACGCCTTCTTTATCTTCCCAGCGTCGGGTTTGCAGGCGTCCTTCGATGTAGACTTGCTTGCCCTTGGTCAGGTACTGTTTGCAGGTCTCGGCCAGGTTGCCCCAGCTGACGACGTTGAACCATTCGGTTTCGGTGTGGTGCTCGCCGGCGGCGGTGTTCCACGAACGGCTGGTGGCAACCGTAAAGGTGGTCACGGGTCGGCCGGATGGGGTGTAACGCATTTCCGGCTCGCGTCCCAGGTTCCCGATAATCATGACTTTATTCAAGCCTCGGCTCATAAGATACTCCTATCTAAAGTCCAAAGCCGTGACAACGAATTGACACAGGTCACTCAACTGAGGTGATCATGTAACGGATAACAGGCTCCAGGAAACGTAAATTTTGATCCAAGCCTGCGGTCGCGGACGGGGGCAGGCTGACGTTCAGCAAGACGTACTGCCCTTCGCGTTGCTTGCGGACGGTGTAAGCCAGACGCCTGCGGCCCCACACGTCCAGTTTGTCAACGCTGCCGCCGGCGTCGCTGATCCAGCCCTTCACCTTGTCAATCGCGCCGTTAAAAGCGGTCTCGTCCAGGTCGGGGTGGATGATGCAAACCAGCTCATACTTGTGCATAGGGGACCTCCTTTCCTCGGGATATGCTCCCGGTCATCGCCGTGGGCGAGCCGGGGGCGGAAGGCAAGCCGCGGGGCGGCTTGAACGGGCTGTATTGTAAGCCAAAAGGGCGGTTTTGGGGAGGGCGAACCTGTAATTGTACTTCACGTAAATACGCGATACAATCTGAGTAGAGGCGCGAGATGGAAACCCAAAATGTTACTTTTGCCATTCCCAAGGAAATTCTGTATGACTTGAAGCTCCTTGCCACGAAGAGAAAGTTGTCCCTTTCCCGTTATATTATCAACCTGCTGGAACAAGACGTTTCCCGCCAGAAGGAATATGAAGAAGCCATGCGCCGCAACCTGCAGCGGCTGGGAAAATATGATTTAGGGACGCACGGAAAAATTTTCTGGACGCGGGAGGAGCTCCATGCCCGCAAGTGAGTTTCAATTTCTGGAGGCATATACTTCGGAGGCGCTTATGGAAACACAAAACGTTACGCTCGCGATCCCCAAAGAAGCCCTTCATCGCGCAAAAATGATGGCAACTCAACATCGCACATCGTTATCTAAATTGTTGACAAATTTTATTGTGGAGATGACGACTCAGGATGAGAATTATGAGGCTGCCAAACAGCGCAGCCTGGCTCTTATGGAGAAGGGGTTTGATATGGGCACAAAAGGGAAGATAACGTGGACACGGGAGGAATTGCATGATCGAGGATGAATTTCAATTCGTGGATAGCAACGTCTTGGTTTACGCAAATGATGTTTCTGGAGGGACAAAGCGCCAGTTGGCTAAACGATTGTTGGAAGATTTATGGGAGACGAAGAATGGCTGTATGAGCGTTCAGGTTTTTCAAGAATTCTATGCAACGGTCACGGCGAAAATAAAACAACCTTTGAGTTCCGATGCTGCCTCGCAAGTGATTTCGTCTTACACGGTGTGGAAGATTCACACTCCGAACGTCCGAGATGTTCTGAATTCTATCAGCATCCAACAACGTTACGGAATCTCCATTTGGGACGCTCTGATCGTCAACAGCGCCTCGCAATTGGGCTGCGCCATTCTTTGGACCGAAGACCTCGCCGATGGTCACGTGTACGAAAGCGTCCGCGTTCGAAATCCATTCACCGAAACAGGATAATCCTATGTCCCCTCGCATCGAATCTTTCCTCTCGGCTCGTCTCTTCCTCGTCCCGCAGTTGGTGGGCGAGCGGATTTACTTCTATAGCAACCTTTCCGGCCATCTCAGCCTGTATGCCATGAACTATGGCGGGAGCGTGCCGGAGCCGCTGCTTCCGCCAAATATTGCCCTGCAAAACCCGGATCTGATCGGCGGCTACTCGTACTACGTTTTCCCGGAAGTGGAAAAGATCCTGGTGATGATTGACCGGGATGGCGACGAGAATTACCAGCCGATGATCATTCCCATCCAGGGTGGTTTCCCTGAACCCGCCTTCGCCAATTTCCTGGCGAAATACCGCGTCCACTTGGCGGATTGCGACCCGGAGCGGAGCCTGATCTACGTAAGCGCCGAATCGCGTGAGAAGCCCATTCAGGAGACTTACCGCGGCGACTTGCGGACGAACAGGCTCGAAAAGCTGGCCGAATCCGAATATGGCGCGTATCCCGCCTGTCACAACGAAAACCACAGCCAGGTCCTTTTCGCGGACGGTTACACGGTCGGGGATGGCATCCTGTATGGACTGGAAAACGGTCAGAGAAAAGTGCTCTACGGCAAACCACTGGATCAGCGCCAGCCCGGCGAGGTCGTCCCGCTGAACGGCCTCATCTCGACAGAATTTGCCCCCAGCGGTAAGGGATTGTTGGTCGGCAGCGCCGTCTTCGACGACAAGTACAGCCTGGGCTACCTCGACCTATCCAGGCCTTGCGAGATCCAGCCGGTGAAACTGGAAGGCGTCCTCCATGCTGGCGTCGGCGAGATGAAAGGCGTGGCGTACCTGAAGGGAACGCGCTACGTCGTCGCTTTCAACATTGACGGCTGCGACTGGCTTTACGAGGGCGTCTTCAACGAAGACAAGCGCCTGATGAGCCTGCGTCACGTTTTGATCGGCGACGGCGACCTTTCCAACGGCGTTATCGGGCCGCACAGCTTCCATTATGACAAAATCAGCGACCGCTTCATCCTTTCTTACTCCACGGCGACCTCACCAACGCAGATATACACCCTCGAGGGCAAACAGCGCGACCTGATCGTCATGCACACCGACGAAAAAATCCTCGGCATCCCCGAAGAGCAGCTTGCGCCGGGCGAGGATGCCTCGTTCACCTCCTACGATGGGAGGCGCGTCTCGGCCCGTCTGTACCTGCCTGCCGGGTCGCTCGGCTTCACGGGGCCGCGGCCGCTGGTCTACTACATCCACGGCGGGCCGCAGTCGCAGGAGCGCCCGGATTTCTCCTGGTTCTCCATGCCGCTCATCCAGTTCCTGACCCTGCGCGGTTTCGCTGTCTTCGTCCCGAACGTGCGCGGCAGCACCGGCTATGGCCTGGATTACACCAAGCAGGTAGATAAGGATTGGGGTGGACAGGATCGCCTCGACCACGTCCACGCCATGACCAAGGTCTTGCTGAAGGATAAACGTCTGGACGTGAAACGCGCCGCGGTGGTGGGAAGGTCATACGGCGGATACATGACGCTGACCCAGGCCGGTCGCCACGCGGACCTATGGTCGGCTGCCTGCGACATGTTCGGTCCCTACGACCTGAACACCTTCTGCGAACGCATCCCGGAGACGTGGAAGCCGTACTTCAAGATCGCTCTCGGCGACCCCGAAACCCCCGATGGCCGCGCCTTCCTGGCCGAGCGCTCGCCCAAAACCTACCTGGATAACCTGGCCTGCCCGATGCTGGTGATCCAGGGCCGCAATGACCCGCGCGTAGTGGCAAAAGAGTCCGAGGAACTGGTGGCCGACCTGAAGAAGAAAGGCAAGGCGATCGAGCTGCTGATCTTCGAAAACGAAGGCCACGACGTGTTGAAATACGAGAACCGCGTGGCGTGCTACAACGCCATCACTGATTTTTTCGCGAAATATCTGAAACCTTGAACCGTTGTCAGGTTTACACGTTAGCACGTTGACAAGTTTGAACACTCGATGTGTCAACGTGTAAACCTGCAAACCTGCAAACCTGGAAACGTTATCATGCCCTGGAATCTGACTACCACCCACGCCCAGCCCGGCGACCTGGCCCTGCTGGTCGGCTTGCGGCACAAGCATTTCATCTTTCCTCTAATTCCCGGCGGGACGTTCCACACGCACCGCGGCATTTTGAATCACGATGAACTGATCGGCAAGCCGTGGGGCAGCCAGGTTTTCAGCCATCAGGGCAGCCCGTTCTTCATGCTGCAACCGTCGCTGGCCGATCTGCTGCTCGACCTGAAGCGCAATACGCAGATCATGTACCCCAAGGACATAGGCTTCATCCTGACCAGCATGAGCATCGGCCCCGGCCAACGCGTGATGGAGGCCGGCACCGGCTCCGGCTCGATGACCATCGCCCTGGCCTACGCCGTCGGCGCGCAGGGACAGGTCGTCTCCTACGAAGTCCGCCCGGATATGCAAAACCTGGCGCGCAAGAACCTGGAACGGCTGGGTCTGGATGGCCGCGTGGAATTCAAGTTGCGCGACATTGGCGAAGGCCTGGACGAAACCGACGCAGACGCCTTTTTCCTGGATGTCCCCAATCCTTATGATTACGTCGCCCAAGTCCGCGCCGCTCTCAAACCGGGCGGCTTTTTCTGCGGACTGGTACCTACCTTCAACCAGGTAGTGCAATTGCTGCAAGCCCTGCGGCAAGGGCGTTTTGCCTTCATCGAAGTTTGCGAGATCTTGCTGCGCTATTACAAGCCCGAGCCGACCCGCCTGCGTCCCACGGATAGGATGGTGGCGCACACCGGCTTCTTGATTTTCGGGCGGCGCATCGAGCTGGGCGGGGATGAGAGAAGCCGGGAATTACTGGAAGAGGCAGGGGCAGAAGAGAATTAACAAAAAAACTACATTCAAGTGCTGGTTGTTGTATAATCATTTTGAGAAATGATTGCCATGGCAACAGTTTATGTTCCCTCAATCTACGAGCGCAAACGCATCCCTAAAAAGGCGATTGATGATGTTGTGCGGCGCATCGTGCAGGAATTCTGCCCGCAGAAGATCATCATGTTCGGCTCATATGCGCGCGGCAACCCGCGACCCGAAAGTGATGTGGATTTACTGGTGGTGATGGATGCGCCGAAGGGCGAGAGAAAACAATCCTTGGCAATCCGCCGCCATCTCAATGTGATGTTCGGATTGGATCTGGTCGTTTATTCACCGGAACGACTGCGCCAGCGGCTCGAGTGGGGCGATTCATTTCTGCGGGAAGTTATCGAAACCGGCAAGGTGCTGCATGAATCCGCTGACACTTGAGTGGGTGGAGAAAGCCGAGGGGGATTTACACGTCGCCGGGCGCGAACTGCGCACCCGTAAAATGCCCAACTACGACGCGGTCTGTTTCCATGCCCAGCAGTGCGCCGAAAAATATCTAAAGGCCATCTTGCAAGAGTACGATCAAAGGATACCAAAAATACATCATCTGGCAGAATTGCTCACGTTGGTAACAAAAGTGGACCCTACCTGCCAATTTCTGCTGCCAGACCTGGATGTGTTGGAAGATTATGCTGTCGAGTTTCGCTATCCTGGCCTGATTGCTGAAAAGGGTGAGGCGCAATCTGCTTTCGAAGCCGCACAGAGGGTGCGAATGTTCGTGCGACAACGGCTGGGATTAGAATAACAAGATTTTGCTTGTGCCCCACGGATAGGACGGTGGCGCACACGGGGTTCTTGATTTTCGGGCGGCGCATCGAGCCGGGCGAGGACGAACGCGTCAAGGAGTTGTTGGAGGAGGTCGAAGTGTTAGGCACGAATGTCTCTGACCTGACTGTAGATGAATTGAAACTCTTGATACGTGAGACTGTTGAAATGGCATTAGCCGAATTTCTGACAGGCCCGGATAGAGGTCTCGAATTGCGCCAGGGCATGAAAACCGCCCTGGAACGTTCTCTCAAAGCGGTGCGAGAAGGGTGGCGTAGTCTATTCTGCTGAAGAGGTTGCCAAGGATCTTGGGTTGGGGTAAATCCATGCGCTATTTGCAATATACCGCCGAGGCAAAAGCGGATCTGGCGAGGCTGGATAAACCCCTGGCTCAACGGGTTTTTAGAAAATTGCGCTGCCTGGCGAAGAAAGCAAAAAGTACAATCCATAGGAGGCTCTTATGTTTCGACGACGCGGTTTCGCTCGACCTTTACGAAGGGCGTTTGCACCGGATATTCCCCCCGCCCTGCAGCGCGCCAACGAGTTGATGGCTACCGGCGACTACAACGGCGCAGCGGTCGCCTTCGAGGGACTGGCGCGCGGCGCGGAGGGACGCGGCGGCCCGCGCGCTCCTCACCTGTATTTGCAAGCTGGCAGGGCGCGCCTCATGATTGGACAAGTAGCTGCCGGCATGGGGCACATCCGGCGTGGGCTTGCTCTTCTTGCGGCGCGACAGCAATGGCCGGTGTTGCATCGCACAGGTCAACTGACGGTTGCCTTCCTCACCGAACGCGGCCTGACCCAGGAAGCGCAAGAGATTTCGGATTATCTCAAAGCCACTCTCCCGCCTGTTCCTGTAAGTGATTTTGGGTCTCAAGCTGCTCCCGGCGAGAGTGCCAAACCCCTTTTGCCGACCACCTGTCCCGGCTGCGGCGGCCCCATCCGCGCGGACGAGGTCGAGTGGGTGGACGAGGTCACGGCCGAGTGTCCCTATTGCGGCAGCGCGGTGAGAGGGGAGAGTTAACCACGAAGCCGCAAAGAGCGCAAAGGATATCAACCTTCGCGAAGACTAAGAGCCTATCCGAATGACGGAGTGCAGACTTTAGTCTGCTTGCCTTGCGGACTGCTTGCGGACTAAAGTCCGCGCTCCGGAGGTTTTTCGGATAGGCTCTAAAGCGCTTCGCGTTCTTCGCCTCTTCGCGGTAAATAAACTCTATGGCGCAGATCCTTACCGAACATTACATCGCATCCTGCTTGCGTAAGGTTTACCAGCCCGGCGTGGTCGCCTCCACGGATGGCTACGCAGCGTTATTGGGGAATGAAGCGCTCACCTGCGCGGCGGTTCTGATGCCGCTTGCCTGGCGCGAAGATGAGTGGCGCCTGCTCTTTACCCGCCGCACGAACGATGTCGAGCAGCACAAAGGACAGGTTTCCTTCCCCGGCGGCGCGTGCGATGTTCAGGATGCCACCCCGGAGCAAACCGCTCTGCGTGAGGCTTACGAGGAGATTGGGCTAGACCCAGGCGATGTGCGCCTGCTGGGTCGCTTGAAAGAGATGGTAACCATCACCTGTTTTCGGGTTACACCAGTGATAGGGATCATCCCATGGCCGTATGATTTCCGCCTCTCGGCCGTCGAGGTGGAGCGCGTCTTTTCGATCCCTCTTCTCTGGCTTGCGCAGCCTGTAAACTGGGAAGAACATAACTTCCCGCCACTTGCAGGTGCGCAAGTGCAGGTGGATGGCGCGCCGCGCTCTTTCCCGGTCATCAGCTATCATCCGTATGATGGCGAAATCCTTTGGGGGGCCAGCGCCAGGATGACGCAAGATTTTCTGAAAGTGCTGGAGCTATTATAAAAAACCCCTCCCCCGTTCGCCCCCCTTTCATCCCCCCATTTTCGCTGAACTGCGCGAAAATGGGGGGACAGAGGGGGGCGGGTGGGGGCTAAATGGGAATTACTTCTTCTCGCCCTCTTCGGGAACTTCCTCTTCCTTCTTGCCCTTCTCGATCACCTCCGGTTCGGTCACTACCTCGCCAGCCACGGCTTCCGCCGCGACCTCTACCACTTCCTCGGCCCTGGCAGCCGTCGCCACCACGATCATCTCATCCGGGTCTTCCAGGATCTTGACTTTATCCGAAAGGACGATGTCGCGGACGTGGATGCCATCGCCAACGTTTGCCAGGCTGGAAATATCCACCGTAATGCGTGCGGGCAGGTCTTGAGGGAAGCATTCGACCTCGAGTTCGTCCAGGCTGGTGACGAGCACCGCGTTGAAATCATTGACGGCTGGCGCGCTGCCGGTCAATTCGATGCTGACGTGCGTGCGCAGTTTCTCGGTCAGCGAGACGACCTGGAAGTCCACGTGCACCAGGCTGCGCTTGATGGGATTCCGCTGGCTCTCGCGCACCAGAGATGGGTATTCCTTGCCCTCCAGGTCAATTGTCACCAGGCTGGAGGATGTCAGGTGGGAGAGGGTGCGCGAGGCCTCGCGCCCATCCATCGAGATCGGGGTCGGCGCGATGTGCCGCCCGTAGAGCACCCCCGGAAGTTGACCGGCGCGGCGCAGGGCGCGCACCTGTTTGCCGGTCACTGTACGGTGGGTTGCCTGGATAACTACATTTTCCATTCTTTCCTTCCTCGAGCGCCTCTCACTCTTGCTGTAGTAACGGCTTTAGCCGTTCTGAACGACTGCCTGCCCTGGCGGGCTAGGCCAGGGAAGTCGTCACTACTGTTCAGGGTTACCTTCGCTCTCGTATGATATTTCCCGGCCTGTGCCGGAAGCGGGCGAAATTGTAGCCGCCAAAATGGGTTTCGTCAAGTATGAGCATCTTTCTTGTTTATCTCACATAGATCGGGTTGCTGAAGATCCAGCCGCGCTTGCGTCCCAGGAAGCGCAGGTAAGCCTCCACCCGGTATACGCCCGGCTCGGTCGTGATGTGGGTGATTAACTCGCCCTCGACCGCCTTGAGCACTTTGCCATCCTTGAGCAGGCGGAGATCGGCGCGCTTCGGCGCTTTGACTTGCAGGGTCACGCCGCCCTCGGCTGGGAGCTCGTCACCCATCAACGCAGATTTTTCTTTGCCCTGGGCGGAGAAGCGGAAGCCGCGCGTGGGGGCCGGCAGATCGTAGCCGATGAAGGCGTGACCAGCCGCCAGCGCCGTGTAGATCATCTTGCGGTCGGCGAGCAGATCGCCGGTCAACGGCTGCGGGACGAGCAGGTGTGTGTTGACGGTGGAGAAATGGAATTCATAGGGGAATATCGTTTTACGCAGCGGTCCCATTCTCATTTTACTGGCATGCGCATCCGAGCCGCCCACCGCGACGACCCGCCGCCCGGAGGTCAGCAGGTTATCCCAAATGCGCAAGGCTTTTGGGTGCGGCCCGCGCGCGATGAATTCAGGGTAGTAAGCGTAGAAGAGGCCGTCGAGTTTGTCTTTGATCACCATCTTGAGTTCGCTGAAGCCATTCCAAAGCTCGATGCCGGTGTATCCGGATACCCGCCAGTCTTCCCAGGAGATGTCCGTCTCGTTGAAGGCGGGCAGCTCCGGGTCCACGGGATGGGCGATGAAGGAGACGCCTCCAGCTTGGCGGACAGCGTCAATCAGCGCCTGAGGGTCATCTGCAAGAGTGGCTAACTCGCGCTCCGCGCCGAAGACGAGCAGGTGGTTCTTTTGCGGGTCGCGGCCCTGATCGTGAACTTCCTCGCCGACCAGGAGCAAGACGCGCTGTTTGCCGTTGCGGTGATAGCTTTCGAGGCCCTGCACCCAGATGTTGTGGTCGCTGACCAGGATGGCATCCAGGCCGGATTTAATGGCGGCCCGCGCCAGGTCCGCGTGGGTGCCGCTGCCGTCCGAATAGGTGGTGTGCATGTGCAGGTTGATGGTCAGCTCGTGCATGGTTCTCCATTTGGTTGACGGTTTTCCCGCTTCAAAGGTATAATTTGGCGGCTATCTACATAGGAGGCTTCTGAATGGAACAGTTCTTGTACGCGAGTTTGATTATAACGTCAATCGCCTTGGTGTTCAGCATTATTCTGCAAAGCAAAGGCGCGGGCTTGGGTGGTCTGACAGGCACTGATACCGGCGGCGTTTTCACCGCCCGGCGAGGCATCGAGAAGACCCTGTTTTGGGTGACGATCTTGTTCAGCGCCCTGTTCTTCATCCTGGTGATCACTACCGTGATCGTCGTCAGGGGTTAATCGAACTTTCCGACGAGAAAGGCCATCACCGGCTGGTTGCCGAACGCGCCGGAGAGGCCTTTCTTCGTTAATTTAAGATATGAAAAAATTGCGCTGGCAAATCCTGGTCGTGATCCTTACCCTGGTCGTGGTAGGGATCCTGCTTCTCACCCAACAGCCAACCCTGAATCCGCTGATTCCGATCTTGCCCCAGCCGGCAAGCGGGGGCATCTACACCGAAGGCCTGGTCGGTTCGTTTGGACGGTTGAATCCCATTCTCGATTTGAACAACCCGGCCGATCGTGACATTGACCGCCTGCTCTTCGGCGGCCTGTTCAAATTCGATTCGCGCGGCATCCCGCAAGCGGACCTGGCCGAATCCTGGGGCAATACTCCCGATGGTACGATCTATAACGTGACCATCCGCGCCAACGCCTTCTGGCACGACGGCCAGCCGGTCACGACCGATGACGTGCTCTTCACGCTCAGCCTGCTGCGCAGCCAGTACTCTGCTTACCCTGCGGACGTGCGCGCCTTGTGGGACGAGGTCGAGGTCACCCGCTTGAGTGACAAGACGATCAAGTTTGCCCTCGCGGAACCTTTCGTGCCTTTTCTCGATTACCTGACCTTTGGCCTGCTGCCCGCGCATTTGCTCGCCAGCGTCCCAGCCGACCAGATTGCGAATGCCGATTTCAACCTGGAGCCGATAGGAAATGGGCCTTATCATTTCGACCACCTGATGGTGGAGGATGGACAGGTTACCGGTGTCGTGCTGGCGGCCTCGGAAAATTATTATGGTAGGTCCTCCTTTATCGAGCAAGTCGTCTTTCGCTATTACCCGACCGCGCAGGCCGCCATGGATGCATACCAGCAGGGCGAGGTGCTGGGGATCAGCCAGATCACGTCCGAGATCCTGTCCGAAGCGCTGGCCGAAAAGAACCTGGCGCTCTACAGCGGCCGCCTGCCGCGCATCAGCCTGATCCTGTTCAATCTCAAGAATGCCGAGGCGCCCTTCTTGCAGGAAAAGATCATCCGGCGAGCGCTGATGTTGGGTCTCAACCGCCAATGGATGGTGGATACCTATCTCCACAGCCAGGCGATTGTGGCCGACAGCCCGATCCTGCCCGGCACGTGGGCCTACTACGCTGGCGTGCCGCATATTGACTACGACCCTGATGCAGCGATAGCCTCACTAAAGGCCGAAGGCTACATCCTGCCAGCGGATGGCACGCTGCGCGCCAAGGATGATCAACAACTGGCTTTCACGCTTCTTTATCCTGATGACGAGCTGCACGCACTATTGGCTCAAGCCATTCAAAAAGATTGGGCAGGCATCGGCGTCCAGGTGACTCTGCAGGCCGTATCTTACGATTCGCTCTTGAACGATTTTCTCGTCCCGCGCCAGTACCAGGCCGCGCTGGTTGACCTGGACCTCAGCCGGTCTCCGGACCCCGACCCGTATCCCTTCTGGCACCAGGCCGAGGCGACCGGCGGGCAGAATTACTCGCAATGGGATAATCGCTCCGCCAGTGAATACCTCGAGCAGGCGCGCGTGCTGGTTGACCAGAACGTGCGCGCCCGCTTGTATCGAAATTTCCAATCCATCTTTGCCAAAGAGCTGCCCGCGCTGCTTCTCTATTACCCGGTCTATACCTACGGCGTAGACTTGCGCGTGCAAGGCGTTCAGATCCCGCCGCTCTTCGAACCAAGCGACCGCTTCGACAACGTTTCGGACTGGTACCTGGTCACGCGGCGCGCCCTCGAGCAGACCATCGTCCCGACGGCCACCCCATAGGAAAAACCTGCTGTGCCCACTCCTGAGAAAGACTACGCCTTCTTCCAGGCCGGAGTCCGGGAGCTGGCGGATTATCTGCTCTCGGGAGAACTCTTCTGGCAGCTTTCTGTCCGCGAGGCAGACCTGCCGCGCCTGACGATTGGCGGTTTGTTGCTGGCGCGGGCGCGTCTGCGAGTGCGGCTCATCGCTCCGGCGGCCCAGGCGGATTTGACCGCGCTGGAGGTGCAGATGGAGGCGATCCGCTCGAAGTGGCGCTCGGCCTGGGAGCGGAAAGCAGGCCGCGAGGTCCACGCCCGCCTCGACCTGTGGCGCAATTATCTGGCCGATTATGGTAGGGAACTGCCCTACCATTTCCATCAATCGCCTGAACGTCATGCCGATGCCTATCCCCAAGAAGTCCGGTGGCGCGTCATGCTCCAACTGTTATCGGGCGAATTCTCCTCGCCTCCCCCCGAATTGGAGGCTTTGCCTGGTCTGGATGCAATGGTTAAATCTTACTGGCTTCCGGGTGAGTTCGTATGGGAGGCCGATCTGATGACGGGTTTCCCGCAGCAGGATTACTGGTTCCTCTACGGGAAGCTGAAATCTTCATAGTCAGGAAAGGAAGAATAATGTCTGACCAACGCACAGCAGCTCTGAAATATGCTCGCCAGAACAAAGCGCAATCCTTGAAATTGCTGGAAACTTTCTTGCGCATCCCGTCCATCTCGACCGAATCGGCGAACCAGCCGGATATGCAGCGGGCGGCCGATTGGGTGGCGGCCCAGTTGTCGGGCCTGGGGATGCAGAATGTGGAAATTTACCCGACGGCTCGGCACCCGGTCGTGTATGCGGAATGGCTAGGGGCTCACCCCCGAACTGCGGGAGCGCGGGGCGCCCCGACTGTGCTGATCTATGGTCACTACGACGTGCAACCAGCCGACCCGCTCGACCTGTGGCAGACCGGCCCCTTCGAGCCGACTGTACGCGGCGAGAGCCTGTACGCGCGCGGCGCATCGGACATGAAGGGGCAGGTTATCGCCGCGCTGAAGGCGGTCGAGGCGATTGTCGAAAATGGCGGTCTACCGGTCAACCTCAAGTGGCTGATCGAGGGCGAAGAGGAGATCGGCTCGCCCAGTTTGGAGGCCTTCATTGCGGAGCACAAAAAACTTTTAGCCAGCGACTTTGCCTTGAATCCCGATAGTGGCATGATTGGGCCGGATGATCCGACCATCACCTATGCTCTGCGCGGACTGGCCTATTTCGAGCTGCGCGTCTACGGCCCGGCCAGCGACTTGCATTCGGGCATCTACGGCGGCGTGGTGCATAACCCGGCGAACGCGCTGGCTGAATTGATCGCGGGCATGCACGATGCCAAAGGCCGTGTCACGCTGCCCGGCTTTTACGATAAAGTCCGCCCGTTGAGTAAGGAGGAGCGCGCCGAGCTGGCCCGCCTGCCAACGGACGAGAAACATTTCCTGGAGCAGACCGGCGCGCCAGCCTTATACGGAGAAGCGGATTACACTCCGGCAGAACGCGCCGGGGCGCGTCCCACGCTGGATGTCAATGGTATGCTGTCTGGCTTTACCGGCGCCGGCTCGAAGACCGTCATCCCGGCCTGGGCGATGGCGAAGATCTCCATGCGCCTCGTCCCTGACCAGGATCCGGCCGACGTGGCGAAGCAATTCCACGCTTATCTCGAAGCAAAGGCCCACAAGGATATCCGCTGGGAAGTGACAGAGATGCACGGCGGGACGCCTTCGATCTCTGACCGGAACAACGCCGGCGTACAGGCGATGGCCGCGGCGATGGAATCCGTTTGGGGTAAACAGCCGTATTTCAAGCGCGAGGGCGGCTCGATCCCGGTCGTGGCGCAGATGCAACGTGTGTTGGGCATCGAGTCGGTCGTGGCCGGTTTCGGGCTGCCCGATGACAACGTCCACGCGCCGAATGAAAAGCTGCACCTGCCGACCTGGTACAGGGGCATCGAGGCGTTCATCCATTTTTTCTCGAATTTAGCGCCCTAGCTTGATTGCTCGGCAGGGTTCAGACCCCCTGAAATTGCATATTGTCGGACGGGCTCCCACGCCCGTCCTTTTGGGCGGCGTGGGAGCCGACTCTCTCACATAAAACTTTATGGAAGATAAACTGATCACTTACGGCGGGCAGGCGGTCATCGAGGGCGTGATGATGCGCGGGCGGAAGGCGGTGGCGATTGCCATGCGCGCTCCCGACGGCAAGATCGTCACCCACAGCGAGGCTTTGGGCGGCATCTACAAAGGCCGACTGGCGAAAATACCTTTCCTGCGCGGCCTGGTGCTGCTGTGGGACGCGCTCGGCCTGGGGATGCGTTTCCTGACCCTCTCGGCTAACACCCAATCCGGCGAGGACGAAAAGCTGGAAGGCCCGGCGCTGTACCTGACCCTCGGCCTGACCCTGCTGGTCGCCATCGGTATCTTTTTCCTCGCCCCGGCCGGCGTCGGCTGGCTGAGCGAGCGTTTCCTGCACTGGAACGCCTGGTGGAGCAACCTGCTGGAAGGCCTCGTCCGCCTGCTTTTATTGATCGGATACATCTGGGGGATAGGATTCATGCCGGACATCCGCCGCGTCTTCGCTTATCACGGGGCGGAACACAAGACCATCAACGCCTACGAAGCGGGCGCGGACCTGACGCCTGAGTCCGTTTCCCGTTTCTCGCTGACCCACACCCGCTGCGGGACGGCTTTCTTGCTGACACTGGTTCTGCTCTCGATCCTGCTTTTTACTTTGCTTGGCCCCCTGCCGTTGTCCTGGCGCCTGGCCAGCCGCATCCTGCTCATCCCTGTTTTGGCGGGAATGGCTTACGAGTACATCCGCTGGACGGCCAATCACATCCAGTCGCCGTTCGTGCGCGCCATCATCAAACCCAATCTGGCGCTGCAATCCCTGACCACGCGCGAACCGGATCTGCAGATGCTGGAGGTGGCGATCACAGCTTTCAAAACCATGCGGCAAGCAGAACGCGAAGCGGTGTGACGAGTGGCGTGTGACGAGTGAAATATGAAACCTGTTCGTAGAAGAAGGCTGAACAAGCTCTGGATATTCCTGGCGCTGATTTTTCTCAGCCTGGGCAGCATCGCTCTTTATTACATTGGCCGCCCGCTTCCTATCCTTGTCCGCCAGCAGCTTTTCGATGGGATCATTTACTACCGCCGCGTCCACTTTTTGCCGCGTCTCTTCATTGCCCACATCATCACAGTTGACCTGCAAACGCCCGGACTCCAATTCCTGGTCACGCCGGGCGATCCGCAGGCCGAGCGTCCGCTCGAGGCGCGGACAACCTCCAAATTCATGAGCGAATTTGGCGCACAGGTGGCGGTCAACGGGGATGGTTTCACGCCGTGGCATTCGAACAGCTTGCTGGACTATTATCCCCATCCTGGAGACCCAGTCACACCCAATGGGGCGGCAGCCTCGCAAGGGGTGGTGTACGCGACCGGAACGGAGTCCACGCTCTATATTTCTGCCGAGAACGTGGTCAGTTTTACCGCGCCGGAAAGCGGGATATACAATGCCATCTCCGGCGACAGGATATTGGTGGAGAACGGCGCGCCGGTCGCGGGCCAGGACGATGGCATCGCCGCGCCGCGCACCGCCATCGGCCTGGACGGGGGCGGGCAGAAGCTCATCATCGTCGTGATAGATGGCCGCCAGCCGCTCTACAGCCAGGGCGCAACGCTTGGCGAGTTAGCTGAGATTATGTTGTATTATGGGGCCGAAACAGCTATGAACCTGGATGGCGGCGGATCGTCCACTTTGGTGGTGCAGGGGCCGAATGGCCCGCGCGTGCTCAATTCCCCGATTGATCTCAGCATCCCCGGCCGCGAGCGCGCCGTGGGGAATCACCTTGGCATTTTCGTGAACCCGTAGGTCGGCTGGAAATCTTGCTATTCTCATTCTTCCTCATCCCACCTTGTGGTCGGCAGATCATCGAGCAAATGATCGTCGCCATGTTCTGCCATCGCGCGGTATTGCTCTTTCCACCCATGACGGGCGCGTCTGGCAGGGCGGATGAGGAGGGCGTCCTCTTGGACAGTGATATCCACTTCTTTATCGAAGCCGATTTGCCGGATGAGTATTTTGGGGAGTCGAATCCCACGTGAATTGCCGATATTGACAAGCTGGGTACGGAGAGTATCCATTCCTTCCTCCTGGAAGTAGGTACATTGCAATCACTTTGAAGATGCGTGTCAATGAAAACGGCGCGGAGAAACAGTTTGTCTGGAGTTATAGCGGTTCGAACTTCGCCGTGAAATGGCGCAGCAACTCCGGCGCGTAGGTAAAGCGGTAGCCGCGTAACTCCTCTGCCCGTTTGGCGATCCTGGCGATCACCTCAGCCACGTAGTCCATGTGGCTCTGGGTGTAGACCCGGCGCGGGATGGCCAGCCGCACCAGTTCCAACTTGGGATACACCATTTCGCCGGTATCCGGGTCGGGATGGGCGAACATGATCGAGCCGATCTCGCAGACGCGGATGCCGCCTTCAAGGTAGAGTTCGATGGTCAATGCCTGGCCGGGAAATTCGCCGTGCGGGATGTGGGGAAGCAGATGCCCTGCGTCTACGTAGACCGCGTGTCCGCCGGGCGGCTCGATGATGGGCACGCCGGACTCTTTGATCCGATTGGCCAAGTACGCAGTCTGGTTCAGGCGATAAGCCAGGTACTCCTCGTCCAGGCCCTCGCGCAGGCCGACGGCCATGGCGTCCAGGTCGCGCCCGGCCAGGCCGCCGTAAGTGGGGAAACCTTCACGGATGATCAGCTCGTTGCATACATTACGATACAGTTCTTCATCGTTCATCATCAGCAGGCCGCCGATGTTGACGATGGCGTCTTTCTTGGCGCTCATCGCCGCGCCGTCCGCCAGACTAAACATCTCGTGGGCGATCTCCAGCGTGCTTTTATCTGCGTAGCCTGGCTCGCGCAGCTTGATGAAATAGC
>Ga0210053_1001213_pt1 | contig 24146 bp, 18 predicted proteins | sample CryGeymeta201512_FD_185467 | JGI IMG/M metagenome (GOLD analysis project Ga0210053, IMG submission 185467) | Groundwater microbial communities from Crystal Geyser aquifers in Utah, USA - Crystal Geyser metaG 2015-12 (SPAdes) (version 2) | ecosystem: Environmental > Aquatic > Deep subsurface >... | reverse complement strand
CCTGATTTTCCAAATCGTAGAATTTAAGAGGGCTTTCGGCTGATTTTAGCCAAATCCCTTTTTTTGTTTCTCCGTTTTGGAGGATTATTGCTTCTCCCGCGCCTGCTAATTTAATTTGCCGCCTGCCAATTTCATCAATAATCTTGATTTCCGTCTTCAAAATGACTAAATTAGGAGTTTTAATCTGACCATCTTCATCTTCGAAAGAAGATAGTTTATCGTTCGTCTTCTTATATCTTAAATATTGATTCTCCTCTTTGTTAAATTTCCAAAAAACTGGTTCTCTATAATCAATCTCAATTTCTGCCTGTCGCGAAGCGACTTCCGCGAAGCGGTCCATTTTATCACCCCCCGTCTTCTTTGATTCATATAAAAAATTGCTGGTTTCAATAATTTTAAGATTTTTGTCTTTAGCTGCTTTTTTTATTGAATCTCTGCCCGTATAAACATTAAAAGGGGCAATTCGCGAGACGTCTCGCCAAAAATAAATACCGTTTCCTGAAATTTCGTTTAAATCATAAGACAAGTCATTTTCTGCTTTAAGTTGTTTTAACGCCTCAGGACTTCCGCCAGCATGAACGAGAATGCCTTTGTAGTCTGAAGCTAAGTCAATGAAATATGGTCTAGTAGAGCGCACCGGCCCAATTTTTTCCGGCAAAGACTCAAGGTCGAAAATCGTTAAAAAGCGGGTAATTCCCGCTTCAACTGGTACTTCATAAATTACTCTTGCTTGGTTCAAGCCCGCCGCTCTATAAGATTCCTCGAAATTATCAATCATCACTGCTACAGAAGACCACGACTTTTTGAAGACAGCGACTGAACCTTGTTCTTTCCCAGCTTGAACCTCTTTTTTAAAAGGAGCGGCGTTTCTCGTTTGTAAATAATTAAAGGCTGTAAGAACGCCGATGACGGCAATGACAATAAGAAGTCCAACCAAAGTAAGCAATCTTTTATTTACAGACATAAATTATTTTATTTTTGTTGTTCTTCGTAAGTTTTCGCTTGTTCTATCCTTTCTAGCAAGGTTTTTTCATATTCCTTTCCAAAATACAGGATGAGAAGCAAAGAGATCAAAAATATAATCCCTATAGCAAGGAGAAAACCAAAGGGCGTAAAAATTAACTTCTTTTTTCCTTCCTTAGTTTCACCAATGAGAATTGGATTATCTTCTATAATTTTAAACTTGATCATAAACCTATTTTATAACTTATATATCATAATAGATAATTTAACGGGTTAACTGGGATGCCTTTCAATCTCACTTCAAAATGTAAATGCGGTCCGGTAGAAAAATAACCAGCGCCCGGCGTACCCGGCATGCCGCCGCTTTTACCTATCACCTGCCCTCTTCTTATATAAGAACCTTCCTCAACGTTAATTTGAGAGAGATGACCATAAAGAGTAGAAAATTCTTCATTGTGAATAATCAGAACATAACTATAACCCATTCCGCCATGAAAAGCTTTGGCCACATAGCCCGAGGCAGCCGCTCTGACGGCTGTGCCCTGGCCTGCTCTTATATCAACGCCGCTATGTTCGCCTATCCATCTTCGGTAAGGATAATCAGGATCGTGAAAATAAGCAGTGACTATGCCGCTTGGTACCGGCCAAGAAAAAATTATTTCGCCTTCCCCTTCCATCAATCCCCCCTCTTCCTCTGCTTTAAAGTTTAGCCCTTCTCTTATCTGTTTTTCTAAAGAGGAGATTTCTCTTTCTGTTTTCTTTTGTTCAGAAATCGCTTCAGCTAAAAGACTCTGAAAACGCCATTCAGCGCCTCGCGTTTCATCAAGTATTTTTGTTTGCACGATTTTTTGTGAATCAAGTTTTCCTTTTTCACTTTCCAACTGATGTTTCAAAGAAACTAATTCTTGTCTTTTTGTCTGAGCATTTTTTTCTTCTTCAACTAAATCTTTCTTTTTTTCTTCTAGGTTGTTTAAAGAACCAAGCAAGGAACCCTGCAAACTATCAAGACGACGATACCAACCCAAAACATCAGATAATGAATTTGATAAAATGGCTATTTGCAAGAGATTTTTTTTGTCATTTTGATTAATTAATCGCAGGACTTCAGCTATCTTATTCTTCTGTTCGATAATTTCTTTTTGTTTCTGCAAAATTTTAAATTGAGTATCTTTAATTTCTAGATCATTAGTTTGAATTTCATTTTCCTTTGTTCTCACGACTATCTTCTGCTTATAAATTTGATTTTCTAAAATACTTAATTCATTTTTTAAAGTTGAAGCCTCTTTTCTTTTTTCTTCAATTTTTTGTTGATAAATTTTTTGTTGCTCATCAAGTTCCTGCTTTTTTTTCTGTTGTACTTCCAGCTGTTTCTGGATTTCTTCTATCTCTTTAGTGTAATAAGAATTCTGCGCCAAACAAGGCTTGGTAATAAAAATTAACGCCGCTATCAAAAATAAAAAAATAATTTTTTTAGCTGATCTTCTAATTTTCATAAATTCTAAATTCTATTTTCTATTTTCAAACTTCTAGTTTTTCAATCGCTTCTTCAACCCTCTCAACTGTCTTTTTCTTTCCTAAAATTTCCATTATTTCAAAGGGTGGCGGTGAATTTTTTTGTCCGGTCAGGGTAACGCGCAAGGGCCAAAGAAGCTCACCAGTACCAGTTTTTTCAGCTAAGAGAAACAAGTTTCTTTTCAATTCCTCCAGATTAAATTCCGTCTCCGGGATTTCTTCAATGATTTTTTTTGCCTTCTCTAAATTTTCTCTCACTTCTTCTTCTGTCATTTCTTTCCAAGTCAGCAGGTCAGAAGGATATTCCAGCTTTTTAACAAAGAAAAAGTTGCTCCCGCTTGAAATCTCTGATAATTTTTTCATTCTCTCCTGCTCTAAAACAACAATGTTTTTTAGCCAATCAAAACTAGCTTTTTCGCCCGTTTCTCTAATCTCATATTCGCCATTCACTTTTTTGATTAAACCGCTTTTTATCAAATAAGGAATGCATAATTCAGTTAATTCCGGCAAAGCCTTTTTTCTGATGTATTCTCCGCTCATCCAAAGAAGTTTATTCAAATCAAAAATTGCGCCTTTTTTTTGAATTTTCTCTAGAGAAAAAGATTTTACTAATTCTTCACGAGTAAAAATTTCTTGATTGGTGTCTGGATTCCAACCTAAAAGAGCGACAAAATTAATAATTACTTCCTGAAGAAAACCTTTTTCAAGATAATCTTCAACCGCCACATCTTGTTCCCGCTTTGATAATTTTGACAGGTCAGGATTAAGAAGCAGGGGCAGATGTGCGAATTTCGGAACTTCCCAGCCGAGAGCCTGATAGAGCAAGAGATGTTTAGGCGTTGAAGGAAGCCATTCCTCGCCCCTGATAACATGAGTAATCTTCATTAAATGATCATCGACGACGCTGGCTAAATGATAAGTCGGCCAGCCGTCTGATTTTAAAAGCACCTGATCATCAATATTTTTAAGATCAAAAACAACTTTGCCTCTTGCTAAATCATTAAATTCTATTTCTCCCTCGCCAATTTTTAGCCTCACTACTTTTGGCTTTCCCTGTTCTAACAAATTTTTAATTTCCTCTGCAGATAAATTTCGGCACTTGAGGTCATAGCCTGGTGGTATTTTTTTTGCTTCTTGTTCTTTTCTTAATATTTCTAATCTCTCTTTTGAACAAAAACAATAATAGGCTTTTCCTTTTTCAATAAGTTCTTCTGCGGTCTTTCGATAAATTTCAATTCTTTGCGATTGAATATATGGTCCGCATCCTCCTTTTTGATCTATTATAAATTTATTCCCCTTTTCCTTAAGGAACGGCCCTTCGTCCCAATCAAATCCTAATTTTTCCAGGGTTTCAAGTAACTTTTCTGTGGCTCCAGGAACAAGTCGCTCTTTGTCCGTATCTTCAATACGCAAAATAATCTTGCCTTTATTTTTTTTAGCAAAAAGCCAATTATAAAGAAAGGTCCTTAAACTGCCCAGGTGCAAAAACCCGGTTGGCGAAGGCGCAAAACGGACTCTAATTTTAGACATATTATTCATTATAACAAAAAAAGCTAAAAAGAGAAGCGAAAAGAGGAGATCTTGACAATTTTGAAATTTTTGCTACTATTTAAGCATTAAAATCATTAGTTCTTTAACGTGCATTAACGTAATAAAAAATAAAAACTTTTCTTGAGAAAAACTCAAGAAGTAAAGGAGGAAACATGAAGATAAATGTCGAAAGGGTTTTTTGGGGCGTGGGGATTATCCTACTAATCATAGGATTAATAGGATTATACAGGGGAATCAAAATAAGAATTGACGGCCCCAAGATAAAAGGGGTTGTCAAGGAAGCGTTTAAAGAAGTCATAGAGGAAGCTCCTTTAGAAGAAATAATTTCTAAAGGAGTGGAGAAAGGAAATAAAAGGATAGTAAGCTCTCTTAATGTTTTACAAAAGGATGTTCAAGGCATCAGAAAAGATGTTGGAAGCATCCGAAAAGAAATACAAATGATGAAAGGAGGGGTTAAGGGAGAGAAAGAAGTCATTGTTATACCGGGACCGAAAAAAGAAAAGGTTACAAAAAAGATTTCAAAAGAAACTATGCCCGTGCCTGTCATGCCGGCAGAGGAAACAGAGACTCAAAAAGTTACAGAAGACCACACAATAAAGATTCATTTTGAAGGGCAGACGGATTATGTAGAAGTTAAAATCGACGATGAAAATCCGTTCACCTTAAAAATGGGCGAGCAACGAGACGTTGTTTTGACAAAAGGAACGCATGAGGCGGCGATAAGTTTTTTTAAAAATGGCGAAAAGTTCGATGAGCAAGACAGGGATCTCAACATCCAAAAGGAACAGGAAGGAATGAAATTCATCGCTCTAGAGTAGAGAGGAGGAGAAATGAAAAAGATATTGATAATGTTTTGTTTATTTGGTTTATGTTTTGCATGCACTGGCCATGCCCTGACGGTGGACATCAGGCCGTCCAAATTTAAGAAAACTGTCTCTACTCCTTCATCTACTGCTTATACCTCAATCGCCTACCTTTTTCCATATGGACTTGAAGTTGGTTATTCATTTAACCAGCAATGGACAGTGGAAGGTAGCCTCTTAGCAGGAGATCCTGCTAATAAAGTGCCTTATAATATAGGAGGAAAAGTGAATTGTTTCTTAGGAAACGACATTTTTTCTCCCTATATTGGCGCTAGCGTAGATGTGGCTTTAGATACTTCTACCTATCAAGGGGTGGAAGTTGGAGGAGTTTTTGGGGTAAAAATCAAAATAGGAGATTTTTATCCTCAAGTGGATTTCGGCTTAGGCTGGAATCCAGCTAATGGAGCGTTTTCTTGGAAATGGAGCGTCAAGGCATGCTGGTCATTCGGCAAATATGCTTTAGGAGCAAGTTACAAAAACAGGTTTAACGGAGGATTACAAAGTGGAAGTAGTAGCAATTCCAATCCAGTAGACCCGCCACCGCCTCCGCCGCCAAATTAACCCGCCAGTCTTCATATAATTAAAGGGGCTTATTCGCTAAAATATAAGCGAGTAAGCCTCTTCCTACCAAAAACAATTTTTTTAAATAAAGTCAAATAATTTTAATTTTAACTTATGAAAACTACAAAACAAAAGAATCAGAAAATATTAAGCCTTTTTTTAGGCCTAGTTTTGGTTTTATCAAGCTTGCCGTATCTTGCTTTGGCAGCGGCAAGTTTTGACACCAGCTATTATCCTGTTCTTCAGGTTTCCAATTATACTAATTGTCCTGGCTGTCGGGACTGGTCAAAAAGCACTTCCGCTCTATCAGGCGAGACAGTCAGCTTCTTGATTTATTATTACAACACTTCTCAAGAAACTGCTCAAAATGTTAAAGTTAGACTCTTTCTTCCTAGTCAAAGAAAAACAACCCAAACAGTCACTGGCGACATCTTTGCAAACAATGCAAATCAAGTCTATGGTTCAGCGACCATTAATCTCAACGAAGCCCAAACTTTAACTTTATTAAGCGGTAATGTTTATTGGTATCCAAATGGTAGCTCCGGCACCGCTTTACCCAATGGTCAGTCAGGAAATGAAATTATAACTCAAGCCGGTTTGAGTTTAGGCAATATCCCGGCTCGTACCGCTGGTTATGTGGTGGCCAGAGCCAGAGTGAGCGAATATAAGACGCCGGAAATTGAGAGCCAAAATTTCAATCCCAATATCTTGAGAGAAGACGAGATGAACCTAAAAGCGCAAATCGATCCTAAAGGCGCTGATACTGACGCTTGGTTTGAATGGGGAAAGACAAGCGGTAGTTTATTAGAAAAAACTTCTATTCGCACTGTGCTGGGCGGCAATACAGGCAATCTTGACGAAACAATTTATGACTTGCTTCCAGAAACAACTTATTATTTCCGAGCCGTGGCTAAAAACGAAGTCGGCACTGTTTATGGCCAAACCATAAGCTTTACCACTCTTGCTTCTTGCAAACCGGAAATAAAGACTTTCGCTGCCTCAGATCTCACTAACAACTCTGCCGTACTCTGGGCAGAAGTCAGTCCTCACGGTCTGAACACCGCGACCTATTTTGAATGGGGAACTTCCTTCTCTTCCTTAACTTCACAAACTCCAAGTTCAAGTTATACCGGTGAAACGGTTAAAAGTTTTAATTATCATTTAATTAATTTAAATCCCAATACTATCTATTATTTCCGAGCGGTGGCCAGCAATTACCGGGGCAAATTTTATGGTGAGACTAAAAGTTTTGTTACTACGTCTCAGGATTCTCAGCCTCAAGAACAAGCTCAGCCGCAAAGCCAACCGCAATCGCAGCCGTCACAACCATCTAGTCAAACTAGTCAGCAAACACAAACAAAAACAACGACAACGACTTCTCAACCAAAGTCGCAGCCAATTCAAACCAAGATTGTCTATGTTTCAACCCCAAAGTCTACGCCTCAACCTGCGGCACCTACGGCACCTACTTGCAATTGTTCTGAATGGCAGAAAGCTGGGTGCGGCGAAGGTGGTTGCCAAGGATATGAGCGCTTAGAAAAAAGAACCTGCGATCCGCAGGGTTGTGATAAAGAAACAAGATGCACAGTCGATACTCAATGCAGTAAAATTTCTAAGGTAATGTTCCTTGGTGCTTATATCGCTCCTTCAGGAGCTCAACCAGGCGAAATTATTGATTACAAAATCAATTATCGCAATGATACTGGCGCGGTTGTAACGAAGGCAATTCTTAACTTAACTATTCCTGAAGGCGCTATTTTCCAGAAATTTACCGCTACCTCAGCGGTTATCAAAGGAAAAGTTGAATCATCTTTAACTTCGAGGGTCGAAGGTCTAACTTTAGATTTAGGTGATTTAGCTAAAGATGAAGAAGGAGAAATTATGGTAAAAATAATGATTGACGAAAAAGCGGTTCCTGGAACAGGCCTCAACTTTCCAGTTCAATTGAGCTATAATGATCCGCAGATCACCGTGTTTTCCACTGAGACAATCACGACTAAAAAAGGCGGCGCTGTAGCTGGACTGGTCGGCGGTTTAGGAAGCGTTGTTGGCATTCCTCTCTGGATAATCTTAATTGTTTTCTTTGCGATTGTTGCTTCTTTAGCTTATCTTAAAAAAGATAAAGAAAAAAATATTCCTTTTCCACAAAGCAATGGAAAAAGTAATGGCAATGGAAAAACAAATGGTTTGATCAAAAATGGGTTGACGCAGCAGAAGTCAGAAATTTCTAATCCTAATTTAGCGCCAAAATCAGCCGTTGAGTAAATATAAAATTAATTAAAAAGAAAAAGCGCTTTGACCTCGGTCGGAGCACTTTTTCTTATAATTAAACTACCTTAAAAAATAGATCTGAAGTTTAATTTCAAGGTTCCTGAGCGAAGCGAAGGGTTCTTATAATTTCTTTGTACTTTCTACTCTCTTCCACAAGTCTTTTATACCTTTTTTTCTGATTTTAATCTGCCAAAAAATCAAAAACCAGAGATAAATTCTGGCCAAATAAAGCAATTTTGTCCACCAAAACTCTTTTAAACTTTTGGGATAAGTAAAAAAAAGATAAAATCCCATCAAAATCTCCTGCCACAAATTCCTGAATTTCCTCAAACTAACTAGGGAGGAAATTTTTGATTTTTCTATATATCCCCCAGTCGCTCTGACTTTTTGTTTTATCCAGTCCTTGAAATTTTCCGGATATTTAACATAAACTCTCGCTTCGGGCACATAAACAATCCGATATCCACAAGAAACAACTGCAGCGGTTATCAGGGCGTCATCAACCATTGTCTTCTCGTAAATTGGAGAAAAAAGATTTTTTTTGAAAGCGTAAAGATTGCCAGAAGCGGGAAAAATTTTGCTTTTCTCTCTTAGTTTATGAGCGGCAAAAGTTAGAAAATGAGACCAAAAGCCAAGCATATTGTCCTTTGGGTTTAAAGAAGTCGGCTGACCGCAAGACAAACCAACCTCTTTCTTCTCTAAAGCTTTAAGCAGTAAATTAAGACTCCCCTCTTTTATCAAGACATCGCCATCGGTCAAAATAACTATTTCTCCTTTTGCTTCTTTAATTCCTAAATTTAAACCAGCTGGTTTAACAATTTTTTCGTTTTTTAAAAATCTAACCTGCGGATATTTTTTTTCAATTAACCTTTCTGTTTCTTCGTCAGGCGCGACCACTAAAATTTCATCAGCGACTTTCTCTTTCAAAATCGCTTCTAAGGCTCTTGGAAGAGTATCAAGTTCGTTGTAGGTTGTAATAATTACGGAAACCATAAAAAATCAAAAGTTAATAAATGGAAACGATTGGGTAACGGTATAAATCGGTCCTTCACGAGTGAGCTCGCTTCGCATCAGGTCAATGCCTGAAACCTCAAAAGACAGGTCTTGTCTAATTGTTATCTGAGGTAATCTGAATCCTCCGCTTTTCACTCTACCTAAGGTTAAATGCAACCTGAATGGCCTTTCATCTATTTCAATGCCGATTTTTTCTAACCTCTCCCCTATTTTCTCACGAAGATTTTTAACCAGATTGCTCTCTTCAAGACATTCTAAAAAAATAACGCGCGGAGAAGTTTTCGTTGGAAAACAATCTAGCACCTCAATTTTCATAAAACAAGGATCTAGTCCTTTAGTAGCTTCTGACAAAATTTTTTTGACGTCTTCAATTTTTTCTTCTTCCAGCCACCCTAAAAAATGAAGGGTCAAATGAAGATTTCTTGGCTCCACCCATTTGACGCCATTTCCACTTTGGCCTAAAATATCTATTATCTTTTTTATCTCCTCTTTGATCTCTTCTGGCAAATTGACCGCGATAAAACTTCTTATTTTCATACAATTTAATTTTACCAAAAAACAGATATAAAACAACTCTTGATTTATTTTTTAATTTTTGTTATAATTCAATTCTATGAACAATTTTACTTTCAAAGCTCAAGAAGCGATTCAAAGTGCGCACGAAATCGCTTTAGACAATAATCATCAACAAGTTGACATCCCTCATCTTGCCCTTGCCCTCTTAGAGCAAGAAGAAGGGATAGTTTTAGCTTTGCTTGCTAAGATAGGAGTGAAGACTGATGAACTTAAAAAAGAAATCATTGCTTTGATTAAAAAAATGCCAACCGTGAAATTACCTCCTGATGGCAATGTTATTGACCTCTACGTCGCTTCCCAGCTGCAAAAAATTCTTTTTGAATCAACAAGGGAGGCAAAAAGACTAAAAGATGACTTTGTCAGCACTGAGCATCTCTTTCTCTCAATTTTAAAAAGTATTTCGCTGGTTAAAGATTCGTTTAATAAGTTTGGCGCTAATTTTGAAAATATTTCCAAGGCTTTGAATGAAGTTAGAGGAACAGAAAGAGTGACTACACCCGAGCCTGAAAGCCAATATCAGGCCTTAGAAAAATACACCGTTAATCTGACCCATATGGCTTGTGAAGGAAAGCTTGATCCAATTATTGGTCGAGAAATAGAAATTCGCCGGTTGATTCAAGTCCTGTCGCGACGCACTAAAAATAATCCGGTTTTAATTGGTGAATCTGGCGTAGGTAAAACGGCGATTGTTGAAGGTCTGGCTCAAAAAATTTTCTCAGGCGATGTGCCGGAATCTTTAAAATCCAAAGAAATTATTTCTTTGGATTTAGGCGCTTTAGTTGCTGGCACAAAATTTAGAGGAGAATTTGAAAGTCGAGTTAAAGCGGCGCTAAAAGAAATAAAAAAATCAGGCAATTATATTCTTTTTATCGATGAACTCCATACTTTAGTTGGGGCTGGCGGAGCAGAGGGAGCAATTGACGCTTCTAATTTGCTTAAACCAACCTTGGCGCGCGGCGAACTCCACTGTATCGGCGCCACCACCCTCAAAGAATATCAAAAATACATTGAAAGAGACCAGGCCCTAGAAAGAAGGTTCCAGCCGGTATTTGTAGATGAACCTTCAATTGAAGATACTATTGCTATTTTAAGAGGGATAAAAGAAAAGTATGAAATTTTTCACGGCATCAGAATCACCGACGAAGCAGTGGTGGCTGCGGTTAAACTCTCAAAACGCTATATTACTGACCGCTTCCTGCCAGACAAGGCAGTTGACCTGATTGATGAAGCTTGTTCTTCGCTCAGAATGGAGACCGAAAGTCAGCCAGAAGTTTTGGAAAATCTCAAAAAACAAATAAAACAGCTAGAAATAGAAAAGACCTCACTTAAAGGAGAAAAAAAAGAAGCGCAGACAAAAAAAAGAAAAATTGATGGGCAATTAACTAAATTAAAAAAGGAAGCAAATGAACTAGAAAAACATTGGAATACCGAAAGAGATCACATTTCTTCAATCAAAAAATTAAAAGAAGAATCGGGCGGATTGCGTGAAGAAGCAGAAATTGCCAGCCGTGAAGGAAATCTTGAAAGAACAGCAGAAATAAAATATGGTAAAATTCCATCTCTAGAAAAAAAGATTAAAAGCATTCAAAAAGAGTTAGCCAATATCCAAAAGGGTGAGCGTCTTTTAAGAGAAGAAGTGACAGCCGAAGATATTGCGACCGTCGTCTCTCGCTGGACAGGAATCCCGGTCAATAAAATGCTTGAAGAAGAAAGCGAGAAATTAGCTAAGATGGAAGAAGAAATTCATAAGAGATTTATTAATCAAGAAGAAGCGGTGAAGGCAGTGGCTAACGCTATCAGGCGCTCTAGAGCGGGAATCTCTGAGGAGGATAGACCTATCGCCTCTTTTATTTTCTTAGGACCGACTGGGGTAGGAAAAACTGAATTAGCCAGAGCCCTGGCCGAATTTATGTTTAATGATGAAAAAGCTTTAATCAGATTAGATATGTCTGAATATATGGAATCACACACAATAGCAAAAATGATTGGCTCGCCGCCAGGTTATGTTGGTTATGAAGAAGGCGGACAGCTGACCGAACTAATAAAACATAGACCTTATAGCGTTGTTTTATTTGATGAGATCGAAAAAGCGCATCTAGACGTTTTAAACATTTTATTACAAATTATGGACAATGGGAGACTGACAAACGCCAAAGGCAGGACGGTTAACTTTAAAAATACTATTATTATTATGACTTCTAATATCGGCAGCGATCTTATTTACGATTACGCCAAGAAAAAAGAAATTGGTTTTACTTCTGAAACAGAAGAGAAAGATTCTAACAAAGAGGTTGAAGCGAAGGTAAAAGAAGTTTTACACGAGACATTAAAACCTGAATTTCTTAATCGGGTAGATGAAATTATTGTTTTTAATGCCTTGGGAAAAAATGAAATTAAACAAATTGTAGACTTACAGCTTAGCAGAGTGGAAAAAAGACTTAAAGAAAAAGATATCGTCTTGGTGGTAAGCGAGAAAGCAAAAGAAAAAATTTCCGACCTAGGATTTGACCCTCATTATGGCGCCAGGCCCCTTCAGCGGGTTATCCAAAAACAAATTCTTGATCCATTGGCCCTAAAAATTGTCAGTTCCAAAATTAAAGGGAAGAGCGTCTGCAAAGTAGGGGTTGAAGGAGATAAGATCGTTATTAAATAAAAATTAGATGAGTAGAATGAAGAAAATATTGACTTTAATCAGCTGCCTCTTGATTTTTTTCCCTCTTAAAATTTCTGCCCTTTCTTTTGATTCTGATTTTATCATTTCAGACCATGAATTAACTAATTACGAATTTCTTAATCAACAAGAAATCCAATCTTTTTTTGAGAAAGCAGGAGGAGCGCTCCATCAGTATAAAACAGTCGATATTGATGGTAAAACGAGATTAGCTTCGGAAATAATTTTTAATGCCAGTCAAAAATATAAAATCAATCCTGCCATTTTAATCACTATTATTCAAAAAGAGAAAACCTTAGTGACTCACCCCAACCCAGACATTGATCAATATAATTGGGCTACTGGTTTTGGCTGTTATGATGGCCGGGGCCCGGTAAAAAAATTCAGAGGGTTCAGCCAACAAATTGACAACGCAGCTTGGCGTTTGCGTTTTTTTCTTGACCACCCCTGGGAGTTTAGATTTAAAGCTAGCGAATGTTATAATATAGGAGGAGTTCAAGTCTCACCGATTAATCAAGCGACTGCTGCTTTGTATAATTACACTCCCCATGTTAGCAGCAATAAACTCTTTTGGCGGATTTGGCAAAATTGGTTTTCTCCTTCAGGGGAAGAAAATCTAGAAGGCTCGCTTGTCAGAGCTCAAGGAGAATCCGGAGTTTGGTTAATTCAAAACAATAAGCGACGGCCATTCTATTCTAAAAATATTTTTCTTTCAAGATATAAATTTAGTCAGGTTAAAGAAGTTTCGTCTGATATTTTAACCCAATATGACATAGGTGAGCCAATGAGCTTTCCTAATTACTCGCTGGTCAAAACAGAGAAAAACAATCTCTATTTATTATCAGATAATCAAAAAAGACCTTTGAGTGAAGAGATGTTCAAAAGAATTGGCTTCCATCCAGAGGAAATTATTAAAATTGAAGAAAAAGATCTAGAAAATTATATACTTGGCGAAACAATCAAGAGTCCTTATCCAAATGGCGCGCTCTTACAAGACAAAAAAACAAAAGCCGTTTATTACGTGAAAGATAACATCAAATATCCAATTATAGATCAATCGATTTTAGAGATAAACTTCCCTTATGACTATATTATTAAGGCAGGGGCAGAAGAATTAACGAATTTCATAGATGGAGAATCAATAAAATTAAAAGATGGCACTTTAGTAAAATCTCGAGAAAATCCGGCTGTTTATCTTATTTCCCAAGGAAAAAAATTACCCATTTTATCTCCTGAAGTTTTTGAAACTTTAGGCTATGAATGGGAAGCAATCAACACCGTCCCTTCAAAGGTTTTGGTAATTCATCCTTTGGGAGAAACAATCTTCGCAGAAAATGGCCTCACTGGCCTATAGACTATAGAGTCCCGGCCTCTATAGTAAATAATTTGAAAATTGATAATTGATAATTAATAATTAATATGTTATGCTTTAGTTCTATTTGTCCACATCCACCAATTATCATTCCGGAAATAGGCAAGGAAAATTTAAAATTGGTCAAGAAAACAACCGAGGCAATGAATAAACTGCATAAAGAGTTTAAAAAAGCAAGGCCAGAAGTTGTTATTATTATTTCGCCCCATGGGCTTCTCTTACCTAATGCCTTTATCCTAAATTTGGCTGAAAAGTATCAAGGAAATTTTGAAGCTTTTGGAGATTTCGTCACTAAATCGGAGTTTAAAGGCGAACCTGAGTTAGCTTATAAAATCAGAGAGTCGCTTTCTGCTTCCCTGCCAATTACCATGGTTACAAAGAAGGAGCTTGATCATGGCGTTTTAGTCCCTTTGTATTTTTTAACGGCAAAATTAAAAAATTTTTCTATTTTACCAATGTCATATTCTTTGCTTGATTTCAAGACCCATTATGTTTTTGGCCAGAAACTAAAGGAAATAATTTTCTCTTCAAATAAAAAAATCGCCCTTATCGCTTCGGGCGACTTGTCTCACCGTCTTACTTTTGATGCGCCAGCTGGTTATTCTCCTCAAGGAAGAATTTTTGACGAACAATTAATTAAATTTCTTAGAAAGAAAGCATTTAAAAAGATTGTGAATTTCGATTCTTCTTTAGTGGAAGAAGCTGGCGAATGCGGCCTGCGTTCTATCTTGATTCTTTTAGGCGTTCTTGACCAGGTAAACTATAAACCAGAGATCCTCTCCTACGAAGGACCGTTCGGCGTCGGTTATTTAGTGGCAAATTTTAAGCTCTAAGAAATGTAATAAATTTTCAATTTTTTTAAACCTTCTTTAGCTAAATTCATTCTTAACTGAGAGACCGTATAAAGAGTAAATAAGGTCTCTCCTTTTTTTATTCGATCCCCAACTGATTTATTAAGATAAATACCTGCCTTTTTAATAAAGGGAGCGCCAAGTAAACGGCAGATCTCAACCAAATTTTGATTTTGAATTGAATTCACTACACCCCTTTTCCCTGCCTTAACTTCAAAAACTATTTTTCCTTGGCTCAACCCCTCTGAATCAATATTTGGATTGCCGCCTTGGGCTTTAATAATTTCCTGCATCTTCTTCCAGGCCAGCCCCCTCTTTAAAACCTCCCTCGCTTTCTTTTTGCCTTCACCTCTTTTTACCTTTCCGCTCAACTCAAGCAAACGGCCGGCTAATTTCACAGATTTCCTTTCTAAATCAAAAGGTCTATTTTTCTTTTGCTCTAGAACGCGTAAAATGTCTCTGGCTTCAAGGGCCGGGCCAACTCCTCGACCGACTGGATCGGCGGCAAAATTAATAGTCACCTCTGTTTTTATTTTAAATTTTCTGGCTAAATAAAGAAAAAGAGATCTAATTTTTTTTGCTTCTCTTAAACTATTGACCTTTGCCGTTGGATTAACCGGAATATCCACCACTAAATATTTGATCCCCATCGCTACTTTTTTAGCCATAATGCTCACCACCATTTTAGAAAATGGCTCGATCGTTAGGTGATATGCCACTCGAATAATCCGGTCGTCAGCCGGGGCGATTTCTTTAGATCCCCAGACGAGGCATATCTTATGTTTTTTAATAAGCCTTTCCACTTGTTTAGCGGAAAAATAAACTGGCGCTAAAACTTCAAAAGTGTCAGCCGTGCCTGCGGCTGAGGTGACCGCTCTAGAAGAAGTTTTGGGCATCGTGAGACCAAAAACGCCGATGATAGGAAGAATAATAGGAGTCACCCGATTCCCAGGCAAACCGCCGGTTGAATGCTTGTCCACCACTCTGCCTTTAAATTTAAACAAATAACCTGTCTCAGCCATAGCTTTGGTCAAATAATAAATTTCTTGAAGAGACGGTTTTTTAAAGAAAAAAGAAGAAACAAAAAAAGCGATTGAAATATCGTCTATTCTATGCCTTACAATATCCCTGATCACTCCAAATATTTCTTGATAAGTCAGTTTTTTGTCCAAAAGCTTTTTTTGAATAACCTTTAAAGAAATGGGGTGCTCTAAAAGTTTGAATTCTATAAGCTCATCATGTGGAATTTTGTATTGTCTTTTTATCTCACGGAACAACCCTACCTGGCCGGGCTTAACCAAAGAAGTGGTTAAATCAACCGAGACGGCGGTTGAATGATGCCTCCATTTCAAAAGCAAAGTATCCCCTGCTCTGATGCCATATCGCCGGGCATCTGGTTCTGATAAAGCAATAATCCAAGGATAACCAGTAGAAATATCGATCATCTTGGAACGGAGAAGTATTTTTTGCTCAAAGTTATTCATAGCTAAATAACGAATTAGAAATTGGAAATTCTGTCCTAAGCCGCGCCCCTTTTTGAAAGGACTATTCTGATAGTTTTGATTAAAATTTGCAGATCTAAACCCATTGACCAATTTTCAACGTAATAAATATCCAATTTCGCCTCTTCGTCGAATGGTAGATTAGAACGGCCGGAAATTTGAGCCAACCCAGTTAAGCCCGGCTTAATTGTTAAAAGCTGTTTATGGTCATTTTTATATTTTGAGACCTCTAAGGGCTCGTGCGGTCTGGGTCCTGTAAAACTCATTTCACCCTTGATAATGTTAATCAATTGGGGCAATTCATCAAGACTGGTCTTCCTCAAAAATCTGCCAAAACGAGTTATTCGCGGATCGTGCTCCATCTTAAAAAGAATACTGTCTTTTCTTTCATTATATTGAAGAAGCTCGCTTTTCATTCTCTCTGCATCCTTGACCATTGAACGAAACTTTAAGAGTTTAAAAGTTTTGCCTCTCTCGCCTATCCTGGTTAAAAAGACAAAAACCGGCCCCTCGGAATCAAATTTGATAATCAAGGATAAATACAAGAATAAAGGCAGAAAAAAAATTAAACTTAAAGCGGCAAAAATAAAATCAAAAACTCTCTTGTAAATTTTACCCCAACCCTGAAGGCCAGTTCGCTGAATTTCTATGACTGGAATGTCGGCTAAATATTCGGTTCTAACATTACTCGATAAGGCGCCGAATAAATCAGTGGTATATTTAAAGATAATTTGATGTTCATTACAAAATTCAATTAGTTCCAGACTCTCTTCTTTGGCAAGGCTTGGATCTGTTTGAATAATCTGGGAGATGTCATAAGCTTTGCCTTGCCAGTCTTTGATCAGTTCGTCCACGGAAAAATAATGACCTAAAATTTTATAGCCAAATTCTTTTTTATTTTTTAAATTTGAAATTATCCTTTCTGTCTCTTCTCCTTTGCCAAAAACAATCACTGGCTCCAACCCCTTTTCTTTTTTGTAAGCATTAATTTTGATTAAATTAACAAAAAAATGGGTCAGATCTAAAAAAATAATTGCCACTAACCAGTTGGCTACGACTAGAAAGCGAGAAGAAAATAATTTCTGGCTGAAAAAAATAAAAAGAACAATCAGCATCGTCCCGGCAGAGCAGCCGATAAAAATATGGGCCATCTCTTTGGATAATCCTTTTTTTTCACTTAAACTATAAAGACCGGTTAAAGCAAAAATGCCAATCCAAATAGCGGCATTAATTAAAATCAAAATCAAATATTGAGAAAATGGCAGCTGGTAAATCACTGGCCTCAGGGCAACTAAAGTTGCGAATCTCAAATAATAAACCAAGAGCCCCGAGACAAGTAAAATTAAATAATCAAGAAAAACTAAAAGTGAAGTATAAAATAACTCTGTTTTCCGCATGTTTTAATTTTAGCATAATTTTTTAAAAAAGAAATATGTCTATGCCTTGATTTTTCTATACTTTTTGTTAAAATTAAGATGCCTGGGTCGGGCTAGCGACTGCCCCTTAAGGGGAGGAAAGTCCGAACACTCATATCTTGTCTTTTCCTTAAAATGGAAAAAACAGGTGGAAAGGTAAAGGGTAATACCCTTCCTTCCCAATCTAGGTTGGGAGAGAGGTGCGAACAGAGACGTCCTAGAACTCGAAAGAGTTCGGACGCCCGTCCATCACAAGATGGATTAGGGCGAGCTCCGATCTAAACGTCGGAGGTGAAACGGCTAAATCCTTATCCGAGTGCAAGACCAAATTTGGTAGGTCGCTTGAGTTCAGTAGTAATACTGATCCCAGAGAAATAGTCGCTAATACAAAATTCGGCTTATTGGTCTGGCCCAGGTGAAAAATAAAAATGTAAATAGGCCCCTACGGGGAGTCGCCAAAGGCGACAGCAAAATGTAAAATGACAATACAAAATAAAAAAACGAAGTCAGATACCGTACGGTATCTGACGAAGCCCCGTAGTGAACCCTGTTCTACTACTGGGGTTATTCAATTAGTTAAATTCCTCGCTAACCGAAATATAAAAAATAGCGAGGATTTTTTAAAATTAAAACAAAACGCCGCCGCACAACTTAAAATGCCTTTGCCAGACAATGTTTCAATTCTTGAAATTTATCAAAAATTACTTAAAAAAAGAAAAATCAAAAAAAATAGATTTTTTGAAAAGTTGAAAAAAAGGCCAGTCAGAAGCCTTTCGGGAATAGCGGTAATTTCTGTTTTAACGAAGCCATTCAAGTGTCCCGGTCAATGTCTTTTCTGTCCATCTGAAAAAAATCTACCAAAAAGTTATGTTTCCGGCGAACCTGCGGTTGAAAGGGCAAAATATTTCAAATTTGATCCCTATCTACAGGTTAAAAAAAGAATTGAGACCTTAGAAAAACTTGGCCATCCAACTGATAAAATTGAGCTGATTGTCATTGGCGGCAGTTGGTCAGTACTGCCCAAAAGATACCAAACCTGGTTTATTAAAGAGTGTTTCAGAGGAGCCAATGAAAAAAAATCAGAGTCAGAATCAAAAAGTAAAAAAACTTTAAGAAAATTAGAGGAAGGACTGACGAGGGAACAAAAAAGAAATGAAAAAACAAAACATAGAATTATTGGCCTCACCCTTGAAACCAGACCTGATTTAATCACTCCTCCCGAAATCTTGATGATGAGAAAGCTTGGCGCCACTAGAATCGAAATTGGCGTCCAAATTTTAAATGATAAAATTTTAAATTTAAATAATCGCGGCCATAGTCTTAAAGAAATAGTTGAAGCGACTCTTCTTTTACGCGAAGCAGGATTTAAAATCTGTTATCATCTAATGTTTGGCCTTCCTTTTTCTTCGTTTAAAAAAGATGTCGAATGTTTTAAAAAAGTTTTTGCCGATTCGCGCTTTCGGCCGGACATGCTCAAGCTTTACCCTTGCGTTGTCATCAAGGGGTCAAAATTATTTAAACTTTGGCAAAAGAAAAAATACATTCCTTGCAGCAATAAAATTTTAATTAATCTTTTGACAAAAATCAAATTAATGGTTCCTCCTTATGTCCGGATTAATCGCGTCATTCGTGATATTCCAGCAACAAAAATTGAAGCTGGATCTAAAATTTCAAATCTGAGGGAGACCGTACTAAAAGAATTAAAAAAAGGAGGTCTCTCTTGTCAGTGTATAAGGTGCAAAGAAATAAAAAACGAAACAGATCTCAGAGGATTCAAATTAGTTAAGCGCGAATATGAATCTAGCAGGGGCAAAGAAATTTTTCTGTCTTTTGAAAATCAACCCCGACGCCAAAGGGTCGGGGCTCCGATCCCGACGAATATGTCGGGAAGCCCCGACGTCCGTCGGGGCTCCGAAGCGTCGGAGACAAAAAACAAATTAGTTGCCTTCTTAAGGTTAAGACTGCAAAATAATTTTCCAAAGTATTTCAAAGAACTAAAAAACGCGGCTTTGATCCGCGAAGTCCACACTTATGGTGAGTTAACTCCTATCGGAGGGCGTAAAGATGCGGCCCAACATCAAGGATTTGGTAAAAAACTGATTAATGAAGCAGAGAAAATTGCAGAAAAAAACGGCTTTAAAAAAATGGCCGTTATTTCAGGAATAGGCGCCAGAGAGTATTATAGAAAATTAGGATATCGCCTTATGAATACTTATATGATCAAGTCAATTTAAAGATGAACTAAGAGTTTTTCTGCTTTCTCCGGTTCTAACATAATGGCTTCAACCGCTTTTTCCATTTGCATACCTCTTGATCCCTTAATTAAAATTACATCCCCCTTTAAAATATTCTTTTGTAAAAATTCAATTAATTGACTCCTGTCTTCAAAGAAGAGAACATTTTTTTCATTCATCCCCTTTTCCTTCGCTCCGAAAGCCATGTGAGCTGCCTCTTTGCCAGTGGTTAATAAAAAATCAAATTTATTAGCCTTAGCAATTTTTTCCCCTACCTCATAATGCAGTTGACTGCTTCCCTCGCCTAACTCTAACATATCAGCTAGCACCACCCATTTTCTCTCCGATGGGCCTATTTTTATTTCTGACAAAACCTGAAGCGCTTCCTCAACTGCTTTTGGCGAGGAATTATAGGTATCATCAATGATGAGCGTCTCTTTCTTCCCTTTAATCACCGACATTCTGCCGGCTAAGTTTTTATAAGAAGAAAGATAATTGGCTATCTGGAGCAAATTAAGATTAAAAGACAGGCCAACGGCGATCGCAGCTTCTATTGCGTAAATCGAGGAATACGAAATAATATTCGGCAGAGAGATGGGGACTAAACTTCCTTTATATTTTACCTTAAATTGCAAGCCGTTAATTTTTGGCGCCCCTCCGTTTAACTCCTGACCTAACACGATTTCTATCGCCCTTATCGTGGCTTCTTCGCTCAAACCAAAAGTTAGAACTTTCGACTTCACTCTTCGCTCTAAAGAAGAAACCATCCCATCGTCTTTATTTAAAATTGCCCAACCGTTTATGGGTAGAGCTTCAATTAATTTCTTTTTTTCTTCAAAAACATTTTCTACGCTCTTGAAAAATTTCAAATGCGTCGGCCCGATCGAAGTCAATATTCCTATCTCTGGCTTAACTATTTTAAGAAGATAATCAATGTCGCCTGGATGATCAGCTGCCATTTCTAAAATTAAGATTCTCGGATAATCATTTTTTTCAGGCAAATTGAATAAAGCTCCAAAAAAAATTTTAAACCAGCCGAAAACATTTTTTTCAGCTGAGACAAGACCTAAAATCGTTAACGGAAGACCTATCTCATTGTTATAATTCCCCTGACTAACTCTTACTTTAAAATCGTGTTTAAGCACCTCATAAACCGCTTCTTTAGTTGAACTTTTGCCCACGCTACCCGTGATACCAATAATAAGCGGTTTGTATTTTTTTATTACCCGCCTTGATAAAAATTTAAGAATAAATTGAATTATTTTTTTTGACATAATTTACTACCTTTCTGGCCCTAAATTATAAAATTCAACCAAAAACTTCCCAATCTCGCCGAACAAAGGAGCGGCGGTTGATTCAGCATATTTTTCCTTTTTAGGATCTTTAAGTTTAACCAAAATAGCAAAACGGGATCTGTTTGCCGGCAAAAAACCAATAAAAGAATGATTTGTCTTTTCAGTATACTTGCCCGCTTCCGGTATTTGCGCTGTGCCAGTCTTGCCAGCGACAAAAAAACCAGGCACTCGAGCTAACTTTCCAAAGCCTCTTTCTGTAACGCCCGTCATCATATTGGTCAAATCAAGAGCTGACCCTTGACTCATCACCCGGGCACTGGCTTCTGGCTCTATTTGGACTATCTCGCCATTTGATTTTTTAATTTCTTTAACAATAAATGGTTTCATTGATTGCCCTCTGTTAGCTATAGCCCCAACTGCTTTTACCATTTGAAGAGGCGTCACTGTTAAGCCCTGGCCGAAAGAACCGGTAGCTAAATATATATCCCCTTTTTTGTCTAAATTGGAGATGTCGCCTTTTACCTCGCCTGACAATTCAACGCCGGATAAATTGCCAAAGCCAAACTTTTTTACATAATCGCGGAAAGATTTATGGCCCAATTTATCAGCCACGAAAACAGCGCCAGTATTGATGGAGTTTTCTAGAACGCCTGACATCGTCTGCTCTTTAAAAATTTTATTGCCAGCATTTTTTATCACATCAGAACCAATTTTGACTTCACCGGTATCAACATAAGTCGTGAGAGGCGTCACTTTTTTTTCTTCAAGCCCAGCCGCCATGGTGATGACTTTAAAAATAGAACCCGGTTCAAAGCCATCAGAAATAGCTGAATTTTTAAACAAAGAAAAATCAGTTATTTTTGAATATTGGTTAGGATCAAAGCTAGGCAAATTAACCAAGCTCAGAATCTCTCCAGTTGAGGCGTCAAGAACGATAACCGTCCCTGATTCTGCTTCATACTTTTCTAACGCCTCTTTAAGTCTTTCATAAACAAAAAATTGTAAAGGCCTGTTTATTGTTAAAACCAACGAGTCGCCCTTTTCTAATTCTTTATCAAAAAATTCCTCTAAGCCGTACTGACCGCTTTTTTGATTATTTCGCCAACCTAAAAAACCGATAATCTGGGCAAAAAGCTCTTTCTCTGGATAATATCTTCTATATTTCGTCTCAAATTCAATGCCTTTTAAATTGAGAGCCTTTATCTGTTGCATTTGGTCCAGAGTCAGTTCACGAGCCAAGGGCTCATAAAAATCACTTTTATCAGAAAGCCGAGAAATTAAATCTTTGAAATTCTTTGTTTCCTCTGTCTCTTCAATCATTTCTTTGTTTAATATTTCCTCCTTGAACCCAAGAAATGGCGCTAATTTTAAAGCGGTCTCCGTCCCATTTTCTATATAAGCGGGAATGGCTATTAAATCAAAACTCATTAAATTAATCGCTAAAGGGAAACCATCGGAAGAAACAATCTCTCCTCTCTTTGAAGAATAGGTTTCATCTTTTGGTATTCTTTTCTCTATTTCTGCTTTATAAAATTTATGGTTGATGATTTGAATTTGAAAGAGCCTTAAAATAACAAAAACGATAAAAATAAAAAAACAAACTAAAATAAATTTAAATCGCATAGCGAGCCAAATTAAAATATTACGAATGTTTACAAATATTTGTACAAATTAAATTTGTAACGATTCGTAATTTCCTTAAATTTTCCCCGTCTCAGGAAGGCTGCTCCGACGCTTCGGTCGGAGCGTTGGAAACCGAAGGTGTCCAAGACGGGGGTCGGGGAAAATTTATTTCGCTACAAAAACTTCCTCTGTAGTCATGATATAATCTAGTTTGTCTGTTTTGACTAGACCTAATTCTTTAGAAGCTAGAGAAAGATTGTTAATCGTATTAGCATCAGTTATCTTCCTGCTCAAATATTCATTTTCTGCTTGCGTTGTTTGTAAGTCTTTTTCTAATTTTTTTATTTCTAGATCAGATTTAGTATAAAAAGCAATTTGTGATAAATAAACAATTGCAAACAAAAAGACAAAGCCAGACAAAACGCAATTAAAGACGAAATAGTCCTTCCCCCGAAATTTTATTAATTTGTAATCACGCATATTTCTATTTTCTTAACTATTTTCTATTTTTTATTTTCTATCTTCTATTTTCTTCTTTCTAATTCTTCTTTCTATTTTCTACTTTCTATTTTAGGCAAGCCCTCCTAAGGTCTCAGCGATATTCTCGCTCTCTTTCTCTGATTTTTCTTTATATTCTTTCCATTTATCTTCGTCCCAAATTTCTAAACGATTATAGAGACCGGTGACCACAGCTTTCTTATTAAGCCCGGCATATTCCTTTAAATAATCAGGCAGATTAACCCTACCCTGGCGGTCAAGAGCCATGTCCATGGCGCCAGCCAACATCAATCTGGCAAAAGCCCTGCTTTTAGCTTGGTTGATGGGCAATTTTGCTAGTTTATCAGCAAGTTTTCCCCACTCTGTTTTTGGATAAACAAAAAGACAGGTATCAACCCCACGGGTGACAACTGCCCCTTTCTTAAGTTGTAACCTAAATTTTACTGGAATAGCCAGTCTATTTTTTTCATCTATAAGATAGTGAAATTCACCAATAAACATATTTTTAGGTTTAGGAGCTTATCCACAATCTTGAAGAGTTATCCCCACAGTTATCCACATATCACCACTAATATTTACATTATACCCATTTTTCTCCCTTTAGCAATCCTTCCCTGTGGATAACTTTAAAACAAAAATCCGCTTTTTAGCGGATTCTCTCTTCCCTAGTTAAAGCAGAAATTTAGGGAAAACAAATCTGGTGAATTAAACCTAAAATAAAAATTAAATAAATCAAATAAGCGATTGGCTTAGGCAAATTAAATTCAAATTCTGGCTCTCTCTCACCTTTAACTTTAGCTCGATAATAAGTTTCAATTAAAATAATTCCTTGAAAGCCTGATAAGACAGCTCCGGAAAAACCAATAATTTTTGCAAAACCAGCGCCTAAAAGAAAAAGAAAAAGAGGGACAGAAACGGTTGAGGCCCAGGCATAAAAATTCTTAATTTTGTAATCCTTGCGTAAAAGTTCTTTCAGGACAAAGCTTAAAGCGAAGAAAGAAGTGCACATTGCCAAGACACCAAACACTCCGCCAATCAACAAAACTTTTTCTCCTAAAAAATTTGATAAACCAATAATCCCCTCTTCCGAAGTTCCTCGTCCGGAAACCCCCAAAACAGTAAAACCAAAAAGAGTGTAAATAATCACCGGGATGATAAAACCAATAATCACTGCTTTTTTAAGAAAGGCATTTTCCTCTTTCAAAATTTTTTTCATAGTTGGAATAGCCGAAGCGCCGCCCAAAGCAAATAAAATAATGCCGAAAGGATAAAACAAATTTTTGAAATTAAAGACAAAATCGTGGGCAACAAGATTTTCTATTTTTAAATAAGGAAGAGAAAGAATAAAAATAAAAATGGCAACAACGATTAGGG